>Ga0209603_1000480_pt1 | contig 48474 bp, 46 predicted proteins | sample COGITO_mtgs_1206_FD_184812 | JGI IMG/M metagenome (GOLD analysis project Ga0209603, IMG submission 184812) | Pelagic marine microbial communities from North Sea - COGITO_mtgs_120607 (SPAdes) (version 2) | ecosystem: Environmental > Aquatic > Marine > Epipelagic ...
TCTTCTTTCAAATGAATTCCAAAATGAGGAACAGCAACGGCGCCCATATCTACATCGTGACGAACCGTTGGCAATCTTTCTTTGCTTTCATGCAAGGTTAATTCATTTCCCCAAAAGTCGATATCTACCCAGCGACCTTCTTCAAAGTTTCCCGTTTTACAGCCTAAAACGTCACAGTAAAACTTCTTAGCAACAGACAAATCGCCTGCTGGTATGGCTAAATGTAAACAGTTCGACATAATTTTTCCTTGGTTCTAAATATCATTCTATTTTGTAATTTTCGTATTATACATATTTTAGGTTATTGGAATAAGCGCTCAATTAATCTATTTGTGAGAAGATAATGGCCAGCGGTAGAAAAAAAGCATTTAGAGAGTCTCAGGCACTTGAAGCAGCAATGCATGTTTTTTGGAGCAAAGGCTATGTTGGCGCTTCTCTTTCTGCATTGACTGACAGTATGGGAATAAACAAACCAAGCATGTACAGTACATTTGGCAATAAAGAGGCTTTGTTTATAAAGGCCACGAGCTATTATGTAGAATCACAAATGAAACCACATCTTCAACATTTATACCAAGCTAATGTGCCATTGCTTACGCGTATAGAAAACTACATGTTGTCTATTGTTTCAATGCAATTTAACGAAGAAAGCCCAAAAGGTTGCTATTTAGTTTTGTGTCAATCGGAGTTAGCCGGAGGTGAAGTACCAGAAGCCGCTAGCGAACTTTTACAAGAGTTAGACGATTTACCTAAGGTGGTTATTGCCGACTTGTTAAATTCTGACTCGGAAGCTAAACAACTTGGCTTAGACACACGTTCTAATGAAATTGCCCTCACCCTTTATACTGTTTTAAAAGGTTCTGCATCAATGGCTAGGTCTGGTATTGCTCAAGAGCAAATGCTGCCAGTAGTGGAAAATGTTATTGCTGGTTTAGTTACTCGTCATTAATGCACCAGCCAGTTTGCTGATCCACTATTCAACTTCTACTGATATTCAATACTGCTATTTGAATGCCTATTTAAATAGCGCCATTTGACTTCCGCGTTCTAAATTCGCCCTAACTCTAACGCTCTCAGCTTGCACTTTACCTTTTCTAAAATTAGCTCTTGACTCTCTATTACCGATCGGTACAATTAAAAAATACCAAACGGTACAAAATAAATTAAAGGACAATCACATGACAAAGTTAACGATACAATCTCTTGAGTCTGCACCTTCAGAAAGTAAACCACTGTTACAGAAGTCGCTTGATGCTTATGGCATGTTACCTAACTTACATGGTGTATTAGCCAGCGCACCTAGTACCCTTGACGCTTACCAACAAATGCATGAGTTATTTGTGAATACCTCTTTTGATGCAGAAGAATTAACAGTTGTTTGGCAGGGTATCAACGTAGAACATGGCTGTACTTATTGTGTACCTGCTCATACTGGAATTGCTCATTCAATGAAGGTAAGCCAAGACCTCATCGATGCGTTACGAGATGAACAACCATTACCATCTAAAAAACTACAAGCGCTATTAGATATGACGCTTGAAATTGTAAGAGAGCGTGGCCGTGTTTCTGAAGAATCACTAAAAGCGTTTTATGATGCGGGTTATGGCGAGCGCCAAGTGCTAGAAATTATTTTAGGTGTGTCACAAAAAGTAATTAGTAACTACACAAATCATATTGCGAACACGCCTGTAGACGCTCCTTTCCAACAATTTGCATGGAAAAAGAAAGCTAAGTAATCACTTGGTTAGTATCAAAGTCTAAACACTTAAAAGGCGGGGTAATTCTCGCCTCTCATCGACAAAGGCATTATTAATGCGGAAAACCTTAGACAAGCTCATGCTGACTTAGAGTCAGGTAAATCTATCGGGAAAATAGTACTAGAAGGCTTTTAGAGCCTTCTAAAGCCTTAATAATTTGCATTAGTAAAACATAACAAAAGATTGTATCTTTAATTTAAAAGACAAGTTTACTTGACACGCAATAAAGTGTCGTATAGCTTTAATTAAAGTTAAGTAAGCTTTACATTTTAAACTACTAAGGGATACATATCATGAATAAATTTGAACAAGCATGTATAGACAAAGGACTCGTTCCAAAAGATATTAAGAATGCCAATATTGCTAACGCCTGGGCATTAGCTTGGGCGCTAACTTTGGCTGGAATTTCATACGCTGCTGACCAGAGTTGGTACGACTCCATAGCTGTCATTGTTGCTGGGTTTGCCATCCACCTAGCTATTGGCATTAAGCTTGTCTTTGTTTTCAGAAAATTCATTAAAGAAGCCGATGAACTAGAGAGAAAAATACAACTAGATGCGCTGGCCTTTTCTGTTGGCGTTGTCATTGTGTCATTTTCTAGTTATTCGATTTTAGAAAAGTCATTGCGGATGCCAGAACTCACTCCTAGCATTATGATAGTCATACTGAGTGTTTCTTATATGGTAGGTATAGTTGTAGGTCGTAGGTTGGTTAGATGAATAATAAGTTAAAAGAGTTACGTGCAACAATGAAAATGACTCAAGCGGATTTGGCAACCGCATTAGAAGTATCGAGACAGACCATTAATGCCATTGAAAAAGGCAAGTTTGATCCGAGTTTACCTTTGGCATTTAAGTTTTCAAGACTGTTTAAATTGCCAATTGAAGAGATATTTGATGACGAAGAAAGTATTGATAATAAAAGTGCTTAGAAACATTAAGCAACGATATAAACAGTACATAATAAAAAGCTTATTAATATTTGGGAAATTACCAGTTTATCAATAAGCTTTTATTTCGCTTATATGAATGTCTAAACTTTAAAATCAGTTAGCAACAAATTACGCTTTCTGACTACGTTTACGTCTAATAGCTAAACCCAAAATAGACATTGATAAAATAAATATACTGGCTGGTTCACTTACGTTCGCGGCCGTTACATTTACCGTCATTCTTGTTTCCGCCAAAATATCAGCACCTGTAATATCGCTTACAGTTAAAACAAAATCGTATATACCAGCAACTGAGTTATCAAAAGGTAGCATTAACCACCCTATGTTCATAGAGTTTTGAGCGACAGAATTATTATTGCCAATAGCATTGTCAGTAAATACGGAAATAGGATCAAATGCCAAGAAATTTTGTGTAATGCTCGGATCGAGATCAACTGCTAATGATATTAAGTAATTGCTAAATGTTTCGTCATTTACGCCATCGGTATTAACATTTATTGCAAACTCAAAGTTCCAAGCCGCACCAGGACTGCCCCAACGTGGATGCTCTCCCGCCAACATATTGTAGTTTCCTGCACCATCGCTGTTATATTCGCTTGCGTAAGGCACTTTAGCTCGTAAAGCTACTTCAATGCCATTTTGTGCATCAATTACAAAAAAACCATTGCCATTGCCTGAGCCAAAAATCACACCAGGAGAGATATCACCGTCGTATATTAAATCTGATTTCGCGTTACTTGAGAATATAAGTACAGTTAATAATGATATACAGGTAACTAATTTTACTAATTGTTTGGTCATTTTTATTCCTTAAAATTTAGTTTTTCATTATATTTAATAAATCCGAACTTGTTTATCATTGGGGTACGCGCAACTTTCATACCAAACAAAAACACCCATAAAATCAAAAATTTAAATTAGGTTCAAAACAAGCTGTAAAATAAACCGACAACCTATGCAACTAAATAAGGTTGCATATCAACATGCAATCAAATAAGGTTGCTTTAGTAAATACAACCTTATATAGTTTATTAAGGAGGTGATTAAATATGATTGCAGTGTTAACGGGTGATGTTGTTCATTCTAGCAAAATGTCTAGCAAGCAGTATTCTCAAACTATTGAAATGTTAAAGCAGCTAATTTTAGCTGACAAACATAAAAATGTTGCCAGTGGCGACATATACAGAGGTGATGAGTTTCAATTGCAATACTCTAAACCTGAATATGCATTACAAAGCGCATTAATTTTTAAACTTAGTCTGCCTTGCACACTTTCATTGGCGTATGGGAAATATGAGGTTTTTAATGACTCACCAAGTACCTCTTCTGGCCCAGTTTATATAGAGTCCGGAAAAGGTTTAGACAGCGCTACCCGCGGTGATTTGATAGTAAATCTCCCAACAGATACCAGTTTTTTGCAGAATACTAGCCCCCCTGCACCGTTCCAGCCTAACGGTTTGTTACTATTAAATAACTTTTTAACACACACACTAAACAGCTTAACTAAGTCTCAATCAGAGTTATTACTGGCGTATATTAAAAACGGTTTTCCAGACCACAAGTTCCTTGCAGAGCTAACAGGAACTAGTCGTCAAAATATCAGCAACAGGTTGAGTAGCATGGGCGCACATTTAGTGAGAGACTACGTAAATTACATAAACCAATTATTGGCTTAGTTAAACGGATTTAAAATGGAATTAATCATATTATTGTTCGTCGCACACTTCATTGGTGACTTCTATTTACAACCAAAACAATGGGTTGATTGCCGTAATACCAACCATGCGCGTTCAAAAGGCTTGTATAAGCACATTGCGACACACTTTGTTTTAAGTATATTTGCAGCCTTGCTAAACGACTTGTCAGTATTCACAATATTTTTGGTGGGCAGTTCTATTGCCGTTACACATTTTTTAGCCGACCTGTGGAAATCACACCAAGCACCAACACTAATGTCTTTTCTAATGGATCAGCTTATCCATATCATGGTTATTTTAGGCATTGGCTTTGCTGTATCTAACGTTACGTTTGAGCAATTAAGTACTTCTTTGGATGACCTACTTACAACCAGCAATGTCATTTTCGCTACGGCGTATTTGTTGGTTTGTAAACCGGCCTCTGTACTCATTAGTTTGGCACTTAATAAACACACGCAACATTTAGCTGAAGAAGCCGGTGATAAAGGCTTACAAGCGGCAGGTGCATGGATTGGTTACCTAGAGCGATGTTTAACCATTTCATTTATTTTTATGGGGCAGTTTGCAGGTATCGCATTTTTAGTAGCGGCTAAAACCATATTTCGCTTTGGTGATTTAACAAAAAACAACGACATGAAACTAACGGAATACATGATGTTAGGTACGCTACTTAGCTATGCTATTGCTATTTTTGTTGGTTGGAATGCCATTCACCTTATGCGGGTTTTATAAAATACATTCAATTGCTTTATTTTATCAAAAACCACTTTTAACGCTTTTCTATACAAAGAAGTAACTACCTGCCTTACTAATAAGCTACAGCACTTTGGTCGTTAAGTCGTCTAAGTGTTTTACAGAGCGGTCGACCCCGTTTTTACTTGGCATAATTAACATATCACCTTCAATAAACGCATTGTAAAGCGGAGCTAATGGCCGTTTAAAATCGTTAATACCACCAGACCATAGACGCTGGCCATTAAACTGACTGTAAACGCTGATAAACTCCTTAGTTTTTAATAGAAGTAAATTATCATAACCTTCAAGCCAAGTTGACTCCCAATTAACCTCTGGTGGAAGCTTTGTTTGCCAAGTCACGTTGCCATTTTTAATTTTAGTTAACTCGCCAAAATACTTAGTTCGATACTTTGTTTTTCCATCACTAACCACTTTGTAATATTGGTTTTTATAGGAAACCGTATAAAGCTCATTGTTATCGCCTAACCATAGGCTGCTAACTGCATGATCATTTGAAGAGCTTGATAAAGCGCCGTCATAAAACCAACATAACGTCTCATCAATTACCACTGATTGAGTGTCGTGCATCGAACAAACTTTTATATCTTGTATCTCATTGTCCGCTTTTACTCTGAATGACAGCAAAGAAAGGCCATCGTCACTAATTAAAAATTGGGTGCCTCCGTGATAATGAAATATCATTTCGATAGGCTGTGGAAACAAAACCTGTTTTGCTGATACTTCTTTATCGCCTAGTTTGTAAGTATAAAAAGTTCTATGGGTCGATGATATTCCAGCAACTAATATAGAGTTTGCATTGTTAGAAAAAACGATATCGGTAAAAATGCCTTTGCCTTGCCAAATTACGTCTTCATTATCAATAATTGCAACCTGAACGGCTTTGGCTATGTCATTGCCATTACCGAAAAATTCGTATTTAGTCAGTACTTTTACGTTGGTTTTTGGGTGCGTAAGTATGGTTTCTGGAACAAAAGTAAGTTGTGACAGCAATACAGGTGTCAGCGACGACAAGTCTTTTTTTAGTTTAGAAGCTTGATTAGATGCAAGTAAGATATTCGAGTTAATTAAAAGTAAAGCAAGGACCGCAAACGCAGTACCTTGCCTTAACTGTCTTGTTAAAAAAGACATCACTGCATTATTGACCGTCTTTATTTCTTAAGTCCATGATTGGCATAGCGCCCTCACCCATCATGGTAGAAGGTAACTTTCCGTCCCATGCTTGGGCTTCAGTTAACTTAACAATTAGCGGGTTGTTTTTCAGGGCTTTTGCTTTGGCTTCAATGGCTTGTGCTTCGGCTTTACCTTTCAGTAAAATTGATTGTGCTTCCGCTTCTGCGACTTTTAAAATGCCTTTTGCTTTAGCGTCTGCGGTATTTACTGCACGTAACGCTTCTAGACGTTGGCGTTCAAGTTTATGCTCTTCCGCTGCGGCTAAGTTCTTTTCCGTTTGTTTAATTTCTATCGAATTAATGTACTTAGTTGGCAATACAATATTTTCTATCTGAATGTTATCAACAATAACTGGAAAACCTTCCATTTCAGCTGTTAGGCGACGCTCAATACCTTGAATCGCCGTAGCTCGGTCTTGAATTAACTGCTCAGCTTCAAATTGAGGAATAGTATCTTTAGTTGCAGAACGAAAACGAGGATCTAAAATACGTTGCTCAAATTGAGTTAAGCCGCCATAACGCTTAAATAAATCAAGTGCTGCTTCTTTGTTTACCGTCCAGTTAACTGATACTTCTATCGTCACTGGCATTTGCTCTTTAGTACTTGAAGCCATCTTTTCTGCATTTTTACGCGTTCTAACTTCAATTAATTCAACGGTTTCAATAAATGGGATTTTAAAGTGTAGCCCCGGGTTTTCTTGATGTTTAGCTTCACCAAAACGCTTTACAACGCCAACGTGTCCTTCAATAACAATAAAATATGAGTTAAATATCGCTATTAAGGCCAATACCCCTGGTACAACTTTCTTCAATGAAAGTGATTTAAATAAGTTCTTACCGCTTTTACTTTTTTTTGTTGGATTAGTCATGTCCATTGTTACTTCCTTTTTTTAACTAATTAACCTTTGTAGGTGGCTTTTAACATATCTTTTAAAGTGGGTTCTTTGCCGTACATATTCATGCCCATTTTGAACACTCTCGCTGCTAAAATTCGAAAATAATAGAAGCACGCGAAACTCAAAATTAACGACAAAATAGGTTCCCAAATCGGCAGTTCTACCAGTGACATTCTTACCGGCATAACCGCAAATGAAGTAACCGGCAGGTAACTTAAAAACACCGTAATAACGCTATTTGGTGAGTCTATTAAAAAGAACGTTAACACTACAGGCACAAGAGGCAGCATCATTAAGCCGCTTTTACCACTATGATTTGGATCGTCTATTGCTGACGCTATGGCGGCCATAAAGGCTGCACATATTGAAAGCCCTGCAATGGCAAAAGCAAACAGCCAAGGTAAAAGAGACCAATTGATAATATTTAAATCTAGGGACTGATGTTTTATTACAACAGAGAAAAACAGAAACGATATAACAATTGAAAGTAATGTTCCTATCATGGTTTTAACGGCAAAAAGGATTTGCCCTAAAAGCTTTCCATCAATCCAAGTTTGTGGCGTCATGGTTGCCATTAATTGCTCGGTTACTCGGTTTTGTTTTTCGCCGGTAATACTTACAAACAGTTGTCCAAATACACCAAATACAGCGACAACCAGTAAAAATAAAACGCCGTAGGCCGTTAGGGTTTGAGTTTTATCCGCTTCATTCTTCAGTAAATCATCAAGTACTTTATGATCTATATTAATAGGTGTGCTAAGCGCAATCTGCTGCTCATTAGTTAAGTTGAGTTGCTCAAACTTTGCCATCTGCATTTCTGCGTTTATGAGTGTGATGAGCTGATTTTGCCAACCAGACTTTTCAGCCGTGGTGAGTGAAGCGTTTACCATTTGCTCCCCTATCGACGTTGAGTTTGATTCATAAAACTCTAGCACTGCATCAAACTCACTTTCTTGCGTTAACCCTGTAACAACCTTTTGTAGGTTATCAACCTCAATAAACTCAAATGACGCAGCGTTTGGTATGTCTTGATTAACTTCAAAGGATTGCGCTGTCGCTATTTTGTATACGTCATCTAGTTGTTGGCTTTTATTGGCAACGAAATAAATAACTAAACCCGCTGCCAACATAATAAGCTTGCCAATCACTTCCTGCTTTAGCTTAAAAAAGTGTAAGAATTCCCATTTAGCCACAGTCCAACTTTGTTTAAAATTGAGTGAATTTTTAGTGTTCATTACGACAGTCCTTCATCAAGGGAAACATTGTCATCCGATTCCGAGTTATGATTAGCAACGGCATTTAGATAAATAGTATGTAATGTCTGTGACTGATTTTTTAATTCCACTACATTGCCAATTTCGCTAAGTAGCGGCAGTAGTTCATTTAAAGTTTGGTGGTTATGCAAGGTAACAAGTAGTTGATTGGCTTTGATGGCCTCGACTGTATATTTACTTTTTATTTTATCGAGGGAACCTAACGGCTGTTCAGGTGTGTAGCGAACATGTATAACGGCTGCTTGTTTGGCTAACAAAATATCTTCTAAGTCACCGTAAATAACGGCTGTTCCTTGGTTTAGTAATAAAACTCTGTCTGCAAGCTTCTCGACCATTGCCATTTGGTGAGCGCTTAAAATTACCGTCATCCCTTGCTGTTTAAGCTCCGCTAAAAATTGCACAACCAACTCTTGATTGATTGGGTCTAAACCGGAAAACGGCTCGTCAAGAATAACCCACTTTGGCTGATGTAAAACCGCACTTATGAGCTGAACCTTTTGCTGGTTACCTTTCGACAGAGCCTTAAGTTGCTCGTCTATTCGGCTGGTTAAACTGAACTTATCTAACCAATAAGCGCAACGTTCTTCAAAGTCACCCTTCTCAACGCCATGCAAAGTAGCAAAAAACTCTAAATTTTGTTTTACGGTTTTCTCAGGGTATAACCCCCGGTCTTCCGGCAAGTAACCTAATAAATGGGACGGGATTGAACTATAACTTTCTGAATTATCCGTTAGTAAAATTGAACCACTATCCGGTTGAGTAAAGCCCACTAACATCTTAACAAGTGATGACTTTCCTGCACCGTTAGGTCCTAAAAGTGCAAATATTTCCCCTGGGTTTACATCAAATGACAACCCATTGACCGCGGTAACACTTTGATAGTGCTTCTCTAGAAGGTTTACTTTTAACATCAACTTCCCTGTTTAAATTTTAGATTGCCGATTATACTCAAGTCATATCGACAATATTTAAGTGCTCTAAAATAGCCAAATTAGTCATAAAATGCACTAAAAACATATTTTAAAAATGTGTTAAAACGTTTCTAAAACATACGCATGAGATTAAAGGATTACATATGCTTCGCTTTTTCTTACCTCTCCCTTTATTGGTATTCGCTGGTTTTCTATCAAATTTTGCCCTCGCAACTAAAACCGACAAATTGTCCCTACCAAACTACGAACCTGAGACATCTTTTGTTTTACATTGGGCATTTATGGATTTTCCGCCACTGGTCTCTGTAAATGATGACGGCGATGCTACTGGTGAGCTAGTGACATTAATGTATCAGATCATCAAAGAGCGATAACGGCCTTAGAAAAAGATAGAGGTGAATATGCGTTAACCTATAAAGTGGCCAGTGATCATGTAATGAACAAGTTAGAAAAATCCAAATTTAATCATATTGTTATCGATGAGCTTGACCTTTTTTTTATACTTAATGGTAGTGTCCCCAATGCTACAACAGTGATGCAAAAGCTAGAGGAGTCGTACTTATCAATAATGAACGCTAGCGCGCCTTATTAATAAACTCGTTGAGTAAACATAACAAATCGTTTAAATTACCGCCTTTAGGATTTCACGTTTTTATATTCAAAATTAATAGGACGTACGACCGTCGTCGTAAAGGTAAGCATGCAGTATTTTTCCGATAATATTACACTGTTCACGCTCTTCATCTTCGTGATTTTATCAATTGGTTACGCGACCGCTAACCCTAAAGAAAAAAATACTCCGCACATTATCGAAATCCCCGCTTATCAAAGTGGTACACCCGGTAAGTTAATTCAATATTTTCAAGAACGAGACGCTCGTTTAACTTTACAACAAGCGCAACAACACTTCGCATCTAAACAAGTGAAAAAAGGCAGTAGTGAGTCAATCGCGCTTGGAATCGGTGTGGACCCTGTTTGGCTGAAATTCAGCGTTAACAATACGCATGTTGATCCTACTAATTATCGCCTAGCGATAGAAACACCATGGTTAGATTATGTTGACACCTATTTAGTCCAAGACGAACAATTGCAGCGACACATACCAGGTGGTGATGCGATTGCTTTTGCCGACAGACCTATGCAATATCGATTTTATGCATTTGAGCACGACTATAACCCTGGCATTACGGAAATCCTCATTCGAATTGAATCTATTGGTCCTATGGCGTTACCTATGCGATTTAGCGAAACTCAAACAGCCATTTCTAGAGATATTTCAACGGGATATCAGTATGGTATTTTATGGGGAATTATGGCTGCACTTGGTTTATATAACCTAGTTTTGTTCTTCTTTGTTAAACAAAAAATTTACGGCTTGTACGCACTTTACCTCATTGGCTTTGTACTAAATAGTTTGTCCTATACAGGTCACATTCACGCTATTTATACACCCGACTTTGGTCCTTATTGGCAAGATTGGGTGGATATTACATTAATGCTTACGTACAGTGTTGCCGGTCTACACTTTGCCAGACAGCTTCTAGAAACTAAATCGTATGCGCCGCTTTTAGACAAAATTGTCACTAGAACAACTATTATAATTCCGGCTGGCATGTTGCTTGGTTTTATCTTCAATCAATTAGCATTTTCCGTCATTCTAGCCTTTATTTTAAATAGTGGTTTTGTCGTTCTTTTTGTTGCAATGGGCCTATCTGCGCTAAAAGTTAATAAGCCATTTGCTGTTATTTTCTTATTCTCTTCCGTACTTGCGGCCATTTGCATTACCATCTCCACACTCGCTGTAGGCGGGCTTTTAGTTCCTTACAATGACATTACCTTTAAAGTCATTGAAGTGGGCGTGGCACTTGAAGCAATATTACTCGCTGTGATCCTTGCTCGCCAATTTAGAATGGCTCAGCTTGATAAGGTTATTGCTGAACGCTATGCCCGTACAGACTCTTTAACACAAGTCAACAATCGCTTTGGATTTAACCAAATCACCTCTCCAATTTGGACTAACATTCTTCGAGAAAGTAGAGACGCCTCAATTGTTCTTATTGATGTCGACGATTTCAAAACTATTAACGATAACTATGGGCACGCCTATGGTGACGAAGTATTAATTGCGATTGCAAAGTGTTTACAAAACACTGCCCGAAAAGGCGATATTGTAGCTCGGTGGGGAGGCGAAGAGTTTATTTTGTTTTTGCCGGAAACCTCACAAAGCCAAGCGTTAGTCCAAGCAGAGCGATTAAGACTAGCATTGCAAAATATGGAAATGGAAATAATACAAACACACGGTAGCTTAACTGTTAGTTTAGGCGTTGCGGGATCGGAAGGCAATCAAGAGTTCCCGGAAGTAGGAAACCTTAATTTAGTCGCTTTAACAACAGAAAAACTAATCAACTATGCCGACATTGCGCTATACGAGGCGAAGCACACGGGCAAAAATAAAGTGTGTGGCTGGACTCAATCTAAAAACCAGACATAGAGTAAACCACACACCTTATTAAAATAACGTTGGATAGCGGTGCTCGCGCAACCGTTACGGTTAAAGTACCGTTAAAACTTTATCCATATCAAGACGAGATTTTGGCAAGGCCGCGTTATAGTCTTCGTCTTCATGGTGATAACCAAATGCTAATGCCACTTCACAAACATAACCATTTAACTCGTCTGCAAATAGCTCCCCTAATTTATCTTTATCCACCCCTTCCATTGGCGTAGAGTCTATTCCTAAACGGGCTAGCGTATGCATTGTATTGCCTAAGGCCAAGTATAGTTGAGCTTTTGTCCACTCTGCGTTATTGCCCTTCTCATCTGTATTTAAGTCGACAAATGCAAAGGCACCAAAAGCTTGTTCACGCTCTTCTTTCGGCGTTCTCGCATCTTCAACGCCTTTATCAACAACCGCCGCATAGTCCTCACGTTTATAAGCAGGGTTGTAGGCAAAAAGAATTGTGTGTGAAGCAGCTTTTGCATGCGGTTGGTTAAACTGAAACATGTTTTCATATGAGTCATGTAAGCGTTGTTTCGCCGCGTCGCTTTCTATCACAATGAATTTCCACGGTTGTGAATTAATTGAAGAAGGCGAAAGGCGCATTGCTTCATAAAGCACAGCTAAATCTTCAGCTGAAACTTTTTTATCACTATTATATCGCTTGGCCGTATATCTTTTTTCTAAGTCATTAATAATCGGGTGTGTCATCACATTCTCCTTTAAGATTTACGGTAATAATAGGGACGAGAAAGTCAAAAACAATGCGGTTAAACACAGAAACACTATCTTTTTTATATTTATAATTGACATTCATTTGCCTTTAAATTGAGCATTATTTAACCTTAAAGTTCGACTTTAGAGTGATTACTCTGTATAGTGCGCGCCCTCTAGTTAGCATAACTGGCAAACAGACCAGTTTTGTGTTCTGAACGCCCTCAATATCAGGACATTTCTAGTGATTACTACCGCAAATATCACCATGCAGTTTGGCGCCACGCCATTATTTGAAAACATTTCAGCCCAATTTGGTCATGGCAACCGCTATGGATTAATAGGCGCAAACGGTTGCGGTAAGTCAACCTTTATGAAGATTCTAAGTGGTGCACTTTCTCCAACTTCAGGGAATGTTTCCATTACGCCTGGAAATAAACTCGGTGTACTTAGCCAGGATCAGTTTGCTTTTGAAGAATATACTGTTGTAGACGCGGTTATCATGGGCGATACAAAACTGTGGGAAATCAAAAAAGAACGCGATCGTATTTACTCATTGCCTGAAATGTCAGAAGAAGACGGCATGAAAGTCGCAGACTTAGAAACTGAATTCGCCGAAATGGATGGTTATACCGCTGAATCTCGTGCGGGTGAAATTCTCTTGGAAGCCGGTATTGCCGAGGAGTTTCACTTTGGACTAATGAGCCAAGTTGCACCTGGCTGGAAAGTACGAGTGTTGTTAGCACAAGCTCTTTTCTCAAACCCTGACATTTTATTGCTTGATGAACCTACCAACAACTTGGATATCCACTCAATCAACTGGCTTGCTGAAGTTTTAAACGTTCGTAAATGTACCATGATCATCATTTCACACGATCGCCACTTTTTAAACTCAGTGTGTACTCATATGGCGGATATTGATTATGGCGAACTACGCATTTATCCTGGCAATTACGAAGACTTTATTGCGGCCTCTAGCTTAATCCGCGAACAGTTGTTGTCGGAAAATGACAAAAAGAGCGCTGAGATTGCCGAGCTAACTGCGTTTGTTGCGCGATTTGGTGCAAACGCGTCAAAAGCTAAACAAGCCAGCTCCCGTGCTAAAAAATTAGATAAAATTGAATTGTCGGAAGTTAAATCATCAAGCCGACGTACCCCTTCTATAATGTTGAAACAAGATAAAAAACTTCATCGACAAGTTTTAATTTTAGAAGAGCTAGGTCATGGTTTTGACGAAGGGCCGTTATTTCAAAACGGCAACCTAATATTAGAAGCCGGTGCAAAACTTGCTGTAATAGGCGAAAACGGCGCAGGAAAAACAACTTTCTTAAGATGTTTAATGGAAGAGCTTAAAGCTAATGAAGGCACGGTAAAGTGGTCTGAAAATGCCACTATTGGTTATTGCCCGCAAGACAGCACCACTGATTTTGATTGCGACCTTAGTTTATTCGATTGGTTAAGCCAATGGCGTACTAAAAAGCATGATGATTTGCAGGTTCGCGCTATGTTAGGTCGTTTACTCTTTACAGCCGATGACTTTGAGAAAAAAGTTAAGGTGTGTTCTGGTGGTGAAAAGAACCGTCTTTTATTTGGTAAGTTAATGATGGCCGACTTAAACGTGCTAATCATGGACGAGCCTACAAACCACTTAGACATGGAGTCGATCGAAGCGTTAAATAGTGCTCTTAAAGATTTTGATGGAACACTTATCTTCGTTAGTCACGACACTCAATTTGTATCTTCATTGGCGAGTCATGTTATTGAAATTAAAAACCAAGGCATGGACATCTTCCACGGCTCTTATAGAGAATATAAAGCAAGCCAACGAATGAAAAGCAACGCCGCATAGCGCAGAGTTGCGGATTAGATATTGAAAAAGGAGCTTAAAGTAAGCTCCTTTTTTGTTTTATCGCATTTATTAAATAATGTTACGAGAGTATTCCAGTTACATCATTAGTTAACGTTACATCGACTGCTTTTTGTCTAACGAACCACTTAAACGAGTAAGCGCAATTGCAACTACAACAATCAGTCCGCCAACCCAAGGCGTATCCATCATTGTATACTCTTCCACAATAAGACCACCACTAAATGCCCCCAAGGCGATGCCAACATTAAATGCCGCTATATTTAAACCTGAGGCAACATCTACTGAATCTGGTGTGTATTTTTCAGCTAAATTTACAACGTATATTTGTAAACCAGGCACATTACCAAAAGCAAAGCCGCCCCACACTAATATAGTCACAACGGCAGCAACAGGGTGTACAGCGGTAACGCTGAATATAAATAATACCGAAGCCAGGCCGCCAAAAATAATGGTTAGAGCTTTAATCGGCCCCAATTTGTCCGCCAGTTTACCGCCCCAAATATTTCCTATCGCAACGGATACACCGTATACCAATAAAATCACACCAATCGCATTGTCACCAAACCCTGACACAGACTTAAGAATAGGAGCAAGGTACGTAAAGGCGACAAACGTTCCTCCATAACCAACAGCCGTGATTGCATAAACCAACAAAAGCCTTGGATGAGCTAGAACTTTAAATTGCTTTATAATACTTACTGGCTTTGACTGTTGAAGATTATTCGGCACTAATATAGCACTACCAATTAACGCAATCAGACCCAGAATTGAAACCGTTAAAAACGTCGCTTCCCATCCCCAGTATTGGCCAATATAGGTACCTAAAGGAACGCCTGTGACTAACGCAACCGTTAAACCTGTAAACATTATCGCAATTGCGCTAGCGCCCTTCTCTTTTGGTACTAATCCTGTAGCAATAGTTGACCCAATTGAGAAAAATACACCGTGTGCTAACCCTGTTAAAATCCTTGCAACTACTAGTGCCTCAAACGTTGGCGCTTGCCAGGCTACTAAATTACCGAGCACGAATAGAGCCATGACCGACAACAATACGGTTTTTCTGTTCCATCTACCGGTTAGTGCGGTTAATACTGGCGCGCCAACAGCAACACCTAACGCATATAGGCTAACAAGCAACCCTGCAGAAGGTATCGTGATATTAAGATCTGCAGCCATTGTTGGCAGTAACCCAACAATAACAAACTCTGTGGTTCCAATTGCAAAGGCGCTAAGCGCCAGAGCGAGTAAAGCTAATGGCATTATATTCTCCAGTTAAATTAGTAAGTGCTCAGACCAAGAGCACATTGTGTTAAGGCGCACATTATTGCTTGCTATTTATTTGTAATAAACGGCATAATTATCAAATTACTTTTGTAAAAAATGATACCAATGAGCTTAAGAACCCGATCTGATGATTTAGAAGTACTGCTTGCCGTCGCTGAGTTTGGCGGCTTTTCTGCTGCGGCGAACGCCCTAGATATGCAAGTGGCAAGAGTTTCTCGTTCCGTCACTAAAGTTGAGGAGCAACTTGGCGCTGCCATTTTTACAAGAACAACACGGCAAGTTAGACTAACCGATGAAGGTTACGCTTTTGTTGAGTCCGTAAAACAAGGTTTAGAGCACATTCAGCTTGCTGAAAACGCCATTATACAAGTTGGTGAATTGCCGAAGGGTAAACTAAGAGTTGATGCTGCGAGCCCATTTTTACTTCATCAAGTTGTGCCTTTGATTAACGGCTTCAAAAAGGCCTTTCCAGACATTGAGCTTGAATTAACGTCTAGTGAAGAATTTGTCGACCTCATTGAAAAACGAACAGACATAGCGATTAGAATAGGAAAATTAGAAGATTCATCGTTGAAGGCAAGAGCCTTAGGAAAAAGCCCATTGTGCATTGTCGCCAGTCCACAATACTTGTCTCAACATAAGCCGATCACGAAACCCAACGACCTTAACAATCATCAAACTATCGGATTTTCAACTATAAAACAGCTAAACAAGTGGCCACTTAAAGGCTTGCCTACCTATTTACCTTCTATTGCAGCAAGCAGTGGAGAAACAATTAGGCAATTGGCTGTATCTGGAAATGGGATCGCTTGTTTATCGTCTTTTATGATTGAAGACGATATAAACCAAGGACGGTTAGTTAAACTTCTACAACCTTATGTAAAGTCTAGCGACTTAGACAGAGAGCTCGTTAACGCCGTGTATTACCCATCATCAACTATCGCAAAGCGCATTAATGCTTTTCTTGATTATATTAAGCCAAGATTAAAACTGGTCTAAATGTTTAGTACTGCTATAAACCAAGGTTGTTAGGCCATATAAGATTCGTCACCAACCTTAAAGTTAATGAAATGAGCTTAGGCACCTCATCTTTAGTGAGCTGAAGATAACTAAAAAATAGTAAAAGTAAACTTGCCAAACCAACATAACAAAAATATTATATAACAAAATTGTTATATAGAGATTGTAATGAAAGTTCTATTCTTGTGCACAGAAAATTCAGCACGTTCAATCATGGCTGAAGCTTTACTTAAGCATCACGGCAAGGGTGATTATGAGGTGTTCAGCGCAGGCACTCGCCCTGCTGGAGTTAACGCTCAGGCTAAACAAGCAATTGAACACTTTGGATTGAGCGTTGACGGATTGTTCTCCAAAAACGTAAGTGACTTTACCGGAGAACACTTTGATTATGTCATTACGTTGTGCGAAAAAGCCTCGAAGGAATGTAATACCGAAGTAACTGGCGATCACAATTTAGCCTGGGACTTTCCTGAGCCTCGCACAAGAAAAGAAACCAATCCCTACGAAAAAACGCTGCAAGAGCTAAACTCTCGATTAAAAATGTTCTTGTTGATCCAAGAAAAACAAAAACCAGCACCAATTACACCAACTGTCTTTTACAAGTCTTTAGCAGACGATATTCGGTTAAAAACCCTGATGCTCATTGCCGTCGAAAAAGAGTTGTGCGTCTGCGAATTAATGGCTGCGTTAGAAGAAGAGAGCCAACCAAAGGTTTCACGCCACCTAGCGCTACTTAAAAAGTCCGGAATATTAACCAGCCGTAAACATCAGCAATGGGTGTATTACTCAATTAACCCCGATTTACCTTACTGGATGCAAAACGTAATTAAAACAACCGCCGTTAACGAACCTCATTTTATTGACGAAGAGCTTACGCAGCTAAATGTAATGGGAGACAGACCAACACGAATTGAAACGTGTTGTAGCTAACGCGGAAGATTAACGTTAGACATATAATTTGAACTAAATATTTTAATTGGCTGTTATTGAAAACGGCGATAAACACTATTCTACAAATTAACAATGAATAAGTATTGGAGATAATCATGGCGATAAAAATAGGTATTAATGGCTTTGGCCGCATGGGTCGTTTAACACTTCGTGCAGCTTTCGGCTGGCAAGATATTGAAATTATTCATATCAACGATCCCGCTGGTAATGCAGAAACACTCGCCCATTTATTAAAGTATGACTCGGTTCATGGTATTTGGCCAAACGAAGTAACTGCTAGTGACGGCGTTATCAAAATTGATGACCACGTTATTAACGTGACTCAAAACAAAGCAATTTCCGACACTGATTGGTCTAACTGTGACTTGGTTATTGAAGCATCGGGTAAAATGAAAACCAAAGCGTTATTACAAAGCTATCTAGATCAAGGTGTTAAAAAGGTAGTGGTGACCGCGCCGGTAAAAGAAGATGGCGTGCTTAACGTTGTTATGGGCGTCAATGATCACCTCTACTCTAATGAAGAGTTTGATATTGTTACAGCTGCATCTTGTACCACCAACTGTTTAGCGCCAGTGGTTAAAGTGCTACAAGAAAAAATTGGTATCAAACATGGTTCAATGACCACCATACATGACATTACCAATACGCAAACTATTTTAGATGCACCACACAAAGACTTACGCAGAGCAAGAGCATGTGGCATGAGTTTAATACCAACAACCACAGGCTCCGCCACCGCAATTACTCATATTTTCCCAGAGCTCAAAGGCAAATTAAATGGTCATGCGGTTCGTGTTCCATTAGCCAATGCTTCAATTACTGACTGTGTATTTGAAGTGGAACGTGAAACCACCAGCGAAGAAATTAATGGCTGGATGAAAGCCGCATCTGAAAGCGATTTAAAAGGCATATTGGGTTACGAAGAAAAGCCGTTGGTGTCCATTGATTACAAAACGGATCCTCGCTCAAGCATTGTTGATGCCCTCTCTACTATGGTTGTAAATGGTACCCAAGTAAAAATGTATACTTGGTATGACAACGAATGGGGTTACGCAAATCGAACTGCTGAAATTGCACTAAAAGTAGCACTGTCTATTCCGTCTTAAATTGACGGCTTAATACTTTGCAAATAATTTAAACGTAACAATAGAGCTTTGAGCAAATGCAACGACTAGCAAATCTACCTTCAGAAATAAAACAGTACCTTGTGGTCACTGGTAACTACTGGGCGTTTACATTGACCGACGGGGCACTCCGAATGCTCGTGGTTCTGTATTTCCATCAATTGGGTTATACGCCATTGAGTATTGCCATGCTGTTTTTATTTTATGAAGTATTTGGCGTTGTAACCAATTTAATTGGGGGCTGGATTGGTGCAAGACTTGGTTTAAACAAAACCATGAATATTGGTTTAGCCTTGCAGGTCGTCGCATTGCTTATGCTCGCAGTACCCAGTGGCTGGCTGACGGTTGCCTACGTTATGGCAGCTCAAGCCCTTTCTGGTATCGCAAAAGACCTGAATAAAATGAGCGCGAAGAGCTCTATAAAAACTTTGGTCGCTGAAGGCCAAGAAGACACTTTATTTAAATGGGTCGCCATTTTAACGGGCTCTAAAAATGCACTAAAAGGTATTGGATTTTTCTTAGGCGGCGTATTGCTTACTATACTTGGCTTTAAAGGCTCAATGATATTTATGGCGGCCGTGTTAGCTTTGGTTTGGGTGTTTAGCATGATTGTGCTTAAAAAGGATTTAGGCAAAGCAAAAACAAAACCTAAATTCACCGACATTTTTTCAAAAAGCCAGTCCATCAATATTCTCTCTGCTGCACGCTTATTTTTATTTGGTGCTCGAGATGTTTGGTTTGTTGTTGCCCTTCCTGTCTTTCTTTCACAAATTTTCAATTGGGATCACTGGCAGGTAGGTGGTTTCTTAGCAGTGTGGGTAATTGGTTACGGCATAGTTCAATCATTTGCACCTAAACTTATAAAAACCAGCAAGCCAATGTCGCCGTCGCAACAAACGGTTAAGTGGGCTTCCCTTTTAGCCATCGCACCACTGGCTATTGCGCTTTCACTGCACTTTAATTGGTGGGTTGAAGCGTCATTAGTTGTTGGTTTAATGTTTTTCGGCGTTCTGTTTGCCATCAATTCATCACTTCATAGCTATTTGATCGTGAGCATGGCCGATGCCGATGGCGTTTCACTCGATGTTGGTTTTTACTATATGGCGAATGCTTTGGGCCGGTTAATAGGCACGATTTTGTCTGGCTATGTGTACCAGCAATATGGTTTGGAGTATTGCTTAATTATTTCATTTTTGTTTATCGTGCTCACGGCATTAATTTCAATTAAACTGCCAAACGACATAGCTAAGCCCGCTTAACAAACTTAGCCGTCACCATCATTTCGCCAATGCCATCAACTTTACAATCAAGTTGGTGGTCTTTGCCTTCTACAATGCGGCGAATAGTGGCTTTAGTGCCTACTTTTATTACTTGAGAGCTGCCTTTTATTTTCAAATCTTTAGCAACCGTTACTTTGTCACCTTCATTTAACAGAGTGCCATTGGCATCCTTAACCACAATTTTTTCTTCGGCTGCTAGCTCGTCTGGATTCCATTCGTAACTACACTCAGGGCACACAAGGTTTTGTTGGTCTTGATATACAAACTCAGACTGACAACTTGGACAAGGAGGAAATGACATTTTTTACCTTACTTTTGCTTTTGCTTTTGCTTTTGCTTTTGCTTTTGCTTTTGCTTTTGCAAAAAAGCCTGCATTGCTCTTATGGATTACGGTTAGTTCTCTGCATCGTTTTTCAAAATTTTCACGATTCGATTGATCATAATTTCCGACAAATTCCATTCGTAACCGTCAAAATCTGTGGTATTTATAAACTGCACAACCACAGTATCAATGTCTTTGTGATATTCAGCATAACTCTGATAACCAACAACTAGACCACCGTGTTCGTATACGTAAAGCTGGTCGTATATTTCTTTCTCGCCAGCTTCAAACACAGAGCCATCATTGAGTGCTCTGAGGAAAATGCCAACATCTTCCGCTGTTGCCATCATACCGTAATCTTGTGGCTTTTGATCTTCTTCATAACCAACATAATAACCACTCATTACGTCATCTAAATTCACGTCATTAATAGAGCCGTAAGTATTTTTAAGCCCTAAAGGCTTGATAATGCGCTCGTCTATAAATTGATAATGATCGTACCCTACCGTTTGCTCGATTACGCGACTTAATAGTAAATAGTTTGTGTTTGAGTACTCATAACCTTCATTTGGAGCGAAGCTAGCCGGTAAATCTAATGCAAACGCTAAGCTTTCATCATCAGTATGTGGATGATCTAACCAAAATGCAGGGTTGTTTGTGTAATTAGGAATGCCACTTCGGTGCTGCGTCATCATTTGAATAGTGATAGTTTCTAAATTTTCAATGCGCCCTATTAACTCAGGGAAGTATTCGGAAACAGGAGTATCAATTGATAAACGACCTTCATTAGCGAGCTTAGCGATAGAAACCGAAACGTAGAGCTTGCTGATACTGGCAATCTTAAAAAGTGATGTCGGGTCTGCTGGTATTTTGTTAGCTCGGTCCTTCCAACCACCGGTATAAAACTGTGCAGGCTCATTGCCTTGTTGAACATACACAATCATGCCGTCAAAGCCATGGCTAATGGCTTCATCAACTTGCCCTTGCACCGTGTTTGGTAAAGGTAATAACCAGGCATATACTAATATCCAAGGCACAAAAAATAACGAAATAATGGTTCCGAAAAATAAGCTTAACCTAAGCAATAGGACGCCTAAAGAGATCTTTGATTTAGCAGGGGCTGCGTTGTTACTTTCCATCGTAAATAATCTGACCTTTTGTTCAAGAAAATAAACTATAAACCGAAGCGTTGCGCATTTGAACCTTTAAATTAAATACTATCAATAACTAAAGGGCATCCCGCATTATATTGTAGATGCCCTTTTAGCCTCACCTACTTGCGTCTTGCACGTTTAGCCAAGTTTTCTTCGCAGCTGCCAATTATGGGTAGTTTTCTTAGCACTTTCATTTCAGGATCAACAATAACTCTGGCACCGCGAGGTATTGCGATACTGGCACCGCCAGCCGGCACATCAATAACGTTAATTTCGCCGTTGATGGATACAGGAATTGGCATCGGGAAATCCACATTACCAGGAACTTGCCAATTCAAGGTGAGCGTTTCCGCTGCAATGTCCGTTTTTAAATTTGGTAGTTCAGCTTGTTTAAGGTAAACATTAAATAACCAAGTGTAGTCATCACCAGTAACCTTATTAACGATATCAATAAACTCCTGAGTATTTCGGTATCTCGGAGTGATTTCATCATTTAACTCGAAGTCTTCGCCATAAACTAAATAACGGGTCGCTTGCCAAAATTTTTCATCACCGATTAACCAGCGTAAAGTATGTAATGTCCAACCCCCTTTGCCATAAATATCAGAGTTGAAGGCTTGGTTTGAGGTAATTTCACCATCAAGTACGATGGCGTGGCAATTCACTAGCCCAAGGTAGGATTCGTACATTCTATGTTGATAAGCCGCTTCACCATATCTAAACAAGGAATACGCTGGTTGCATGTACAACCCAAACCCTTCATGAAGCCATGCGTCATTGAGCTTTTCGTGGGTCATCACATTTCCAAACCATTCGTGAGCAAGTTCGTGGTGCAACAAAAAGTCAAAACCATGCTCATCACGGACATACTTTTTGCCATAAGCATTTATAGTTTGGTGTTCCATGCCCAAGTGTGGCGTTTCAACAAACCCGAGTTTTTCTGTATACCAAGGATATGGTCCAATCATATTTTCAAAAAATTCGATCTGATGCATTAAATCATCATCAATCATGGTGGTGGCTTTATCAACGCTTTGAGGCAGTGCCCAGAACTCTATAGGTACGCTTTGGCCGTTGACGCTTGTATAGGACTTTTGGATACGCTTATAAGGGCCAATGTTTAACGCAATATTATAGTCGCTAGCCGGTACCTGAAGTAGCCACTCATATCTAATTCGATTGTTGCTTAAAGGCACGCTCTTCTGTAATACACCATTGGTTGCAGCTACTAGACCATCGGGAACGGTTAAATGAATGCGGGTTGTGTCAGCTTTATCTGCGTAGTGATCCTTACAAGGCCAAAACAAATCACAGCCCTCGCCTTGAACAGCCGTTGCTATCCAGTCTTTACCAGTAGGAGTTTGACTCCAAACAAAGCCACCATCCCAAGGTGCATTGAGTGCTACATGTGGTTTACCCGAATAAAATACACTCGCCGTGACAGTATCACCTTTAGCTGCTACTTTTGGTAAGTCTATGGTAATCACGCCGCCAGTCATAGAGTATGTAGTGACCAAACCGCCAACTTCCACTTTGTCTATTTTAAAACGGGTGTCTAACTTAAGCTCTACTTGGGAAGTTGCTTTCGTAATCAAGAATGTCGCAGATCCGCTGCCACCTATGGATTGGCTACTTGGGAATATCTCTAAGTCAATTGCATAGTCAATTACATCTGTGCTTTGAGCAACCTCAGAAAAAGGTTTGCCAGTATCGCCAATTATCGGATCCAACTCCGGAATCGCATTGCATGCGCTTAGACTGGAAGTTAGCAACGCTAAACACAGTATTTTATTTAATAAGGTTGAGTTGGTGCGTTTTTGTGATGTGTGGTTTAGCACCGGACGTGCAAAACTAACTTTCCGTTTAGCAGACATCATTATTTCCCTAGGTATAAAATTACATTAGTAACGTAAGATATACCCCGTTATTCATCCGTTTTCAATACAACTTTATTACGACCAGACTCTTTGGCCTCGTACAATGCCTTGTCTGCTTCTCGAATTGCGTCCGATATAGCTATAGACTCATGTATTTCACAGAGCCCAAAACTGCACGTCACCCAAAGTTCGGCGTCATTTATTTTTAATGGTGATTTACTCAATGTCTCGCGCAAACTTTCTAGCACTTGCCTGGCGTCTTTCGCTTTGGTTTCGGGGAAAACAAACATAAATTCTTCCCCGCCCCATCGAGCTAATACATCTTGGTGCCGAATACGTTTTTTAAACAAAGATGAAATAGCCACCAACACATCATCCCCCTTTTCATGACCCAAGGTGTCATTAATACGTTTAAAGTGGTCAATATCACCAATGGCGACACTAAAACGCCGCTGAGTTCTCTGTGTTCTAGCGTATTCTCTCTCTAATATAGCTTGTACGCCGCGTCTGTTCATCAATTGAGTGAGATGGTCGTGGTGAGCCATTCGCTCAAACTGCTCTGATAGATGTAACGTGGTTCGGTAACTTCTCTCTCGACTGTATTCATAAAATGCCGACAAAAAGCTCACTGTCAAAAACGAATACAATAACCTTGTTTTAAAAGTGTATGAATAAGTAGTTAACAATAACGACTCATCAAATACAAAAAACAACAAAGTACAAAGAATAACAAAGGCAATAAGGGCTAATACCCCTCTAACAAATCCGGCAAAAAACATGGTGACCGGCGCCACCAAATAAATCCATAGTGGCCCGGTATTGTCTGCTCCGCCCGTTACCAACAAAGCCAAAACTAAAACCATTAAACAAGTGATTAGAATGCTGACAGAAATAAACCGTCCCATAGATGATTCAAATTTAATTTGAATTCGCTGCGATATAAAAAACAAAGTACTTGCTGTAAATAGTATTAGAGCCAATACAAGCTCGTTACCAGCCAAAGCTCTCAAACCCAACAATAAAGTGACGGCTACACCGACGGCAGCGAATAAATTCACTACCATTATTCGACGATTTGTTTCATCTTTATGTTCCGGTCGAACACCGCTGTGAATAAAGTCTTTCATTTTTTTTATCATAACAATTGGGGGTTATACCTTATGTGCTGATTTATATAGACAAATTATAAAACGTTAGATAACACTTACGGGATCAACCATGTTCCTTTAATCGAAACAGTAATACAAGATTTTAGTTTATTCAACGCTAGGATATTTCGACAATACTAGTACGGTAAACGTATTTTAACATCCTGATAAAGACTTTAATCTCAGTGTGTTTTTGAATAGAGTCGGGTTTTTGATCTGATTAAGGAGCTTTGATTCAGGTAAACAATCATCATCCACGTAGTCAACAAAATCGGCAGTCGCATCAAACACAAGAATATCGAGCGCTAATCTGTCTAAACCATAAATGCCACGATGAATCATATCCGCTGAAAATACTAACAAGTCACCAGCTGCCAAAGGTATCTTTTTCCCCAACGGCAAATCGTCATGACTTTGATGTCCATTTAGCTCTTCCCTAACATTTAACTCTAACTCATTGTCCCAGCGCGCATGACTGCCTGGCACTAACTCCATGCCTAGCTCATCAAACAGCGGAACTCTAAAGTGTACGACTTGTGTTTCTTGTATAGCCTTTTGTTGACCTTCCAAGTCATGGTCGTATTGGCAATCTCGATGCCAAAAGTCTTTTTGCTCAGGTCTTACCGGATTAAAAAACAACTGAGTGTTCATAAAAGCGGGTTGGTTATCAATAATTGTATTGATCACCGCCATCAACTTAGGGCAGGAAATAAAGTTAAATAAGCGAACGCGCTCTTGAGGATTGAGATACTGGCTTCCGGTTATTAAGGAAGAGTTAAAAGCTTCTTCCTGGTAAAAAACATGATTATCCGCTTTCCACCGTTCATGGAATTGTAAAATTACAGTTCTCAATGAAGATATTTCGGCTTGTGTGAAGAAATTTCTTAAAACAAAATAGCCAACCTCGCTATACTCCTCTCGACATTGGCTATATTTATTATCCATTACAATTACTTGTAAAACGCTTCTACTGTACCTGTCTTTTTAATAAGTAAAGGTTGGCCACGACGATCAAGTGCTTTAGCAGATGCTACTTTTACCCAACCTTCGCTAATGCAGTATTCTTCAACATCATTACGTTCCTTGCCATTTAAAGTAATGCCAATATGGTGCTCAATAACTTCCTCGTTGTAATGCGGGCTACGAGGGTTAATTGATAAGTGGTTCGGTAATTCTGGTAAGTCAGTTTTATCGTTCATGAAATTAAATTCCGCTAGAGGTCACACTAATGCAGTGATGACGAAAAAAGTGCGCCATTGTAGTCAATACTCCACAATGGCTCAAGCACTAGTCACTATCGCCCTATTAAAATAAACGTTCTACTCAGTGGTAGTATGGTTGTTTGACACAGAAACATGTTCCGGCGTGATCATCCATTCTCGACCTTTCAACATCCCTTGCCAATAAACAGCGGGCAATACTTTTTCTTTTAAATACCAAGCTAGTGTAGATGGCCGCTTGTCATTGATAACCCAAGACGGAAAACTATTTAATATCTTGCCTCCATAACCAAACTCAGCCAACACCACTTTACCAACTTCTACCGTTAGCGGGCAACTGCCGTAACCATTATAAATAGCTTTGCTTTTAGCCTCGCCGCGCTCATATAACAAGTTAGTTGCTACAACCGGCGCTTGCATTCTTGCCGCAGCTGCAGTTTTAGCATTGGGCGCATTCATAGCGTCACCTAGACCAAAAATATTAGGGTACTTTTTATGTTGTAATGTAGATTGATCAACATCTATCCAGCCACTTTTATCCACAAGTGGACTCGATTTAATAAAGTCCGGAGCCGACTGTGGTGGCACAACATGCAACATATCAAACTCAACTTCTTTTAAAAATACTGAATCCCCTTCCGTTACTTTAAAGATTGCTGTTTTCGACTCACCTTTTACTTCAACAAGCTCCTGTGAAAAGTTTAATCTCGCGTTATATTTATCAACATATTCCATTAATGCAGGAACGTATTCTTTTACACCAAACAGCACAGGTCCAGCATTGTAGAACTCCACCTCTATATTTCTCAACGCGTCATTTTTGTACCAGTAGTCGCTTGATAAATACATGGCTTTTTGAGGTGCACCAGCACATTTTATTGGCATAGTTGGTTGAGAGAATACAGCTTTACCTGATTTAAGGTTTTGGACCAGCTCCCACGTATAAGGAGCCAAATCAAATCGATAATTAGAGGTAACACCATTTTTCCCTAGTGTTTCTGTCAGACCTTTAATTTTGTTCCAATCAAGCTTAATACCAGGACAAACCACTAACTGTTCATACTTAATTGCTCTGCAACCATCTATAATCACTAAGTTTTCATCCGGCAAAAACGCAGCAGCGGCAGACTGAATCCATTTAACACCTTGGGGAATAATAGATGCCATGGTTCGAACCGTCTGTTGTGGCGTAAACACGCCCCGGCCTACTAATGTCCAACCTGGTTGATAGTAATGAATGTCGCTCGGATCAATAATTACAATATCCGCTTCCGGACTCCTTGCCTTGATACTCGCAGCTACCGCAATACCACCAGCTCCACCACCAACGATTGCAATAGAATAAGTCGCGTCGTAGCTATTCACATTAGTTTCGCCATTATTTTGTAGGCGTCTGACCACTCCGGCTAAGTCATAACCAGCGTTCTGGCCTAGTTTCAAAATTTCATCATATGAATATTTTGGGTATGAGCCCATTGACCATAAAGTAATAGACCGTGTACCTGTTCGACAATAAGCTAGAGTTGGCTTTGGCAAAGCCTCAAGTTCTGCTTTAAAATTAACAACTTCTTGCTCCGTCACTTTAGCACTTGGCACAGGTACATGAACACAAGTCATCCCTAATTCAATCGCGCGTTGTTGTATTTCATTAAAGGTAACTTGCTCTGCACTCTCACCGTCGGGACGATTACACATAATAGACTTAAAACCCAACGCACTAATTTTTTCAACGTCATCAACGGTAATTTGTGGGCTTACTGAGAAGTTTTCCGTTACATTCTTATAATTTGTCTTATCCATTGATATTTCTCCAAATCATTGAACCATTTAAACAAGCTCTTTTGAGATAATAAAAACTGCAATTATCAGGGTAAAAAAAGCGAAGAATTTTTGTAGTGTTACGCCATCTAGTTTTTTTGCCAATTTGGTTGATACTGCCATTCCCAGAAGAGTCGCCACTAACATAAGTGGTAATAAAGGGACTTCTAAAGGAATTCCGGCTTGTAGATCACCCACAAAACCAAGCAGTGATTTAAGCGCAATAATAAACAGTGACGCCCCAACGGCATTTTTAATTGGCATACCTAAAAATAGAACCAATGCAGGGATGATCAAAAATCCACCTCCCGCGCCCAAAATACCGGTAACAAACCCAACAACTGCACCTTCAAACATTATAAGCGTCACTTTAGGCTTTTGGGTTTGCTCAGGTAATTCGTTATCACCGGCACTTTCCAATGCCGGTTTAGCTCGGTAAGACTTCAACAGCATCATGATCGCCGAGGCCAACATTAAGGCTGCAAAAAGTAGCATAATCGCCGTGTTTTTTGACAACTCAAACGGTGAGGTCAATAAGGTATCTGGAATATTCGGCATGATAAAAGCACGTGTCACATAAACTGCAACAATAGAAGGTGCAGCAAATAGCAACGATGCCTTAATATCCACAAGACCATCTTTGAAATACCGATAAGCACCAAAAGCGGCCGTCGCTCCCACTAATAGTAAAGAGTAGCCCGTTGCAATATCTGGAGACACTCCCATAAGGTAAACTAAAATGGGTACTGTCAGAATGGAGCCACCGCCGCCAATAACTCCAAGCACAATGCCCATCAATACCGCCATTAAATAGCCGAGTAATATCATAAAGACTCCAAGTATTCTTTTTCTAGCGAAAATGCACCACGGATATCACCGAGCTTAAAACCCGTTGCCTGGTCACTAGGATAATGCGTACCTAGAGCTGTTTTTACTTCATCAGACAAGTTTTTCCCATGGCAAGAAAGACACAAACCACCAGTAGGAATAGCCTGCATATATCTAAACTTATTATTCTTATATTGAGTTTTGTTAAGCGCTTTAAAGTCACTTCCTAACGCCTTTTCACTCTCTAGGTATTTAAGTGTTTCGAGTTCCCATTCATCCGGGACATTTAGTGGATTTCTGGTTTTTAAACTGGTCCTTGAAACATGCCAACCATCGGTTGACAGATCAGCTGCTATTTTTGGCGCTTGTGTTTTGCAAACTGAAATACCTTTGCTCAATCCGCCTTCTGAGATTGCCGCTTTTAATTTTGACTTAAGCGTTTTAGAGAATACTTGTATACGCTTCTTAGCTTCATCAACGTCTGCACTCTGCGTTTCTGCAGGCTGCAGTTCTGTACGTTGTACTGTTGTCTCTGCAGATACTGGTAAACTACCTAACACCAAAACCGCTAACGCTATTATTAACTTTTTCATGTTGCCCCCTATAAAAGACAAATTGAGCTCTATCTACAGCTGATTTAATGGAATCTTTAAGTAACGAGTTCCGTTTTCTTCCTCTGGTGGCGCTTCGCCCGCTCGAATATTTAGCTGAATTGATGGAAGAATGAGTCGAGGCATCGCCAAATCTTTGTCTCTGGTTTCACGCATATTGATAAACTCAGCTTTAGAAATACTAGTGTTTACGTGTTTGTTTTGCTCTTTTTGTTCCTTAACAGAAACACTACAACGATGGCCTCTACCTTCTGTAGGGTAATCATGACAAACATAAATCAAGGTATCGTCAGGTTTAGATAAGAGTAATTGGATGGAGTCAAAAAGCTCAGAAGCGCTGCCGCCAGGAAAATCACAGCGAGCTGTGCCAACATCAGGCATAAAAATAGTATCACCCACAAACATTGCTTCATTTTCAAGAACGTAAACTAAATCTGCTGGCGTGTGGCCAGGCGTATGCATCACTGAAAAGCTAAGTTCACCTAACGAAATGACATCACCATCGTTAAATAGTTGATCAAACTGAGTGCCATTTGGCAAAAATTCTTTTTCTAAATTAAACAGCGCCTTGAATGTGTCTTGAACTTTGGTAATGCATTGTCCAATTCCAATCTTTGCGTTATATCGTTGTTTGAAGAATGGTGCGCCACTGATATGGTCGGCATGTGCATGAGTTTCCAGTGCCCACTCTAACGTCAATTTGTTAGCATCAATATAGTCTGCGATTTTGTTAACGCTAACTTCCGAAGTACGGCCAGACTTATAATCAAAGTCTAAAACTGGGTCAATGACCGCGGCTTTTTTTGTGGCGTTACAGTAAACAACATAGCTAAATGTCTCACTGTCATGGTCTAAAAACTCTTGAATTGTGTATTTATTATTACTCATGAATTTTCTCCTTGTATGCCCAAAGGACAAATTCCCCTTGGGCTTTATCAATGTTCAAGCTTTACTAATTTACAAATCTTTTTTGCTGAAATACCAGTCTACGTAATCGTAGCCTTTGCCCTTTCTGCTAGCAGCGTCTTCAACTGTATGAGGTGGCGGTACAATTACTTGTTGTCCCTCTACCCAGTTTTCAGGCGTAGCTACACCATTTTCATCGCTAGTTTGAAGCGCTTTAACTAATCGAACAAACTCTCCGATTGAGCGGCCATTACTCATTGGGTAATAAACCATTGCTCTTAAAACACCCTCTGGATCAATAATGAACGTTGCCCTAACAGCTGCTGTATCACTCGCTCCAGGCTGAACCATGCCATAGGCGTTTGCAACGGCCATTGATAAATCAGCAATGATTGGAAATGGAATAACAACGCCAAATTTTTCTTCAATATTGCGAACCCATGCGATGTGAGCGTGAACACTGTCGATGGAAAGACCCAGTAGTTCGGTATTCATACTCGCAAACTCATCTGCTGCATTAGCAAAGCCAATAAACTCTGTAGTACATACTGGCGTGAAGTCTGCCGGGTGTGAAAATAGTACCAACCACTTTCCTTTGTAGTCAGATAAGCTGCGCTCGCCGTGCGTTGTTTTTGCTTTAAAATCTGGCGCTGGTTTATTTAATTGTGGAAACGAAAAAGTATTTTGAGTTAAGTCATTCATGTTGTTTCTCCTAGGTTATGCCCAATTGACTAGAACATTTTAGAATAAGCATATAACTTTTGTATATACAATAAAACCGAACACTATATTAGAAAAAACTGATTTACCGTAAAACACTGATTTAAATAAATATTAATTTTAAAAATTTATCTACTATTACCGTATATAGAGTTCACGCTAGCCTAAATTCCGTTCAATCGGCGTACTCAACGTAAGTGTTTTATTGATATTTAAGTGTTCTGGTTGTAGATGGCTTGCCACAATAACAATTCGCTCAGATGCCAACTCATTAATAATCCGGCTCACATTTTCAATGTTATTAATGTCTAGTCCCTCAAACGGTTCATCTAATAGAACAACCGATGCATTTGATAATATTGCTCTAGCTAACCCTAGCCGCTTCAATTCACCGCCTGATAAATTTCGCCCGTTAGTGCCTAACCATTGGTCTAAGTTTGATAAGCTACTCAACTGGAGCCGTTTTAACACAGCAAAGCACGCTTCATCATTAATAGTGGGGTTGGCAATTAAAAGGTTGTCTCGCAATGTGCCCGATAAGCAGTACGGGGACTGCTCCGTAAAAAGAATGTGCTGGTTTACCGTTAATTTATTTGCCCTTACTTGATTATTAAAAATTACATCACCATCAAACCCAATAAAACCTGACATTGCTTGCAATAAACGAGATTTTCCTATACCGGAATCGCCTTTTATTAATAACAAGTTAGGTGAGGTTATTTCGACACTGACCTGCTGATGCTTCGCTTTCAAAGGTAAAAAGTGAGACAAAGTTAACGACGTTACCCTAGCTAAACTCACAATGGAGTCATCGTTTAGCCTAGCTTTAGTTTCCTTCGCCAACGCCTTTGTCGTTAAAGCTTTAGATCCGTCTAGGTAATCTAATAAGCGTATATTTGTGGCAAATATTCGACCAAACCAGTCTGGTGCAGCCAATAACACCATTGGGATAACCAAGCCAATCGGCTCATAGTATTGTGCGGTATAAAGTGATGGTATAGCTACAAAGACCCCACTCAAACTGATGATTAATAATACCCACTCAGCGCCTTTTTGCAGTTGCTTTATAGCGCGTATTTGACAATACAAACCCCTGCCAATTGGCAATGTGTTATTTTTATATAAATGCCAAATATCCACCGAATCAACTTTAAACTGAATATCTTTTTCTAACTGAAGCCGCAATACCGCTAGTCGTCGTGCTTGCTTTACACTTACCCAAATAATCACGACAAATAAAGCGAAGCTGATTAACGCAAACAACAGCCATAATGAACTTAACAACGGCACAAACCAAAGCGTAAATAGCATAATGCCCGTTGCACTTATCCAGGCTGACGCATTTTGTGCAACCCAACCAACCCAAATCGACGCAACTGCTTCTGTATGAAAGGTCAACTTGTCGGCTTCTTCTGCAGTGGATGCAGTAGGTTTATTTTTCATTCTAGCAAATAACGTTAGCCTTAATTTCGACAAACTTTGCAGCAGGTGTTTATGCCCTACCCACATTTCGGCATAACCGCTAGAAATTCTAATTAATGCTAAAGCTCTGATCACCACCGCCGGTAACATATAGTTAAAACCCACGCCCGACACTGCACATGCTGCAATAAACCAGGCTGAAACCATTAATATTGCTAACCCAGACAGGGCATGAACAACGGCTAAAAACAACGCTAACAAAGGCACCTTTTTGATAAATGTACCGTCCACTTTATTGCTCATCAACCACTCCTTGGTTCAACGGCTGATCATTTATCACACCATTTTCAACGTTCCATTCTCTGTCAAACCACTCCATAGGAAGTGCTTTGTGCGACGCCCAAATCAGTGTTTTATTCTCAAAAACTTGGTGTATTAATTGAGATAATTGCAAATGAAGAGACTCTGGAAGGTGCGCTGTTGGTTCATCTAACAACACCATTCTCGGGTTACGTAATAAAACCCGCGCTAACGCCAATCTATGCGCCTCTCCACCGGACATTGGCGGATGCTCCCCCATAATAGTATTTAATCCTTGAGGCAAAGCTTCTACCCATTGAGTTAACTCAACCTGATGGATCACCGCGAGTAATTCATCATCACTAAACGCGCCATCTAGTGCTAAATTGTCAGCCACCGAAAAAGGGGTTATTACCGCATGTTGACCAACAAACGCTACGTCCATTGGCAAACGGTGCGTCGATGTTCGTAATCCCATTAGGGCTTCAAGTAGCACGGTTTTACCGGAGCCGGACGAACCTGACAGCTTGATATGCTGACCTAGATTAATGGTCAATACGACTGCCGTTAAACTCGGCTCGTCTATTTTAAAGTCTTGCCATTGAAGGTCAGTACTAGAAGATGGCGCTGGCGCTGTATTTTTGATGTCATAAAGTGGTGACAACGCTTCTGATGCAGCTTCGGCCTCTGCCTTTTGATGGTAAAAACGACCCAACGCTTTTAATTCAGAAAACAAGAGTGGTGATATCAGTAATAAATAAAGACCATCGCTAAACGCTATGTCTGGCCCTATGTTAATTTCCCCTAATAGGTTAAAGCCAATAAAAACGGCAACCAACGCCATAGAGACCGTTGCAAAAAAGTCCAATACCGTGTTCGACAAAAATGCCATACTGACCACACGCATAGTGCGCTGATTAACCACATCACTGGCCAACTTTAATCGCTCTGTTTCCTGATCATGTCGTTTAAATGCCGCAATGAGCATCATGCCCTTCAACCGATCTATAAATAAGCCTCCTAACCGTTCAAGTGCGAGGAAGTGCTGTCGATGCAACTTAGCTGCACCATGCCCCACCAAAATCATAAAAATAGGAATAAGCGGAAGGGTCACTATTAACAATATTGCAATTAAATAATTAACCGGAAATATAGCCCCTATAACAAGCAAAGGGATCAAACCTGATAACCATTTTTGAACCTGGTATTCGCTCAAATAAGTCGCGACTGAAGGAATATGAGTAAGCCATATATGATGCCAGTAATAGCTGCTTGTTTTACCTATGAGCACCTTTTGATGCACTAACAGGCGCTGTTTACAGAGCGACTCTAGGTCTGTTTCAATTTTTAATTTTGTGCGAATTTGCAACCAGTCGCTCAGGGCTTTAAATACGGCCCAACTGACACTACTGGCTACAAATTGCAAAAACACTTGCTCATTTAACGCTTGATGCTCAACAATCAGCTGAGACATCAACTGTGAAAAGGTCCAAAAGCACAACACCTGACTTACTATCATCAATACTTTGAGTGCTAACACTGTTACCAAGGCGTTGCGATATTGTTTAATAAAAGCCCGTAACCACTGCTGTGCTGTTGAATCCAAAGTTAGTCTTCCTCTGGTCGGTCCAAGTTTTCAGTCGACTCCAACCAAAGCGCATTAATAATGCCGAACGAACAAGCTAACAAAACGCCTAAAATCCAAGTGAAATACCACATAGTCACTCCTTAATAAATTGTGTGTGATTGATTTAAGTCGGCTTCTTTTATTCTGCCGCGCATCACGTAAAAACAGTAAGTTGTGTAAGCCAAAATAACCGGCACTAATACACAAGCCACACCAAACATAATCTTCAATGTCAGATAGCTCGATGTTGCATCCCACATAGTTAAGCTAGCGGCTGGTACCGTACTGCTTGGCATTAAGAATGGAAACATTGAAAAGCCAGCCGTGAGAATAATGCCCGCTATGGACAGCGCACTTGCAACAAACGCAAACCCACTTCGATTAACTTTTGATAACGCTGCGCATGCCAACGCACCTGCGATTCCAAGTACCGGCGCAATGATCATCCAAGGGTATTTAGCATAGTTTTGTAACCAAGCCCCTGACTCAACAATAACCTCTTTCTTCATTGGGTTACTGGTTGCATAGGTATCGATTGCTGAAGTAATCACATAGCCATCAACACCTAAGGCTAAATATACACCTGCAAGCGCAAATAGTACTGCCGTCGCAATCGACAAGACAACAGATACAGACCGCGATCTATTCTGCAATTTGCCATCTGTTTTTAACTGCAACCAAACAGAGCCATGATTCAATATCATTGCTACAGACACCAATCCACATAAAATAGCGAACGGTGTTAACAACCCCCAAAAGCTACCTGAATATGTTGGTTTGAGCATATTGTCGTATTCAAATGGGACACCTAATAATAAGTTCCCAAATGCAACACCAAATATAAGCGCCGGCACTAATCCACCAGCAAACAACGCCCAATCCCAGCTTTTACGCCAAGTAGGGTTTGTTAATTTACTACGATAATCAAATCCTAACGGTCGCATCCAAAGCGCAATTAGTGTCAGCGCCAACGCCACATAAAATCCAGAGAAGGCAGCAGCATAGATTAGCGGCCAAGCTGCAAACAATGCGCCACCAGCAGTAACAAACCAAACCTGATTGCCATCCCAGTGAGGCCCAATGGTATTAATCATTACTCGACGCTCTTGGTCAGTTCGGCCTACTAGCGTTAACAATGCACCAACACCCAAATCAAAACCATCGGTTACCGCAAACCCAATTAGCAACACGCCAATCAATACCCACCAAATTATTCTGAGTGATTCATAATCAATCATGAATTTTCTCCTTCGCTATCTAATCTCATCAACACACGTTCGCGTTCGGCTATCTCTTCTTGCTCTTTAGCTAATTGCGTAGGCCCTTTTCTGGCAAACTTTTGCATCAAGTAAAACGCAACAATAAACATCACGGTATAAAACGATGTATAAGCAACAAGGGTAAATATCACGTCACTTTCCGTTAAGTTAGACACTGCCGTATGTACCGGTAAAATCTCTGCGATAGACCAAGGTTGACGACCGTACTCTGCAACAAACCAACCAGCTTCACTGGCAATCCAAGGCAGTGGTAAGCCCCAAAGCGCAATTTTTAGTAACCATCTTGGTTTAGTAATCTGATGTTTAGTGGAGTAGTAAAATGACAAGCCAAAAATCAATAGCATTGCAAAACCACTGGCTACCATAATTCTGAAGCTCCAAAATAGTGGTGCCACAGCTGGGATAGAGTAATCCACTGCTTTTTCTATGGCCTCAGGCGTTGGTTTGGTGATGTCTTCTACAAATGGCTCAAGTAATAGTGCATAACCCATATCCGCCTTATGAGCGTCAAACTGAGCTTGCTGGGCATCTGTAGCAGTGCCATCTCGAACAACGTCAAGCACCTTGTGCGCTTCTATACCTGAAATAATGCGCTCACGGTGACGCTTCTCATGATCTTTTAAACCCATTACCTCTTCGTCCAGCGAACGAGTCGCTATGATGCCCATTAGATAAGGAATACGAACGGCATAGTCTACTTCTTGTGTTTCATCATTAGGAATACCAAATAACGTAAATGGCGCTGGCGCTGGGTGAGTTTCATACTCTGCTTCTACGGCCGCTAGTTTAACTTGCTGTACGTCGCCAAGTTCATAACCACTTTCATCGCCCAGTACAATCACAGACAATACTGATGCCAATCCAAAGCTCGCTGCGATGGCAAAAGAACGACGAGCAAACGCAATCTCTTTGTGGTTTAACAGGTAGTAACTAGAAATAGCAAGCACAAACATAGCGCCCGTTACATATCCCGCAGATACGGTATGAACAAACTTTACTTGAGCAACGGGGTTAAAAATCATTTCAGAAAAACTCAGCATCTCCATACGCATTGATTCAACATTAAACTCAGCACCAACAGGGTATTGCATCCAGCCATTAGCAATTAGGATCCAGAGCGCTGATAAGTTTGAACCTATTGCGACTAACCAAGTGGTCGCTAAATGTTTGCGTTTGGACATTTTGTCCCAACCAAAAAAGAATAGGCCAACAAACGTGGATTCAAGAAAGAAAGCCATTAGAGCTTCAACAGCCAAAGGCGCACCAAATATGTCACCAACGTAGTGAGAGTAATATGACCAGTTCATACCAAACTGGAACTCCATGGTTAAGCCTGTTGCAACCCCAATAGCAAAGTTAATCCCAAATAATTTGCCCCAGAATTTAGTCATTTGTTTGTAAATTTCTTTACCTGTCATGACATAAACCGACTCCATAATAGCCAGCAAAAAGCTCAGCCCTAATGTGAGTGGAACAAAAATAAAATGAAACATTGCTGTCATCGCAAACTGCAGTCTTGACAGCTCCACCAGTGTTTCGTTCATACAACTCTCCCAGAAAATAATGTTAAATGTGCTAAATCTTAAGGCAGTTTTTGCACTAAGTGTGCCAACTCAATTACAGACTGAATCATCTTTTGAACGCCCTATTACCGTAGCTGTGTAGCTGAGAGTTAGTCTAGGCGACGAGTTTATATAAGCAAAATATTTGTACCCCTTTGACATAATTGACAATCCGAATGACAAATACGTCATAATTGTGCTATTTTTGCTTACTCGTATTTAAACTATTTTATGAAAACATAGGCCTAAAATGAACATTTCAATTGTGCAATCAATGATTAACGCTATTGAAAAACCAGCAATATTTATTTCTACCGACTACGTGATTAAAGCGGTAAACCAGCCCTATGTTGATGCTTACAAAAAGCCGGTGCAAATTGGCACGAGCCGCTGTTATGAAGTTTCTCACTCAAGCTCAACCCCTTGTGACCAAAATGGCGAAAGTTGTCCAATTCAAGCATGTATTCAAACGGGTAATGCAGCCAGTGTTGTCCATATTCATCAAATGCCATCAGGAAAAGAGTTTTGCGATATCGTTATGAAGCCGGTCAAAGATGAGGATGGGATCACTATAGGGTTTCTTGAAATTCTGGAAAACATTAGATTTGCGGCAAGCAGCCCTAAAAAGAATAAAATGTTGGGTAAAAGCGAGGTGTTTTTATTAGTGTTAAAACACATAAATCGAGCAGCAAAATCAGACATATCAGTATTGTTACAAGGCCAAACTGGTACGGGTAAAGAACTCGTTGCCAAAGCATTGCATGAAAGCAGTGGCCGTAAAGACCAGCCTTTTGAAGTCATAGAGTGTTCAGGCTTAACCGAATCACTCTTTGAGTCTGAGCTGTTTGGGCACGAAAAAGGCGCATTTACTGGCGCAACACAAAGTAAAAAAGGCTTAGTTGAACTTGCCGATGGAGGCACCGTTTTTTTTGATGAAATAGCCGATGTTCCACTAGCCATGCAAGTTAAGCTGCTCCGCCTAATTGAAACTCAAACCTATCGTAGTGTTGGCGGCACCAAGGTGAAAAACGTCAACTTGAGGTTTATTGCCGCTTCTCATAAAAACCTACTTGAACTTGTGCAAAAAGGTCTGTTTAGAGAGGATCTCTATTATCGTATTGCAGGATTCCCTATTCAATTACCTACTTTAAAGCAACGCACCGAAGACATTGAACTGCTAGCGTCACAGTTTTTACTTGATGCGAAGTACCCTGACAAACAACTCAGCAAGCAAGCACTACAAGCACTACAGTCCTATGACTACCCAGGGAATATTCGTGAGTTAAAAAACATTATTGCTCAATCGGCACTCATGGCCGACAACCGATTAATTCTCGACACAGACTTGCCAGCGCACGTTGTTAAACAAGAAATGAATGACAACACTGACGTTGTCGATAGTTCTCCTGAACGACAATCGCAAAGTCCACATTCTGCAGCCCCACCGCAGCCAATAATGACGTTAGAAGAAGTCGAAGCCAACTACCTTGAAACACTCCTTAAAACGAATACGCTCTCGTTCGATGAGTTGGCAGCATCATTAAAAATAAGCGCTCGCACCTTGTATCGAAAGTTAAAGAAATACAATATTGCGAATACGTTGCCTTTCTAAACAATTGTATAAAATAAGAAATCAAAAACATGAACGACTTACATTTAGTTATCTTAATAACTCTGTTCGCCGGACTAGCTATGCCTCTTGGCGCGGCTATTTCTGCGTTCGAGCATATTAAAAATAGATCCATTGAAGACGATGTACGTCATGGAACGTTAGCATTTGGTGGAGGAGCCCTACTCTCTGCCGTAGCTTTTGTATTAGTTCCTGAAAGCGTTGACCATGTCTCGCCTACCGTTGCGAGTTTATGTATTTTAGCTGGAGGGGTTGGATTTATGTTACTCGACATATTTCTAACAAAGCGCAATACACCAGCAAGTAATTTATGTGCCATGCTTTCAGACTTTGTGCCTGAGTCAATCGCGCTAGGAGCGGCCTTTGTAACAGGTAACAAAACGGTATTTTTACTAGCTGGCCTTATCGCATTGCAAAATATCCCTGAAGGGTTTAGCGCCTACCGAGAATTAATGAAAAGCAAAACTCTCACTACGCGTCGAATTTTACTTCTATTCACGTTAGCTTCTTTATTAGGGCCCATTGCTGGTATTAGCGGTTACTTGTGGCTTTCTAACTACCCAACGGTAGTCGCGGCTATTATGCTGTTTGCTTCAGGCGGTATTTTATATTCTATTTTTCAGGATATAGCGCCACAAGTGAAAATCGATAATCACTGGATTCCGCCTTTAGGAGCGGTTTTAGGCTTTTTGTGTGGTGTTTTAGGTATGATGTTAACGAAGTAAATCACATACTGGCTAAGTCGTTCGCAGAGTACAAACTGTTTTAATGTACTCTGCTTATTTTAACTGACCTTAACCAGTATATTTATCAGTCAAAGATTTAGTCTTTTAACAGAGGTAAACGTACATCAGACTTAATGTACACTTCCATACGACGGTTTTTATTTGCATCGTCGCTCACTAATTCTGATTCACCTTTACCTACCGCTTTAATAACTGAAGAGTCAATACCAAAACGCTTAGTTAAGAATGAGGCTACTGACTTTGCTCGCTGCAAAGACAATTTTTGATTATAGGCCGCTGAACCAGATGCAGATGTGTGACCAACTACGTTAAGCGTATCCACTTTGTACTCTTTAATAAACGCAGCTAAGTCTGCCAAGTCACCGTAATAACGTTTATTGATTTCAGCGCTATTATTGTCGTATAAAACCACTACTCTTTTATCAACAGGCTGAACAACATATTGAGAACAACCGTCTTTATCTACAACATGGGTAATTGGCGTATCTGCACACTTATCTTTGTCGTCAAAAACGCCATCTCCATCAGTATCTAATGGTTTTGGCTCTGCTGGTGCAGCTGTAACTGGCTGGACAGGTGCTGGTTGAATTACTTTTGCCGGCTCAGACTTTACGACTGGCGCAGGCTTTTGAACTGCAGGCGTGTAAGTAGGTCCATTGTCATCAAAGAAATAGCGCACACCTAAAGAAACAACACTCACATCATCGTCTTGTAACGGAATATGCTGGTAGCTTACGTAAGCTTGTGTATTGTAATTAATGTGATAACCAACTTCACCGCCTACCCAGAATCCTGAATCTGAACGTTTACCCGTTCCCATATTCTTTATCGCAACACCATCTAACTTTGTAGAAATAGTGTCCATTTCCCAATCGTAATAACCAAGCTTACCCGTTATAGTGAAACCGTCTTCTAATGGCAGAGTACCAAGAACGCTAAATGACATACCGTCTGCCGTTTCTGGATAAACACGCTCGGCTAAATCATAATAAGACTGCATAGTATTTGCTGTGCCTGAAAAGCTTGCAGAGCGATCGCCTAAATCCTGATAACCACCCTCAACACTAAAGTACTGGTTAAAGCGGTAACCAACAAACAGACTATAGCTAGTATCAATTCGGTCAATAGAAGTTGTGTTCGGAGTTATTCCAGAATTTGCATAAAATCTATCTAAGCTTTGAGATGAAACGTCTGTTTTAGCTTGGCCTACTTGACCACCAATATAAAAACCTAATGCGTATGGCCACTCTTTCTCAGTTTGGTTATTGTCTTCAGCAAAAGCAGGGTGAGACATGCCTGCTAATAACGCTACTGTTAAGTTTGAAAGAGCGATTTTCTTTCCTATTTTCATCTTTATTTCCTTTGGTAATAACATTGAATATGAATAACGTAAATATCAGCAACACTGCAGGACATCTGCTTTATGCGGGTATTTTGATACAACATAACCTTTAGGTCAATGATGATGTTGAGCACGTGAGTTTTACCATTGAAATTAAACTAAACCATTGAGTTCATTATAAAGTTGATTACAATGTGTCCAACCGCTGATAGTGAGACATAAAATGCAAGCCGACCGATTTATTCCTTATAGAAAACAAGATATTATTGAAATGTGTCGTAGTGAACTTGGAAACGAATTTGACCAAGATTCTTTCCTTCAGTTTAGCGAGCTTCTTTCAAGTTATATCCACTTTAGCTATCACGGTATATTAGAGTCGCTTAAAAACGACTATGCGCCGTTTGATCCAAATGCCGACACCAGATTGTTAAATGCTTTAAGTTATGCACAAAAGCGTCAATGCCAGCACTCTTTTGCCAGTAACTTCGCCAACGTGTTAAATGCCGCAAATTATGAAAAAATCACAGAACAAGACCTACAAGAAGCATTGACGGAAGAATCATTATTCAAAGTTCGACTGGAAGTTGAATTTGAAGACTTTGAGCAAGTGGTGTTTTATCGCCGTGGAGAATCGCAAAAAAGCGAAACACTGAGCTCGTTTTTTGGCTTAAAAAAGCAAACCATTGAATTCACGAACTACGATCGCGTTGCCGTGTTCATTACTCTAAAAGACGCATCACATTTTAGTAACAAGAACAAAGCGCCTATAGGCTTTGAACCTGGCTCAACAATAATTAAATTATTTCAAAACGTCCCTAAAGCAGACTTGGAAATGTTATTTCCAAACAGTGAAGTGAAAATGCGTCGAATAGACAAAATCCTCATTGGTGCTTCCGCAGCGGTTGGTGGTTCGGTTGTGTTAGCAACAAAATTAGGCCCTTCGATCATCCTACTTGCCGCTCTGTTTGGCTTTTGGTTAGGACTTAAAGACAACCCCGTTGAAATAACTAAACAACACTTGTTTACGCTGGGCATGGGTTTTGGCGTTTTAGGCGGTTTTGTGTTTAAAGAATGGAGTAAGTTTAAAAACCGTAAAATAAAGTTTATGAAAGCTTTGTCTGACAATTTGTATTTTAAAAACCTGGACAATAATGCAGGTGTTTTCCATACACTTATTGACTCAGCGGAAGAAGAAGACGTAAAAGAAGCCCTGCTCGCTTATACTTTTTTACTTAAAGACTCTGACGGTATGAGCGCTAGTGAATTGGATAAAACCATTGAAACCTGGTTTGAGCAAACCCACAAGTGTAAAATCGATTTTGAAGTGGAAGACGCGCTCGAGAAATTGGATCGCTTGGAGTTAGTAACTAAAAAGGTTGATCTCACGAGAGGGCCTGAACCACAAACAAATTCTGGGCCTCAAACCATTTATATAGCTAAACCTCTAAAAGAAGCTAAGCGACAACTTGATAAAAAGTGGGATAATATTTTTAGTTACAACAATGACGTTACGCCACAGTTTTAGGTTTTAGGTTTTAGGTTTTGGCCAAACACCATATAAGCCAACGCCCCGCCATACATATCAACCATTATATGCAAAAGAATGGGTACCAAAAGCGACTCTGTCGCTAAATAAATCAATGCCATGATTAAACCAAGTACCGCAGTACGGATCACATGAATAGCGCCTTGGTAAATATGAGGTAAACCAAATAAAATACTAGAGATAATGACTGCGCCATAAGTGGGTAAATAGTCACCTAATGCATGCATTAAATAACCTCGAAATAGAATTTCTTCACATATCCCGGCACTCACCGAAACACCAAACATAAACAAGCGATATTCTCTAGGGTTAGTGGGTAAAAACCACTGAATATAAGCCATCTGCGACTTTAAAGCCTTTTGCTCTTCGTCCTTATTTTTAAGCTGTTGTAGTGAATAATAAAAGTACCCTGCCAACAATAAAACAAGAAAAAGCCCCAGTTGGTTTACCCAGTCCCACTTAAAAACAAATCCAATATCATCGAAACCAAGGTTGCTGCCAGCGCCACTCTGAAATACAACAAACATCAGCACCAGAACAGGTAACCAGAGCATTACAATGGTACTGACATATAAACCTATGCGTTTGTTTGCGCTGGACAACACTAAGCGTTTATCCGCTTCCGAAGTAAAATAAATGTAAACTGGGTACAATAAAAAATAGGCCCACAATAAATATTCCATAGTACTCTCATTAATTAGATTGATTTTAAAAGTAGGATTAAAATCAGAGTCACTATGGTACCTTTCATTATTAATAAACAAATACTATTATAGTTTTATATAGCCATACCAAAAGTTTATAATAATGTTTAAAACAGAAACACTCATTGCCTTTGTGCTCGTAGCTAAACATCGTAGCTTTACGCTGGCAGCTGAGGTGCAACAACAAACGCCCATGGCCATTAGCAAACAAGTATCACAGCTTGAGCAGCGCCTAGGATCGGCATTATTTGAACGCACCACACGCAAAGTTAGCTTAACGGAGTTTGGTCAATCGTTTTTGGTAAAAGCAAAAAACATACTTGACCAACATGAAGCACTTCAAGACTGGCTAGAAACACAAAGAGGCGAATATACCGGCTCTTTGAAGATATTGAGCCAAGATATTCAAACTTACGAAGAAACCGTTTTTCCATGGCTTGCAGAGTTCAACCTGCTATACCCAAATATTGACCTTTCATTTGACGTACAAGAAAACGCAATTGACGTAGACCAAAATCCAAATGACGTTTATTGGGGCGTTGCTGATTATCTTGGCCTTAAGCACCCGGGATTAAAACGTCGTTCATTGTGGAAAACCAAGTTAGGTATATTTGCCTCACCTAACTATTTAGAAAAGTTTGGTGTGCCTCAAACCCCCGAAGATCTAAAACACCATCAAATGATTAGCCATACTCATTCACAACCAAACAACGCCCTTGCGGTAAACAAAACGCCAAACAGCGCACAAATAGAAATGGAATTTGAAATATTAAACGCGCCAATTAAAACGGTGGCTTGTCACTCTGCACTTGCGATAGATGGTTTGGGTTTAATAAATGCCCTTCACGACAACAACGATATAAAACGGGCGGTTAACGACAAGCAACTTGTGCCGGTATTATCTGAGTACTGGTATCAAAATGCAGAGATTTACCTTTATTATCATAATGTAAAAATAGAACAGCCTAAGGTAAGAGCATTTATAGACTTTTTCTTATCTAAAAAAGAGCTTTGGTGAAACTAACGTGTTGAGTACGTGTTGTTAAACTGACTCTTGGGGCAGTTCGTCTATTATTACTACTTGGTTTCGTCCGCTTGTCTTCGCTTTATATAGCGATGCATCGGCCAACTTAAGCAAGTCATCAAAACTAACTTTATTAGCAACTCCGCTCGCCACACCAACACTAATAGTGACTTTGGCAAAATCATTAACGTTATTTCCATCAAAATAACATCGCATTTTTTCTGCTAACGCTCTGGCTTGTAAAACATCCGTATCGGGCAAGAATACAAGAAACTCTTCTCCGCCCCACCGAAGAATAATGTCAGATGCGCGTAAGCGACTTTTAAGGGCGTGCGCAACATGCTTTAGAACATCATCCCCAACAATATGACCATACTCATCATTGATCCGCTTAAACCAATCTAAATCTATTAGTAGAATCGACATTGAAGTTTGTTGACGACTGCCAAGGTTCCAAACAGGATAAACCAGTTCTTTAAGAGCCCGGCGATTATACAAACTTGTTAATGGATCAATTCGAGCATAATGTTCAGCCGTTAGTTTTGCGTCGTAAGCCACTTTAAAGTTAAACGCGAAGGATACTGACAATAATGACATTTCTAAAAGCATACCTATTTCTATGCCTCTAAACGCCCATTGCGTATAGGGAAAAATCCCCCAGGTTGTCATGCTAGAAACAAAGGAACCACTCGTGCCTAACAAAACGGCGGGAACAAAAAACTTAGCTAATGGGTTACCACTTTTTAATGAGTAATAACCAATAACTAACATCCAAAGGGTTACTGTACTTAGGATAATGAGTTGAGTCATCACCGCAAATGACTTACTGCCTACGATGATAATAAGGCAACCAACAATCGCCAAAAATCCATAGATAAACTGGCGGTTCGCATAAAATTTAGGTACATATTTTTCTAATTGTAAATACTCAATGGTGAACATAACTCCCGAGCACAAATAGACAAACATAAATAAGGGCATTAGCCACTGTTGAAGAGATGGCTCTAAAGGCCAAAGTAACCAAAAACCGTGCCCTGTATAAATAAAGTTAAAGGCCGTAAACGAAAATAAATAAAAAGAATAAAGAAAGTACCTGATCTCTTTGGAATATAAATACAAGACTAAATTGTAAATGAGTAAGATAATCAGCGCACCATACAAGGCTCCATAGAAATAATCGTTCTGTTGGTCAAATTCATCAATGCTTTCTTCGTCACCAATATAAACAGGAAATGTTAGCGGATCACCTGATTTAAAACGAAAAACAACATAAGTTAAACCCGGTTTAAATAGGTGTTCAATGGAAGGCATTCGTTTTTGGCGTTCGCGACTTTTAAAAGAAGTGGTGTCGCCAAGCTTTGTATTTCTAACTAAAACATTTTGCTCATAAAAGAAAACGTCTATTTCATCTAACCAGGCATTGTCAATTTTGAGTATTAATGACTTAGGAGTATTTGTGTCGTTAGTAGTAGGCAATAGGGCCCACACAACGCTATCGGTAAAACCGAAGCTCACCTGTCTTTGGTTATTCTTAGTCAACTCGCCTTGTTTAAACTTGGCGAACACCTCTTCAGCTGCAAATAAATGACTGTCGTCTTTTAAAATAAAAAGGTCTGAATTTACAAGTTCTAGGGAGTTATTTGTGGATATTGATTTAGCGATTAAGACATCTGAATATATAACTAGGAGAACCAGCCATAGCGGAAAAATTAATTTATAAATCAGGTTAGACTTATTCATAGTTGGAGAAATCGACTAAACCATTTGCACTTTGAAGCCTAAGCTTTTTGCCACAAAACATTTTGACATGAGATAGATAAAAACTTGTTAGAATTTAATATCTACAGCTTTCCATAAATTGATAAAAAATGATACAAATTAATGAGCTCAAATAAACGTTAATTTTTGTATGAGCTCACAACATATAAAAGTAACTTTCTTTAAGTGTAATGATTTAAACAGTTTGCTGCTAGCTTCGTCGACTTTGTCTAACACTCACACCAAGTAAGGCCATTGCTAAAAGGGCAAGCGTTGTAGGCTCACTAACCGAGTTAGCTGCGCCTACAGGTGAGTTTATTGCTGGCCCCGCTGTTGCTAACGTCGAAAATATCGTTACTGGGGCAGCACGAACAAGTGCAACGCCTGTCGTTCTTCCTCTAGACGAAAGATCATACTCGTCTATGTCAAATTGTGCGCGCCCTTTTTTACTTTGATTAACACCATAATCGTCCATAACCCACATACGGTTGTAATTGCCGTCTTGGTCAACATCGCTGCCAAAAAACGCTGCTGAGTATTGCATACCATCTGGAGGATCAATACCCATGTTATATTCTTCGAATGTAATGCCAAACAGATTTACAAGCATTAATTCACGATCATCGGTAGCTTCAATTAGTCCATTAGAAGAACTGTTAAAAAGACTTTCTAGAGACTCTTCTTCAGACCAAGTAAATGTACCGTAAGATAGGTCGAATGTGTTAAATAAATAGGCTGCCTGCGCATTTGACGCTAGCTGCCAACCTCCGGCTTTATAGTCGGAAAGAGCTTGTTGGATAGTCATACCATCCGTTTGATCCCATCGGAGCCACTCTAAACCACTTCTATTGTCGAAGACTGTATTTGTTGTGTTATCCAAAACATAATCTGTTATCAATCCGGCACTCACATTTGTAGATGCAACGAGCAGTATTGCCAAACAAATACAGTAGCAATCGCCAAGAACTTAGAGAGCGCGAAAATAAGAACGTGAAGAAACAACAAGTTGTAGAGAATGTGTTATCACAATTCAATATTCCAAAGCCTGTAATCAATAAGGTATGGGACTTAAAATCTTCGACTTTAGATGGGCAGCTTTTTGATAAAATAGTGGCGTCATCGACCTATACAATCAGCCAAGTATATAGCCAATACTGTGGCTTCTGCAAAAAATCAATTCCACTAAATAATTCGTTAAATAATAAAGATATCAGCATACTAGGATTAGTTGGAACAGAACAAATTGAAGACTTTAAAGAACACTTAAATACAAATAATGTCCAATACCCGTTTATTGCTTACGAAGATAAATATGCTGAATCAGCTCTTTTAAAAGCTCTTGACTAACAAGGTTTCCCGACATATTTTGTTCTTGATGAAAAAAAGAAAGTTCGTGCTATTCATGTTGGGACTCCAGCCCTAGTAAGTTGGCTTGAAACACAATCATTCTAATTCAATTCTAGACTTTTTGAATGTCCGAAAGTGCCAATAGAAGATGTTGGCTACTGATCTTAAAACTATAGCTTTGAGCTAAAATATGTCTGACAAGTGAACATAAACTCTCGGTAATATTACGCAAAACATTATCAAATATTCACAAAAATTTAATATCCGCTTATGGCTAATTTTTGCTAATAAAGAGCGAACTTCTTATGTCCGCTCCTCGCTCAAAGCAGACCTTTAGAGCATTTAGGGTAACTCACTTTGGGGCAGAGGCAGCTTTGAGCTGCTGCCTACTTAAAATCAACAATCTGTTTCTCTGGATATCTTTATTGCATCCTCAATTTCAATTCCTAGATATCGTATGGTGTTATCGATTTTTGTGTGGCCAAGCAATAGTTGAACGGCTCTTATATTTTTAGTGCGAGCGTAAACTAAAGTAGCTTTCGTTCTTCTCATTGAATGAGTACCGTACATATCAGAATCAAGTCCCAGTTGATCTGCCCAGTTTCTAATAATAGATCGGTAATCGGAATAGCTAATCGGTTGATTGGCTCGACGTATACTCTGAAATAAATAGTCCTGAGGTTTTAACGCACCATCATGAATCCATCGGCTCAGACTTTGCTGTGTTCTAGGTGTGATCTCAAATTGAACATCAATTCCTGTTTTTCTCTGTGCCCACTGTACCCTTTCAAGAATTTGATCTTGAGTCGCTACATCTCTAACTTTTAGAGAAAGCAAATCACATGACCTCAATTTACTGTCTATCGCCAAGTTTAGTAATGCTAATTGCATCAAGTTATTTTGAATTTCGATCCTAGTTCGGATGCGCCAGATTTCTTCAAGTTTGAAAGGACGTTTCACGCCTGTCGCATTTTCGTTTACTTGTTGTTTCATAGTGACCTCCTTTTGTAAAAAGTCACTGTGAGAATAGTTTGCCAGTTTCGTCGTCTAAAGTTTTAATGGACATAAACGTGCTAGAGCCGAAGGTCTGCTGTGTGCCAACAGCAGACATTTACCATCTAGTTTTTTGTGCCTGCTTGGAGTTTAAAGCGGTCATTAACATTTTTCAAAAAAGATACTGCCCAGTTACTAAACCAACGTATTTTATGCTTAACTGTCCAATGACTTGATAATGCCACACGCTTCAATAGTACCGCCAGATCCGCAAGAGCTTGCCATTAGCTTTAACTCTTTTTTGAGTGCATTCAATTCCTTCATTCGTTGATTAACTAAAGTTAGTTGCCGATCAATTAATGCATTTACACTAGAGCAACTCTCCTCTGGCTTGTTTTTTAATTCAATGAGTCGCT
>Ga0209603_1000488_pt1 | contig 48020 bp, 40 predicted proteins | sample COGITO_mtgs_1206_FD_184812 | JGI IMG/M metagenome (GOLD analysis project Ga0209603, IMG submission 184812) | Pelagic marine microbial communities from North Sea - COGITO_mtgs_120607 (SPAdes) (version 2) | ecosystem: Environmental > Aquatic > Marine > Epipelagic ...
AATAAAAAAGCCTTCCGAGGAAGGCTTTGGTGATTCGTCTGGGGTTCGAACCCAGGACCCCATCCTTAAAAGGGATGTGCTCTACCAGCTGAGCTAACGAATCAAATTTTCGAGTGCAAATATAATGCTCCTATTGAAATCTCCAATTAGTTTTGTAAAAAATAGTTGATTGTTTATCTTTTGTTTCAATTATTTGTGCTATTAGTACCCATCTTTATGTATTTTTAATCTTGAATGGCAACAAAATCTTACAATAAAATATCTGAAGCTATTTTAAAAGAAATTTTTCTCTTGGTTGGAAAAGACAATGTCTTAACCGATGAAGAGAACTTAATTAACTATGGACATGACGAAACTGAAAATTTAATTTTCCCGCCAGAAGTTTTAATAAAGCCTGCTAATGTTGAACAAGTTTCCAAAATTATGAAATTGGCTTTTAAAAATATTATTCCAGTAACCCCTATAGGTGCCAGGACTGGGTTAAGTGGTGGTTCACTCTCAATTCATGGAGGAATTGGACTTTCAATGGAAAGGTTTAATAAAATTCTAGAAATAGATGAAGATAATCTTCAAGTTCACGTTCAGCCTGGCGTTATTACTCAAGTATTACAAAACGAAGTAGCAAAAAAAGGATTGTATTATGCTCCAGATCCAGCAAGTAGGGGAAGTTGTTTTATTGGAGGAAATATTGCAGAAAACAGTGGTGGTCCAAGAGCAGTTAAATATGGAGTTACCAAAGACTTCGTGTTGAATCTTGAAGTTGTTTTACCCAACGGAGAAATTATTAAAACTGGAGCAGATACTTTAAAAAATTCTACTGGATATAACCTCACTCAATTAATGATAGGCAGCGAAGGAACTTTGGGAATAGTGACAAAGGCCACCCTTAAGCTAATACCATTACCTAAATACAACAAACTAATTTTGGTTCCTTTTTCATCTGCAGTTGACGCTTGCAGTGCAGTTGCTTCTATTTTTAAAGCTGGTATAGTTCCCTCAGCTATGGAATTTATGGATAGAAATGCAGTGGATTATACCATCAAATACATTGAAGAAGCAGAGCTAGAAATGTCCGATAATGTAAAAGCTTTGCTCTTAATAGAAGTAGATGGAAATCAACAAGAATCCTTAATGGACGAAATACAAAAAGTTCTAGAAGTTGTAGAAGCCCACAACTCAGATGAAAATATTTTATTTGCTGAAGATGAAGCTCAGAAAGAAAAGTTATGGTTTATAAGAAGAAGAATAGGGGAGGCAGTTAAAGTAAATAGCATATATAAGGAAGAAGATACAGTGGTGCCACGTTATAAACTGCCAGATTTGTTATCTGGTGTGAAAGAAATTGGTAAAAAATATGGATTTGAGTCGATTTGTTATGGCCATGCTGGTGATGGTAATATGCATGTAAACATTATTAAAGGAAATTTAACCCAAAAGCAATGGGACAATGAACTCCCATTAGCCATTAGAGAAATATTTCAACTTACTGTTTCTTTGGGAGGAACTATTTCAGGTGAGCATGGTATCGGATGGGTACAAAAAGATTATATGGATATTGCATATCAGGATATAGAACTAAATTTAATGAGAGAAATTAAAAAAGTTTTTGATCCCAAAAATATAATGAACCCTAGTAAAATTTTCTAGATTACTCTACTCCGTGCATCAATTTCTGTATAGGCTTATTCAAAACAAAAATCAGAGCAGCTATCGCTAAAAGCACATAGCCTATTGTAGCAAATGTATCTAAATATTGAAGTAATCCATCTTCAGCAGAAGATACTTCCCCACCACCATGACCACCAGTTAGTGCAGCTATTTTACCTCCAACATAATTCGCAATGGCAAAACTTAAAAACCAAGCACCCATGGCAGTTCCAGCCATACTTTTTGGTGAAAGTTTGGTAACCATAGAAAGTCCAATAGGAGACAGAAATAATTCTCCAGTAGTATGAAGCATATATAAAAATACCAAGGTTAAAAGTGGAACTTGGTATGCTTCATTTACAAATTGAAAGCCTACTTGGGTCAATAGAAATCCCAAAGCCAACTGAACTATTCCAAAACAAAACTTTAATGGAATACTTGGGTTTTTACCAATTTTAGATAGCTTCACCCACATCACCGAAAATATAGAACCAAATAAAATAATAAAGAAAGGGTTAAAGAACTGGGTCATACTTGCAGGCATTTCCCAACCAAAAATAAACCTGTCCACGTTTCTATCTGCAAAAAGAGTTAGAGAGGTTCCAGCTTGCTCAAAACAAGCCCAAAATGATATATTGATTACCATAAATATAATTAATGCAATCATTCTGTCTTTCCAAATGGAAACGTTCTGTAACTTATCTTCTTTGGTTCCAGATCTTATTAGTGTAATAGAAATTCCTATAAATAGTGCCAACAGAATATAGTCTAGCCATTGATTTTGCATTATTAGCACATAACAAAGAGGTATTAAAAATAGAGAACCCAAGGTTATTATTTGAACCATATTTAGAGGACCTAATACTTTTTTCTTCCCTTCTTCATGAATGTCAAGTCCTGGTGCAGCAGCATAGTTTTTTCTTCCAGACCAGAAAATAAATAGTCCCAATAACATTCCTAGACCTGCCAAGCCAAAACCATAAGTAAACCCATAGGTTTCTCCAACATAGGCAACCACAGTTGTTGCTAAAAGTGCTCCAATATTTATTCCAATATAAAAAATAGTGAATCCAGAATCTCTTCTTGGGTCGTTGTCTTCATATAATTTACCTACTATGGTAGAAATATTGGCTTTGAAATATCCATTTCCAATAATTAGTGCTCCCATTCCAATGTAAAGCATCTCTTTACTTTCTCCCAGAATTAAAAATTCTCCTATAGCCATTAAAATTGCTCCCAACATTACTGCATATCTGTAACCTAAATACTTATCGGCCATTCTACCTCCCAATATAGGGGCAGCATAAACTAATCCAGTGTAAGCGCCGTAAATTAAAGAAGCTTCGCTGTCTCCCATCATTAATGATTTAACAAGGAAAAGAGTAAGAAGTGTTCTCATTCCATAATAGCAAAATCTTTCCCACATTTCAGAGAAGAATAAGGTCATTAAACCCTTAGGGTGTTTAGCACTTGCTTCTAATGTTGTCATAATTTTTATTTAAATATCTATGGTGAAAATAAACAAATTTTTTAATCTTAAATTTTATTGATTCTACAATGTTTAATTTTTGTCGATTTGAAATACTATTTTTGAATAAAATATTAATATGAAAATTAAACTTATTGCATTCATTTCCGCACTATTTATTTTATGTATAAGTTGTGAATCTAACAGTAAAATAAAAAAAACAGATTCAGTAAATAATTTAAATATGGACAGACACACACTTTCCAACTACAAGGATTTACCTATTGTAAATACGCATTTAGAACTATCTGTTAACTTTCAGGAAAGAAAATTAAAAGGTTCTGTAACTCACGAGTTCGAAGCAAATAGAAAAAATAATTTATTAAAATTAGATACTAAATATTTAAAAATTGATAGTATCCAGGATGGAGATGGGAATACTTTGGAATACTCTTTAGGAGAATTTGATGAATTACTAGGTTCGCCTCTTTCTGTTAATCTAAATCCTAAATCGAATTCCGTTGTAATTTTTTATAAAACTACTAAAAAGTCTGAAGCTTTAGATTGGTTAGTTCCTAACCAAACTGCAGGGAAGATGTATCCATTTATGTATACACAGGGACAATCTATTTTCACAAGATCTTGGATTCCAATTCAAGATACTCCTGGTATAAGAATAACCTATTCTGCAAAAATTAAAACTCCTAAAAACATGATGGCTGTTATGAGTGCGGCTAATCCTCAAGAAATGGATACTAATAATGTCTATAGTTTTGAAATGAATCAACCAATTCCTCCTTATCTTATTGCATTAGCTGTAGGTAATTTAGAGTTTAAAGCCATTGATTATAGAACAGGAGTTTATGCAGAACCATCTATGATTGTTAAATGTGCTAATGAGTTAATAGATATGGGTAAAATGGTAGACTCTGCAGAAAATCTATATGGAGCTTATGATTGGGATAGGTACGATGTTATAGTTTTACCTCCTAGCTTTCCATTTGGAGGAATGGAAAATCCAAGATTAACCTTTGCCACTCCTACTATAATTGCTGGTGATCGTAGTTTGGTTTCTTTAATTGCTCATGAGTTGGCTCATTCATGGAGTGGAAACCTAGTAACCAACGCTACTTGGAATGACTTTTGGTTAAATGAAGGGTTTACAGTTTATTTTGAACGTAGAATTATGGAGTCACTTTATGGAAGAGATTATTCAGAAATGTTGGCTCTTTTAGGGTTTCAAGATCTTCAAAATCAGGTAGATAACTCTCAACCAGCAATGCAATTGTTGAGATTGAATATGAAAGGCAAACACCCAGATGATGCTATGACAGATATTGCCTATGAAAAAGGATATTTCTTTTTAAGAATGTTAGATGAAAATATAGGTAGGGAAAAAATGGATTCTTTCTTAAAAAATTATTTTAAAGACCATAAATTTCAAACCATTGTCACCGAAGAGTTTCTAAGCTATCTTAAAGACAATCTGCTGGATACTAATAGTTATCAAGCTTTAAATATAGATCAATGGGTTTTTGAACCTGGAATACCTGAAAATTGTCCCAAGGTTAATTCTCTAAGATTTAAAAATGTAGAAAGTTCTGTTACAACCTTTTTAGAAAGCGGGGCCGAAGAGCTAAAAGAAAGTAGTGATTTGTGGTCTACTCATGAGTGGTTACATTTTTTAAAACATCTTCCCGACACTCTTGATCTAGTTCAGTTGTTGGACTTAGATAATACATTTAATTTGTCAAATAGTGGTAACTCTGAAATTCTAGCAGTGTGGTTTTTACAAAGCATAAAGAACGATTATAGACCAGCCTTTGAAAATTTAGAAAAGTTTTTGGTTAAAATTGGAAGAAGAAAGTTTTTACAGCCTCTTTATTTAGAATTATCAAAAAATGAGGATCATAAAATATGGGCTAAAAATGTTTACCAAAAAGCAAGAGAAAACTACCACTATGTGTCGTTTAATACTATTGATAAAATATTAAATTAATTATTAAGTTAAAAACTTGTAAAATACTGGATATTAGCTATTTAAAATTTTTTATATTTCGATCAATTTCTCTTTTAATATCTTTATTCTTCAGGTCCTCTCTCTTGTCGTAAATCTTTTTTCCTTTAGCAACAGAAATATTGAGTTTGGCCCATCCATTTTTGCCAATAAATAGTTTTGTTGGAACAATAGTTAATCCCTTGTTTTTAAGTTTTTTATTGATTTTATTTAACTCAATTTTATTAAGAAGTAGTTTTCTATCCCTTTTACTTTCATGATTAAAATGTCCAGAGTTTTCATAATCGCCCACATACATATTTCTAATAAAAAGCTCATTCTTAATCATAACCGCATATGACTCGGTAATACTAGCCTTACTATTTCTAATAGACTTTATTTCCGTACCAAAGAGTTGAATACCCGCAGTGAAACTCTCTAAGAATTCATATTCAAATTTTGCCTTTTTGTTTTTTATCTCAACTTTTGAGCTCATTCTACAAAATTAATAATCTTAGCAATCCTTTCCTTATTTAATTTCGATTATAATCAATAAACTATAAATTAGTAAAAAAACCAAGCCATGAGATGTCAACTAATTATTGGACTATTTTTATTAATTAACTCAGTTAATACTGATCTAAACGCCCAGTCTTCGAAACTTGATTTAGAGCAGATTATGACTGGAAAGGAGTTTACTGGTTATTGGCCAGAGAACCATTTTTGGCTACCAAACGGGAATATTTTATTTAGTTGGAATCCTGAAAATAATTTAAAATCATTTAATTACTTAGCTAATCAGGGAACTGTTGGTAAAGTAAAATTGAATAAACTCTCAACTTTTCCCTCCAGAAATATGGTTAAGCACTCTTCAAATTCTTTTTATGCTTACATAAAAAATGGAAGAATTTTCAAATGGGAATCGTCTTTAAATAATCCTAAGTTGATTTATCAAACTTATGATAATATTTATTCTGTTCAATTAGTTAAAGATTCTAACCATATTTACTTTCTTAAGAATAGTACTCTATGTAAAATAAATACTCTTGATTTAAATTATGTAGAGGTTCTAAAATTTAAGATGACAACTAAAAAGCCAGTTAAGTCTAACCAAGAAACTTATTTAAAAAATCAACAGCTAGAACTTTTTAATTTCCATAAAAAATCATTGTTAACTAAGAATTACAATGAGGATTTTAACGATAGTGTAAACTACTGGAAAAGAAAACCAATTGAATTTAAAAGTGGTAAAATAGAGGGTATATTTATTTCCGCAGATGAGAGTTCTGTAATATACATTCATAAGGAGAATAATAAAACTAAAAAAACCCTTGTAGAAAACTATTCCGATAACTCAGGTTGGTCAGCTATTAAAAATGCTAGGCCAAAAGTAGGTCGTGATGAAACAGAAGAAAAACTTCATTTATTTCAGTTTGATAAAGACACCTCTTTAGTGATTTCTATTAATCATCTTTCTGGAATTTATAATAGACCTATTTATTTAAAAGATTATGAAGGTGAAGAATTTTTAGAAAAATCTAAGAATCCTAAGCTTGTGACATATCATAAACCAATATTTAATGAAAAGGGAGATAAAGCTATTATTGAAATTAGGTCTCTAGATAATAAGGATCGTTGGATTACCATATTAGATTTAAAATTAGGAGATTTAAAAGAAATTGATCATCAGCATGATGCTGCTTGGATCGGAGGCCCTGGAATTTCTGGCTGGAATCAATCTCAAGGAGCTCTAGGTTGGTTAGACAATGATAAATCTATTTGGTATCAGTCGGAAGAAACAGGTTATTCACATTTATATAAGAAATCTATTTCTAAACTTAAAAAAACTGCTTTAACCACTGGAAGTTATGAAGTTAGAAATGCACAGTTGTCAATTGATGGAATTAATTTTTATTTAACTCTAAATAAAAAGCATCCTGGAAATAGAGGGTTTTACCATCTTAATCATAAAACAAAAGTGCTAACTCCTATTTTAGAAAATGATGGAAATTACAAAGTGAAAATATCTCCAGATGAAAAGGACATTGCATTTTTATATTCTACAATGAACCAACCTTGGGAATTATATACATCTAAAAATAAACCAAATGCAAAGTCATTAAAATTAACTAATTCTAAAAGTGAACAATTCATAGCTTACAATTGGCGTAAGCCTTCTTTAATACAATTTAAAGGTGATGACAGTGCAATAGTACCAGCAAGGCTTTACAACCCACCTAAAGAAGGTTCTAATGGTGCAGGAATTATATTTGTTCATGGTGCAGGTTATTTACAAAATGCACACAATTGGTGGAGTAGTTATTTTAGAGAATATATGTTTCATAATTTACTTTGTGATTTAGGTTATACGGTTTTAGATATTGATTACCGCGGATCTGAAGGATATGGGAGAGATTGGAGAACTTCAATATATAGACATATGGGTGGATGGGACTTAAAAGATCAGCTTTCGGGTAGAGAATTCTTAATAAATGAAATGGAATTAGATTCAAATAAAATAGGAATTTATGGTGGAAGTTACGGCGGGTTTATTACACTCATGGCTTTATTCACTGAACCCGGTAAGTTCAAATGTGGTGCCGCACTAAGATCAGTTACAGATTGGGCCCATTACAACCACGAGTACACTTCAAATATTTTAAATACTCCAATATTAGACAGCCTAGCCTTCCAAAAAAGTTCTCCAATTTATTTTGCAGATAACTTACAAGATAATTTATTAATGCTTCATGGAGTAATGGATGATAATGTACAATTCCAAGACATAGTAAGACTTTCCCAAAGATTAATTGAATTAAAAAAAGAAAATTGGGAACTAGCACTATTTCCTATAGAACCACATGGCTTCAAGCAAGCTACAAGTTGGTACGATGAATATAGAAGAATTCTAAAGCTCTTTGAAGAAGAGTTGAATTTTTAAAGAAAAAACAATTGATTTGCCTTGTAAAATACTAAACTAATTTTTTTTAATTGTTAATTAGTAATAAATAATTTTGTAAAAGAGTTGTCATTTAATTGAACTATGTAAATTTTATTAGGTTTAAAATCTTTAACAATTTGTCCAGATAAATTATAAATATTTTTGATTTTATTTTTATTAGCTTGATAGTAATTGTCAATTATTCCACTGAGAGTTCCAGCAATTCCATGCCATGTAACTAGCTCAGTAGTTCCTGCACTATCTGTTATTTCCATAGTTATTTTACCTTCCCCTGAAGTGTTATTTGGGTAAAAGTGGCAGTTTAAGTAGTAATCTTGACCGTTCGAAATTGACAATGTACCATTGGATACTCCTTTTGCATAGCAGTTTGGGAAACAATTAGAAAATTGCCATCCCGTTGGCATGGAATCAGTAATTATACTCCAATACAAAGTATTATTAGATAAAGCATCTAAGTAGGTATTTGCAGAAAAGTCATTATCAGTAGGAAGACCAGATAAAGAAACATTGTTTTGTTGCACACTGAAACTCTGAGAATAAGAGCTAAATGCAACTAAAATTGAAATTTAAAAAAAAGCATTTTTCATAAAAATTATTTATATTCTAAAAATACAGATTTTCGGCCAATTTTCATTGTTATGTAGTCCTTATCTTTTCTTGGTCCACGAGCTGGAGAATACTCTCTCCCATAAAAAATGATTTGAAGATGGAGTTTATTCCAAATATTTTCAGGAAACAATCTTTTAGCATCTTTTTCAGTTTGAACTACATTTTTTCCATTGGTAAACCCCCATCTATACATTAAACGATGAATGTGGGTGTCTACTGGAAATGCCGCTTGACCAAAAGCTTGACTTACAACAACTGAAGCTGTTTTGTGACCAACTCCAGGAAGTTCTTCAAGGAGAATTATTTCTTTGGGGACTTCACCATTGTATTTGGCGATAAGAATGTGAGAAAGATCAAAAATTGCTTTTGATTTTTTTGGAGACAGTCCACATGGACGAATAATAGCTTTTATTTCTTCCACAGATAATTTAACCATATCAAATGGGTTATCTGCTTTTTTAAATAGTATAGGTGTAATTTTATTCACTCTCTCGTCTGTACACTGAGCAGAAAGTAGTACTGCGATTAAAAGCGTAAATGGATCGTGGTGATTTAAAGGAACTGGTGTTTTAGGGTATAAATTTTCAAGTTCCTGAATAACAAATTGAACTTTTTCCTTTTTGGTCATTAAATTTTCTTTACATAGATTTTTTTAACCCAACCTTTTCTTTCATTAAAGGAAATTTCATACCAATTTTCATTTTCACTTGTTATTTTTGCTTTAGAACCTTCGTGTAATTGGTAAGTTGTTGAAGAACTTTCAGAGGGTTCAACCATCACCTTAGTAATCGGTGAATATATAATTCCATAATTAGAGTCACTAACTTTTGATTTACTAATTGCGCTTAAGGCAATTGTTATGCATAGTATTAAAAAAGTCACTGTTGTAGAATAGAAAAATAATTTCTTCCAAAAACGTTCATTTATTAACCAATAAAATAAAAATAAAAGACATAATATAAACATCATTAAAATTGAAGAGTAAGCCCAATAATTTGGGGATTTACCTAAAAAACTTAATATTAATTCATTAATAAGTATAGATTTTTTAATTGAGTTTTTGTCTTTTAATAATGTATTACAAAATTGTAAATTATGAGTCAAGTCTTTATCTCCAGGAGCAATTTTAAGTCCTTTTTCATAATATAGTATTGCATCTGGAAGGCTATTTGATTTAAAAAATGAATTTCCTAAGTTTAAAAAAAGCTCTTTACTAATCATTCTATCATTGTAAAGATTTAAATAAAGAGTTTTTGCAGAATCATAATTTTTTTCAGAATACAAAATATTTGCTTTGTCAAATATTTCATAATTAGATTGTCCAGTAACAGACGAAAATGTAATTAATAATATGAAAATTTTTAAGTATTTAAGCAACATTTTTTTCTAATTTCTTAATTAAATCTTCACTTTTATTAAGTGTTTTTTGAGCATCTTCACTTGTAAGTGGACTATACTGTGCCATTTCACAAATATTTAAAATTTCATCCATAGCATTTACATTTTCAATATTAATTTTTGATTTCAAAAGAATATCTTTTATTTTTTCCCTACTTAAATCTGAGGGCTTGATCTTGTATTTATTGATTAAATAAATGTTCCAGAGTTTATAAATTTCTTTGAAAAAATCAACATTTTCTGTTGTATTAAAGTCTTGAATCATATCATTAAAACCTTTATCAACTTGCTTGATTATCTTTTTTAGTTTGGTTTTATCCTTGTCTGTAAACTTTTCTTTATTGCTAATAAGTAAAATAAAAAGCAATAGGAAAGAAGGAAAAGAACCTAAAAACGCCCAATAATAGGTAGTGCCAAAAATGGGATTGCTAAAGTCATGTAGATTAGTCTTATTTCTAATATGATGAATATTATCACTCATTATCTCTACGTCTTCTTGATCTGTTTTTTTAACTTTAACTGAAACCCCAGAACTAAGATTGCTATCTCCAGTTGAATTAACTTTATTTACTTTAATTTTTAATGAAGGGTGGCTTAATGTTTTATATTTTTTGCTGTTAACATCGAAATAACAAAATTCAAATTTTGGAATTTCATAATCCCCATGAAACCTTGGGATTAATAATTGGTGTAACTTTTTTCTTCCTGAAATTCCATTATCACTAGTTTGAATTTTAGATTTTATTTCTTCAGGATATTTTTCTAAATCTTTAGGGAAATTAATTTTGGGAAATTTAAGTTGCTTTAAATTTCCGTTACCTGAAATTTTAATTTCAAAATCTAATGCCTCATCAACATTTAATTCTTCTTTGCTAATTTTAACACTCATTTTATAGTTTGAACCAACTTGTCCATTAAAACTTAAAGGTGAATTTGTTGGTAGTTTTTTTACCTTTAAAACTAGATTGTTACTTTTTATAATTTTAGAAGTTCCTCTGTTAAAAAAATCTCTATTGATTACAGTTGATACTTCAAACCCTGGAATTATTAGTTTTCCAGATTTTTGAGGCGATACTATTTCTTTTTTAAGAGTAAATACTCTAAATGATATTCCATTAATAATTTCTTGCCCTTCTTTCCACTGTTTATTTTTAGGTTCTATAAGTTCAGTCCAAAAATCATTACTCATAGGAAGGTCGTAATCAGTTATTTCTAAATTTCTTATATGATATGACGACTGATATATTTTATACTTTAAAAGAATATTTTCTCCCAAGTAAGGACTTGTTTTTGAACATGTTATTTTAGCAAACAATTTACTATTTTTAGAGTTCGAAACTGGCTTAGGACTTGATGTTGAGGTTTTTGAATTTTGTCCTTTTGAAACATTTATAGTAATCTGGTCAGTTTTATAGTCCTTGCCTTCATAATTGACTTTTATTGATTCTATGAATAATTTACCTGACTTTTTGGGTGCTAAAATGAAAGTAGATTTATATTCATTTTTTGACTCAAATTTTCCGTTTATTATCGTTGTTTGACTTGAAGAGCTTGTGAATGGACCTTGACGTATATTAAAATCTTTTAATTTAAGATTGTTTAGTCTTACTCTTTCACTAGACTCTACAGTATATCTTACATAATCATCTGAGGATATAGTGTTTTGATCTACATATGCTTTAAATAAAAAATCTTGTCCTTTAAAAATGGTAATTGATGATAGAAATAATATGTAAAGTATAATTTTTTTCATTTACCAATCCTTAGTCTTACTTTTTTTCTTTTGATCTCCTTTTTTTCGATTCACTTTTAAAAGAACTTTTTCTTCATCGGAATTAATAGCATCTAAATTTTTAAGAGCTTGTTCTTTAGTCTCACTTTTTTTCTCTTTACTTTCTTTGTTTTGATCTTTATTTTCCTTGTTTTGATCTTTGTTTTCTTTGTTTTGATCTTTGTTTTCCTTGTTTTGATCTTTGTTTTCTTTGTCTTGGTCTTTATTTTCCTTGTCTTGATCTTTGTTTTCCTTGTCTTGGTCTTTGTTTTCTTTGTCTTGGTCTTTATTTTCCTTGTCTTGATCTTTGTTTTCTTTGTCTTGGTCTTTGTTTTCTTGATTTTGCTGGTTTTGAATCAGTTTCATTGCATATGACAAATTGTACCGAGCATCTTTGTCACTTGGATTATACCTAAGTGCTTTTTTATACTCGTTTACAGCGTTTTCTAAAAAATCTCCACTTGGGGGTTGACCTTTTTCATTCATTTCTTTAGCATATTCGGTAAGGTAAGAATTGCCTATATTATAATGCGCTTTGGATTTATCATCTGTATTTTTGGACTTGAATATATAGTTATTAAAATTTTCTCTTGCACTTTCAAAATCTCCCGACATAAAAGAAGCATTTCCATTATTATATATGGCATTTAAATTTGTTTTATCCGATGAAATTGAGCCTTTGTAACTAGCTTCTGACTTTTTAAAATCTCCTTTTTTATATGCATCATTTCCTTCCTTTAATTCTAATTTACTTTCAAGTGACTGACAAACAAAATTTCCAGAAAGAGATAATACAAAGAGAATTAATATATATTTTACAATTTTCATTTAAATAGAATTAATTGATCATCAATTTTACCTCTTTTTTCAAACATTAAAAAATCTAAAAATAATAACAATAAGCCTGGAAACAAAAACCACTGAAATTGGTCATCATAGGTAGAATATCTATCTTTTTTTAATGAAGATTTTTCAATTTTATTAATTCTATCTAAGATTTTCCTTAGGTCTAGGTTGAGACCTCTTGTTTTTGTATATGTTCCATTTCCAGCTTCCGCGATTTGAATTAAATTTTGCTCATTTAATTTTGTAAGAACTGTTGTTTCGTCTTTGTCTTTTTTAATTCCAACTTTCTTTCCATTTCTTATAATAGGAATTGGAACTCCTTTGTCAGACCCCATTCCAACAGCACAAATAACAACCCCATTTTCACTTGCTTCACTGGCAGCATTTACTGCCATTTCTTCATGATCTTCCCCATCAGAAATTATAATTATAGCTTTATTTGTTTTTCTTTCTTCATGGAATGAACTCATACACAATTCTATAGCATTTCCAATATCTGTTCCTTGGGAAGAAATCATATCTGATCCTATACTTTTAAGAAAAAGTTTAGCAACTTGATAATCTGGTGTAAGTGGAAGCTGTTTGTATGCTTCACCAGCAAAAACTACTACCCCAACATGGTCTCCTTTTAATTCGGTCAATAATTTACCAATGGCTAATTTCGCAATATCTAATCTGTTGTAATCTGGAACTAAATCTTCCGCCATCATACTCTTACTTATGTCTAATGCAATCATGATGTCAATACCTTTAGAGACTACTGTTCTTTCATTTTCGCCATATTGAGGATTTGCAGCTGCAATAATTAGTAGCCCAACTGATATTCTAAATATAAAATATTTAATAGTAGATCTATTATTTGAAAACCCATTGAAAATTTTACTTAATGTATTTATTTCTGCAAAATTAAAAATTGCTCTTCTTTTCCAAATTTTATTTCTTATCCAAAATATATTTATAAGAACTATAACAGTAAATAGCCAAAGAATGCTAGGATACTCAAATCGAAATTCTTTTACATTTAAAGTTAGATATTGGTAAATTGAAAGTGTAGCCAACCAAAATACTAGTTCTAAAATTAGTAATGCAATTACAGCACTTGATGTTTTGAAGTAATATTTTTTCTTAATGTAAGTCATGAAATACTTGGCATAAAATATTTTGAAATAAAAAATTCAAATAATAAAAAACCTAACCCCAAAAGAATAAAAATATGTGCCTTTTCAGGTAAATCAATATCGTACTCGATTGTCTTGATTTTAGCTTTTTCTAACTCATTTATTTCTTTGTAAACTTCCTTAAGCTTATTGTTGTCGGTTGCTCTAAAATATTTCCCTCCTGTTTGTAAAGCAATTGATTTAAGTGTTGATTCATCAATTTCAACATCTACAAAATCATAAATATATTTTCCAGTAAAAGGGTCAATTGCTACAGGTGTTTTAGCTTTCCCGTTAGTACCTACACCAATGGTATAAACTCTAATATTAAATTCTTTTGCTATTTCTGTTGCATTTAATGGATGGATTTTGCCATGGGTGTTAACACCATCTGTAAGAAGAATGATTACTTTACTTGGAGCTTCACTTTCTCTTAATCTATTTATTGCGGTTGCAAGTCCCATCCCAATTGCTGTTCCTTGTTCTACAATTCCTTGTTCTGCTGATTCAATTAATTCAACTAATATTTCTCTATCAGATGTTAATGGACATTGAGTATATGCTTCACCTTCAAAAATAACTAAACCAACTCTATCGTTTTTCCGATCTTTAACAAACTCTTTTGCTAAATCTTTTGATGCCTCAAATCTATTTGGTGAAAAATCTTTGGCCAACATACTACCAGAGGCATCCATAGAAATAATAATGTCTATTCCTTCTTTAAAAAGTTCAGTTTCTGAATGAGATTCTATAGCTATTTGTGGTCGAGCCATAGCAATAATTATTAAGCTAATTCCAATTAATTTTGCCGCAAAGCTGAAATGCTGAAAAATGAATGACCAATTATCAGAAATTCCGTCAAAAAAAGTTAAACTAGAAATTTTTAAAGTTTCATTTTTTTTAGAATAGAAAAAATAATATGCAATGAATGAAATAGGAATAATCATCAGCATCCAAAGTGCCCATGGATCATTGAATTGATATTTACTTAACAAATTATTCATTTTCAATAACCAAATTTGTTTTCTCAATATTTAAATCTAATCTCTCACTTTCAATCAATTCTTTTAGAGTAATAATAGCTCTTAGATTATCTTTTTCTAGGGATTTTAACTTAGCAAACTTTACGCCGTCAGATATTTCAAAAAATCTAATTAATTCAGAAAGATATTTTTTTGGAATAGAAGCCCATTTTAAACTTTCTAAAATTTCAGCACTTGTTTTTTCAAAAGTTTTAATTTCATATCTATATTCTAAAAATTCCCATAACACTGTTGATAATTCACTGTAGTATTTTTTAAAATGTCCATTTTCCCAGTATTTTTTTTCCTCAATAGCGTTTAGATTTTTTAGCAATGTAATTTCTATTGGAATACTTGGAATAGTAACTAAATGGGTTTTCCTTTTATAATATTTTTTTATTATATATATTACTAAAATTATAATACAAAGTATTAATAATATCCATAGTCCATATTCTTTAAAAAAGTAAATGATGTACTCGTACCAAAAAATTGAAACTTCTCTTATAGGTTTTATTTCTTTAATAGATGCTTTTTCATCAATTTCATCAAGGGTTACAATAAAATTTAGTGAATTAGAAAATAACTTCTTTGAATTGAAATACGCAACACTTGGAGGCAAGGTATAGCTTCCAGAATCAAAATTTGCAATAGTAAAGTTTTGCGAAAATGAAATAAAAAATTCTCCATTTTCGTTTTCATACGATGATTTTTCTACACTACTTTTTTCCCAAAGTTCCCAATTATTTCCTATTGAATCTTCACCATTAGACAATTGGAATTCCACACTGTCAATTAATTGGCTAGAAGGAAATTTAAATTCTAATTTAATTGTTGTAGCTTCTCCAATAACTATTTTACTTTTAGATGCTTTTGTTGTGAAGTCAATATTTTGACAGAACATACCAAATGGAATAAAAAGTAATATGTAGCCTAGATACTTCAACGTTTTTTGAAAAGATTCATTAGAGGCTGAATATATCCCGATTGAATGCAAATATTTGCATGATCTACTTTTGATTTTTTAAATACCTCAAGTACATTATGTTCTCTGGAAAGAGCATTGTTGTAATAGATTTCTCTCACTCTTTTTTTACCAGTATTTATCCATTTTTTCTGTCCAGTTTCTCCATCTTCAAAAAGAGTATTTCCTGTGTTTGGTAATTCTTTTTCGCGTTTGTCAAATATTCTAAGTGCTATCAAGTCATGCTTTTTAGCTGTGATTTTTAATGCGTTTTCTAAGTTATTTTCAATAAAATCTGATATTATAAAGGCTATGGCTCTTTTTTTTACTAAGTTGTTAAAGTGTTGAACAACTTCTGCAATATTAGTTAAGTTTGATTTTGGCTTAAATTCAATAAGTTCTCTAATTATTCTCAAAATATGTTTTCTTCCCTTTTTTGGTGGTATATAGAGTTCTATTTGGTCAGAAAATAAAATTGCTCCAATTTTATCGTTGTTTTGCGTCGCAGAAAATGCTAATACTGCACCTATTTCCGCTATAAATTCTCTTTTTAAAAGTTCATTAGATCCAAACGATTTTGAACCAGAAATATCAACTAGAAGCATTACAGTAAGTTCTCTTTCTTCTTCAAAAACTTTAACGTATGGCTCATTAAATCTAGCTGTTACATTCCAATCAATGATTCTTATTTCGTCACCAGGAATATAATTCCTTACTTCTGAAAATGCCATTCCTCTCCCTTTAAATGCAGAATGGTATTCGCCTGAGAAAACTTGTTTAGAGAGACCTTTGGTTTTGATCTCTATTTTCCTTACTTTTTTTAATAATTCGCTAGTTTCCAATATTAATAAAACTGTTAAGGAACTTCAACTCTGTTTAAAATGGTAGTAATCACATTCTCGGTGCTGATATTTTCAGCCTCTGCTTCATAGGAAAGTCCAATTCTATGTCTGAGTACATCAAAAGATACTGCTCTAACATCTTCAGGAATTACATAACCCCTTTTTTTCAAAAAAGCATATGCCTTTGCAGCACTTGCTAGTGAAATACTTGCTCGTGGAGAACCGCCAAATGAAATAAAATGTTTTATTTCGTCTAATTGATAATGCTCAGGATCTCTAGTAGCATATACTATATCTACAATATATTTTTCAATTTTTTCATCCATATAAATCATTTTTACAATTTCTCTTGCCTTAATAATTTGTTTAGGATCTACTATTTTTTTTGGTGTTGGAAATCCTTCAATCGAAACATTTGCCCTGACAATTAATTTTTCTTCTTCTCTATTTGGATAAGGAAGAACTACTTTTAACATAAACCTATCTATTTGTGCTTCAGGAAGTGGGTATGTTCCTTCTTGCTCTATTGGGTTTTGTGTGGCCATTACTAAAAATGGTTCAGGAAGTTTATAAGTCGTATCTCCAATAGTAATTTGTCTTTCTTGCATTGCTTCAAGTAAAGCACTTTGAACTTTAGCAGGTGCACGGTTAATTTCATCTGCTAATATGAAGTTTGAAAATAAAGGTCCTTTTTTGGAAATAAATTCTTCTTTCTTCTGATTGTAAATCATTGTTCCCAATAAATCTGCAGGTAGCAAGTCTGGTGTAAATTGTATTCTTTTAAAATCAACATCAATCACTTTTGACAAAGTACTTATCGCCAGCGTCTTAGCCAATCCTGGAACCCCTTCTAAAAGTATGTGTCCATTTGAAAGAAGACCTATAAGAAGACTTTCTACCATGTGTTTTTGGCCAATAATTACTTTGCCAATTTCCATATTAAGCAAATCAATGAATCCACTTTCTTTTTCTATTAATTCATTAATTTTACTTATATCAACATTGTTAACTGTAATATTTGTATCCTGATTTTCCATTTATATCAACTTTAATTAAAGTAAAAATCAACAATCTTTTAAAAATCAAAAAAATACCACTGTTAATATATGTTAACTAAATTTTCAATATTGTTAATTATTTATTGATTTTGAAATTTACATTTGTATATGGAAAATAATTTAAAATTAATTCAATGCATTAATGCAGTTGAGGAATTTCATAATTCTTTTGGTATTTCTAATGAGTATAGTCCAGTGGCTGAAATTTCAGAAAAAGATTTCTCGCTTAGATACAATCTAATGAAAGAAGAAAATGAAGAATATTTACAAGCTGCAAAAGAAGGCGACCTTACAGAAATTGCAGATGCTTTGGGAGATATGCTTTATATACTTTGTGGCTCTATTTTAAAACACGGGTTACAAAACAAAATGGAAAGTATCTTTAAAGAAATTCAAAGAAGCAATATGAGTAAGTTAGATGTAAATGGAAAACCAATATATAGAGAAGATGGGAAAATTTTAAAATCAGACTTATACTTCAAGCCTAATATTAAAAATATTTTAGAATCTTAAAATCCTATTTTTTTATCTGGGCTAGAAATATCTAGGTTTAGTTCAATCATTTTTAGACAAGATATTGCGCATTCAGTTCCTTTATTGCCATGTTTTCCACCCGATCTATCCAAAGATTGCTGTTCGTTCTGGTCTGTTAAAACACAAAATATTGCAGGTTTATTATATCTTAATCCAATGTTCATTATTCCGTTAGTAGCTCCTTGACATACATAATCGAAATGTTTTGTTTCCCCTTGAATAACACATCCAATACATATTATACCATCAACCATGTTTTTCTCGAAAAGATATTGGGCACCTAGTGGGAGCTCAAATGTTCCAGGAACATATTTTACGATAATATTTTCAGATAAAATTTTTGAATTTTCTAAAGCTTCTTGAGCACCTTTAAGTAACCGTTGAGTAATCTTATCGTTCCACTGGGAGACAACGATTCCAATTTTCAATTTGCTAGGATTAGATACTGAAAATAAATTATCTCTCGAAAGGTTTTTACCATCTAAAGCCATTAATTAGAATCTCTATCAAACTTGTATACTGGATTTCCTAATTTTAAAGATTCAGCATATTTTTCTGCTTTTACAGCATCTTTTGAACTAGGATAGTTTGTGTAAACATTTTCATAAAGTTGGATTGCTTCAGGATAATTTTCCTCAATTTCTAAACACAAAGCAGCTTTCATTAAATAAATAGGCGTAGTAAGTTCATTATCTTTTCTTTGATATGCTTTTTGGTAATAAATTAAAGCATCACTTACAGCACCTAACTGAAGATATGCATCACCTATAGCACCTTGAGTGATTGTTCCAATAAGTTCATCGTTTATATTTACTTTTTTAAGTGAAATGATTGCATTTTCATAATCTTTATCATTTAAATAAGAAATTCCTAAATTATACTGAGCTATAATACCAGCTTTTTGACCTGAATATTTTTTTGATATTTGTTTAAAACCTTTAAAAAATCCTAAACTATCTCCATTAATAGCAGATTTCCAATCTTCTTGGTCAAAAGCTTTGGACTCTGCTTGCCATAATTTTTCTAATGCTTCTTCTTCTTTAGGTTCAACTATCATTTTGTTGTAAGCTTTAAAACCTATAAATATTAAAATGACAGATAGAATAGCAATAGAATAAGTAGTGACTTTCTTTTTGTTATTTACGTAATATTCATAACCCTTTTCCCCAAGAATAAGTTCTAAAGTGTTTTCACTTATGTTTTCTTGATTTTCAACATCAGAACTTGATGCTTTCTCTGCAGACTCTACTGTAGATTTAATTTGCTCCTTATTTTTTTCTTCTGCCATTAGACTTGTAATAGAAATCTTTCGATTTATTTAATTCGTTTGCAAAAATAGTTTTTTTTATAAATTAAAAACTAATCTTTTATATTGTAATTTTATAAAATGTATTTAACCAGTCTTTCACTTTTAAATTTTAAGAACATTTCTCAGTCCGATTTAGCACTTTCTAGCAGAGTTAATTGCTTTTTGGGTGACAATGGTCAAGGAAAAACTAATTTATTAGATGCAATATATCATTTAAGTTACACTAAAAGTTTTTTTAATTCAATAGATAGTCAAAATGTAATGTTTGAAGAGTCTTTATACGTAATTCAAGGGGAGGTAAACAATGAACAAGAACAATATAATTTGTATTGTGGCTTGAAAAAAGGAGAAAAGAAGATTTTTAAAAAGAATAAAAAAACTTATAAAAAACTAGCAGATCATATAGGTCTATTCCCAGTTGTAATGATCACTCCATATGATATAAACTTAGTATTAGAGGGTAGCGAAACTAGAAGAAGATTTTTCGACGCACTAATTGCCCAATTTGATAAAAATTATTTACTGGGATTACTTCAATACAATAAGTTACTAAAACAAAGGAATGCACTTTTAAAAACAAATAGCAGTTCTATTGATTTGTTAGAAATTTATGAAGAGCAAATGGTTGAAAAAGCCCAAGAGATTCACCAGTCTAGAAAAACATTCATAAGGGAATTCGTTCCAATATTTGATAAGTTTTATCAAGATATTTCATCTAATAAAGAAGAGGTAAACTTAAATCATCACTCATCATTGTACGAAAACTCAATGAAAGAATTATTTATTCGAAACAGAACCAAAGACCAATTAATTGGACATACTTCTACAGGTATACATAGAGATGATTTTTTATTTTCTATAGGTGGGAATCAACTTAAAAAGTTTGGTTCACAGGGTCAGCAAAAAACATATTTGATAGCTTTGAAATTGGCGAAATTTGAATATATAAAACTTAAAAAAAATATTACTCCAGTATTATTACTAGATGACATATTCGATAAGTTAGATGACCATAGAGTTGGGTATATACTTAACTTAATACAAAAAAATAATTTGGGCCAAACATTTATAACAGATACCAGTAAAGAAAAAATCCCCAATATTTTATCGGACTTAAAAATTGACAGTAATTTATTTTGGGTAGAAAATGGTAATTCAACTAAAATAAATTAGATGAAAAAAAGAAATGCTAATGAGGAGAAATTATCCAATGTCGTTAATGATTTCATTGATAAGTTTGGATTAAAAAAAAGATTTCAAGAACATGAAATTATTCAAGCATTTAGTGGGATTATGGGGCCATATCTTATGAAAAAAGTAACTAATTCTTATGTAAAGAATCAAAAACTTTTTTTAAAACTTTCAAGTTCTTCTTTTAAGCAAGAACTATTGATGCAAAAAACAAAATTATTAGAACAACTTAATGCTGAAATTGGAGAAAATTACTTAAAAGATTTGGTTTTTATTTAACCAAGACCAACGTCTAGAGTCATCATTACAATAAACCCTGCAATTAAACCCATAGTGGCTAAATCTGTATTTCCTCCTTTTTGACTTTCGGGAATTACTTCTTCAACTACAATAAAAATCATTGCTCCTGCAGCAAAAGCTAACGCATATGGTAAAACTGGTAATACTTGCAAAACTATTGCAGCTCCTATTACTGCAAATATTGGTTCAACTATAGCCGAAAATTGTCCCCACTGCCAAGATTTAAACTTACTTAGTCCTTGTCGTCTTAAAGGTAGTGAAACCGCGAAACCTTCAGGAAAATTTTGAATTCCAATACCTATTGCAAGGGCAACAGCAGAGCCAAGTGTAAATATTTCAATATTTATAAGTTCTGGAGCTGCAATGGCACCAAATGCTACTCCAACTGCTAATCCTTCTGGAATATTATGTAAAGCAATTGCTAAAACTAAAAGAATTGTTTTTTGCCATTTTGTATTTACACCTTCTGCATTGGCTTTTTTTTCAAAGAGATGAAGATGAGGGATAGTTTTATCTAGAACAAATAAAAATAATGCACCAAAAAAGAAACCAATTGTAGGTGCTAACCATGATGGTAAGTTACTTAACCCTAAATCTTTTTGCATTTCTGCATACTCAATTGCGGGAGCTAATAAAGACCAAAAACTGGCAGCTATCATTACTCCACCAGTAAACCCTAAAGAAATATCTAAAACTTTTCTATTAGAAGAATTTATAAAGAAAACTAATCCTGCTCCAATAGCTGTTATGATCCATGTAAACAAACCTGCTACAAGTGCTTGAATAATTGGATGCTGATCAATAAACCAAATTTTAATTATTTCAATCATAAGTTTCTAATAATAGGTTTTGACAAATTTTTTCAGAAAAAGTTAATTTTCTATTATTTATTTCAACTATAAAAGTTCCATCAAATTCTAAAACTTCTAAAACTTTTATAGAGTCTCCAAGCTTTATTTTTTCTTTATCTAGATAACTCAATAAGCTAGCTGTTCCTTTTTTTACGCCTGTTATTATTCCCTTTTGCTGAATTTTAAGCTCTACTAAAAGCTTTTGGTTCATTTTCTCTATTTTCCCCTCTTTATTTGGAATTGGATCTCCATGAGGATCATATTTAGGGTTTCCTAAAAAATCGTCAAGATTTTCAATTAATTCTTCGGATTTAATATGCTCTAACTGTTCTGCAATTAAATGAACCTGATCCCATCCGAAACCTAATTTTTCTACTAAAAAAGTTTCCCAAAGTCTGTGTTTTCTAATAATAGATAATGCTATTAGTTTCCCTTTTTTAGTAAGTGAAGAGCCTTTATATTTTTGGTACTTGATGTATTTTTTATCGGCTAGTTTTTTTAACATATCTGTTACACTAGAAGGTTTCATATTTAAATAATCCGCAACAGAATTTGTTGAAATAGAGTCATAATCCATTTCTAGATGATAAATAGCTTTTAAATAATCTTCTTCAGATTGAGAATTCATTAGTGTAAAGTTAATTTATTTTTAGACTTGTCTAAAAATAATATTTTTTTAGACTAAATTTGTAGATATGAAAAGAATTTCTATTTATTTCTGTTTTTTTTTAATAGCATTTCAATCTTTTTCTCAAGCTTTTGATATCACTGGTAAAGTAATTGATCAAAGAAAACAACCAATTCCTTTTGTACATATTACAGATTTTAAAACCAAAACTACTGTAGTTAGTGATGTTTTAGGAAATTTTAGTATTAGTCTTGAAAACAAGCATTCCATAATTAATGCTTCCGCAGTTGGGTTTAATAGTTTGGAATTAAAGCTAGATGATCAGAATATTGAAAATCTTATTTTAATCACTCTTAAAGAGGATAATGATATTCTAAAAGAAATGGTTATTAGTGGAACACTTGAACTAATAGAAAGGAAAGAAAGTCCTATTCCAATAGCTGTTTACTCTTCTCAGTTTCTTAATATAGTACCAGCTCCAAGTTTGGTAGAAGCGACTAATCAAATTACAGGACTTAGACCTCAATTAAATTGTTCTGTTTGTAATACTGGAGATATTCATATTAACGGAATGGAAGGAGCTTATTCTATGATCGTAATTGACGGAATGCCTATAATGGGAGGATTGTCAACTGTTTATGGATTACAAGGTATCCCAACTAGCTTAATTGATCAAGTTGAAGTTATTAAAGGTCCAGCATCTACACTTTATGGATCAGAAGCAATGGCTGGATTAATTAATGTTGTAACCAAGAATATAAATTGTATTCCAAGGTTTTCCTTAGATTTCAACCTTTCTTCATGGGGAGAGCTTCAAACATCTTTGAGTTTTAAATTTCTAGATAAAGAAAAGTTTAAAGCTTTTACAGCAATAGATGTTTTTAAATATAATAATCCTATTGATAATAACAATGATGGTTTTACCGATTTAACTCTGAAAAATAGATATTCTATTTTTAATAAATTACAATTTTTTAATGATAAAGGAGCTAACCCTCTAAATATTACATTTAGATATTTAAATGAAGACCGTTGGGGTGGACAAATGGACTTTAAACAAGAAGATAGAGGTAAAAATACTGTTTATGGAGAAGCTATATTAACCAATAGATTAGAGATTAGTTCTTTTTATAAAGCTCAAAAACTGACTAATCTTAAATGGCAAAACTCTTTTAGCTATCATGACCAAAACTCTTGGTATGGACTTACAGATTATAATGCTCAACAAACTATAGGTTTTAGCCAACTTACATTACATAAAAAATTAGGAGAAAAACATAATTTATTAAATGGTTTAGCTTTAAGATATAATAACTATAATGATAATACTTCAGCAACTACTAATGCTGATAGCTGGTGGCTTCCAGGTTTATTTATACAAGATAATTTTAAATTAACTAAAAATCAAAAATTATTATTTGGATGGAGAACAGATTTCCATACTAAACACGGATATATTCACTCTCCAAGAATTAATTACCAATGGAATATAACAGATAATTCAACTTTAAGGATTGGGTATGGTGACGGATTTAGAGTAGTTAATGTATTTACAGAAGATCATGCTGCTTTAACTGGTGCAAGGGAAGTTGTTTTTTTAGAAGAATTAAAACCTGAAAAATCAAAAAATATAAATATTAATTTAAACAATTCTTGGAATACTGAAACGTTAAAAATTTCTATTGAATCATCTGTTTTTGAATCTAGATTTTCTAACAAGATAATTCCAGATTTCTTAACCAACGATAACCAAATTATTTATTCTAATTTATCAGGATATGCAATTGCTAGGGGAATATCATCTAAAATTTTCTTAAAAATGAATAGGATTCCTTTAAAAACTTCTGCTAATGCTACTATACTAGATGTTTCTAATTTTAATTATAATAATTCAGGAGAATTGATCAAAAGCAGACAACTTTTAGCTGAAAAATACAGTGTAAAATGGACTTTAATATATATTCTTGAAAAAATAGGATTAGAGATTAATTATGCTGCTACAAATTATGGTCCAATAAGGTTGCCTTTGCTACAAAATGATTTTAGATCTGAATATTCATTTCCATACACAATTCACAATATTAAATTTTCAAAAAACTTTAATAATGGCTGGAGCACATTTTTAGGAGTAAGAAATTTCACTAATTTCACACCACCAGATTATTCAATTTTAAGATCAAACGATCCATTTGATAATAATATAAATGACCCTATTGACAACCCAAATGGTTATACTTTTGATGCTTCTTATATGTATGCATCATTCCAAGGAATTAATATAGTTTTTGGTGGTAGTTTTGTTTTTTAGATTTATAAAAAGTATTTATTTTCCTCAATAATTTTCTTGGCAATTAACCTTCTGTGTTCTTTGAGGTTTACAGCACTCACCTTGGTAAATCTTTTTAGCCCCATTAGTAATATTTTTTGTTCATCTCCTTGTAAAATTGCATAAATAGCTTCTTTTCCATTTTTACTAACTTTTTCAATTACATGATGTAGAAAATTAATACATATAGATATTTTTTCTTCGTGTTTTTCTCTTCCATCCTTAGAAAGGATTTTTTCAGTTTTTAATAATGCAGACTCAAGCATATAGGTGTCGATAATCATTTCTGAAATATTCATCATTATTTCTTGTTCGTCTTTAAGCTTGTTCCCTAATTTTTCGGATGCTGTTCCAGCTACCATTAAAATTGCTTTTTTCAAGTTTGCTAATACCTTTTTTTCTTCCTCAAACAACTCGTTTTTTGAGGAATCAAACGACGGAATAGTCATAATTTCTTTAATAACTGCTTTTGCTGGGTTCATTAAATCAATTTCACCCATTATTCCTTTTTTTAATATCATTTTCACGATTAGCAAACGATTTATTTCGTTAGTACCTTCATAAATTCTTGATATTCTGGCGTCTCTGTAGCATGCTTCTACCTCAGATTCTGCAGAAAATCCCATTCCACCATAAATTTGAAGAGCTTCATCGGAAACATACTGAACAACTTCAGAACAAAAAACCTTTAATATTGCACATTCTATGGAATATTCTTCTACACCTTGAAGTTTTGCATCTTGTGTAGAAAGTCCTTTAGCTTCTAATCTTGAAATATGATCTTCTATATTTTGACCGCTTCTATAATTCCCAGCATCGGCAACGTATGTTTTAGTTGCCATTTCAGCGAGTTTGAATTGAATAGCTCCAAATGAAGAAATTTGCGTATTAAATTGTTTACGTTCGTTAGCATAGCATACAGCATAATTAATTATTTTTTTAGCAGCACCTATAACCGCAACTCCTAATTTTATCCTCCCTACATTTAATGAATTCATAGCAATTTTGAATCCCTCTCCGCGCATGCCTAGCATTGCAGATTTATGAACTTTTACTTTGTTGTAAAAAACTTGTCGTGTTGATGAAGAACGAATTCCAAGTTTTGCTTCTTCTGGATTTAATGTTAAACCATCTACTTTATCTTTTTCAAAAACAAACCCAGTAATGTTTTTATCATTTTCAATCCTAGCAAAAACTATAAAAACATGAGCAAATCCAGCATTTGATATCCAAATTTTTTGACCTGTTATTTCATAATGTTCTCCATCATCACACAAAACAGCTTTGGTTTTTCCAGAATTTGCATCAGATCCTGCGTCTGGTTCGGTAAGGTTATAGCAAGCCATCCATTCCCCAGAACAAATTTTTGGTAAATAATGAAGTTTTTGTTCTTCACTTCCGTAAAGTAAAATTGGAAGGGTTCCAATTCCAGTATGAGCTCCAAAAGCTGTAGCAATTGATCCAGATAAACTTGATATTTCTTCACAAATTAGCATTCCAGTATTAAATCCCATTCCCAAACCCTGGTATTTTTCAGGAACGCTTACTGCAAGAAGTCCAAGTTCACCAGCTTTACGCATTAATTTTTCAACTAGTTTGTAATCTTTCTTTTCAAAACGCATCAAATTTGGCTTTATTTCAAGGTTTGAAAATTCCTCAGTTGCATTAAGCATCATCAATTGCTCTTCCCCAAATTCTTCTCTAATAAAAACTTCTTTATAATTTGTTTCTTTTACTAAAAATTCTCCTCCTTTTATCATTGTTTTATTTTAATTTTTTTACAATATTTCAAATATTCCACAAGCTCCCTGTCCAGTTCCAACACACATGGTAACAGCTCCAAATTTTTGTTTTCTTTTTTTCATTTCATTAATTAACTGAACACTAAGTTTGGCACCTGTACAACCTAAAGGATGTCCTAACGCTATAGCTCCACCATTTACATTTACTATTTCTGGATCAAGTCCTAACTCATTTATAATCGCAACTGATTGAGAGGCAAAAGCTTCATTCAATTCTATTTGTTGTAAATCTTTCAATTTCATTCCGGCTAATTTCAAAGCTTCAGGAATAGCATATAATGGGCCGACTCCCATTATTTTAGGGTCTAATCCAATTACTTTATAAGAAATTAATCTTGCAATAGGTTCAATTTTTAGCTCTTTAACCATTTCTTCCGACATTATCATTACAAATGAAGCACCATCAGATGTCTGAGAAGAGTTGCCCGCAGTGACAGTTCCTCCATTTTTAAAAACAGGCCTTAGTTTACTTAGCGCCTTAATATTTGAGTTTTTTCTTGGTCCTTCATCTGTTTTTACAACATACTTTTTTTCTTGTTTTTTTTCATTTTCGTCTAAAAAAACATGATTAACCTCAATAGGAGCTATTTGACTTTTAAATTTTCCATTTTCAACTGCTGAAATAGCTTTAAGGTGTGAGTTCAGTGCAAATTCATCTTGAGAATCTCTACTGACATTAAACTTTTTAGCAACTTCTTCAGCAGTTAATCCCATTCCCCAGTACCATTCTGGATTCTCTTTACTCACTTTATGATGAGGCACTATTCTCCAACCTCCAAATGGAATAGGGGACATGCATTCTACTCCGCCAGCTACTATACAATTAGCAGCTCCAGACTCAATCTGGTATTTTGCAAGAGCAATACTTTGTAAACCAGAAGAACAGTATCTGTTTATTGTCATTCCTGGAACTTTATCGGTATTTAAGCCCATTAGTGAAATCATCCTAGCTAAATTTAAACCTTGCTCTGCTTCAGGGGTAGCATTGCCAACAATAACATCGTCTATTCTCTCAGTATCTAACTCGGGAAAGTCTTTTAATAAGTGTTGTACAACTTGTTTTCCCATTTCATCTGGTCTAGTAAAACGAAACATTCCTTTTCCAGATTTACCAACTGCTGACCTATATCCACCTACTATATATGCTGTTTTCATAATGAATAATTTTAATTTCTTAATATTTTTCCTGTTTGTAATAAACTTTGAATTCTTTCAAGCGTTTTTCTTTCTGTGCATAATTCTATGAATGCTTTTCTCTCCATTTCTAATAAATATTTTTCTGAAACTTCTGTAAGTTGAGAAAGATCTCCTCCAGAAAGAACATAACCTAGTTTTTCTGAAATTAATTGATCATGTTCCGACATGTAATTGCCTGACTTCATAGAATTTGCACCAGCATAAACTATTCCGAGTCCTTCTTGACCAAGAACAGTAATGTCTTTTCGCATATTTTTTTGAATGTATCCTTTTTCATACATTTTTAAACATATTTCTTTAGCGTATGATATTTGATTTTTTCTAGATATTATTACTTCGTCAATACCTTTTCTTAAAAAGCCTAATTCCATCGCCTCATCTGCTGAAGTAGATACTTTAGCTTGACCTATGGTCAAAAAATTATCTCTAAATCTATTGATTCTCATATCTCCTTGTTTTAATCCGTCAGAAAACCTAAGTGCCATTTCTTTAGTCCCGCCACCGCCAGGAATTAATCCTACTCCAAATTCAACTAGTCCCATATAAGTTTCTGCATGAGCAATAACTTTATCAGAATGCAAACATATTTCGCATCCTCCTCCAAGAGTCAATCCATGGGGTGCAGCTACAACAGGAACGGATGAATATCTTAATCTCATAGTTGTATTTTGAAATTCTCTAACTGCCATTTCTAATTCTTCATATTCTTGTTCTGCAGCTAGCATAAATATTATACCCACATTAGCGCCTGCAGAAAAGTTAGCACCTTCATTGGCTATAACTATTCCTTTATAATCTCCATTTTCTGCCAAGTCTATTGCATGATTTAATGCTTGTAATACTTCACTTCCTATAGTATTCATTTTTGAATGAAAAGAAACATTAATAATCCCATCCCCGATATTTAAAATAGATGCTTCATTATTTTTCCAGACTAATGTATTTTCATTTAAGTTACCTAACGTTACAACTCCTTCTAAACCAGGTATTTTAGTTAGTTTATTATTTAATAAATCATAAAATTCAGGGATTTCATTTTCCAAAGAGTAAAATTTAAAATCATCATTTTTCTCTAATTCTTTTATCCAATTTGGAATGGTTAAACCTTGATTTTTTATTTCTTTAACTCCGTTTAAAAACCCTACAGCATCCCACATTTCAAATGGTCCCATTTCCCAACCAAAACCAGCTTTCATTGCTTCATCTAATCTAAAAATATCCTCTGTAATTTCAGGAATTCTACAAGCGGAATAACTAAAAATCCCTGCAAATAATTTTTTATAAAAATCTCCGGCTTTATCCTTTCCATTGAAGAGAATTTTCATTCTTTCCACTAGGCTTTCAGTTTTTCTTGCTTTAGCTATTGTTTCAAACTTGGTTTTTACAGATTTTTTATATTCAAAGGAAGCTAGATCAAGTTCGAGGATACTTTTTTTACCTTTTTCATCAATTGTTTTTTTATAAAACCCCTGACCTGATTTACTTCCTAGCCAATGATTCTCTTTCATTTTGTGAATGAAATCTGGTAGCTCAAATATGTTGTTTCTTTCATCATTAGGACAATTAGATTTTAACCCATTAGCCACATGAATTAAAGTATCTAATCCAACTACATCACAAGTTCTAAAAGTAGCAGATTTTGCACGTCCCATAATTGGCCCAGTTAGTGCGTCTACATCTACCACTGAGATTCCCATTTCACCTACGGTATGAAATAATTCTTGAATAGCAAATACTCCAATTCTATTTGCTATAAATCCAGGAGTATCTTTACAAATAACAGTGCTTTTACCTAGTATCTTTCCCCCAAAATTTACCATAAAATTTATAATATCTTTTTGAGTATGCTTAGTTGGTATAATTTCTAATAATCGAAGGTATCTAGCAGGATTAAAAAAATGACTTCCAAAAAAATGATTTTTAAAATCATCAGACCTATTAGCTAACATCATTTCAATAGGTATTCCAGATGTATTACTTGATACTAATGATCCTTTTTTACGAAATTGATCAACTTTTTCAAAAATAATTTTCTTCACATCTAAGCGCTCTACAACTACTTCAATTATCCAGTCGTAATTATTTATCTTTTCAAAATCGTCTGTAAAATTCCCAGTGGTTATGTTTATTAATTTTGAATTTGTAAAAAGAGGGGAAGGTTTAGACTTTACAGCATTTTTTAAAGAAATATTGACTAAACTATTTCTTGTTTGCTTATTAGAATTAGATTCTTCATTTTTGGGAATTATGTCTAGTAATAGCACCTCAAGTCCCACATTAGCAAGGTAACAAGCTATTCCAGAACCCATTATGCCAGATCCTAATACTGCTACTTTTTTTATGTTTTTAATCATAATTTAAATATTTCTTTATTGTCAATTAGAGTATTGATTTTATTTAAAACCTTAAAACAAGTTTTTAATTCACTTTCATTAATTTTTTCTTGAATGGTTTTATTAAATTTTATAACAGAATTTCTTGTTCGATTACGCATAGTAATTCCTGTTTTCGTTAAATAAATATTTACCATTCTTTTATCATTTTTATCTATTCTCTTTTCTATCCATCCTTTTGTTTCAAGAGATTTTATCATTCTTGTTAGACTTCTTGGTTCCATTCCCATTTTAGGAGCAAGTTTTGTAGATGGTGTGCCATCTTTATCAATGTTTAGTAATGTATATCCAATGGCCATTGTTCCACCATATTTGTTTGCCTTCGTATTATACATTCTAGAAATATTATACCACGACCATCTTATATGAAAATCTGCTGTATCTACTGGTTTCATGAAATAAAGATAATTAAATTTAGTATGCATGCATACTACTTATTAAAAAAAAGTTTATTTATTTTGAATAATGTTTCCAGTCATTTTAAGTAGGGTAGCATTCGACTCCATAAGGTCATAACTTGCCTGGTATAAAGAAACCCCTGAAGATAAATATGACATTTCAATATCTCTAAAATTAAAAGAATTAATCAATCCACTTTGTTCTTTAAGTTTTGCTATTTCTAAATTATCCTTAGAAACTAAAAAAGCTTTTTTAGTTAATTCAAATATTTGTAATCTAGTCAAATAAAGTTCATAGACATTGGTTAGCTCAAAAGTTAGTTGATCTATCATTTGAGTCATTCTTAGTTGATCTATTTCCTTTTGTAACTCTAAAGCCTTAATTCCTCTTCTAACTTTCCCACCATCATAAAGCTTGAAATTTAGAGTGAAATTCCCATAATAATTTAAATTTTTACTTTGAGCTTTTCTAATTGGAGCGCTAGCATCATTTGTATTTAATTGACCTACGGTTGAATTTATTCCAGAATTAAAATTAATGACTGGATAAAACTGTGATTTTGCAAGTGAAATATCTTCTTGATTTAAAGCAATATCTATAAATTGATTTTTGATATTAGTATTATTAGATAGCATTTCTTTTTTTAGAGAAGCAAGATCTTTTTGATTTAATTCAGGTTTTATTTTAGAAGTTAGAATCCATTTTTTTTCAACATCCTCTCCCATAATTAGATTTAAATTTCTAATTGAATTTCTTAAAGCTAATTTTTGAAATAATTTATTTGAACTATCTGTATATAAATTCCCCTCATATTGTAGTAAATCAAATTTCACACCAATTCCCAGTTCACTTTTAGCTTGCTGTTGTTCGAATTTTTCTTTAGTAAGTTTAAGAATGTTTTTTAAGAGATTAAGTTGTTCTTTTTGGATTTTTGCTTGATAATAAGCAAGTATTATTCCATGTATAGTATTTTCAATAGCAAGTGTAGCAGTATTTTCACTTTGAATTTCTAGTTGCTCTAATTTTTTCTTATTTGCCCTTACTCCAAAACCATTAAAAATTGTCCAATTCACAGATAAGCTTCCACTTACATCATTTGAAAGAAAAAGAAAGGGAGCAAATGAGATTGGATTATTTCTCTGATCAGAAATTGAATTGTTTTGTCCTACGTTTACGTTTACTTGAGGGAGTTTGCCTGCTTCTCCCCAGTTATTAAAAATTTTATTTATCTCTACATTTTTAAGCGTAAGTCTAATATCATAATTTTTTTGTAACCCATTTTCTATTGCTTTACTAAGACTTAATGAATCTTGAGAAAACATCAAATAGGGAACAATAAATAATATGCTAAAGATCTTTTTCATCAAATTCCTTTATTCTTTTATTGTTTTCTAAAACCGGTTCAACATCTTTCCAACTAGGTGCAATTTCACCACCCTCCCATATCCATCTTCTTGTCCTCTTAATATCATTAAAATACAAAATTAAAGCTGGAAAATATAGTAATAGAATAATTGTTCCAAATAGTACTCCATAAGCAACAGAAATGGCCATAGGTATTAAAAATTGAGCCTGAAAACTAGTTTCTAAAATTAAAGGATATAGCCCTGCAACTGTAGTAATTGTTGTTAAAGTAATCGCTCTAAACCTTGAAATTCCTGCTTTTAGTACCGCTTCTTTAATCGGCATTCCCATCGCTAAATTTTTATTAAACTGATCTAACATAACTACAGCATCGTTTACCAATATTCCAACAAGAGCAATTACTCCCCAAACACTAAGTGTTGAAAATGGCTTCCCAACTATTCCATGCCCCAGCAATGCGCTAAAAATACCTACTGGAACTACCATAAGTATTAACCTACTTTGATAGAAAGATTTAAAGTTTAGTGAAATTGTCATCATTATTAGAATAATACTTATTAAAAACGCTATGCCAAGTCTTTCACCAGAATCTTGGGCACGTTCAGCTTGTCCCTTAATTTGGTAATTTACATTGGGAAAATTGGATAATAGTTTTGGAAGAACATCTCTTTTAATTTGAGAATTTACTTGTCCAGAAAGTTCGGAATCAATTAAACTGGCATCTACTCTTATTTCTTTTTTCCCGTCTATATGGTTTATTTTTATTTTACCTCTTTTAATAGTGTAATTCGCCAACTCTTTTAAAGGAAATTCTTGACCTAAATCGGTTTTAATTCTAGTATTTTCTATATCTGCTATTGAATTTCTGTCTGAAAATGGATAACGCAACCAAATCTTTATTTCATCTCGCCCCTTAATTAATCTTTGAACCTCTTGGCCAAAAAAACCTTGTCTTATTTGGTTAGATATAGACATTTCATTCAATCCCAGTAGGAAGGCTTTCGATTTTAGTTCTAGATGTAATTCTCTATTTCCAATTCCGCTATTGTCTAAAACACTCTTTACTTCAGGAAAACTAGCTATCTGCTCTTTCATCCAATTTGCAGCGCTTTCAAGTTCTTCACTTTCTTCACTTTGTAGAGAAATAGACACTTCTTTTCCAAACCTTTGCTGGCCACCTACAGTAAATTTTTCCAATAGTCTTGTAGAATCTTCAGGGAATTTTGCTCTTAATTCATTAGACATGTCTATGGTGGAAATGTGGTCATTTTCTTTGACAGAAATTCTTATAGACCCAACATGAGAACCATATTCTCCTAAATTCTCTGTCGTACCTACACTAAGGGATTGATAAGTAATTATAGTGTCGTTGTATTTTTTAATTAATTCTTGGTTGTATTGCTCTACCACAGAATCACAGTACCAAAGAAAATTCTCAGTTTTAGTTTCTCTATCTCCAGGCTGATAAGTAAACTCTACCAAAATACTGTCAAAGGGAATACTAGGGAAAAATGTCCATCTTATCCAGCCAAAGTTGAATAAGACAGCAATTAAAAAAATGAAGCCCATAGGCCCCCATACATGCAAACGGTGTCTTCGCAGCATTTTTTCTAATACTCTTCCGTAGCCATCTCTAACGTATTTAACTCCATTATTTAAAGTCTTACGAAATTTGCTATCGTTGGGCTTAAGTATTTTTTTACTTGCCAGGTGAGAGGGTAATATCAAAAATGCTTCTATTAAAGAAAAAAGTAGACAAGCAATAACACTAAATGCCATTTCTTCCATCATTTCCATTTCCCCACCAACAAATAATAAAGTAGAAAATGCAAATACTGTAGTTAAAACAGAAGTGAAAACAGCATTCATCACTTCTGTGGTGCCATCTAAGGCGGCTCTCATTGGAGATTTTCCACGTTCAAAATGTGCGTAAATATTTTCAGCGATTACTATTCCGTCATCTACCAATATTCCCACTACCAAAATCATCCCAAATAAGGAAATCATATTTATAGTCATTCCATAAAGTATTCCAAATGAAATCATTCCAATGAATGAAAACGGAATTCCAAATGCTACCCAAAGCGACAATCTTAAGCTTAAAAACATTCCTAAAACAAGACAAACCAAAAATAAGCCAATGACAAGGTTATTAGATAGAGTATCGATACGTTGGTCTAAAAGATCTGCAAATTGGAAAAGAGACCGCATTTTAAATTTTTCTTCTTTTTTATTGAACTTGGAAATATAAGATGTCATCTCATCTGCAATTTTATCTAGATCCTCATCTGTAGTTTTTTTAACAATAAAACTTACGCCTCGTTTTCCATTTATGTAGTTTTTAAGAGGAACTTCAGTGAAATCTAATTTTACTTCTGCTATGTCTTTTAATTTTATAACGTCTCCGTTTGGCTTTGCAAAAATTACTATTTCTTTTACTTTGTCAGGATCTGTAGATCTGTTCATAGAACGAATAATAATTTCCTCTTCATTGGTTTTAACACTGCCTCCAGAAAGATCTATGTTACTCATTCTAATAACATTGGAAATAATATTAAAGTTTAAGCCATATTTAAGTAAATCATTCTCTCTTATATCTACGGAAATTATTACTGGTGGATAGCCAACTACATCTATTTGGCTTATTTCTTTAGAGGATAGTAATTCTCTTTCAATTTTTTCAGCCATCTTCTTTAGTTCCCAAAGATTGTCAGGTCCATACAAAGAATAAAAACCTACTACATTGCTCATTCCCCCCATTCCCCTTGATGTTTGGGCATAAACAATTGGTTTTTCGGCACCTGCAGGGAATTGAGAAATACCATCTACTGCATTCTTAACATCCTGTAGCATTTCATCTACATCTATTCCTTCAATACCAGTGATCGTTATATCAGAAACGTTTTCAGTGGACTTAGAAGTAATTTCCTTAACTCCCTGAATGCCATTTAAAGATTCTTCAATTCTAGTTGTGATTCCTTCTTCAATTTCTTTAGGAGATGCACCAGGATATGAAACTGTAATGTAAACACGGTTTGGGTTCATTTCAGGAAAAAATGACTTAGGCATTAAGAATAAACTCAAAACACCTACTATTCCAGTAATGACAATTAATGCATTTGCCCAAATTGGAAACTTAATAAAGTAGGCTATAAGTCTCTTCATCTTAATTAAAAATCGGCGTTATTTTCAAGCTGTCTTTTGCGTTTACAATTGGCTGTGGGAGATATATTATAGAATCCTTTAAATTATCTACGTAATAATTTCTTTCATCACTTGATCTTATATTTATTTTAGTACTATGAATGGTACTATCCATATCTACTATGTAAATTTTGTTTTCTCCAAAAATGGCTGTTCTTGGAATTTTACACACCATTTCTAATGCATTTAGCTCCAATTTTGCTTTAACATACATTCCATAGTATAATGGTAGTTTATTAATTGGTTTTACATATACTGGAACACTTTGAGTATTGGCATTAATAAAGTTACCTACACGTACAACTTTACCCATAAATTCAATTTCATTTTCTATTAATGTAACGGAACTTCCAATTTTAATTTTTTGCATGTATTTTACAGCAAGAGGAATTTCTATTTCTAACTCATCATCACTTATTATTTGAATAACTGGGCTTCCTGGATTTACTATTGCTCCTTGATCAATAAATGCTTCTACAATTGAGCCATTAAAGGGAGCAACTTGAAAATACTTTGTTAACCTGTATTCATCGCTTTTAATATTTAAGTATTCCGCTAAAAGTTTTCTGGAAATGATAAAGTTTTTTTCTTTAGAAGTTATAAAGTTTGGGAATTCTTCTAACGGCTGATCTACAGTAATAGAATTAAAAAAATTATACCATTTGTCGTATTGTTTTGAATGGTCTGTTGCCAAATCTGGTAATACTGACGTCCACTGACTAAGATAATTGCTTTTTCTAGCAGCAAGCATCAGCTTTGCGTCAGTATCTTTAATACTGAAAAGTAAATCTCCTTTTTTAAACGACGTACCTTTTTTAAGCGAAATGGGACTGTTTAATAGTCCTTGAACTTCAGTGGAAACATTAATCATGGTTCCTGCCATAACTCTTCCAGATCCTGAAACTGTCACAGGGTAAGTCTGGTTGGAAACCATTTCAACGTTGACAAATTTGGAAGAAACTACAGCGCTTACGTTTTTGATTTTTGAAGCTCTTATTTCCTCGGCGTTGGTTTCTCCATAATTAACTCCTGACTGATAGCTAATACTACCAACCATAAATAATAGTCCTAATAATAGCAACAGAATTACGGTAATAATGATTTTACGAATTTTCATAGCATATGAAACAAGTGTAAATATAGTTTTTTATGATTTAGTTTTATGTTAAAATATTATAACAAAAAAGCCCCGAAGGGCTTTAAATTTAATTGTTTGCGTGAGATCCAGCACAATATCCGTTTGGATCATCAGTGTTACCGCATCCGCATTTTGGTCTGTATTTACTCATAGTTTAATTGTTGGTTATTAGTTTAATTTTTAGTTTGAAAACATCATAGATTGCAGCGTCTCCTAAGTTGTCAAAAAATGAATTAGAACCATATCTCACATTGAATTCAGATCTGTCAACATCAAGATTTGCTGTGTATATATTATTACTTTTAGTTACCTTAAATGTTATTTTTTTTGTAATTCCTTTAATAGTTAAATTACCTGTCAGAGTTGCATTATTATTTTTAAATGATGATGAATTAGTTACTTTAAAAGTTGCAATTGGGTGTTTTTCTACTCCAAAAAAGTCATCTGACTTTAAATGTCCTACCAATTTTTGGTTGTATCCTGCATCTTCTAAATCTGTGCATATTATGGTGTTCATGTTAATAGAAAAAGAACCAGTTTTAATTTTATTATCTATAATTTGAATTTCACCGCTCTTGAGTTGAATCTCCCCTTTGTGTTGACCCCCTATTTTTTCACCAATCCATTCTACTTTAGACTTTTGTATATTTACTTTTTGAGCATTGATTCCAAGTACAGAGAATGCAAGTGCTATTACTGAAGTGTATATTTTAAATTTCATTTTTTATATTTTTAGATGTGCTAAATTCTAAAAATAAAAATGCCATTCTATTAATCTAGATTAAGAAATAAAATTGATTACCGTTGTCCTCTTATTTTACTGAGCGCTTCAGGTGTAATTCCTAAATATGAAGCTATCATTTTCTGAGGAATTCTATTTGGAAGTAGAGGATAGGTTTCTAAGAACATCTCGTATCTCTGTTTGGCAGAGGAACTCATCAATTGAATAACTCTTCGTTGTAACGAACCTATTCTTCTAGTTAATAATTTTGAATTTTTTTGAAGTTTTTCTTTAGTTGATTGATCGTTATTAAAATAATCTAAACTAAAAATAACTATCTCACTATCTTCAATAGTGTCAATATACAGTTGGGTAGGTTTATTAAATACATTGGACTCTAAGTCTGCTATAATCCAATCTTCAGCACCAAACATAAAAATATGTTCTTTACCTTTTTCATCCACTGAATAACTCCTAATCAGTCCTTTTTTAACATAAAAACCATTCTTTGAAACAAATCCTTGTTTTTGGATGATTTCTCTCTTTTTAAAGTATTTTGTTGACGCCTTAGTTTTAGTTCCTAAAATGTCTGTAATAAAGTCCATATATTTTATTATTAATTGCCCTTAATTCTATTAAAAAGTTCTTTGAAAACCATTTTGAAATTTTTAATTTCAGGTTGCCTTTTAATAGCTAATACGTTACCATTCTCGTTGATATTAAGTTCGTAGTACCACAAAAAAGAAGCATTATTTACATCCATCCCCATTTGACCAAATCTTAAATCCCAGAAAAGTAGTTTTCCATTTTTTTCTTCTATTCTGTACCAGCCAGCAGAAATATCAATTAATTGCTTTATGACTTTTTGTTCTAAATAGGGTTCTAACAAATGATGGTTTTTTAAAAACTCTTTTGAATAGGTAATCTCTTGTTTGTCAAATATTGAGTAATAAGCCGTTCTGTATCCTTTGTCAGTTTCTATTAAGGATGACCATAGTATTGCATTTAATGGGGAGGGCTTGGTATCCATTTCTATATACTCTATTTTCTGATTTTCTAATCCTTTTTTAAATTCCTGAAATGAAACCCATTTAAATATTAAGGTTAGTATTAAATAGGTAGAACTTACAAAAAGTCCTATGTTGTTAAATTTAGATCTTCTAGGATTTTCTTTTTTAAAAGACATAGCTATTATTAAATACGTTAAAAAAGGTAGTGTATAAAGAGGGTCAACAACAAAAATATTTTGATAAGCCAATCGGTAATTAAAAGGCCAGAAAAACTGTGTTCCCCATGTAGTATGTGCATCTAGTAAAGGATGGGTAACTGTAGTCCAAAAAAACAATTTAGACCAATCTTTAAAAGAAACATCTTTTAAATTAAAATGTATTTTTTTAGCAATCCATCCTAATAAAGGAGCAATTAGTACAGCAAAAACAAAAGAGTGTGAAAAACCTCTATGCATTTGAGTCGCAGAAATTTCATCGGTAAAACTTCTCAGAATAACATCTAAATCGGGTATCGTCCCAGCTATTGCTCCCCATAAAATAGCTTTGTTGCCAATTTTCTTGCCTAAAACAAGTTCACCTACTGAAGCTCCTAAAACAATTTGAGTAAGTGAATCCAATATTTAATTAATAGATAAGTACCTAATTATTGACTTTAAAAACGAGAATTAAACTTTAAAATATATAATTTTAAACTATTTATCTGTATTGATTAAAACAGGTGTCTTACCATCAGTAAGAATAAGTTTAGCATTATTTGAAGTTGCTATTTCTCTAAGAACCTCTAAGCTTTTCCATTCAATATTTCCTTGAGTTATACCTTCTTTAATAATTAATTGAGCATCTCTTATTCCTGAGGCTTCAATTCTTTTTCTTTCTGCTTCTTTTGTTTCTTTAAGCAAGACAAATTCCATTTGTTGAGCTTGTTGTTCAGCTCTTAACTTAGACTCAATAGCTGCATATAATCCAGATGGTAAGGTGATACTTTTTAATAAAATAGCTTCAATAATAAATCCTCTATTTTCTAGAATATTACTCATCTGCTGTTTAATTTCTTTTTCAATAATCGATCTTTTTCCAGAGTGCATATCTTTAGCATAGAATTTTGCACAAACATCTGCTGCTGCAGATCTGAAGGTGCTTAATATCAATACTTTTTCAAAATTTGCACCAACTTCGTTAATTATATCAATTGCTTTTTCTTGTTTTACATGGTAAAGTATAGATATTTGAGAGCTTACGTTTAATCCTTCTTTAGATGGTAGGTTTAGTTTAACTTCTCTGTTTACAGTTCTTGTAGGTATTTTAACAAGTATTGTTGTTAAAGGATTCACAATTGCAAGTCCAGGTGAAATTACATTCCCCTTTAATCTTCCAAATTTTTGTCTTACACCAACTTCACCTGGCCTAACAACGGCACAAGAATTAAGGAAGCTAGAAGAAATTAGTAGAATTATTAAAAGTTTAATTGTTTTCATAATAAAATGTTTTCTTTAATAAAGAAACAATTTTTATACCATAAAAAAAATAAAGTTTATCAAAAACTGTAAATAGTTACTTACTAAAGAAGAAACTTTATGTTGGTTGTAAATAATTTAATAGAAATAGCCAAAAGAATTACGCCAAAAACTTTTCGTATTATACCAATTCCATTCTCGCCAATAATTTTTTCAATTTTTGTAGATGCTTTAAGAACTATATAAATAAAAATCATGTTAATAACAATAGCTACAATAATATTAGCATTGCTAAAAGCAGCTTTTAAAGAAAGTAGTGTTGTTAAACTTCCCGGCCCTGCTATAAGAGGAAATGCTAATGGAAAAACTGTAGCGTTTAAGGGGTTTTTCTCTTCTTTATATATTTTTATACCAAGTATCATTTCAAGGGCTATAAAAAATATTATTAATGAACCTGCAATAGCAAAGGAGTGAACGTCAAGACCAATAATGCTTAATAATTGCTCTCCCAAAAACAAGAAAATAATCAATATAAAACCAGCAATGAGACTAGCTTTTTCACTTTGAATATGACCTGCTTTTTTTCTTAAATCTATGATTATTGGAATATTACCAATAATGTCAATAACAGCAAATAAAACCATGGATGTGGTTAAAATATCTTTAAAATTAAACTCCATTTTTTCAAAAAATTTCAGCGAAATTAAGCTAATTTTTTAATTGACAATTATTTTAAAAATTATGTTGCTGGATCTGGTATCATTTCGTGTACTTTTTCTATTTCTTTTAAAACTTCAGCGCTCAGAGAAACATATATAGAATCTATATTTTCTTTAAGCTGTTCTAAATTAGTAGCGCCAATTATATTACTAGTTACAAATGGTTGTTGATTTATAAAAGCCAAGGCCATTGAAGTTAGTGAAAGTTGGTACTTTTTAGCGATTTCTAAATATAGTTTTGCAGCTTCCGTACTTTGATTACTACTGTATCTTACAAACCTTTTAAATAGGTTTAATCTATTTTCCGGTAAATCTTTTTTCTCTATATACTTCCCTGAAAGTACTCCACAACCTAGTGGTGAATAGGCTAATAAACCAACATTTTCTTGCATAGAAACTTCTGCATTTCCAACTTCGAATTGTCTGTTAAGTAATGAATATGGATTTTGAATGGTAATCATTCTTGGCAAATCGTTTTTAGCCTCTTCCAAGAATCGCATTGTTCCCCAAGGATTTTCATTAGAAACACCAATATGTCGTATTTTTCCAGACTTAATTATTTCATCTAATGTATGAAGTACTTCATTAAAATTATCTTTCCACTTTTCATCCTTAAGATGTTTGAAGCCTCTTTTCCCAAAAGTATTTGTAAATCTTTCTGGCCAGTGAAGTTGATATAGGTCTACATAATCAGTTTGGAGCCTTTTAAGGCTATTATCTACAGCTTCAATTAGTCCAGCTTTTTCAAATCCTGATGATCTAATGTGTTTGGTGTACTCACCGGGACCTGCAATTTTAGTTGCAAGAACGATAGAATCTCTTTTTCCACTTTTTTTAATCCAACTTCCAATAATTTCTTCAGTATTTCCATATCGTGTAGCTTCTGCAGGAACAGGATACATTTCTGCAGTATCAATAAAATTAACCCCTCTTTCTAGGGCATAATCTATTTGTTGGTGACCATCCAGCTCTGTATTTTGCCGTCCATAGGTCATTGTGCCAAGACATATCCTACTTACTTTAATATTGGTATTGGGCAATAAATTATATTTCATATTTGTTTAATTATTCATCACTTTATTTTGTTTATCAATAGATTCTTGATGAATTGCTTTAAGTAGCTGCTGAATAAAATGTTCACTTAGTCCATTTTCTTTGCCATATTTTGTTCTTATTTTCAACATTTCTATCCATCTATTATTTTGTAGAATGGTGACTTTATTTTCTTTTTTGTGATGGCCTATTTTTTCTACTAGTTGCATTCTTCTTTTTAAAACATCCAGAAGCTCAATATCTAAATCATCTATCTGTATTCTCAGTTGTTTTAAGGTTGCTTTAAATTCTTTATCATCTATATCGAAGTTTCTTACAATAAGATTGTTTAAAATTTCATCTAATTCTAATGGTGTAATTTGCTGTTCTTTATCACTCAATGCATTTTTAGGATCTATGTGGGTTTCAATCATAAGACCATCATAACTCATATCCATTGCCTTTTGTGCAATTTCCATTATTAGGTTACTATTTCCAGAAATATGACTTGGATCACAAATCATGGGAAGATCAGGAAATTTCCTTTTCAAATCTAAAGCAAGTTGCCATTGAGGAATATTTCTGTATTTAGAGTTTTTATAGGCAAAAAAACCTCTGTGAATTGCAGCAATATTATAAACTCCAGCATCTTGTAATCTTTCTATGGCACCAATCCAAAGATTAAGTTCTGGATTAATTGGGTTTTTAATAAGTACTGTAATATCAGTATTTTCAAGAGCATCTGCAATTTCTTGAATTGCAAAAGGATTACCTGTTGTTCTGGCCCCAATCCAAAGCATATCAACATCGTGTTTTATAGCAAGTTCTACATGTTTAGCTTTAGCTACTTCAACAGTTGTTTTAAGACCTGTTTCATCCGTAACTTTTTTGAGCCAGTCAAGACCTTCAACACCAATTCCTTCAAAGCTATTAGGTCTTGTTCTAGGCTTCCATATACCGGCTCTAAATATTAAGTTGGAATGTTTTTTTAATTTGTGAGCAGTTGCTAATACTTGTTTTTCAGTCTCAGCACTACAAGGTCCTGCAATAACAATAGGTTTAGAGGAACTAAATATTTTTTTAAAATTATTAATCATATAATATGGCGAAGATATTTAGATAATTTTAGTAGATAAAAAATTGTTTAATAAACTTATACTAAAAATTATTTCTAGGATATCTTAATAGCTAAGATTGATTTAATTAATGGCTTTACCAATCAGATTTCAAATAAAGTATTTATTAAGCCATTAAATTGGTATGTTTATCGCTTGAATTATTTATCAGTTGAAAATATAAGCAAGTCATTTGGAGAAAGGGTGCTTTTTGAAGGTTTAAACTTTGGATTAAATTATGGTGATAAAGTTGCTTTAATTGCCAATAATGGATCTGGTAAAACCAGTATGCTTAAAATTATTGCAGGTAAAGATGTTCCCGGAAGTGGCAAAGTTACTATTCGTAATGGCATTAGAATTGGTTACTTAGACCAAGAGCCTATTTTTAACGAAAAGTACACTATCAACGAATTATTATACAATTCTAATGCAGAGGTTGTAAAAATCATAAGGGAGTATGAATCAGCTCTTGAAATGCAAACCAATGATTATAATGACATAACTGCCGAAAGGTTTGAAAAGGCTTCCATTAATATGGAAAAGGCAAATGCTTGGAATTTTGACAATGAGTTAAAACAAATACTTTCAAAATTTAAAATAGTAAACTTAGACGTTAAGGTAGAAATGCTTTCTGGGGGACAAAAAAAACGTTTGGCTTTGGCATTGTTGTTAATTGATGCTCCTGATATGTTGTTACTTGATGAACCTACCAACCATTTGGATATTGAGATGATTGAATGGTTAGAGGAGTTTTTAAAGGGTCCAAACATTACCCTTTTAATGATTACCCACGATCGTTACTTTTTAGATCGTGTTTGCAACCACATTTTAGAATTAGAAGACGGTAAATTGTACCATCATAAAGGTAATTACAGCTACTTTTTAGTAAAAAGAGACGAGCGGGAAACGAATTTTAATGTAGAGTTGTCTAAAGTGGGAAGACTTTTAAAAAAAGAGCTAGAGTGGATAAGAAAAACTCCCCAGGCAAGAACTACAAAATCTAAAGCTAGAGTAGGTAATTTTGAAAATATAAAAACTAAGGCTAATTCTAAAAAAATCAAGCAAGAGCTTAAGTTAGAGGTCAAAATGAGTAGGGTAGGTGGCAAAATTTTAGAATTAAAAAAGGTATACAAGTCTTATGACGATCTTAAAATACTTAGTGGTTTTGATTATACTTTTAAAAATGGTGAGCGTATAGGTATTATTGGAGATAACGGAGTTGGAAAAAGCACTTTTTTAAATATTATCACTCAACAAGAAATGCCAGATAGTGGAAAAATTAATGTTGGGGAAACCATTATTTATGGATATTTTACTCAAAAAGGAATTCAACTAAAAGAAGATAAAAGGGTAATAGAAGTTTTGAAAGACATTGCCGATGTTATTGTTATGTCCGATAGTAAGAAAATTACCGCATCTCAATTATTGGAGCACTTTATGTTTCCTTCTAATATGCAATATACCTATGTTTCTAAGTTAAGTGGTGGAGAAAAAAGAAGGTTGTATTTGCTTACTATTTTAATGAAAAACCCAAATTTTTTAATTTTAGATGAACCTACCAATGACTTGGATTTACTCACGCTAAATAAGTTAGAAGAGTTTTTATTGGATTTTAAGGGCTGTTTAATTTTAGTTTCTCACGATCGTTATTTTATGGACAAACTAACCGAACATTTGTTTATTTTTAAGGGAAATGGAATTATAAAAGATGAATACTCAAGTTATTCGGAGTATAGATTAAAGGTAAATAAAGAACAAAAAAAAGATAAAAAAACGGATAAAAAAAAACCTGATTTAAAAACTGAAAAAGTAGTTAAGTTTTCTTACGATGAAAAGAAAGAGCATAAGAGTTTAGAGAAGCAAATAAATAAGTTAGAGTTACAGAAAAAGGAAATGGAAAGTTTTTTTAAAGATCCTAATAACAGCTATGAACAAATGCACGAAAAGGGAAATGAATTGGAAAAATTAAACAATCAATTAGATGAGAAATTAAACAGGTGGATGGAACTAGATGAGCTAAAAAATTATATAAAAAAAGCTCACTAAAAGTGAGCTTTTAAATTCATTCAAAAAAAAATAGGTTAGATTACTTTTACATTAACTGCATTTAAGCCTTTATTACCTTCTTTTAATTCAAACTCAACTTTATCGTTTTCTTGAATTTCATCAATTAATCCTGTTGAGTGTACAAAATGTTCATCATCTGTACCGTCTTCTTTGATAAAACCAAATCTTTTGGTAGCATCATAAAATTTTACTATTCCTGTATTCATTGTTATTGTTATATTATATAATTTTAAAATGCAAATTTAAAAAAATTCAGATTAAAATTTTCGTTTTTTAAAATTAAATACTGTAATGCTAGATAATTTAAATTAAAACACTTTTTTTTAAATACACATTTTTAATTCTAATATACGCAATATTTATTTTTTTTTTGTAAATTTAAAAATGTTTACTCAGTTAATAAGAATTATTAAAGTACACTTTTTAATACTTGTACTACTCATGAGTAGTAATGCAGTACTTTCTCAGTCTGATAACAACTTAAGTTCTGGTAAAATTTTTCAACCTGATGAAAACGTTGAATTAAAACAAAAGATTTACCAACTTAAGTACTCAGATCCTAACTTGGCCATTTCTATTTGTTTAAGTTCTTTGGAAGATTATATTCCTTTAGGTCCCAGTTTATTTACGCTTTACCTTTACAGTACTTTAGGTGAACTTTATCTTAAAAAAGACCTTCCAGTATTAGCACTTTCCTATTTGGAAGATGCAATGTATGAGTACCAGTTAATTAAAAGAGAAGGTGTCGTGTTTAATAACTCAGAGCCTACTCAGCAGCCATGGCTTACCATAAATATTGGAAATATTTTTTTTAATCAAGGTCAGTACAATAAATCTTTAGAAAGATATGAATTAAGTAAAACTTATTTTTCTCAATTAGACTCTCTTCTTCCTAAGATAAGAGGCTTATCAACAACTTATAACAATATTGCACTTGTACATATAGAGCTTGGAAATTACAATCTTGCTTTAGAAAATATTACAAAAGCATATAATCTAAGGGTCAATAATAAATTTAACCCCATAGATGTTGCTCATTCATTTAAATCTTTTAGCGAGTTGTATTATATATGGAATATGCAGGATAAGGGCAATTTATACCTAGCTAAAACCGATAGCATCAATAGAATGATACAAGTTGAGAAATTATCTATCAAATTTAAAGATTTTGACGATTTAACATTTAAGCTTTTAGATAATTATTTAGGAAATTGTTATGAGTACAAAGGGGAGTATTTATTTAGACAAAAAAGGTTTGACCAAGCCTTAATCGCATACAATACTGCTACCAGTTATTATGGAGATTTCACTTTTCAGAAAGTGAGTTTACTAAACAAAAAAGCAAATGTTTTTTATATGCTTTCCGATTTTGAGAACTGTTTAAAAGTAATTGAAGAATGTATATTACTTTCTAAAGAACAAAATTTACAAAATGAAGAAGAGAAAGCTTTGGAATTAAAAATTAAGGTTTTAAACAAATTAGGACTTTCTTCAGAAATAGAGCTCACAGTAGAAGAAATATTAAAAAATAAAGATTATCGCTACAGTGTCCAAATAGATCAACTGCTTTCTGGATTGGAGTCCAAAAATGAAATACTTATAAAAAAGGCTGAAATAAAAGATGAGAAGGAGAAAAACTCTCGAATTGTTTTTATTTCAATAATTGTTATTTTGATACTAGGTTTTGCCTCTGCATATTTTCTTTCAAGGAAAGTATATTTAGATAAGCAAATGATAATAGTTAACCAAAATGAAAAAATAGCCAAGTCAGAACTGGAACATAAAAAAAGAGAGCTTGCAGCTATCTCTACCAATATTGTTCAGGAGAATGAACAAGTTTCTAATATATTGAAAGATTTAAAGTATTATAGTTCATTGCTGAAGTCTGAAAAAGATAGAAATTCTTTCTCACCTTTAATTAAATCCATTAATAGAATACTCTCAGAAAAACGTAAAGAAGATTTGTATTCCGATCAGTTTAATGCTGCATATCCTGGTTATCTTGAGTATTTAACTAGAACTTATACAGATCTTACCACATCGGATCTCAAGCTATGTACTTTCTTGCGTATGAACCTTAATACTAAGGAAATAGCAGAGATTATGGGGCTCTCAGTTAGGTCTGTAGAAAGTAGAAGGTATCGCTTAAGAAAAAAACTCAGCTTGAGTAAGAACGAAGATTTAGTAAGTAACCTCATTAGTTTAAAATACTAATACTTAATTACCACTCAATAAGCCTATTTTAGTTACTTTCTATTACTCATTCAACTGACTTACCACTCATTTTTTTACCAAGAACTCTTACAAGCATCTCCTTTATTAAATTTGTGTATTGAAATAAAAATGCGCAAACTTTATTTATACATTTTACCTGTTTTACTGATATTAAGTTCTTCTTATTATTCTCAGACTGCTACTGTTCCATTATCTAACTCATACGGGGTGGTTGATAATGTTAATGGAAACAAAATGTTTTATTCACAATCTACACAAGCTGGTTGTTGTGGAAATGATGATGGATCCAATGATAGAGTCATTGTAACATATGAGGCATTAAATCTCACCATTACGAGTACTATTTTATCTCAATTACAACATTCTACATATACTTATACAAACGATAATAATAGTGGTCCATCTTTATTACAATGGAACGGAGGCATATCGGTTGGTGATGTTGTGAATGTTTACATGATTTACCTTAATGACAATACCAACAGAAGAGGTAATTATGGTGAATTTACCTTTCAAGATGATATTGTTGCAGTGGGAATGGACTGGCGCCAAACATTATGGTTTTCAGGAACACGTTTTTCAACATCAGATTATCCTAAATATTCGGCTGCGTCTAGTCAAGGTAAATTTAGGGATAGAAAATTTGAACCTTACGATTATAACAATGGAAGTTTTTTAAGTGCATGGGATAATCAAAACTCGTCATATGATTGGTTTCAAGTCTTAGATGCTAATGGAAGTGTTCGATCACCAAATTACAATGGAACAGCCATTAAGAAATTTAGATTAGGTTGTAATAACGGTGCAAAAGGAGATTTTTTCAGGATTATTACAAAACAGAGCTGTCCAACTTCTAGCGCTTCTGCTTCACCAACTTCTATATGTAGTGGGGAGTCAACTACTCTTTCAGCATATATTGTTTCTGGTGCAACTTATGAGTGGAGGGTAAGTGGAAATTCTTCAGTATTATCTAACAATAGTACTTACAATGTTTCTCCAGCATCTACCACAACCTATGAACTTACTGTCTCTAAAGATGGCTGTAGTCGAACCGATGATGTTACGATTGCAGTAAGTACCAACCCTACAGACGCTGGTTCTATCGGAAATCCACAATCCAATTGTAATACTTTCGATCCTCAGCCAATTACTAGTATATCTGACCCAATAGGTGGCACAAATTTGGATACTCTATGGCAGTATTCTAATAACTCTGAAACTGGTCCTTGGACTACGATTGCTCCACCAACTGGAACTACAGTTTCCATACCACAGGAGCAAATTTCTAAT
>Ga0209603_1000491_pt1 | contig 47943 bp, 57 predicted proteins | sample COGITO_mtgs_1206_FD_184812 | JGI IMG/M metagenome (GOLD analysis project Ga0209603, IMG submission 184812) | Pelagic marine microbial communities from North Sea - COGITO_mtgs_120607 (SPAdes) (version 2) | ecosystem: Environmental > Aquatic > Marine > Epipelagic ...
CTTTAACTCATTGAACGAAGCATGTGAATCTTTTGGTGTAGATCCAGAAGAATTCAGAGAAGATCTTTTTCCAACTGAGGAAGAAATAACATAAATAACACAACTCAAAAACACAAATTGTATAAATAGAACTATGGAAAATACAGAAAAACTTTTTAACGCTCTAGTATCTGGAGATTCTGAAGAAATTCAATCCTCATTCGCCTCTACGGTTGGTGAAAAGATGCAGCAAGCTCTTGATATCCGAAAGGTTAGAGTCACATCAAATGTTTTCAACACACAAGGAGAAGACTAAATGAAATTAATTACAGAGCACTTAGACTCAGTTCAGTATATTACTGAAGCAAACGATAAAGGTGAAAAGAATGTTTTCATCGAAGGCGTTTTTATGCAAGCGGAGCAAGAAAATCGCAACAATAGAATTTATCCTAAAGCAATACTGACAGAAGCAACTGCCAAGTATGTTAAGGAGCAGGTTAAAACTGGAAGAGCAGTTGGTGAATTGAATCACCCTGAAGGTCCACAAATTAACCTAGATAAAGTTTCACATCGTATTACTGAACTTAATTGGAACGGTAATAATGTTGTTGGAAAAGCACTGATACTAGACACGCCAATGGGTAAAATCGTGAAAGGTCTCGTCGAAGGCGGGTGTAAGTTAGGTGTTTCAAGTCGTGGTATGGGTACTGTTGAGAGAAGAGAAAATAAGTCATATGTTAAGAATGATTTTATTCTTAATACGATTGATATTGTTCAAGATCCCTCTGCACCATCTGCCTTCGTTGAAGGTATTATGGAAGGTGTAGAATGGGTTTGGGATAATGGTCTTCTAAAACCTCAGCAAATTGAAAGTTATGAGACAGAGATCAGAAAAGCATCTTCGAGTCGCCTCGCTGAGGCACAAGAAAATATTTGGCAAGATTTCCTCTCCAATCTCTAATCTAAAAAAGAAAGTAAATATATGTCAGAAGATATTATTGAAGACATCACTGAAGAAGCTTTGCTTGAAGATCAGGAGCTTGTGCAGGATACATCTGCCGAAGAAGTTACTGAACAACAAAGCTATTCTGATGCAATTAAAAGCGTTCTTCTAGGAGAATCTAAAGCGTCTAAAAAAGAATCAGATTCCGAAGAGGAAGAAGATGAAAAAGAAGACGAAGAAGATGAAATGGAAGAAGGCTATAAAAAGAAAACTGAATCTGAAGATGAAGACGAAGAGTCTGAAGAAGAAGATGAAGATGAAATGGAAGAAGCTGCTCCTACACCTACTGCTAGTGGTAATGCTACTGATGCTGTTGTCGTTAAAGACGGCGAAGCAGAAGCAGCAAAAACTGCTGATAGCATTACGAAGTCAGAGCCAAAATCTGCTGCTACTCCAAAGGGTACTGGCAAAGCTGCGTCCGTTAAGACAGCAGATGAAGTCGATTCTGTCAAATCAGTTGATAAAGCTGCTAAGACAAAACCTAAGGCAACATCTGAGGATCTTGACATTCTCATCTCAGCTGAAGCAAACTTGACAGAAGATTTCAAAGCAAAGGCATCGACATTGTTCGAGGCTGCCGTATCTGCAAAGATCGTTGCTGAGAAAGAACGCTTGCAAGAAGAGCATGAACAAAATCTAGTTGAAGAAGTTACTGAAATCAGAGAAAGCCTTATTAACAAGATCGATGACTATCTTAATTATGTCGTTGAATCATGGGTTGAGGAAAATCAGGTTGCAGTAGATACTAAACTTCGCACTGAAATCGCTGAAGGCTTTATGGGTTCTCTTAAGGATCTGTTTGTTGAAAGCTATATTGAGGTGCCTGAAGCAAAAACTGATCTGTTTGATGAGCTTGAAAAAGAATCTCTAGAGGTTAAAGAATCTCTAGAAATCGCTACTAACGAAGTGGCTGACCTTTCCGAAAAGGTTGAGGAGCTTACACGCGCTAAAATTCTTGCAGAGCAAACTAGAGATCTTGCTTCTACACAAGTAGAAAAAATGAAGGCTCTTACTGAAGAAGTTGAATTTGTATCCGAAGAAGCATTTGCTGAAAAGGTTGCAACTATCAAAGGTTCAGTATTTAAGTCTTCTTCAAAATCAGAAGATATCGTTGAAGATACACATTCAGAAACTGAAGTTATCGTAGAGGGTGAATCAGGTATTAATGAGAATGTCTCTAATGACATGAAGAAATACCTTTCGGCTCTTACGCGAATCAAAGAAAATAACCCAAACGGTAAATAATTTACCACACTTACAACAACAACAAATAGAAAAATATTAATATGTTTAATTCAGAAACAGACATGAAAAAGTGGGCTCCAGTGCTTGATCACTCAGACGCTGCTCCCATCCAAGACAACTACCGTAAGGCTGTTACAGCTAAGCTTCTTGAAAATACAGAAATCGCTCTTAAGCAAGAGTCTTCTGCATACGGTTCTCTTAACGAGAATCAATCAACAAGTGCTGTAAGCAACTTCGATCCAGTTCTTATCTCTCTTGTACGTCGTGCAATGCCTAACCTTATCGCTTATGATATCGCAGGTGTTCAGCCAATGTCAGGTCCTACTGGCCTCATCTTCGCTATGAAGAGCCGCTATAACGACGGTGCTGCAGAGTCTCCAGCTTCAGATCTTATCTCCACAGGTGATACAGAAGCTCTCGGTCTCAACGAGCCTAATACAGCTTTCTCTGGTACTGCAGGAACTACTGCTGGTGTTGATGGAGAAGCTATCGTCACTGCTACTGGTGAAGTTCTCACTGGTTCTGGCTTCGGCGATATGGGTTTCACAATCGAAAAGGCTACTGTAGAAGCTAAGACACGCGCTCTTAAGGCTGAATACACAATGGAGCTTGCACAAGATTTGAAGGCTATCCATAACTTGGATGCTGAATCAGAGCTTGCTAACATCCTTTCGACTGAAATCCTTGCTGAAATCAATCGTGAAGTTATTCAAACTATCAACGCAGTTGCTAAGCCTGGTTTCCAAAATGAGGTCAACTCTCCTGTAAACAATACCTTTGACCTTGCATCAGATGCTGACGGTCGTTGGGCAGTTGAAAAGTTCAAGAGCCTTATGTTCCAAATCGAGATTGAAGCAAATACTATTGCTAAGCAAACTCGTCGCGGTAAGGGTAACTTCGTTGTTTGCTCGAGCAATGTAGCTTCGGCTCTTGCAGCTTCAGGTGCTTTGGATTACGCTCCAGCTCTTGCAACTAACCTTAATGTTGATGACACCGGTAACACTTTCGCAGGTGTTCTTAATGGTCGCACTAAGGTTTACATCGACCCATATGCAGCTGCTGACTATGTAACAGTTGGATATCGTGGAACTAATCCATACGATGCTGGTATGTTCTATTGCCCATATGTACCACTTACTATGGTACGTGCAGTTGATGAAGAAACCTTCCAACCGAAGATTGCTTTCAAGACTCGTTACGGCATGCAACAGAATCCATTCGTCGGTACAACTACCGGTGTTGGTTTAGTTAATGAAAATCCTTACTTCCGTAACTTCAGCGTTGCTAATATCAACGTTGCTTAATTAAGTAAGTTTAACACTCAACTTTAAGTGGAGGTCTTTCGAGACCTCCACTTTTTTTGTATAAATACAGGTATGACACAGCTAACAGATAACTTTAATATGCTATCTCCTACGGGTTTTAGACTAACAATTGAGGCACCCACGTTCTCAAACTTAGAATACTTTATAACAACAGTCAATCTACCTACAGTCAATTTGCCTGAAGTTTCGGCTGGTTATAAGAACTACCAGGGCTTCGTAGCAGGTGATACTCTTACGTACGATGCAATTGATATACAATTTCTTATCGATGAGGATATGAAAAATTATGTCGAGGTATTCAATTGGATGAAAAGTAATGCAAATGATAACACTTCGACTAAACATGATATCATTTTAACGATATTGTCTAGTCACAATAATTTAAATAAGCAAATTCGATTTGTCCGTGCAATTCCAACTTCTTTGGGAGGTGCAGAGTTTACTACTCAAGCAACAGATATTGAATATCTGCAAGGTACAATATCATTTAGGTACGATTACTTTGAAATAATTGCGTAGATTTACTTTATAAATAACTATATATTATGATACTTGATGAAATACTAAAAATGTGGGGTGAAGATGTTAAAATCGACGACCTCAATCTTGATGAAGAAACAACGAAGTCTGCCAAACTTCACTCTAAGTACCTTGAGTTATTCTCTCTAGCTAAGTTACAATTGAAGAGGAATGAGATGGAACTTAATACAGTTCGTAGAGATAAATGGCTTTACTATAACGGTAAGATGACAAAGGAAGAGATTGATAAAAGATCGTGGAAATATGATCCATTTGATGGTATGTCAAAGCCTTTAAAATCCGATATGGAAATGTTCTATAAAACTGATGAAGATATCGTTCGTGTAACAGGTAAAATTGAATACCAAAAGACTATGGTGGAAACTCTCGAAGAGATTATGAATAACCTTCGGTGGAGGCATGGTCATATTAAGAACATCTTAGAGTTCAAAAAGTTTACATCTGGAGCGTAACTTAATAATATTAAGAACATGCTCAACATACGCAAAAAGGATGAGGCTAAAATAGTTATCGAATCTAATGATTCTGGTATACTAAGAGAGCTAAGCGAATATTTCACCTTCTATGTTGAAGGCTATAAATTTATGCCTGCGTATCGCAATAAAATGTGGGATGGAAAGGTTCGACTATTCGATATGCGATCTCATCAATTGCCATTTGGGTTGTTGGGTAAGGTAGCAGAATTTGCAAGCGCTCGTAAGTATGAGCTTACTGTTGATCCTGATATACGACCAACTCTTAGCGCGACTGATAAAGAACTCGACCAGTTTGTTAAAAATCTTCCGCTGTGTTCAGGAGGTAATGTAATTCAAGCGAGAGATTACCAAGTAGATGCCTTTAAAAAGGCAACTCAATCGCAAAGGGCAATCCTTCTTTCTCCTACTGGATCTGGCAAATCTCTAATAATCTATATGCTATCGCGGTACTTTTTGTCAAAGGATATGGATAGAAAGGTGTTAATCGTGGTTCCTACTACTTCGTTGGTTGAACAGATGACAAAAGATTTTGCTGATTACTCTTTAAATGATGCTGAGTTTGATGTTGAAGAAGATGTACACAAAATCTATTCTGGTAAAGAAAAATTCGATATTGATGCAAGTATCGTTATTACTACATGGCAGAGCGCAATTAAACTTCCTCTCGATTGGTTTATTTCTTATGGTATGGTTGTAGGTGATGAAGCTCATACATTTAAAGCAAAGAGTCTAACCACTATAATGGATCGTTTGAATAAAGCGTATTTCAGAATTGGCACAACTGGTACTCTTGATGGTGGCAAAGTTAATGAATTAGTACTAGAAGGAAGTTTTGGTCCTACATATAAGGTAACATCAACGAAAGAATTGATTGATTCTGAAACATTAGCTGATTTAACTATTCAGTCTCTTGTTATGAAATATCCAGACGAAGTCAAAAAGATGATGGCAAAAGCCAAATATCAAGATGAAATTGGCTTCATTGTATCATATGCAAATCGTAATAAGTTTATAACAAATCTTGCATTAGATCAGAGCGGAAATACCCTTGTTCTATACAATCTCGTCATTAAACACGGTAAGCCTCTTTATGACATGATTAAAGCTAAGGCAAAAAATCGTAACGTTTTCTTTGTATCTGGAGAAGTGAATGCTGAAGAGCGAGAAAGAATTCGCGAACTTACAGAAAAAGAAACTGGTGCTATTATTGTCGCATCAGTTGGAACATTCTCAACTGGTATTAATATTAAGAATCTCCATAACATTATATTTGCTGCACCAACCAAATCACAAATTCGAGTACTTCAATCGATTGGTCGCGGTCTCAGAAAATCTGATTCAGGTCAGCCAACCGTTGTCTATGATTTAGCAGATGACCTGTGTTGGAAGAAACATAAAAACTATACGCATAACCATGCTATAAATAGGATTAAGATCTATGCTAAAGAAGGTTTTAAATATAACATACATGAGGTACAACTAAAATAATGAACGAATTCTACGAAGAACTGCACGGCGAGAATGTATTTACATACAGGTTAACTGATGGAAGTTACATCATAGCGGATGAACTTGAACTCGATGAAGAGTCAGGAGCTATATTTGTAGCTGATCCTCTTGAATTAATTAGAGATCCTGCTGGATATAAACTAAGACCATGGATTCTGGTAGATGAAGAAAATATAGTTGAATTGAATTCATCTAACATCGTAGCTCGAAGCAGTACCGCAGAGATGTTCGTAACCTCGTATCTTAAGTTTGTTTCATCTGAGAGACTACTACGTAAAATGAGTAATATCTTTAAAGAAGATGACTTAGATCAGGATAATTATGATCAAGTTGATAATCTAGATTCATTAGACAAATTCTTTAGTAAATTAGAAAAACCAAATAGATTAGATTATAATTAATAGACATCTCTGTGGTTGTTTGTGTTTGATAAATCCAATTATACCAACAAATAGCAGAGATGTAAACCTCTAAACATCGCACAGGCTGATATAAAATTAAGTATTTACTTGTTAGAAATTATATGGTATAATATATATTATGAAAATGAATCCTAAGACAAAGAGAGTACGTCGCGCCAAAGAGCATTACGTAAACAATAAGGAATTCTCACAAGCTGTGGTAGATTATGTCACTAGCGTCAATGAATCCCGAGCTAGCAAAAACGAAGAACCAGTAATTACCGATTATATTGGTAGATGCTTTTTGAAGATATGCGATGGTCTATCCCATAAGCCAAACTTTGTAGGCTATACATATCGAGAAGAAATGGTTATGGATGCGGTAGAGAATTGCATTAAAGCTATTATGAACTATGATGTAAAGAAAGCTACAAGAACAGGATTGCCAAACGCATTCGCCTACTTTACTCAAATATCGTATTACGCATTTCTACGGCGCATTGCGAAGGAGAAGAAGCAGCAGGATATTAAGGAACGATACATGGCTTATGCAGGTGTAGATGCTTTTGCTGATTTTAATTCATCTATGCCGGACGCAAATTCACAAAACATTGTTGATCAAATTAGAAATAAGAATCAGTCGATCAAAAATAAGGATAATGCGCTTAAGGAGTTTGGAAAGCAAACTAAAAAAGAATCCAAAGAGAAGCTACCTCGTGGAATTGAGCTCTTTTTTTAGTCGCGTCCCTAACGATAACAATCTATTAGTTCAATGGTATTTGATACTGAGCTACGCGTACTATATCGAGGATGAATCATTAGTTAGCGATAACGAATACGATGCATTATGCATAAGACTACTAGATAAGTTTGAAGAAATTGAACATCACCATAAGCATCTAATAAGTAAAGAAGACCTTAGAGCTGGTACTGGATATGCGTTAGCTAGAAAGGATTATCCTTTAATAGTGATTGGCGCAGCAAAACATTTGAAAGAAGAACTAAATTATGAGTAAAATTGCTATTTTAAACGACACACACTTTGGTGTCAAGAATGGATCAGCTATCTTTATGGATTATGCGTCTAAGTTTTTTGACGAGGTATTCTTTCCATACTGTGTTGAGAATGATATCAAACATGTGCTGCACTGTGGCGACTACTTTGATCATAGAAAGTTCGTCAACTATAAAGTCATGCAGCATTCATTCGATGCCTTCATTTCGAAACTCTATGAGTATGACATGACAATGGATATTATTTGTGGCAATCATGACGTATATTATAAGAATACTAATGAACTCAATTCTTTAGAACAAGTTCTTGGTCAGTATTCTGATCGCGTCCACATCCACATGAATCCAACTGATAAAGAGTTCGATGGACTAAGTATTGGTTTCTTACCATGGATGACACAAGATAACCACGATCAGTGCATGGATTTTATTGCCAAATCTAAATCATCGATCTTAGTTTCTCACTTAGAATTGCAGGGGTTTGAGATGGGTAAAGGTTTGCCTGTTGCTTCACATGGTTTAAACAGAAGTTTATTCTCTCGTTATGAGATGGTCTTGTCTGGACACTACCATACAAAATCGACGCAAGGAAATATAAACTATCTTGGCACTCAAATGGAATTAACGTGGTCTGATGCTGGAGATCCAAAATATTTTCACACTATAGACACACAGACTCGTGAGTTAACTCCTATTAGAAATAAGCATGTACTTTTTCGCAGAATAAGGTATAATGATACAGAGACAGAGACTATTACACGAAATGAGATTAAAGGATCTTATGTTAAAGTTGTAGTAGTATCTAAAAAAGACCTATATGAGTTTGACAAGTTTATTGATCGCCTTCAATCGTATGAACCCTTCGAAGTAAAAATCGTTGAAACATTCGAAGAATACACTGGTGAAAATGTTAATGATGACGATATATCAACAACCGATACACCAACATTGCTTAATACGTATGTTGACTCTATAGAAACAGATCTCGACTCTGATAAACTAAAAACTATGCTACAAGAATTATTCGTCGAAGCACAACAGCTTGAATCTATATAATGTTACTCTTTGAATCTATATCATACAAAAACTTCTTATCGACGGGTGACAAACCAACAGTCATTGAGTTGAATAAGGATAGTGCCACTCTAGTAGTAGGTGCAAATGGTGCTGGCAAATCTACAATGCTTGATGCTATTTCGTATGCACTATTTGGAAAGCCACACCGAAACATTAATCGACCTCAGTTAGTCAACAGCATTAACAATAAGCAGTTGCTAGTAGAAGTTAAGTTCTCTCTTGGTTCAAACAGGTACCGCGTAATTCGTGGTATGAAGCCGAACATATTTGAAATTTATCATAATGATAAGCTTCTTAATCAGGAATCTCATAGCCGTGATTATCAGAAGGTGCTTGAGACAAACATACTTAAACTAAATCATAAATCATTTCATCAGGTTGTTGTCCTTGGTTCAAGTAACTTTATTCCATTTATGCAGTTACCTTCATATCAGAGAAGGGGTGTGATTGAGGATCTTCTCGATATTGGTATCTTTACAAAAATGAATACTCTTATTAAAGATAGGTATTCAAAGATGAAGAGCGATATACTTGATACTGATCAACAGCTTAATATTATTAAAGAGCAAATCGCTCTTCAAACAAAGCATATTAAAGATTTACAAAATATCGATATTCAGCAATCTACTAAGGCTCTTAAGCAAATCGAGTCGATGCAGTCAGAAGTTGACTTACTTCAAAATAGAAACAAAGAGCTTCAATCTAACTACGACGAAGTTGCTCCAACGCTTTTATCTAATAAGAAATCCGCTATTGATAAGCAGAGTTCTCTTAATGAGTATAAGATTCAAATTAATACTAACATCAATAAGATTGTAAAGGATGCTATGTTTTACGAGAACAACGATTGCTGCCCTACATGCGATCAATTAATTAGCGATAGCGTTAAAGAAGTCAAAAAGTCTGAAGCACAAGAAAAGGCGCAAAGCCTAGATCAAGGGTTACAGCAATTAGAAGATAGAATTACTAAAGCAAACAAAACTTTTGACGCCGCGAATGAAGCATATAATAAGATGCAGGATTTACTATCTGATATTAGATCTAATCAGAATTTGATTGGCAATCTACATAAGCAGATATCTGATCTACAGACACAAAAAAATACATCTAATGAGCTAACTGACACGAAGGAAGCAGAAGCAGATTTAGATAGTAGAAAACTTCAATATGATACCACTTTAGCTAGCAAATCATCTCAACTCGAAACGCGTTCATACTATGACGCTATTGGAGAAATGCTTAAAGACACTGGTATCAAGACAAAAATCATTCGTCAATATCTTCCAGTAATGAACAAGCTTATTAATAAGTATCTTAATATATTGGACTTCTTTGTTAAGTTTGATCTAGATGAATCATTTAACGAGACTATTAAATCTCGCCACCGCGATGAGTTCTCGTATGCTTCATTTTCAGAGGGTGAAAAATCTCGAATCGATTTGGCTTTGCTTTTCGCATGGAGACAGATAGCAAAGATGAAGAATTCTGCTAATACCAATCTGCTCATTCTTGACGAAACATTTGACTCATCTCTTGATGTAGATGGTGTAGATAATCTTCTCAAGATCTTGTATAGCTTAAAGAAAGACACCAACGTGTTTATTATATCTCATAAGAAAGACGTCCTCGATGGCAAATTCCCAAGCAGAATTGAGTTTGAGAAGGTGAATAACTTCAGTAGAGTACGTAAAAATGGATCAGTATAAGAAAGATATCGCTCAAAACATACTTGCTCTTACACTTACGAGAGAGAAGTGTGATCCACAACAGGTTGATGATGAAATGTTTATGGCATATTTTACTAACACTTTGTCTCCCTCATTCAAAGATGAGTATGGTATAGAGCTTGATTATGGATCGTATCAAAGTATAATTAAGAGGGTGTCTGCAATTTTGTGATTTTAGTCATGAGACTTTTCATATTTTCTCTAAGTAGTTGATCATCAATTACATATTGCTGGTTTACTTTTGATCCAGACATGGTATAATAGATCTATAACAGTTAGTTAGAGCTTATGGAAAACATATTAGACCTTCAAAATCAATCCTCTCTGGCCAAATTATTGGCCACAGAGAACATTACTGTCACTCACAGTAAGTCCTTATCGACAGCATACTTCGACGTTAAGAATCGTGTGCTTGGCCTTCCAGTTTGGAAGAATCAAGGCAAGGTTGTTTATGACATGCTTGTTGGTCACGAAGTTTCCCATGCTCTCTATACTCCGCAGAAAGAGTTTTCTGAATTCCTTGAAGTTGAAGGTCGCTCTCACTTTGATATCCTTAATATTGTTGAAGATATTCGCATTGAGCGACTTATCAAATTAACGTATGCAGGTATGCCACGCATCTTCAACGGTGCTTATAAGAACCTTGTAGAATCTGACTTCTTCAAGGTTGAAGGCAAAGACTTTAACGAATTAAACTTCCTCGATCGCCTTAACCTTCACGCTAAAATCGGTCCTCACGCAAATATTCCTCTCTCAGAGGAAGAACTCGCTCTTTATAATAAGTGCATGAAAGCAGAATCTTTTGAAGATGTTGTTGCTCTTTATCACGAAATTAAAGCTTTTACTGAAGAAGAAGCTAAGCAAAAGGCCGAAGAGAAGTCTGAAGCCGAAGACGAAGAATCTGACGAAGAATCTGCCGAAGATCAAAATTCAGAAGAAGGAGATGAAGCTGCTGACGACGAAGAGTCTAAAGATAGTGCTGAATCATCCAACTCTGCTGACGACGGCGAAGAATCATTTGCTAATGACACTAACGATACCGAAGAAGACAGCGATGCTGATACTTCTGAAGGAGTTGAAAGTGATACCGAATCTGTAGAAGAATCACTCACTAGCGCATCAGACGAAGATGCTGGTGGTGCTTCTTCTTCCTCAACTGGCGAAGATCTTGAACCAACTCATAAGTCTGAAACACAAGAGGCATTTAAAAAAGCTATTGCAGATGATACTGAGGATACCGACCATCAAGTGATCACATTGATGCCAACAAAGAAGAATATCGAGCAACATATCATTCCCTATAGTAAGGTGTTAGATGGTCGACCAAGTCTTAGATCGGCACTCGCAAACTGCCGCCATCCTGATGATATTGATTCAGCGGTCGCCAGCATCAACTCTAAGCTCATTGACTTTAAGAAAAAAACCAACAAAAAGGTTGGTGTTCTTGTTCGAGAGTTCGAACGTCGTAAAGCTTCATACCAGTATTCTCGAGCACAAGAGTCCCGCCGCGGATCTTTGGATGTCAATAACTTACATAAGTACAAATACGACGATCAAATTTTCCAAACTACTACGCGATTGGCCGATGCTAAAAGCCACGGTATGATTTTCTTTGTTGACTATTCAGGTTCAATGAGCATCGTTCTTCGCGATGTCTTAGAACACACTCTTAATCTAGTACATTTCTGCAAGAGAGTTGGCATACCATTTGAAGTTTATGGCTTTACTTCTGACTATCGTCAAGAGTGTGATCTTGACGATAGTCAATCTGATCTCGAATTTGATATGTCTGGCACGATGATCTTCGAGTTATTCTCAAGCAAAATGTCAAAATCAGACTATGAAAAAGCTTTTGTACAAGTTTCACAGCAGATCTTATTGTCGGGTTCTAACTTTTCTCAACATGCTTGCTCACAATACGAATGGCTTGGAGGCACACCTCTCGACGCAACTCTCCTAGCAGCACATCACATCGTAAATAAGTTTAATAAGCGATACTCAGTACAAAAGACAAACGTTATTATACTCAGCGACGGCGATTCTCATCGCTGCGAACCAAAGGGTGCTAGCTATCGCACACGATCGTACTTGACGAATATCAACGGCAAACAATACGATATACCAAAACGCGGTATGACCGCTCGCCTAACTAAAATCTTATCTGAAACAACTGGAGCAAACCTCATTGGATTCTTTCTTCCACAGTGTAACAGAACGATCCGCACGCAATTGTCCGATATGTCACCTTCTAAATGGGACGATATAAGTGCTAAAGTGCGGAAATACAAGAAAGACGGTTTCGCCGTAGCGCATAATGCTAAAGGGTACGACTCATATTTCTTGCTTCCAAGTGATGTTAGAATCTCGGACGATGAATTCAAATTCGGTTCTGATTCAGTCGACATAACTGATAGTCGCGCAGCACAGACAAAGCTTGCCCGAGACTTCGCTAAGCACAATCTTAAGAATCGTCAAAGCCGCATCATCTTAACCAAATTCGCAGAGTTGATTGCTTAATTTCACACTTTTTTAGCAGCCTTTTGTATAAAGTGTATAACTCAATGCAATTCAATAATATAAAAAGTTGTACAAATCTCCCCAACATGGTATAATAGATCTATAACAGTTAATTAGTATAAATTATGAATAAAAACAAATCCCTCACAGAAGCCCTCAAATCTCGCGGGCAATTTAGTTACCGCAATCAAGAGATTCTCGAGATTGCACACGGTCTTGGAATTGACCACAACGATGCCTACAAGGTTATTCGTAAAATGTATAAACTCTCTCGCGGTGTTTATACTCTTGATGCACCTTCTGCTCCAACACCTTCAGCAGAACCTTCTCCTTCGACAGCAATCGCAAACCACGTCGAACTTAGAGGAGTCTCCTCTGTCTCTGACGACGAGATCTATGTTCCAGCTGTGGACCCAACATTTATCAAGTGGGGAGAGTACAATACGATCATGAAGATTCTCAAGTCGAATCTCTTCTTTCCAGTGTACGTCTCTGGACTCTCTGGAAACGGTAAGACAATGATGATCGAACAAGCCTGCGCGAAAGCAAAGCGTGAATATGTTCGAGTTCAAATCTCGCCTGAAACTGACGAAGATGATTTGATTGGTGGCTTTCGCCTCATCAATGGTGAAACAGTCTTTCAAAAAGGACCAATCATCAAAGCGATGGAACGTGGATGTGTTCTCCTCATTGACGAGATTGATCGTGCTACGAATAAGATCATGTGTCTACAAGGTGTACTTGAAGGCAATCCAGTTCTGCTAAAGAAAACTGGTCAAGTGATCGCCCCAGCCCCCGGTTTTAACGTGATCGCTACAGCCAATACTAAGGGTCGTGGCTCAGACGATGGCCGATTTACTTCAGCTTCGATCATTGACGATGCATTCCTTGAGCGATTCGTCTGCGCGATTGATCAAGAATTTCCTACTCCAGTCATCGAGAAGAAAATCGTTATGGCTCATATGAGTAAGTTCGGCGTTGAAGCAGAAGAATTTGCTGATAAGCTTATAGCTTGGTCGAATGTTATTCGCAAGACGTTTGAAGCTGACGGTGTAGATGATATCGTCTCGACTCGCCGTCTATGTCACATCGTTAAGACTTACTCTATCTTTGAGGACCGATTAAAGTCTATTTCAATGTGCATCAGTCGCTTCGACGATGATACGCGTACAGCGTTCTTAGACCTCTACACCAAGGTTGACGAGAGCCAACTTACTGAAGATGGAGAGATCGTGATCGACGGCGAAATTACACCAGAAGAAGAAGAAGCACCATTTTAACAATTTGCGGTGGAGACCGCAAGTCATAACTAACTAACTGAAAAAGTCCTATTCCTCGGGGGAGCCTGAGGAATAGGCACCATTTTTAATATACACTACCATGAACGGAATAAAATACGACAACTGCAAACCAGACTATAGTCTGATACCTCCACACGCGCTCGACGATGTTGCGAAGGTACTGACCTATGGAGCTCAAAAGTACGACAGAAACAATTGGCTCGAACTCGAGAATCTCAATGAACGATATTTTGCTGCAGCTCAACGACACATGTGGGCTATTCAAAAAGGTGAAACACATGACGATGAGACAGGCATTCATCACTCAGCACATGCTATTTGTTGTATGATGTTTATGCTTGAATTTAGTTATTTACAAAACAACAAAAACAAGATATAATATATATTATGAAAATTAGTAAAGAAACGTTAGAGGTGCTGAAGAACTTTTCAGCTATTAATCCAAACCTTGTTATCGAAAAGGGTAATAAGTTATCTACAATCGCAGAAGTTAAGAATATTATGGCTTCGTGTATTGTCCAAGAAACTTTTGATAAGGACATTGGCATTTACGACTTAAATGAATTCTTATCGGCGCTTTCTCTTATCGAGGATCCAGAGTTTGAATTTGGTGATAGCTCTGCGACTATTAAATCAGATCTGACATCGCTTACATATCGCTATGCAGATAAGTCTATCCTTACGTCTCCTGAGCGTGGTGTTAATATGCCTGAAGGAGAAGTCAATGTTGAACTATCAGCTGAAGTCATTAATCAAATTCGCAAAGCAGGTGCTGCGCTTAATCACCCTGTTGTATCAATCACAACAAATGCAGGAGATAGTAAACTCTATTTACAAGTTAAGGATCCAAGCAACAGCTCTTCGAACATGTTTCAACAAGAGATCGCTTCAACATATGATCCAGAAGCTGCCTTTGATTTCCAGTTCCTAATTTCTAATCTAAAACTAATTGCAGGTGATTATCAAGTTGCAGTAAGTTCTAAGTTAATTTCGCACTGGAAATGTATAAATAACAGTCCAGTCGAATATTGGATTGCTCTCGAGAAGACATCCGTTACGTAACAAACAAAACAAATACATAATAATATGAGTGAAGAAACACAGGTAGAAACCCCGGAAACCCCGGAAACACAAAATGAACCACAAATCAGTCTCGCTGATTTTTCCGCTGCGCTGCAAGTAATTGACGCGTGTACCACACGTGGAGCATTCCGCGGTGAGGAACTATCCTCAGTTGGTCAACTACGCGATCGCCTCGTCGCATTCGTAGAATTCCACGCACCTTCTGAGGAGGGTGAGGGCGAAGAAGATACTGCTGAAGAAGTAGAAGTCGCTGCTGAGTAGATACGGTGACCTGAGCAAGTCTTTATAAACTGCTCATCTTTTTTTGAGTTTACAAGTGTAAGCATTAATGTTAGAATATATATTATGAACGAATTTTTATGGGTCGAACGTCATCGACCAAGCCGCATCGAAGAGTGTATCCTTCCAAAATCATTGAAGGCCACATTCACTGAAATTGTTAAACACGGCGAATTGCATAATATGCTGTTATCTGGCACAGCTGGTTTAGGTAAGACCACAGTCGCGCGAGCACTATGTAATGAGTTAAATTTAGAGTATCTCTTGATCAATTCATCTGAAGAGAGCGGCATTGATGTTCTTCGTTCGAAGATTAAACAGTTCGCCTCAACTGTGTCATTACATGGTGGCAAATATAAAGTGGTTATTCTCGACGAGGCTGATTACTTAAACGCTTCATCAACGCAGCCAGCGCTGCGAGGCTTCATTGAGGAGTTCAGCTCTAATTGTCGATTTATCCTTACATGCAATTTTAAGAATCGTATCATTGAGCCTCTCCATTCGCGTTGTGCGGTCATTGAGTTCAATACTAATAAGAAGCAACTTGCTGAATTAGCTGGACAGTTCATGAAGCGCCTTCAGACTATCCTTGACGAAGAAGGCATTAAGTATAATAACAAAGTGATTGCTGATCTTATTATGCGCTATGCTCCAGATTGGAGACGCGTACTTAATGAATGCCAACGCTATTCTGCATCAGGGGAAATCACACCAGATATTCTCGTAGGCATGTCTGATCAAAACGTTGCTCAGCTTATTTCGCACCTCAAGACACGAGACTTCAAGAGCATGCGCAGTTGGGTAACAAATAATTCCGACGTTGATTCATCAGTGATCTTTCGAAAGATATATGATTCTCTATATGACTACGCAGAAGGTCAATCTATTCCGAGTATTATTCTTATCTTAGCTGACTACCAATATAAGGCGGCATTTGTAAGTGATAGAGAATTGAATATCGTAGCGTGCTTAACTGAAATCATGGCATCATCGCAATGGAAGTAACTACAAAGGTAATTGTTTGGCGCATATTGTCGATTGTACTATGCTCGCTTATGGGTAGAATTTGGTTTGGTGATTGGCACGTTACAGCGTTCGGTATTTTTATTTCGTTTGTTATGACATTCGTTCACTATTACTTTGAAAAACTATGGCCGACAAACTAACACCATTTGACTTTCTAAAGAGTATCAACACTTCTAGCCCAAACCTCTTAAAGGGTTGTAAAGCGTATGAAGGTGAAGAGTTAACTAATCCAGACTCTCCGTCTAAGCAGTATGTTCCATTCATAATTAATCGTGGATTGTCACAGTTCAATGACACTGTCCTACTTGTTAACGAGCTTAATATCCGTCATCAGCTTCCAGCCAAAATGCAATATGATTTTCTTAAGTCGGCTATTCGTCCAAGAAAACGATTTTCAAAATGGGCGAAGAAGTTGAAAGATCCTGCAGATCTAAAGGCAATACAAGAAACGTATAACTACTCAAAGGAGAAAGCTGAACAGGTATATTCGCTATTTACTGAAGAAGCTCTAAGGGAAATACGCAAGCGCTTAGATCAAGGAGGCAAGGCATAAGCGAAAGAGTTTAATATTATAAATAGATCTTTAACGATGTAACTTATAATATTAAACTCTCATGATTGAACAAGAATTAGTGCAATGGGATCCAAGCCAAATGCTTGAGATCTCCCTAGAAGAACCAGATGATTTTCTTAAGATTAAGGAAACTCTTACACGAATAGGGATATCTTCAAAGAAGGATCGCAATACACTATTCCAGAGTTGTCATATTCTACACAAGCAAGGTAGGTATTTCATTGTTCACTTTAAAGAACTCTTCATGTTAGATGGCAAACCATCAAACTTAACTAATGAAGATGTCTGCCGACGCAACTCTATAACAACTCTTTTGTCGGATTGGGGATTGCTGGATATAGTAAATTTAGATCAAGCAAAAAATAAAACTACACTAAGACATATTAAGATTATTTCTCATCGTGATAAAGCGGAGTGGAATTTGGAATCGAAATATTCGATTGGTAATACTAAAAGCGTTTAATGAAAGCACATTTCAAGACAGATCTTGAAGCAACTGTTTCAGGTTACTTTAATGGTAACAAATTCATTCGTACAGTTACACTATTAGAAGATTTGGTATTCTATACAAAGTCAGGTGATTCTATCACTGTTCCTAAGGGGTTTGAGAGTGATGGAGCGAGTGTGCCTAAAGTATTCTGGTCAGCCTTTCCACCATTTGACACATATCTACCTGCAGCGGTCGTACACGATATTCTATGTGTACAAGCTCATGACGATAAGTGTTTATATACCTCTAAAGAAGCAGCTGATATATTCTATGAAGCAATGCGGGTATGTGGAGTTGGAAGAACTAAAGCACGAACGATGTATTATGCAGTAAGATATTTCGGTCCTAAATGGAAATAAACCAAATCTGTAATTTCAATTCGATATAAATAACATATATACATGGCTTGGCAAGATATACCTAATAATCCATACTGGCAATATGACGACGCTCCACTTGACCCAGGTGGGGCAGAAACTGCGCTATGGGCGACTAGCACAAATGGTGTTCGGCTGAGCGTTAGAGGTGAGGAAATCTATGTTAATTGTAGACATAAACTTCTACACCCAACACAGGATTCTTTTCCTAATGAAATAAATAAAACTTTTTGGACAGGTCCCTTGCTCTTTACTGTCGATACTTCTTTGGGTTCAGACCTTATAGTGGGATTTGATAGTGCCCAAGTTTACGATGCAACTATAGATTGGGGAGACGGAAGTAATCCGTTGACTGTGGGGCCGGGAGAAGGAACAGTAACAAAGCAGTATAGCTCGGTTGGAACATATCAGGTAAGGGTCAGCGGAACATTTGCTCCCGAAATAATACTTTCTTCAAATCAAAATATAGTTTCAGTAGAGAATCTTGGAACGCTTGGATATGTTGATCTATCAAATATGTTCCGTAATTGCCAAAACTTGGTGAGTTTTAATGCTGGAAAGACTGATACTTCCAGTGTGACAGATCTTACTGGTATGTTTACTGATTGTATTTCTTTATCAAGCGCAAACGTAAGCACTCTTGATACATCAAACGTTACTATTATTAATTCGATGTTCCAAGGTTGTAATAGTCTCACTACTTTGGTTTTAAGTAACTGGGATACATCCAATGTAGGTTATTTTGTTAATGCATTTAGGGGGTGTACATCTCTAGAAACATTATTATTGCCAGACAATTTTGTTACATCCAACGCACTTCAGATAACTTCGGTTTTTTATGACTGCCAAAGTCTCCAAAGCCTTGATGTGTCAACTTGGGATACTTCTAATGTCCGTCGTATGACTGCAATTTTTGTTAGGTGTTTTGGTCTTACTGATATTGTTGGACTAGAAACAAATATTAGTATTAATGGTCTCAATGTTACAGACGGTTTAACCAACACTGCCAATGGTGTCCCAAATCAAGGAACTGATTATGACGCATTGCTCATTAACTGGGAAGCAAATTTACCAACTTCTGGATTAGCTCAAAGTCCAAGATTCAACCTAAGCAAAGTTACCACTACGGCTGGTAACAATGCTAGAATTTCCCTTATCAATAACTACAACTGGGTAGTCTTAGACGGAGGCCCACTATAAAATGGCTATAGAAAACAAAACATCTGGTTGTTATATCATTAACTCAACAGCGGTCTGCCTAATGGAAGGTCAAGTTGTCTCCTATCGGGACGATGCTATTGTTCAAGAGTTTGACACTGAAGAAGAAATGCTTACAGCACACAAGGAGCAATTCCCAGATCAATACTTAGAAGAGGAATAAGAAAAAGTATGATGCACGACCTTATCTACAAATAAACTTTTAAGGTAACACGCTGTTACTTTAAATGAGACGCCCTCGGGGTCTCACAACAACATAACCCTGCCTAATAGGAGGAACAATAAATGACACAATACACAATCCCACGTTCGTGGACAATTGGTTTTGATTCTATCTTTGATAGACTTGAAAGCACTCAATCAAACAACTCGGCTTATCCGCCTCACAATGTAGTGAAGCACAGCGATACGAGTTTTGAAATCGCACTAGCTGTTGCTGGTTTCAATGACAAAGACCTTGACGTAACACTCGAAAAGAGTATCCTTACGATTGAAGGTGATAATGTATCGCTCAATGGCGATAAAGAATATATCCATAAGGGTATTGCTACACGTAAGTTCAAGAAGCAATTTGATCTTGCTGAGCACATTAGAGTAGAACACGTCAGTATTACTGATGGTATTCTCTCGGTGTATCTTAAAAAAGAGGTACCAGAAGAACTTCAGCCTAAGAAGTTCACAATTCTTCAAGCAGCCCCTGGCGATCCAGAGCTCTTGACTGAATAATTATGAGTTTCTCACGATCGTCCTATCCCACCTTTGCGTGGTGATGGCGCTTGAGACTTCTTTAAAGGTCTTTCCCTCTTTCGCCTAAAGTAAAGGGGATTTTTTTTATAAATAGATTCATGCAAAAGAGTAAAAGTATATCATTAACGAATCCAGATCAAATCTTATCACTGATTGTTGAGCCTGCATTAACCGTCAATGAAGAAGGAGACCAAATTTTATATAAAGTGGGTGGAAAAATGGATCTATCTATTTTTAAAAATGCTACTAATATAGAAGTTTCTAATAACGATATTACTGATTTCGGCGCGTTACCTAATAATCTTGTATCGTTTGATTGTTCTAAAAATAAGATAACTGATATCCCTTCATCCTTCGCAGCTCCCGATTCAGTCCTTAGTTTTGATCTGAGCGAGAATACTTTAACAACTGATGCAATTGACATTGTCTTAGCAGAATTTAACAGTAGGGGTAGTGTTACAGAGATATCTCCAGATCCAATAATCGATATATCTGGTTGGGGAAATCCCATACCATCAGCAACTGGACTTGGATATATTTCATCATTAACTACCAACGGTTGGCAAGTAAATTATATATCTAATTTGTATGCTTTAACAAGTAGTGCTAGTGCTGTTTCAGAAGGATCATCATTCACTGTTACAATATCTAGAACTAATAGCGATGTAGCAGATGGCACAGTAATTCCTTATAGTATAACTGGTATTCAAGAAGATGATATTGTAGAAGCCTTGACCGGCACATTTACAATTATTGATAATACCGCGAGTGCAACATTCAATATTGAATCCGATATTGGAGTGGATAAGTATGAAGAAGGTGAATCATTTACACTTACGTTGGATTCTCCTTATTCTGCAGTTGATATTAGTGTCCCAATTACTGACACAACTCCAGAGCCATATTCACTTATCGCTACACCAAATGAACTCGAAGGGAATAGTTTTAATGTTACTATCGGTACAGTTAACACCACAGTTGCTGATGGTACTCTAGTTCCTTATACGATAACAGGTATCCAAGCAAATGACATTGTAGAATCTCTGACAGGCAACTTTACAATTAACAACAATACCGATACACTCCAAATAAACGTTGTCGATGATAGTAATATCCCTCGAGATATAGTTGTTGTCTCAGGGGCGGGGCTTGGTGAAGCGAACGGTACTTATACTAGACCAGAAGGCCTTCTTTTGACTCTTCAATACGAACTGAAAGATAGCGAAGGAAATGTATTATATGAAATCCATCGCGGGTCATTTTATGAATACTGGAGAATAGTTAGAAAGTCTGATTCAGAGGTAATATACGAGATTGATACATTAAATTCTTCACCAGTGCAAGATACCGTGCCTCTAACAGGCTGGTCTACAGCATTGCCTGATTCACCCTCAATCGCTGAACCTGCGCCAACAATTTCTCCTGCCGATGAAAACGAGACCATGACTATTAAGTTGGACGACTATCCAACCAGCGCTGCTGTGACAATATACGACCTATAACGCTTTTTAGTTTACATGCCGCACCATTTGTGGTATAATTACATTATGATTTTAAGCGGATTCTACACAAGCGTCGATCGTTTTGGCAATAGCCTACTATATCGTGGATATGGTGCTAATGGTAAAAAGGTCTTTCAGCGAATTAAGTATAAGCCAACGCTCTATCTAAAGTCAAAGAAGAGCGTTACAGATTGGAAAGCCTTAGATGGTACTCCAGTCGAACCAATGCACTTTGATTCGATGCGCGAAGTTAGGGAGTTTGAGCAAACGTATAATGATATTCCTAGTTTTAAGGTATACGGCAATACTCGACACATACCTGCATTTATTCAAAGTCAATTTCCCAATGAAATTCAGTATTCTCGCTCGCTTGTAGATATCGCTTCGTTAGATATCGAAACTGAGTATGGCGACGGCTTTCCTGAAGTTGATAATCCTGTCAATAAAATCCTTACTATCGCGTATAAGAGTTCTAAGGATAATACTTATCGTGTATGGGGAATGAAACCATACGATCCAGCAAAGTCTGAACTCCAAGGAGTTGAGATTGATTATCGGCAATATACAGCCGAGTCTTCAATGCTCGAGGCCTTTATTAACTTTTGGTCAAAAGAAGAGAACGTTCCTGATGTTATTACGGGTTGGAATACAAGATTCTTCGATATTCCTTATATGATCTCTCGCATGGCATTTCTTCTTGGTGAGGAGAAGGTAAAGGAGCTATCGCCTTGGAAAAAGATTGATCGCAAAGAGATTACCATTCGAGGCCGTAAACAAATTACATTTGACATCGTAGGTATTCAACACCTTGATTACATGGAACTCTTTAAGAAGTTCGCATATACATACGGAAATCAAGAGTCGTATTCATTGAATCATATATCGAGCGTTGTTCTCGGAGAAAAGAAGTTAGACTATTCTGAAGTTGGTACACTCCGGGAATTATACGATGCCGACTTTCAGATGTTTGTTGACTACAACATCAAGGACGTCGAGCTCATTGAACGTATGGAGGAGAAGCTTGGTCTTATCACATTGGTATTGACTATGGCTTATCTCGGCGGAGTTAATTATAATGACACTCTTGGTACAACCGCGATATGGGATTCAATTATCTTTCGCCGTCTAGCTCGTTCACGAATTGCGATTCTCCCATCAAATGATTCTGAAACACAGGCTTATCCTGGTGGATATGTTAAAGATCCTCATGTAGGAATGCATAATTGGGTAATGTCATTTGACTTAAACTCTCTCTATCCCAATCTGATCGTACAATATAATATGTCTCCTGAAACTATCATTGAAACTGATGGCGTTGATGGAACTCGAGCTTCAAATGGTGCAACATTTCGTAAAGACAAAAAGGGCATTATTCCTGAAATTGTAGAAGAGTTATACTCTAAACGTGTAGATATTAAGCAAGATATGTTGACAGCAAAGCATAAGCTAGAAACAATCTCTAAACATCAAAAGCACGATCATCAACAAATGACTTCACAAGTAGCTCGTTTAGAAACACTTCAGACTGCGATTAAGATTCTGCTTAACTCACTTTACGGTGCCATGGGCAACAAGTATTTTCGATACTTTGATCTTCGAATTGCTTCTGGCATTACACTGACGGGGCAAGAAGTTATTAAATATGCTGAAACCAAAGTGAATGACTACCTAGATAATTTCATTGGTACATCTAAAGATCGTGTTATTGCAATGGACACCGACTCGCTTTACATCGGAGTAGAGGACATCATCGATAAGTTCAAGCCAAATAATCCAGTTGCTTTTCTCGACGAGATTGGTTCTAAAGCAATTGAGCCAATGCTCGAAAAAGCCTTCGATGAATTTGCTGAAAAGACCAATGCATATTCAAATCGTATGGTTATGAAGAGAGAAGCTATTGCTGATCGTGGTATTTGGACTGCGAAGAAGCGATACATCCTCAACGTTCATAATAACGAAGGTGTTCAATACGCCGAGCCAAAGATCAAGATCATGGGGATTGAAGCTGTTAAGTCTTCTACACCTCAAGCATGCCGCAGTGCAATGAACGAAATGTTCAAGATCATTGTAACAGGAGATGAAAGAAAAACTCAACGCGCTATTGCTGATTTTAAAGCGCACTTTCAATCGCTATCTCCTGATCAGGTTGCATTTCCTAGAGGTGTAACAGATCTAAGTAAATGGAAATCAAAGGCTACTATATATAGTAAGGGTACTCCAATTCATGTCAGAGGTTCTTTACTATATAATAACCAACTCAAACTGAAAGGTCTTAATCGTAAGCATCAGGTTATTCAGAATGGTGATAAGATCAAGTTCTTATATATGCTTATGCCGAATCCTCTTCGTGAGAACGTAGTGGCATTCCCCGACTTTTTGCCTGATGAGCTAGAGCTCAATAAATACATCAATTATGATCTTCAATTCGAAAAATCATTCCTTGATCCAATCAATATTATACTCAACGCTATCGGTTGGTCAGCAGAACCTCAAGCAAATCTTCAGGAGTTTTTCTTTTAGGTTGTACAAAACCCGCAAAATAGGGTATAATAGATATTATGAGTAAAGACTGGTGTAAAGATATAAATGAAATGCATACTAAATTTGGTGTGCGAGATGCCGTTAAGAATTTTGATAGTGTAATGCTACGAACATTCTTACGTTTTAGATTAGACTTCCTCCACGAGGAACTGGAAGAAACTGAAACAGCTGCAGAACCTGGTAAGTCTTTTGATTCTGAAGAAGTTGTTGATGGATTGATTGACCTATGTGTTGTGGCAATTGGCACACTTGATGCTCTTGGTGTAGATCCATACAGAGCTTGGGACGAAGTGCATAAGGCAAACATGTCAAAGGAAGTTGGTATTAAAGAGGGTAGAGATAATCCTTTAGGGTTACCAGATTTGGTGAAGCCAGCTGGATGGCTTGCACCTGACCACAGCGGCAATCATGGAGATCTAGCTTAGCAATTATGTCTTACGCTCTTACAATCTACAGCAACATCTTCGACAATAAGACACATAAGTTGATGTCGTTCGACTCCCTTGAGAAGTTCGAAAAGTTGCTATATGATTTGTCTACACAACCAGGTTATAAGCCGAAGAAAGGTGAATTCAAAAAGGGTTCACCACTTATATCTCCAGCTGCGTATGTCAGCGGTGAAACGCGTAAGAACGTAAACGTAACAAAGTGGTCCAAATGGGCAGCGTTGGATGTCGATGAGTATGATACCTCATTTGAAGAAGCGATAAAAGTGTTCAAAGACCACTACTTTATTTGCTACTCATCGGCATCCTCGACAAAGGAGCATCCTAAGTTTAGAATCGTATTCCCGCTTACTGAAGCAGTTTCAGCAGATAAGATTCGTCACTTTTGGTTTGCTCTTAATACAGAGTTCAACTCCCTTGGCGATAAGCAAACAAAAGACTTAAGCAGAATGTATTATGTTCCTGCTCAGTATCCAAACGCATACAACTTCATTTTTACACATAAAGCTCCGCTACTTGATCCAACCGCTCTCATGCAGAAGCACGATTTTGTAGATGGATTTAAGAGCTCATTTGCTGATAAGCTTCCTGATCATATTCGTAAAGAGATACAAAAATATAGAGAAACTCGGTTAACAAATACATCTATTACATGGTCCTCATATTCAGATTGCCCATTCGTCAATAAGCAAATGGTTATTGAATATAAAACAATTGGTTCTACTGGTTGGTACTCAAAGATGTACTCTATTATGGTCTCTATTGCAGCTAACGCAATCAAACGCGGATATCCAATTTCTCCAGATGAAATTTCGAGACTGTGTACAGAGATCGATCAAGATACTGGTGGATGGTATAAGAGCAGACCATTAGTCCTTGAGGCTGCTAGAGCGATAGACTATGCGCTAAAAGCGTGACAATTTTGTGATTCTGGCACCCTTACTCAGGAGAAAGTCATATGTAACTGAATATCATAGGTATATTACTAGTGTACATTTGGTCCATATATGGTATAATTAATACTGTAACCAACCAATAGAGCTTATAAAAATTATGAAAACTACTAAAGAAATGACTACAGCTATAGATAACCTTTACGAAGTTATGAAAGCCAGCTATAATCGCTTTATGAAAGGTGATGATGATATTAGCGCTGAGATGCGAGAAGAATTCGCAGCCTCTGTCAGCCACGCAGTCGGTAACAAATACATCGCAATCAGGACAGGTGGCGGAGCTCACTCTTTCATCGTTAATACCGATAAAGATAAGAAATTCGCGTATGGTGATATTCTTAAAGCCGCAGGTCATAAAGCACCAGCTCGAAACTTTGCCCGCGGAAACATCTTTGTCAATGAAGATCTTACTAAGATTGCATGGACTGGAGCATAATAGACTACTAACATTAACGATCAACCTCAACTAATCTCAAATTAATATGATGTACAAAATTCATCTAATAGTTTATAATAATATATTATGCAAAATCTAGTTAAAGATATACGTAAAACATTCGTACAGAAATTCCTCCATAACGAGTTTGTTACCGATAAAACAGGAGTAAAAACCATTGAAATTGTTGGTGCTTCATTCTTAGCGAATGAAGTTGCTATCTTTGGTACACCCGACCAGAATTACATCGATCGCGAAATCCAGTGGTATGAATCGCAATCGTGCAATGTGAATGATCTTGTTCCAACTCCAAAGATTTGGCAAGAAATATCAGATAAAGATGGTATGATTCATTCAAACTATGGTTATCTAATATTCAGTGCTGAAAATAAACATCAGTACAAGCGCTGCCGCGAGCATCTCTCTTTGGATCAAAATACTCGCCGTGCTGTAATGATCTATACACGACCAACTATACATACTGAGTATAATCTCAATGGTATGTCTGACTTCATCTGTACGAATGCTGTTCAGTATCTTATTCGCGATAATGCACTTCATGCTATTGTTCAAATGCGATCTAACGATGTTGTCTTTGGCTATCGTAATGATTCAGCATGGCAAGAGTATGTACTTAACAAGTTGGCTAATGATCTTGGTATTCCACCAGGTGGCATAACTTGGCAGGTCGGTTCTCTCCACGTATACGAGCGCCATTTTAAGTTTATTGAAGATTATATCGATAATCAAAAGAATAACCTTGATAAACTTAAGACTCTCGCTAATGAAGCTCATCGCGACTATAACCAAGCGGTAAGAGAATTTTACAGTTAATATGAAATTCAACGCAGCTGACTTAAACGCTTCTTTCTCGAGCTAATATGATTGAAAAAATTGCAGAAATAATTAATAACCACACATATGTGGTAGATGAGTGGTTGCTCAATAGACTCGACGAAGAGGCGAAGAAACCAGCATATAGCAGTCGTGAAAATGTAGATGCTCTTGCTCTTGAGATAACGGCTAAACACATTGGTCTAATGAAAACTTTAGACAAAGTAGAGAACGAAGCCTATCAATGGAGACATGATTGGGCATTTACAGATGAAGTATTAATTGATTTGAAACGAAAGCCAAGTCAATACTCTAATGTATCTCTAACTGGAATATTGAAAATGGTTGATTCATATAATCGCAATCAGCTTACTCATATTGTAGCATTCTCTCAAAACATAGAACACGACTATAAGATTGGACAAGAGTTGACATTTAAGTTTGAAGGAATGCTTCCATTAAAAGAGGCTATTAAAACCGCGTTTAAAACTTCTAAAGGTTACAGTCTTCTAAACGTTAATCATTTACAACACGTATAAATTATAGTATAATATTAGTATGAAAGAATCAATTAAAGTATTACAAGAATGCGCTGAGCTTCAAACATCGAAGGGCAACGATTACCAAAACCCGAATAGCCGTATTCGCCAAGCAGATTATTATCCGCGTGGTATATCAACGATTATCGACATCGTTCACGCGAAGGTGCTACGAATGCAGTCTGTGCTTGAAGCAATGGAAAACGATCCAAACTATAATCCAAACTTTGAGTCTCTCGAAGATTCATCAAAAGATTTGATTAATTATGGTTCGTTCATCGTTGCTTATATGCGAGGAGGAATGGATGGTCAAGATCCTGAACGTGACTTCCTTAATCGCAAAGAACAGATTGCTGATGACAACAAATAAATGGCATAAGCGATATATCGAGTTGGCTCGTACTATTGCCCAATGGTCCAAAGATCCTTCAACTCAGTGTGGTGCAGTGATCATCGGAAAATTTGGTCAAGTACTATCTCAAGGATATAACGGCTTTGCCCGTGGAATGAGTGATGATGAAGAACTCTATAATAATCGCGAATCGAAGTATAGTCGCATTGTCCACGCTGAGATGAATGCAATCTATAACGCTTCTCGCTCTGGCGTATCTCTTGCAGGAGCTACAGCATATATACATGGACTTCCGTGTTGTCACGAATGCGCTAAAGCAATGATTCAAGTTGGCATTAAAGAAGTTGTTATGGGCACATCAAATAATATACGTTGGAATGAATCATGCGGAACAGCAACTGACTTTCTAAATGAAGCCAATGTAAAAATCACCTATATATAATACATGGTTAAAACAACAAAATATTATGATGAGTTCATTCGGTACTTTCATTTAGCTAAAGACCAACAAGAGAAATCAAACTTAGGTCATATACCGCATAAGGATTCTCAGCTTGGAGATCCTCTTATGGAGAACATTGAGCTCTATGATGTTGTTGAAAGGAAGTTCGCTGGCTTCAGTCAGATCGTGAATGATTGCTTCTATGGTTGGTCAGAAGATCATCCATACTGGTCAAGAATGGAAGCTGGTCTTTATACACATCAACGAAAAGAAGTAGCAGCGAATTGGAGTAATAAGAGAGACACATTCGGACTTTCTGAATGGCTCTATCTCTTCATTCTCCATCGTGTATGTGGTTCAGCTATTAACTATGCAACGAAACCAAGCGGCTATCATAACACTCTTTTGTTTGATCTATGGCAATCTGATACAATCGAAGAAATGTGTGAACAAGTGAAGTCTACTAAAAAGACGTTTTACACTTCAGTTGGTTATCAGTTTCCAGCATTTCCAAAACCACCAAAGCCTCAAGTAGAATCGGCTCCATTGTTTGGTATCGAAGGTGATTATGTATACAAGCGTGGAGGAGATTACTTCCTATGCGAGTATGCACCACGTTTGGCTCGTGACTTAGCATCTTTCTTAGAGAAAGGCGGTAAACGCAATCTCCGAGAAATTGGTGAATGGATGTTTAAATGGAACCAAACGAATGGCCTAAGAGTATACCGTTTTCAATATGCGGCAATCATTGCAGACGTTGCTGATTGGTTTCCGCAATTTGTCAATCTTGAGTCAATGTTCTATTATGGAACAAATGCTGTTGAGTGCATTGGTTATTTGGCAGACACGCCTAATGGTAAGGGTAAGAAGTCAGAAGAGTTCTTAGATGCCGTGATGATGAAAATCTATGAAGATACTGGATCAGTGCCGTATAACGCAGAAGATGTTGCATGCGACTTCATTCGTTGGATTGAAAACTATGTCCGTCCTGGAGCCGATTATGCAGATGTAAATATGGATACATTATGGAATTCATCGAGCATTAAAGATCATCCATATGGAAGACAAAAAGCTATGTTAGATTTTGGTTTAATCAAAACTTTCAATGGTATTAAGAATCACCCTTCAGATGATACTATTCTAAAACAAGCAGGAATGACAGTCGAACAATACAAAGAAAAATGCAAAACACTATAGAAGATTTCATCGATGATAGCAGCACTAATAAGATTATCTATCCAAATTCGTCTGAACCAATCTTAAAGAAAGGCAAGCCGACTAATTGTCTATTAGAAAACTACTCTCTCGAAGAACGATTTCAAAAGTTCTTTGAGTTCTGTAGAGCATACGATGTAAGAGAAGAACCTCTACTTAAAGCAAATCCACAACAGTTCTCTCATCGATTACACTGGGATGAAATGCCGTATGTAGATGAGATGAAGGACGAGAAAGATCTCAAGACGCTTTTGCATCACACTATTGTATGGTCATTCAGTAACGAGCATTGGCTAACGTTTAGAGCATTGCGCGATCATGGTATCGAAGCTATGAAGACTCGGTTTGAAACTGAAAGGCATGCTCGCTCTGATCTTTTTCAGATCTACTATCCAAAGGGAACTATCGTACGAGATTGGTTGTGTGAAGTTCCTCAACAAATTGCAGAAGATTGCTATTCGATTCTAGAATCTGATAGGAGACTTACAATGATGGAGTTAGCATCTAAGTTAGAACGACACACTAAAGAGAAGTTTGGATTTCGTAATGTGATGTATCCGTTTAAGAATCTCTCTCGCCATATCGCAATGGCTCGTCCTGATTTGGTAGATCCAGAATCATGGGTTACTCCAGGCACATTGTCATTCTATGGATTATGGCAACTCTTTGGAGGTAAGAACCTATTCGGTAAAACGAAGTTTGAATTAGATGAATCGACTGGAGCATATAAACCGATCAATGATCCAGCAAAGGAGCTTGTTCGCCAATTCAATGAGGTCGCAGCTCATCCAGATAATCCAATGAAGCGCCAATATAATATCAATATCGAAGATAAGGCGTGTATGTGGTGTAAGCATCTGTTTATTCGGCATGGTATAAAGGGAACTACTAAGAAAATCCCATATGATTGGGTCTATCCGAAGACCTTCTCATTAAAAAAGTAGTTTACAAAGTAGGCTAAATACTGTATAATAGGGTTATGTCACACGATACGCATACAATAGATAACTGCAATAAGGATATCGAAGTCTTACGACTGCAAGGCATAAGTACCCGCGCAGAGGCCCGGGAGTACTATTTGGATTTAGCAAAAGATTGGGAAGATCCTAATCCACCTCCAGTTGTTAAGATGCATGATGGTGTTCGAGTTGTTCGAGACGATCTGCTTGTTGGTAGTAAGATCCGAGGAGGAGATCTTTTAGTTTCTCAGATCAAACAGAAGACTCTCGTCTATGTTCAACCTCGAACTGGACTAGCAGGTGTATCTCTCTTAGAGGTTGCAAAGCGACATGATAAGAAGGTGAAACTGTTCATGCCCTCTTCGAAACAGATCTCACATCACCAAGCATGCTGTATTGAGAAAGGTGCTGACTACGAGTTTCATCGTATTGCTGCTATGCCTAATCTGAACGCTATCGCGAAGAAGTGGGCAGATGAACAAGAAGATGCTTTCTTTATTCCTCTTGGCTTGAAACACGAGTTAGTGACTGCAGGATTTGTAAAAGTAGCATCTCAAATCCCTGAACCAGAAGAAGTGTGGACCGTCATTTCGACTGGCGTATTGCATAGAGCATTACAAATTGCTTGGCCAAATGCTAAGTTCCACTGTGTTGCAGTTTCTCGTAACATGAAAAGCGGGGAGATCGGTCATGATAGTATCATTTCCCATCCTCTTCCCTTTACGACTGCGATTAAAGAAGATCTTCCACCGTTTCCCTCAGTTAATACCTACGACGGTAAAGCGTGGAAGTATATTCCTAAAAACACTGGAAGAGACATTCTTTTCTGGAATGTTGGGGCTTCACCGAAACTTGAAGATGAATCACTCTACGAAAGCATAAACTCATATAGAAAATGGAAGAAAGATGAAAAAGATACTATTAACTAGTTTAGGACCTATATCAAATAAGATACACTCTCATAAAGCAGCGCAGGCTATTATCTATGCTGATCAGCTCAGCGAAGCGCGTTATGACGTAACTATCAATTTGGTGTCAGATAAGATTAAAGACTACACACCATACGATGAGATCTTTTTCTATCATGGTAGTGATTGGAGCGGTGGCCTTAATCTCTTTGGTGGCATTCAAGCCTATCCAAACAAAGACTTCTTAGTTGCTCTATCTAACTTCAAGGGTAAGGTAAACTCTATCATTGTCGACTTCCCTGATTATGCATCAATGTTTGAGGATCGACTAACGAAGGCTAATCTTACATGGAATGAAGTTGATTGGAATAATCTAAAGAAGTTGCAGGCCGATGCAATTACAGTAGATCCAAATACGATTAGACATTATACAAACATCTCATTTGGAGATAGTCACGCGATTTGTATGTATCGTCCTCAATGGGAAAATGTATCTGTTCCATTCTCTACACTGCATGGTTCTATCAATCGTGGGTTTGAAACATTCATTCCTAAAGATCGAGAGTATGATAAGATCGAAACATATTTTGGCAACATTGATATACGACATCACCTATGCAGATTCGATAATCCAATCGAAGAAGCTGAAAAGCTAGCAGATCGATACAGTGCTGAACTCTACCGAATTTCTAGAGCATATAGTGCAAGTGTTATTCCTTGGGAACCACTTCCAATTGAGAACGAATCTCGCAAAGTGCCGAAAACTGGTTGGTATAAAAAGACTCCATTCTATGGATCATGGCAAGAACGAACAGATGTACGTCAAGCATTTATTGAAAGACTTAAAAGTCATACAACAGTGTATATGTGGACGGCAAATCTAAAGAATACTATTGGAGAACTCAGTTTCGATGTAATGGAAAAACCACAATCGGTTCATCTATCTCGAGCATCATATCCTCATTGGCAGGGTAAAAACTGGACAGAGCCGACTGGAGGATTAGACGCGTTCTTCCTATAGCACTTAGGCATTTACAAAGACCATTAAAAATGGTATAATTACACCTTAAATTAACAACAATTATGTCACTACTAGAAAAACTAAAAAAATCAAGTCGCACATCAGGCGCAGAGATTCTCTCTGAATCAAAGTTCTTTTCCGAAAAGGAAATGACTAAAACATCAGTGCCGATGATTAACGTCGCACTCTCTGGTTCCACTCAAGGTGGTATCTCTTCAGGTCTAACAGTCCTCGCTGGTCCAAGTAAGCACTTCAAAACATCGTTTGCCCTTTTAATGGCAGGTGCTTATATGAAGAAGCATAAGGATGCAGTTCTCATGTTCTATGATTCGGAGTTTGGTTCACCACAATCATACTTTGAGAGTTTCGGTATCGATACAACTCGTGTGTTACATACACCTGTCACCAATATTGAAGAACTTAAATTTGATTTGGTTCATCAGCTTACTGAAATCGATCGTAAAGATAAGGTGATCGTAGTGATCGACTCCATTGGTAACATTGCATCGAAGAAAGAAATCGAAGATGCAGAGAATATGAAGTCAGTTGCTGATATGACTCGAGCTAAGGCTCTTAAGGGTCTATTCCGCATGATTACACCATTCTTGACACTGAAGGATATTCCTCTTCTTGCAGTCAACCACACGTATCAAACACAAGAGATGTTCTCAAAGGCAGTTGTGTCTGGTGGAACTGGTGTCATGTACTCAGCGAATGATGTATGGATCATTGGCCGTCGGCAAGAAAAGGCTGGTACTGAAATCTCAGGTTACCACTTCATTATTAATATCGAGAAGTCTCGCTTTGTAAAGGAGAAGTCTAAGATCCCAATTAGTGTAAGTTGGGACGGAGGTATCGAAAAGTGGTCAGGTTTATTAGATCTTGCTCTTGAAACTGGTCACGTTGTTAAGCCTAAGAATGGTTGGTATATGGCAATGAATCCTAATACACAAGAAGAGTTGAGCGGAAATCTTCGTGCTGCACAAACGATGACTGAAGAATTCTGGACAGCAATATTCGATAAGACAGATTTTGAGAAGTGCATCGAGAAACGATATAAGGTTGCTCATGTTTCTATGCTCGAAGAACTTAGGCTTGAAACTGAACCGTCAATCGCAGATGAGTAAAGAATACATCTTTGTAGAAAAGAAGGACTCTGAACTTTATTCATTAAAGATTGTACAAGGTCCTTATAATAATGTAATATATACGTATGGTTCAGTTACTATTGAAGAAGATATTGAAAATGACTTAGCTCGTCTAAAATTCAATTATCATATTGAAGAAGTACCTGAACCATATTCAAAGCACGAGCTCGAAGAGAGCACCGAATTCCGAGATTATATCGGAAATATATTAACAGAAATACTGGAAGATCAGACAGGACAAATAGGTAATGCAAGACATACAGACGATAATACTGAAATCATTGACTAATAATGAGGATTTTCTCAGAAAGGCTCTTCCGCATATTAAGAAGGAGTACTTTGAAGATCAACATAAAGCAGTCTATGATATATTCTTGCAGTTTGTAACTAAATACAATAAGTTGCCAACTCCAGCCATTCTTGAGGTTGAATTCCAAGAATCAGAATATAGCAATCGTCCTATAGCAAATGAAACGCTAGCTCTAATCAAATCATTACATGATGATAATGCAGTTGAAACAGAGTGGCTAATCGAATCGACAGAGAAGTGGTGTAAAGATAGAGCTGTATATCTTGCATTGATGGAGTCGATCTCGATCATCGATGGTAATACCGACAAGGCCGAGGGAGCAATTCCCGATATCCTGACAAAGGCCTTGTCGGTCACATTTGATACGAATGTCGGCCACGATTACTTTGAAAACGTTGAAGAACGTTATGAATATTATCATCAAAAAGAAGATAAAATTCCATTCAATATTGAACTCCTTAATACGATCACTAAGGGTGGTGTTCCACGAAAATCTCTTAATATCATTTTGGCTGGCACTGGGGTTGGGAAAAGTTTGGCTATGTGCCATTTTGCTGCAGATGCCCTCGCGCAAGGTAAAAATGTATTGTACATTACTCTTGAAATGGCAGAAGAAAAGATCGCAGAACGCATTGATGCTAATCTATTCGATGTTGATATCGCAAAGATTACTGATCTAAGTAAAGATGCCTTTATCAATAAAGCACATTTAGCCAATAAGAAGACACACGGCAAACTGATTATTAAAGAATACCCAACCGCTGTCGCTCATGTTGGCCACTTTCGTTCACTTCTAAGTGAGCTTAAGATGAAAAAGAAGTTTAGTCCAGACGTGATCTATATCGATTATTTGAATATCTGTTCAAGCTCTCGAGTAAAGGGCTTAGGCGCTTCGATCAATACATACTCGCTTATTAAGGCAATTGCTGAAGAGATTCGTGGCCTTGCTGTTGAGTACAATGTGCCGATCTGGTCAGCAACTCAGGTCACTCGTTCAGGATTTGGCAATTCAGATGTTGAAATTACTGACACATCAGAATCATTTGGTCTGCCAGCAACTTCTGATTTAATGCTTGCTCTTATATCTACTGAGCAACTCGAGAGTGCTAACCAATTGATGATTAAGCAACTAAAGAATCGTTATAATGATCCTACACAAAACAAGCGATTTTGCGTTGGCATTGATCGATCTAGAATGCGATTATACGATATTGAGGACTCGGCACAGACACTATCAAGTGATGATTTGTCTCCAGCTCCAGTTGCTGCAAAAACTGACTTCTCAGCATTCAAGATTTAATGTTTATATCGGTTACAGGTTCAGGTAAGGTTAAGAGAGAAATGGTAGAAGACATTGCCAACTTCTCTCTTAACCACTTAGCACCACGCTTAGTAAATAAGGTAGAGGTAGATATTAAACTCATACGTGATCTAAGAGGTAAAGAAGAGCTCTCAGGAGATTGTATATGGGAAGATAGCTCGTACCGTCCTCGTGAATTCATTATGAGAGTTGACTCTTCTCAGCCTATTCAAGCAATGCTAGAAACCGTTGCTCATGAAATGGTGCATGTAAAGCAATTCGCAAAGGGAGAACTAAAGGACCTTTCTAGAGAGGTTAACTTATGCAAATGGCATGGATCCATAGTGAAATGTAACGTCGTAAATTATTACGACCTTCCATGGGAGATAGAGGCGCATGGGAGAGAAAGGGGCTTATTTATACGGTGGTTTGAACAAAGTCGCTGGAAAAACTGTAAATGGGCGCAATACTAAAAAGTGTTATGTTATAAATAGATTAGACTAAGTATCTTAAAACTTAACACACTATGGGAATTATGCTAGAATTTAAAGACTCTCTCTTGTTTGAAGAGACAGAATATCAGGGTAAGAAGGTTACTCTTAATAAGCCGTTTCGTGCCAATGACGGTAAGAAGAAGTTCTACGTGTATGTAAAGAACGAAAAGGGTAATACTATTAAACTCGGTTTTGGAGATCCTAATATGGAAATCAAGCGAGATGATCCTAAAAGACGTAAAAGCTTTAGAGCTCGTCATCAGTGCGATACAGATTTGGGCCCAAAATGGAAGGCGCGCTACTGGTCGTGTAAGTTCTGGGAAAAGGGCAAAACAGTATCTGACTTAACATAATATGGCACTATTTAGTAAAGCAGACCTCTCCAAACCAAAATATATTACTGCGATAGTCGCTAAGATTAATGCTGGTGATAAGATTAAGGCGAAAGATGGCAAATTTTATAAGTTTAAAAAGACTAAAGATATCGTGGCTTTAGAAAAGGTTCAGACCGACGTTTCTAAATATACGAAGATTCTCTATCCAAATAAATCAGAACAAGCCTATGCTGCTGTGTTTACTGATGGCAAAAGAGAATTTAGATTCATTGATATTGATAAGTCGTTGTTTTCAGGTATGGGCAATGGTTCAAGGAATGCTCTCGGGAAGAAGTTGGCTGATGCTGGTGAGTTAGCAACTGTAGCATCCTTGAGAAAAGACATTAAGACACCTAAAGATACTGGTCAACAGCTATTCATCGATAACCCAGATGCATACATCGCATGGTTACCAACCTTTAAAAACACGCGCTCTGTGGTTAAAAAGATTGTTGGTTCTTTAAGCGGTTTTGATATACTGCATGATGCAACAGACAAATCAGATTTTGCTAAAGCTATTACTGCATTTACTAAGAAGGCAAAGATTGCTAAAGATTCATGGAATCCAGCAGACATCTTCATAGTCAGTAAGAGGAAAAAGTCTGCCATTTCAAAAGAGCTACAGAATTTGGTAGATACTTATGAAATTAAAGATGGATTAATTCCGATGTTTAACAATAAGCTATACTCTTATTACAAAAAGAAGACACTTTATCCGATCTCTCTTAAGCAATTAGTCAATAATAATCCATCGATAGATTATGCGAATGAGCCTGGTAAAATTAAGATAGCAGCATATAACATTGAGATCGCTAAGTTTAACTGTAACTTAAGCGAAGAAGGTAAAGAAATTGGCCTATTTACATTTAAGAATACTGACACATTAAAACAAATTAGCCTACAGGTACGTGGTTTTCCGCATGGATATGGTACTGCACAAACTGAAATTACCTCAGATGGAACACCGTCAGGAGGTCGATTAGGTAAAATTAGTACTGCTATTTTGGATCGTATTATGGCCGAATATGATGATGAAAGAATTAGCAGTATTGCATATTTTGGTAGAACGCCAGAAATATTCGGTACATTTAATGAAGCTAGACGTAAGGAAATATACGGGTGGTACAAAACAGTTATTAAACATAAAAAAGTTAAAGATCAAAACCAATTGACCAAAGAAGAGTTTGATGATCTTGTTGCAAAAGCTCAGAATGATTATGAAGTTGCACAGAATTTATGCATGAAAATACAGGGTCTAAAGATTATGCACTTCTTTATAACAAACGAAAAAGACCTATCTAACATCATGAATAAGATGATTAATGGCGCTAAGAAGATAAGCGTAGATAACGGATTCTTTATTAAAATTTATTAATATAAATAGGAATATTAATATGAAAACATTTAAAGAACATGTAATCGAAAAGGAGCAAGAACTTAAAGAAGGTTATGCAATCGATTTAACACCTTGGCAATTCTCACATCGAGGTCAACAACCTAAGGGTGAAGGAACATGGGCATTTGACTATAAAGCATCTTTAAATTCTGGTGGAATTATTGGAATGCAACAAGATACATTCGTTTCAAAAGCAATGTCAACATATAAAAGCGCCGTTAAACAATTGACTAAATTTCTAAAGAAAGAGTTGAAGGTAAAACCAAAACAAGTTGAAATTAAACTAGCTCCATAATGATTTCATTTAAGACATTCCTAGTTGAAACTAAGATATCGCCAACCTTCATTACTCATATTGAGACAATGAAGCCAATTGATTTTTTGTCTCTTATTAAGGAGTTGGAATCTGAATATAAAGGCGTTCTTAAATTAAAGGATATATCTATTACTGAGAAGATCGATGGTAGCTCTCTTACGATTGGTCAAGATTCTAAAGGCAAGACATTTATTAATACTAAAATGTCTCAGCGGTATTTTAAGCCTGGCGACTTCTCAACCTTTGCAACCTCTAAGGGTTATGACAATAGCATTAGTGTTAACTTTGATAATATACTAAAGGAAGTACAAAACGATAAGAAGTTACAAAGTGTACTTTCTAAATACAATACTGGAAATGGTATCGTTATTACTGGAGAGGTGTTGTATGTGCCACTTGCAACTGAAACGAAGAACAGTAAACTTCAATTCATTTTTATGGATTACGACAAGAAGAACTTAGGGGAAGAATGGACATTTGTGCCATTCGATGTTCAAGACTTCGACGGAAACCCTATCGAAAATAAGGAAGAGATATTCAAAGCTTTATATAAGATTTCGACTAAGGAGCGTAAGTACACCAGTGCAAATTTAAAGATTGATTCTGATATAGATATCACGTTAAGCATTGATAAGGTTAAAAAGAATATTCTCTCTAAGTATGATAATATCGATGCAGCATTGGTGTCACGAAAAAAGATAGATAAACCTCTCAAAGATAAACTTAAACAAGAGATTGCTAAATACCAAACAGAGCTTTCAAATAAAATACTATCATATGTAAGAGCTGGAAAGTTTGGAGATGATTTCGAAGGTATCGTTCTTCAGACGAAATCAGGCACTACACTAAAGGCTACTTCAGCTAGATTCAAAGATCGTAGAGCAAAACTTAAAGACATAAAATTCAAAAAGAAATGATAAACTTTAAACAATTTATACAAATCAATGAAGGCGGAAATGCTGTCGAAGGAGTTGTTGGTATCAACCAAGAAAACTCGATTGCCACTGTAAAATCTGTATTTAAAGATTATTTAAAGCTTCTTGGTCTTAGCGAAAAAGATACTGCAATACTAGGTTCTACTGGAAAGAAAGCTCCTAAAGCAGTTTCAGGAGATATTGATATTGCTCTTTCTTCTCGAGAATTGCTTAAGCATAAGAACGTATCTACATTTGGTGACATGATAGACCTTATCATTAATATCACAAAGAAAAAGGGATATAAATTTAGAGATCTAAGGTCTATCGGTATTGTCTCGGTTGGGTATCCAATTACAAATGTAGATGGTAAACAAGAAGGTGAAACTGTACAACTTGATTTCATGCTCGTTGATAATGTTAAGCTCGCTTCTTGGTCTTATTATTCTCCTTCATATCTTGAATCAAGCCTAAAGGGATTATATCGAAATGAGTTATTGTATGGTATCGCTAAATTCGCTGGATTGAAAGTGAAAGAAATGTCGAATGATAAGCAGCCTATTACGTGGGATCGTTTTTGGTTCTCGTTATCAGGGGGATTGCAAAAGGGAACTCAATCATTAAAATCTCTGAAAACTGGCAAAGTCACAAAGACTGCTAAGAAAGTATCATCAGAAACACTGAGCGATGATCCAGACACCATTATTAAATATCTATTTGGAGGCTCATACAAAGCCAGTGATATATTAACCTTTGAGCAAGCTCTAAAGGCAGTACAATCATCCTCCTTTCCACACAAGAAACATCGCAAAGATATCTACAAGATGGCTAAAGAAGGTCTCTTAAAGAAGAAATATCCTGTTCCTGAAGCTCTAGATAAGCTAACGTAATAGGAGAGATGTATAAATATATATTACAATGAATAAATTACCAGAAAAAATACTAAATTTTAAAGACTTTCTAGTGGTAGATTATACTCAGCAATCTGGCACAGACATAGATCCTGATGGTTATCTTGCTAAAGTCAACGCTAATAGGAAAAAACTTGAAAGCAATGATTGCTCAGCACCGTTAATAAAGAGAAAAGATATTTAGTATGATTGTTAAAGGATTTAAAGAGTTCAATGAAGAAAAGACACGCGAAGTAACATTTACTTTCGGCCGCTTCAATCCGCCTACTGTTGGTCATGGAAAGCTTCTTGCTAAAGTTGCATCTATCGCAACTGGTAATGACTATAAGATATACGCTTCTAAGTCAAATGACGCTAAGAAGAATCCTCTGCAGTACAGCGAAAAGATTAAGGTAATGCGTAAGATGTTTCCTAAGCATGGCCGAAACATTGTTGATGATAAAAGCATTTCGGTACTACATGCAGCAGCCTCTCTGTATTCTCAGGGTTATACTAAGGCGAAATTTGTGGTTGGTTCTGATCGCGTTAAGGAAATGAGCAGCCTTCTCAATAAGTACAACGGAGTTAAAGCAGCCCACGGACTGTATGATTTTGATGGAGGAATTGAAGTAGTATCTGCGGGTGATCGTGATCCTGATGCTGAGGGTGTATCTGGAATGTCTGCATCGAAGATGCGCCAAGCTGCAATCGATGGTGACTTTAAGTCTTTTTCAAAGGGATTACCAAAAGAATACGGAGAAGATATGTCGCTCTTTAATCTAATTCGTAAGAGAATGGGTTTAAAGGAAATGGTTAACTTTCGTAAGCATATCCAACTTCCAACTCTATCTGAAAAGCGTGAACGCTATATTTCAGGAGAGATTTTTAATACTGGCGATAGAGTAACGTGCCAAAAGACAAACCACAACTTTACTATCGCTGAACGATATTCAAACTACGTTGTTAGCTCTATTGGAACAAAGTACTTTATTAATCACCTTGAAGAATACCTTGAAGAAACTGTAAATCCAAAGTATCATGCAGGTTTGTCAAAGTCAACTAAAGCTAAACGACAATCGCAGTTTAAAAAACAAGCTGCTATGGATGATGATAATCCAGACGCATATAAGCCAGCTCCAGGAGATGCTACTGCCAAAACAAAGACTTCTAAACATACAAAGAAATTTAAAGATATGTTTGGTGAAGAAAGTATTGAAGAAGGTGTCGATGATCCAGCAATCTTCAAAGCAGTATTCCTTGCAGGTGGCCCAGGTTCTGGTAAATCATTCACTGTTGGTAAGACTGCTCTTACTGCTCTTGGATTTAAGGTTGTTAATTCGGATGATAAGTTTGAGGTAATGCTAAAGAAAGCAGATCTTGAACCATCACCTGAAAATATCTTTAGTCCAAAGGGTCAAAAAATTCGTGGTAGAGCAAAGGAATTGACAGCAAAGCAACAGGATCTATATATCAACGGCAGACTCGGTTTGGTAATTGATGGAACTGGTAAAGACTATGCCAAGATTAAAAAGCAGGCTGATCTAATGAAAACGATTGGTTATGATGTAGCAATGATCTTTGTTAATACTGATCTTGATACAGCTCTAGAGCGTAACCGGATGAGAGCGAGAAGTCTTCCAGATGATACCGTTACAAAGATGTGGAAGGATGTTCAAAACAATCTTGGTAAATTCCAACAGCTATTCTCTAAAAACTTTGTTATTGTTGATAATTCAAGCGGAGCAAACGTCGCAAAGGCTACAACATCGGCATACAAGCAAATGGCCAAATTTGCAAAAGAAGCTCCTAAGAATAACATCGCTAAGAAGTGGGTTTCAGCCCAGCTCGGAGAATCTACTGAAGAGCTAATCTCTGAAAATAAGACTGGTATCGAAAATAAGGCTAAAGCGACAGGTATTTCGTATTCAATTCTTAAGAAGGTATTTGATCGTGGAGTTGCAGCTTGGAAAACTGGCCACAGACCTGGAACTACTCCATCCCAGTGGGGATTTGCTAGAATCAATTCTTTTGTCACTGGAGGTAAAACCCGAACTACTGCTGATAAAGATCTTTGGTCGCAACATAGCGGAATGAAAGAAGCATTAGATTACGGCACTCCTGAAACAACAAAGATATTTAAAAAAAATACTCCTGGGCAAAAGATTGACGAAGGCGAAGGTAAGTATGAGGGAGAAACTTGGGAACAGGGTTATAAAAGACGAGTAGTCAAAACCGCTGATCCAGACCACACTGAAAAAGGTTACAAATGGCGCATAAAGGGAAAAGAGCGCTCTGAAATTTCTATTAAGCTATATAAGGAAAAGCCGAGCTTTAAGGAATATAGCAAGCAAATGGAGAGAGTCGCCGGCCATGAGTTTGGTAAATAGATTTTACAAAGTAACAAATTTATAGTATAATATACGAATGTAAAGTATCTATATTATAAATATAAGAATAGACAATTAACCATGGGAAAACTTAAATGAACATAAAAGAACAAGAAATAGTAGAGAAACATATTGCTGAGGCATCCACCGCAGATTATGCACGGCTATCTGATAAAGAGCTAAAGGATCTATTGCGGATCTTTGCTGATGTTAGTAGAGCAGCTTCTAAACCAGTCGTAACAGCAATTACGAGAGAATTGTCTAAGCGTCGAATTAGAGAAGGTCACGATCCACTCGAAGAAGCTAAAATAGTTCCATTTAAGAAGCTCGAACAAGCATGGACAAGAACTAACGGTGATAAGGATAAGCAAGCAAAGCTTATTAAGAAGCACGACCTAAAGCAGATTATATCGACAGTACGTCCAGGAGAGATTAAGCTTGGAGTTAAAAACAAACTATTAGGAACAACAAAGGCAGCAACTGCTGCTGGATTAGATTTGGATGATGAACTAATCTTCATTACAAATAACCCTCTCAAGATCATTTACCCAAAAAAGAGTACTCGTCGTCCTGAAGGAGAAGAGATCAAAGAAGAAGTAAAGGTTAAGAAGGATTTGGATACTCTTAGACTTGAAAAAATTGTATCTCTTACTCTCAAACAGGATAATATGGAAGTAGTCGAAAATTTCGTTGCTTCCTCTAACATCGATTTAGATTCAACTACAGCCGAAATTAAAGAAGCTTACATCAGATATATTGATAGCCAACCAGAGTTTGAAGGAATTGCTGAAGCTACTGATCTTGAAGAAGCAATCAAGGTTAAAACTCATAAAGGCATGTACTCTATTAAAAAGGGTGAAGAATCTTTGAAGTCTTGGGTTGAAAAGATCGTGATCATGAGCGATGCTGTAAAGCAGAAACAGCGCAAAACTGTTACACAAAATATTGTTAAAGCGATTGAGTCTGGTAAGATCAAGAATGCGGATCTAACACAAGGTCTTACTACTCTTATAGGAATCGATGCACCAGCTGATATGGAAGCACCAGATCGTGTTGTAAAGAGTGAACTAAAGAAGCTCAAGTTGCTTGAATCTCTTGAAGAAGCTATTGTTTATCGCGATATTGTTCATGCTCTTCGGTTGTTGACTGATAAAGATGGCATCAAAGTCGCAGGTGAACTTGCTAAGAAAGATCAAGCTGCTAAGATTTCTTCAAGTGATCTTAAGAAGGCTAAGGCAGTATTCTCTAAGATGAACGATAAGGATACTGCTTCAATCGCAAAAAAGAAGAACGATAAGTATTTCCCTAAGTTTGGAGTTAAAGCTCTTACCGAAGAATCTGTTGAAATCGAAGAAGCAACTAACGCAGATCTGAAGAAAGTTCTTGCTACTGCAAAAAAACTTGGTGCTGATGTTAAAGGAAATACAGCAGATTTTGGCCAAGGTGCAGTAACTGATTTTTCTATCGAAAAAGGCAAGATTAAGTTTGATGGCGGTAAGTCATCTGGCGTCGAATACTTTAAAAATGTTAAAGACGCAATTAGCGCATTGATGATTGGAGTTGACGAAGCAACCAATCTTGAAGAAGCTAGTGCAACAGTCGCGATGGTTCTTAAGGCTCTAAGACTCAAAGGAGGAAAGGATGCCGACGCATTGATTAAGAAGATGAGATATCTTGATTTAGAATCGAAAGTAACTAAGGCTCATGCAGATGCAGCTAAGAAGATATTAAAAGGACAGATCAGCAAGCTTGTAAAGGAGTCTGAGGATATTGAAGAAGGTTCATTTGATAAACTAGAAAAGAAACTTGGTCGTATAAATCCAGACACCTTAGGCGATGTTCTCAAAGGAAAGATTAAATTGAATTCTGCCGAGAAAAAAGAGTTTGATGCATTTATGAAAGGCGCTAGAAAGATGTTTGCTCCCGCGGAAGAAACAGATCTTGAAGAAGCAGTCAAATGGTGGACAGTTACTATCACTAAGAAAGCTGGTAAACTCTTTAAGGGTCAAACAGTTGATGTGAAAGCTAATAATAGCGCTGAAGCTATTAAAAAAGGCATTAAGCAAATGAAGGGTGATCCTGTTACAGTTCCAAGCGGTAGTGTAGATGCAGTATTAGGTGAATCAGTTGATCTCGAAGAAGCTAAACGAATGAAGTATGCTACGGTCATTAAAAAACTTAAAGATGGCGAATGGGATACTTCAATGGATGTTAAGCAGAGAATGCACTTAACTTATACAGATAATAATACTGGTAGGAAGAAAGTAGTGTTTGTAGAAGCAAATGATCTTGAAGAAGCAGTATCTCAGGCTGATATTAAGAAGATTCTAGCAGCAGCTAAGAAAGCCGGAGGAAACATTAAAGGTAACCAAATTGATTTCGGTATGGGTGCAGTAATTGATGTTTCAATCGAAAAGGGTAAGATTAAGCTTGATGCTGGAAGATCTAATGGAGTTGAATACTTTAAAACTGCTAAAGACGCAGTAATGGCATTTGAGTCGGTTGACTTCGATCTTAAAGAAGCATTCTCACGTCTACCTGGCAATGTTATTAACAACGAGCTTTATGTAGTTAATCGCGCGATTCAGCAGTTTACATCTAGTCAGAAGAATGGCGATGATGTTGATGAGAAAAAGCTTAATCAACTTATCAAAGCGCTGCAAGCCATTAAAAAGGAAGTTAAGCAGTTTAAAAATCCTGAAGATGTTCCTCTTAAGTACCAATACAAATCAAAATAATATGTTTACATTTTTACAATATTTGAAAGAAGCTACTAGTAAAGAGCTCGATATTAAAGATCTTGAAAAGATGATCAAGAACCCGGATCGTAAACGAGTAAAATCTTATGGAGGTACTAAGTACGTCGATATGCTTAAGAGCAAACTTGCTAAGTTGAAAGAATCTACTGATCTTGAAGAAGCTAAAATACCAAGTTCTAATATATCTAAATTTTCAAGCCCTCAAGCAGCGAAGCGAGCAGCTTCGAAACAGAAATATAAAACTCAAATATTTATGGGTGATGATGGCACATTTTGGGTTCCTTCAACAAATAAAGAAGCGGGACAGTTGAAAAAAGCTGGGTATGAAGTATACGAATCAGCTGATCTTGAAGAAGCAGCAACATGGAAGTCAGAAGGTCATTATACCGCAGACGGAAAAGAATGGACTGGTGATCAACATGAAGTTGACGGCCAAGTAATGACAGGTAAAGTACACACTGATGATAGTGTAAACTTATATCACTTTAAAGAATTATCACCGGAAGTAAGAAAGCAAGTCGCTGCTTCTTTCGAATAACAATCAAAATAGATTTAAAATGGGAATATGGATGACATGAACGCAAACGAAAAAACGCGACTAGACCGAATTGAAGAAAAGATCGATAAGATGGCAGATGCTATCATTGCTTTGGCCAGAGCCGAAGAAAAGATCTCAGCTCAAGAAGATTCAACCAGGATCATCCTTAAGAGAATGGTCGCGCAAGACGACCGCTTAAGACTGATTGAACGCGATCTATCTCACGTCGAAGATACAACTAGAACCATAAAGTCAGTCGTATGGACTATCACTACAGCACTCATTGGATCTATCGTCGCGGCATTCGTTTGGATGTTTGACCTTCCATCAAATTAAATTTCAATATAAATAACACTTTAACAAAAACAACTATGAACATAAACGACGAACTAACTCGCAAAATCGCAGCCATTGCACAAGGTATTATGGCTGAAGACAATACTAATAAAAAATCAGACGACGGCGAAGGTTTGGATAAGGTCCAACCAAAGGCTGTCAAGAAGAAGTTTGATGATCGTAAAGATAAGGATATCGATAACGATGGAGATGTAGATAGTTCTGACGAGTATATTCATGCCAAACGTAAGGCAATCAGTAAAGCTATTAAAAGCGAATCTACTGACCTTAAAGAAGCTACTGAACTCTATAAGAAGGGTAAGATTACTCTCACTAAATTTGCGATGGGTAAAGGCAAAGGAGCAGGTCTACAAGTTAATTATGGCATGAAATTTATTCAGATCCCTAAAGAAGACGTTAAGCAACTGTATACTGGAATGGCATATATTACTAAATCAGTACCACAATTTAAAGAATCGGTTGAAGTCGAAGAAGCTACTGACCTTGAAGAAGCTACAATGAGCCAAGGTGTAAAAACAGCGGCAACACAAATTTATAGCCTTGAGAAATCTCTTAAAGTTGGATCAAACCTGAATAAGGGTGTTAATAAATCACTTGAAGGAAAGTACGATGCAGACTTTAAGAAGATGCAAAAAGCTATTGGTGAAATCATTAACGTTTGGGAAGAAATTGAACGTGATTTTGCTATGAATGAAGGCGTTGATCTTGAAAAAGCAAAGATCTTGACACCTGATGAGTATGATGAAGTTCAAAACTTCAAAAACTTCAATAAGAAAGATTGGAAGTGGAATGCTATCAAAAAGAAGTTCATCCGTAAGTAAATATTAACATTAACGATATACAAACCAATGTCAAAAAAGAAAAAATCATTTAAAAAGCCTTCTGTAGATTCTATCTTCGAAGAAACACCTGTTGTAGAAGAAGTCTATATCGAAGTTGAAGCTCCAGTAGAAAAACCTGTTCAGCGTAAAAAGGAAGTTCTTCTTGAATCTGGAGTCAATAGAGGTTCAAAGTTCGTAAATAAAGTTCTCCATGTTAATGGTAAAGAAGCACGCTACGCAACTCGCGGAGCAGCTATCAGTGCTAAAAAGAGATATGGCGGAAAGATAGTCGACAAGGACATAGCCTTTGAAGTGCATAAATAAAACATGAAGCTATTCAGTGAACTAAATAATGAAAACTTTGAGTTATATGCTGCTAACAATTATCGCAACTCTTCTTGCATTTCAGCAGAAGAGTTCTATGAAGATTTAGCACGATTTAAATATGTACTCCGTCTATTAAGAAAATACCGAGATTCTGGTATTATTCAAGAGAGGTTAGTATTAAATCACATTATTGTAATATATAATGTTTTTGAAATTGGTGCAGCACATAGAATGATATTTTATAAATTGGAGCCAGAACTTTGGCCAAGTGTAAAACCATTCTTAATGTATCTAAATTATTTAGCAGAACCGAATAACTACAGCGACATAACAATAGATTTAAATATAGTTAAAAAACTACAGACAATATAATGGGACTACTTAAAGCAGGAGATTTTTTCTATTCACTACGATTTCTTCGTTTGTTAACCACTCCGTGGAAAAAGACAGGCGCATTTAAAGAAGGCGTCATAGATGAAAATGGAAAACTAATCAAAAAACCAGAGACATCATCTGAGAAAGCTGTGTATAATACATTCCATAAACTTGTGTATAATTTGAAGCGACTATTGAATAAGCTTCCGCTCGGCAAATCAACAGTGGCATCATATGCAGCTGCGCTATTCCTAATTAAAGAGAATACTAGAGCATCTGACATTGCTCTTGCCAAAATACTAAAAGAAGCAACTGGTGTTGATATCTATCAAACCAATCTTAACGAGGAGATAGAAAGCGAATGGTTCCTTACTAAGGATGGTAATATTCAAGAATCAACATACACGTTGGTTAATGATATTGCACTTCCTTCTACTGGAGAATTGTTAGCCCTTAAGAATAGCAGAGTAATAGTGAAAGAACATGCACCAATTAGCACTATCTTTGGTCTTTCAGTGTTTGAAGCAACGCATGCAAAAACTAAACAGAAAATCTATATAACCCGAGGAGATATCACACGATGATTAATGATCAAGTAACAACAGGGTCAGTGGCAATCGTTGATCGGCCATTAGGTATAAAGAAGAAAACAAAGTATAAAGACTTCAATGTACCAAGCGACATATTTCGTCGCTTTGATACTGGAAGAAATAAGTTCGAAAGGTGGTCTAAGTATCTTAACTTAGAAGATGAAAATCAAAGAGGCCTTTACGATTACGCGAAGAAGAATAGGAATTCAGTTATCATATTAAGAGATGAGTCGACCGGTGCAATGAGGTGTATTAGGCGTAAAGCTAGTAACGAAAAAACTTAATAAAAGTTTAATATTGTTTACTTTTTTAGACCTTTAGTATAATATATACCTTATACACTAACTCACAAATATGATATTCGAAGAACAAATTTCCCGCAAACCTGATCACTATCCTTGGACTGAAGAGTTCATCGAAGCTATGCATAATGGCTTTTGGACCGACAACGAGTTCAATTTCCAATCTGACATCCAAGATTTTAAAGTTAACCTAACTGATAAAGAACGTGACATGGTCTCGCGGAGCTTATCGGCTATCGCCCAGATCGAAGTTGCTGTAAAAACCTTTTGGGCTAATGTTGGCCAGAAC
>Ga0209603_1000492_pt1 | contig 47889 bp, 33 predicted proteins | sample COGITO_mtgs_1206_FD_184812 | JGI IMG/M metagenome (GOLD analysis project Ga0209603, IMG submission 184812) | Pelagic marine microbial communities from North Sea - COGITO_mtgs_120607 (SPAdes) (version 2) | ecosystem: Environmental > Aquatic > Marine > Epipelagic ...
AAAAAAGGATAAGTATGCGGTATAGCGAAGAAAACACTAAAAGCATTAAAGAGTTTGTAAAGGTTGTTTGCCAAAGAGACAAGTCTGCTGAGACCTTAAGAAACTACCTCAACACTATAGGTAACTTCACTCATCACACCGGGATAAAGGACCCTTTATTTACCGATATCAACTTTAATAATATGATGATTGTAAAAAATGGTGTTATTGAAAAAGGTGGGTCTAGATGTAGTTGCGGTAAAAGTTATTTTAAAGAAATGCCTAAAGGAGAATAAGTACTTCAAAGTTTGGATTATGAACTGGAAAGGTCCAGAGCCAATGCCATGTGACTGGTGGCATGGAAAGGTTGCATACTACACATACAAAGGTTAGAGGTAACACCCCTCCATCCCATTTCATACCCCTATAAAGCCCCCTATTTTACTCCATCGTGAATTGTACCTTATGCCAGTCATAACAAAGGTTTTCAGCTGATTTTAATTGTGGGTAACCCTGTGAAAATGATTGAGATCAACAGCGTTTGATTTACATAGTATTATGAGTGTAGCACTGCAAAAGAAAAATGAATCCCTAAACCCCAGCCCCTCAACTTAAATACGCTGTTTGCAAGAAGGTTTTAGGTTTTTGAGAGGGTGCATTGGTGTTAAAGAAAAACCCTCCACTTGGAAACTTTCTCTTAATTTCTATAGGTTCCATCTGGTAATTTGGTTGGCATCTTATAAATTGGGTTTGTTAAAAGCGTAAATATAGCTGTATCAGTATCCTCGACTTTTTGCCTTGTATTTAATCTCCATTCATTATCAATTTCATCCAGTCTGTTTTCCTGTGCTCCTAATATTGAGGTTATTGCCCAGTACAAATATTCAATGGTTTGGCAACTTGAGTAGTCACAGGTTTTGTCGTCATATGAATACCACGCATTAACTGGATAAGGATTAGGGATTTTTATAAACTGCCCACCTCGTGCAATATCCATAGCATTTACTAAATCGGAACCAATGTTTAATCCAAAAGCATCTGGATAGGCTGCGGAATGTCCTGCAAAGTTTATGATATGAAGTACCTCTTCCAATGAAGCGTCAAATTCACCCATTCTCCCATTAGAAACAAATTCTGGATGTGTTTCATCATTTCCTAAATCTTGCCCTTCTCTGCCGCTTGGTTGTTCGATATTGTCAAGGTCGTTTTCATTTTTCCACATTACTATAAATGCCCTGTTTTCAAGCATTTTATCCAAAACTAATTGGTCGTCTACAATTCCATCTTCATCGTTATCAAGATACTGTGCCATTACATTAGCAGCATGAAGTAGTTTGTTGTCCTCAACCGATGAAACTGCATAAATATCTATCCCAAAAACAACCACTTTTCGATTAAAACTTGAAAATCCATCGTCAGAATGAGTAACTATGGTGAAGTTAGGGTCGTTACCTGCATTAATCACCTCTTTTGTTTTAGTTTCCTCTTCACAAGAAGAAAAAAGTGTAATATTCAATAAAAAAATTAGGCGTAAGAAAGAATTTATCATCTAAGGAATATATATCACAAATCTAAAGACAAACAATTACAAACCAAATCACACATCTCTGTTCCAACAGAATAAGTCTTATTTAAAATACATGCCCCTGTGTTTGGAATAGAGTTGCCTGAGAAGTTTTAGCTTTTAAATACAATGTCGTAGTCTGCATCTTTACCAATATGCTTGGATACATATTTACAAACATCTTCACTATCATAGATAGGCTGATAATCTCCAACAGATACATTGCCAAGACCATATTTAACTTCTTTATAAGTCATATCAGTGTTAGTCCCAATAAGCATATGAGCATGTAGATTGTTATAATCTCCTTTATCTCTTTCAGATACATAGAAGACATTCTCTACTTTGTTCGAAGTCTTTAGAAGTTTAGTGATCCAGTTTCTTACTGTCATTGTATGGATCTTGTAGGGAGTTCTACAAGTGATGAAGTAGTTCCAGTTTTGATTTGCCAAATAATTAGCCCATTCTTTATCTATTTTCATGCTGTTTAGTTTTCTCAATAGCAGGGATTAAGGAGTTTTACGATTTTCCCCTCTTAAAATGCTTCTATCCCTTGTTATTACTAGTAATAAAGATACTTCAAAGACTAATCCAAAAAAGGAGGGTGGCAAAAAATAGAGAGAAAACCAGGGACAAATCTGGGGACAAAAAAGAAAAGGCGAAAGAAGAAAATATCTTCTAACGCCTTAATCTATGGGTGGTCCCACCTGGGCTCGAACCAGGGACCAACTGATTATGAGTCAGCTACTCTAACCAACTGAGCTATAGGACCTGTATTAGTGTTTTCATGAGCATCCAAATTTAGTGTTCTTTCTGACAGTCGTTGGCTTACCGTCATCTACGGAAAGAGCTATCGTAATGAAACCCAAACCTAGTAGGCAAATATAAGAACAAAAGTGTATAGTGTATAGCCCCTAGACAGACTAGTTTGGTTTTTATGTTGATCCTGAATTTTAACTCTTTAATTAATCTGTTATTTCTTATCGTCTTTGCTTAGGCTAAATATGTACGCCTTTTTTCCCGACAAATTCAGTTTTCCATCCAGTCGAACTGTTGTCTCTCCCATTATATTTGCCGCGTGAGTAAAATCGCCTAACATTTCCTCATACTTCGAAAGCTTGTGTTCCACCATTTCGTCGTTCTTATTGAAAAGAACCATAATTGTTTCTTCATCATTATACCTGAAAAAAGTATAAACCCCATTTTCAGGAGCAAACTGGATTAAGTTCCCAAGATGAATCACTGGTTTGCTTTTTCGCCAATTCAACAATTTTCGTGTAAACTCTTTTATATCTTTTTCAATTGAGCTAAGACCTCTTCCCGAAAAACCATCTACTGCATCTCCAGTCCAGCCTCCCGGAAAGTCACTTCGGATTTGACCATGTCCCGGTAGATCGTTCTTCATGCCTATTTCCGTACCATAATAAAATTGTGGAATCCCTCGCATGGTCGCGAAATAAACCAATCCCATTTTTAGTAAATCAGCATCACTGTTTACTTGAGTATAAAAACGATCCATATCGTGGTTGTCAGGAAAAATGACCAAATTGAATGGATCTGCATACAAGTGATCATTCCCTAACATTTCATAGACCTTAATCCAGCCGGTATTCCAATTTTCTTTTTCAATTAAGGCCTGTTTAAACGCCTCTTGAATCGGAAAATCCATCACCGAGGTTAAAGATGATAGATATCCATTTTTATTTGTTTTTCCGCGTTGCCAAAAAGATACCACTGCTGGATTTAAAGACCATTCTTCCCCCACAATAGTAAAGTCAGGATATTCCTTCATGACTGCCTTGGTCCAATCGGACATAAAATCCTTATCCGGATAAGGATAGGTGTCCATTCGAATCCCTGTCACTCCTGAGTATTCAATCCACCAGAGGGTGTTTTGAATCAAGTAGTTTGCCATTTGAGCATCCTTTTGATTCAAATCGGGCATGGTCTCAACAAACCAGCCATCAACAAATGCTTTTTTATCATATTCTGAAGCATATGGGTCTTGGTGAGTAGTTCGCCTGTGAGACGTTTGAACATAGGTGTTTTTGTTGTTAATCCAGTCTTTATTTGGAGGGTCTTTTACAAACCAATGTTCCGAGCCACAATGATTCAAAATCATGTCCATAATGACCTTAATCCCTTTTTGTTGAGCTTTTGCACAAAGAAGACGATATTGCTCGTTGGTGCCATAACGTGCATCAACCCGGTAGAAGTCTGTTGCTGCATAGCCATGATAGGAGTTTATATACATGTCATTTTCCAAAATAGGGTTAAGCCATAGGGCCGTAAAACCTAAATCAAAAATGTAGTCCAACCGGTTTTCAATCCCCAGAAGATCTCCTCCGTGACGCCCACCATCGTCAGAACGATTTATCTTGTCTTCTTTCATGTCGGCAAATTCATCATTGCTAGGGTCACCATTGGCAAATCGATCGGGTGTTATTAGGTACATAACATCTGAGCTATCAAATCCTTTTCTTGATATTGAGCGATCCCTTTCATAAATAGGAAAGACTACCGATGTTATTTTCTTTTTTTTATCATAAAAATGGATGCGCAAATCTTCAGCCTTTGCCTCTGACAAAATGATGAGTTTTAAGAACAAGTAGTTTGGATTATCTACGCGTATTGTTTGTTCTAAACGAACCTGTTTGCTGTTCAATTGAGGGGCTAAGCTGCCAATATTTTCTCCATATAAAAGAACTTCAACAGAGTTATGCTCCATATCTGTCCACCAGTTGGGTGGCTCCATTCGTTCAATGATCTGGGCAAAAACTGTTTGGAGACTAAAAAAAAGAAGCAGTGCTACAGGACGTGAAAAAAGGTTTTTCATAGAAGTAGGTTTTATTTTGTTTCAATAGTTTCAGACTCAAATAGCTGTTTATAAACCACGCCTCGAATATCGTTGTCACGATTTTGACCTTGCTTAGGAACCTCATGCATTTGGGACATGATAAGACCAACTAATTTAAGTTTTGGATCCACCCAAAAATTAGTTTGTTCATATCCGCCTCCGCGCCAAAGTCCTTCGTCGCCATAACCCATTTCTATATCTTTAGCACTGGAAACCCAAAGATTATAGCCATTGTACCCCCACTCATTATCTAGTTGTGTATGAGGAGCGTAAATTTGTTCAACGGTAGATTTTTCTAAAAATCGATGGCCATTCAAGGTTCCGTGATTAAGTAACATTCGCAAAAATTTAGCGTAGCCCTTAGTGGTTCCAAGCATCCCTTCTCCGCCTAAAAATGTTTTGGATTCTTGACGATAGTCCACCGTATTTGCACCCAAAATATCCAGCTCTTCTTTTCGCGCAAATCTTAGCTGGCCATCTTTTCCAGAGAAGCTTGGCAATAACTTGATTTCGGACGTAAGCTTGAACCGAAGCCCTTCTATTCCTAGAGGTGTTTTAATGCGCTCATTCAATAATTCTTCTAAATTTTTACCACTGGCACGTTCGGCAACAAAACCTAAAACGGTGGTGTTGGTTCCGTAGAAATCAGTACTTCCTGGAACCATTACCAATGGCATTTCAGCCATTTTAGCAATAATTTCTTCATTGCTCTTTACCGAATTAAAATCGTTGGAATCCACCATTTCATTTAAACATCGGAAAGGTGTCGTTGCATAATAAAAGCCCGCCTGATGATTTATTAAGTGTTCAACAGTCATTGTTTCAGAATTGTCTATCAATCTAATAGGGCAACTGTTGGAGCTTAGGATTGGATTGTTCTCATATGCTTCTGAGAATCCCCCCGCATTTTTAAAGTAGTCATTGGCGTAATTGGCAAGGGGAATCCCTTCAGCATTCACAGCAATTTTCATGTCTTTAAACTCAGGGATATATTTTACCACAGGGTCCTCTAACTTCAATAATCCATCTTCAACCAAATCCAATAACAAGCATATCGTAACAATTTTACTCATCGACCAAATTCGAAACCAACTATCACCATCAATAGTAGTGTTGGGAAGCAAGGAGTCATTCACCGCTTGATGTTCGTAAGCAACATCCCCATCAGCGCTTTCAATACGCATATAGATTAAAGGAAAACTCCCATTGTTTACATACGCTTCCACCACTGCATCAATAGCGGCAGGGTCTTGCAGTAAAACGGATTGTTTGTTTGAATTCATACAGCTTACCGTCAAGAATAGTAATAACATGAAGGGATAAAAACATAGCTTTTTGTTCATTCTCATTTTTTTATTTGCGTGAAAACCCTTGGTATTTAATCCAGTCAAAATCAGAAAATTCTGTAGTCTTTAGTCCATTGCTTGAAGCATAGAGCCCTAAATGGGTTCCGATATAGCCTTTGCATAAAATAAGATTCGCTTCGGTTGTTTCAAACGGTGTAATTGTCTTTCCATTATCCAAAGAATATCGATAGTAGTAGTTGTCTTTAGTCGATTCTACAAACAAAATAATGTTCCCTGTATAATTCAATAACTCCCGTTTTTTAAAAACCGCTGGGGCTTGATCTTTTTCTTTGTAATAGAGAACTAAATGTGGGGTTCCATCGACTTTTTTAACTGTATAATTTAGATAATTATTGTCTTGCTGAAAAAGGCTTATTCCTGCTTCGGATTGATTTTTTTTGGGTGAAAAATCCATGTTTACTGAATATAAAAAATCGCTTTCCTTTTGGCGAAAACCGAGTGCGTGATAGGAATCACGCAGCTTAAAGCTTTTAGGGCTTAATCGCAAACGTAAATGACCTTCTCTTTCCGATAGAGAAAACATTTCTGGTAACGGTACTCGCCTAAAATTCCATTCCGTGTCTAATTTATTTGAATTAAAGTCATCATGAAATATGTCTGAATAATTTTGAGGCTTTTTTTCAAATGGAAGTTCTTCATAACGTTCAACTTTTCCCGAAAGTGGAGCACATACGGGCCAATAGTACTCTATGGGTCTCCATATACCATCCTTGCCTTCTTTCCATCCTGAAACTGCCGTTTCCCAAGTCACAGGGATTAGGTGCGTTTCTCTTCCCATATTGGTTGTGCCTTCTAGATCATTTCTGATCCCCAGTGCAACCATATACCATCTACCATCTTTTAATTCTACAAGGTCTGCATGTCCTGTGCTGTGCACCCAATTATTGTTGGATAAATGTCTTGAGGTTAAAATGGGGTTTTTAGGATGAGAAAGATAGGGGCCACGAAGGGTATTGCTGTTCGCAATCATCACTGAGTGGTTTCGGGAAGTTCCTCCTTCGGCAACCATAAGATAGTACCGTCCGTCTTTTTTATAAATATGGGGGCCTTCTACACAGCATCCTCCACAAGCTCCTGTCCATATCGAACTGCGTTCCCCTTTCAAAGACCAATTCATAAGGTCTAATTCTTGAACCCATATTTCGCCGATTCCATTGGCATTGGGTTTACCCTTGTCATGTGTGCCGACAAAATAAACCTTGCCATCGTCATCAAAAAAAAGATCCGGATCAATCCCTGGAGCATTTTCAATAACATGTGGCATGGACCATGGCCCTCTGGGGTCTTTAGCGGTCAATACAAAATTGACCATTTCAGCCGCCAAGCTTTTGTCTTTAGGGGAATATACATTTGTTACTACTATATAAAAAGTTCCTTTATGATAACGAATTGAGGGTGCATGGATACCTCCTTGTTGTTGAACATCACTGAGGTGTATCGCTTTACTCACTTGCTCCTTTCGATCCAATCCATATCCAATAAGTTCCCAATTCACCAAATCTTTACTGTGATGAATCGGTAAGGCTGGGAAGTATTCAAAGGATGAGTTTACGAGGTAAAAGTCATCATCAACCCTAACAATGGAAGGATCAGGATAGCCCCCTCTAATTATGGGATTCGTGAAGTGCTCTTGAGCTTGAGAGAACAAACAAAACCCAATAAATAATAAAATCAGCAGCTTTTTTTGCATAAGAAACGTAGTCTGTTTTAAATTAAAAAACTTGAGCCATCTCTAAAAGAAATGACTCAAGAATTCAACCAACTTGTCTTTTATGAATAAGACCATAAAAGAGATAAAGTCATCTGTTTATTGTGCTACAACGCTATAGGTATTATCCACAGTATTGAGGGTAATGTTGTATGTTCCAGCAGATACTGCAATGTTGGCTCCATTGGCATCTGTTGTTCCATCCACACCATCATCACCAAGGTTTACACCCCAGTCGTCATCAGCTCTAAATTTCATCTCACCATCAGCAAGAGTGACTCCATAAACGAGGTAAACTCCTTCGTTACAAGGATCTGGAATCATTTTTACATCGGGTCCATCTCCCCAACCATTAAGGGTGGCGCTTCCTACGATTCCCCATACAGGGTCCGCGGGAGTAACCGTAATGGTCATTTCGTTTTCGTTGAACTCTACATAATAGTTCCCCGCTGTAATAGTAATATTGTCGCCATTGGCTTCCAAAACACCATCTCCTCCAGTGTCACCAAGGTTTACGCCCCAGTCATTGTCTTGACGGATTTTGAATTCCCCATCATTCATGAATAAAGCAGAACGATAAAGCCTTTCTGTTCCATTGGATAGGAATGGTACGTCGTTGCCTGCTGCAAAGCCGCGGCTGTCTCCACCCCAGTTATTGACCGCACTTCCAACAAGTCCCCATGTACTCAATACAGCTTCTTCACAAGATGCAGCAGCTTCAAGCATTTCAATATTAAAGGTTTTAGCCTCTGAAGTCAAAACAGCTTGATTTGCACCACTAGAAGTACCCCCTGCAAATGCTTTTACACGGGCATAAACGGTCCCTTTCGTATTGGGTTCTCCATCGGCATTGCTCGTCGAAGGGTCTTCATCTAGACCTAATTCAACTGCAAGATCAATTAGATTCGCAACACTTATTCCAAAATGATTGTTGGAAGTGTCTCCCGAATTCATATTAATAGTTGCGAAGCTTTTAGCTGTAGATAATTCTACCAAATACGTCACTGTTGTTGGCGCTTCAAAATCGGGTGCGTTCCAAACTAATCGCTCTGCAATATTCGAAGATGTTGCATTCGATAGTTTATAAACGGGCTGTATTTCGTTTTGAAAACTTAATGTTCCATCTGTGGTTGCAGTGAATACCAAAAAGTCCTCTTTTTCACATGCTGCAATTAGAAAAAGTAGCGCTGCAGCGATTACTGTCTTACTAAAGTTTAAAATTGATTTCATAATTAATAATTTGGATTTTGTTGAAGGTTAGGGTTAACCAGTAATACGTCTTCAGGTAATGGGAATATTTTACGATGCTCTTCCGATGCCGTTCCTTGAGCAGCTCCTGCTTTAAATGGCCAGAGGTAATTTGCAGAAACAAATTTCCCATCTCGAATTAAATCGGTTCTTCGCAATCCTTCCCAATACAATTCTCTTGATCTTTCGTCCATTACGAATTGTGTATTAAAGTCAGCAGCACTTGCTAGGGGGGCACCGGCACGAGCTCGAAGCGCATTTATTAATGTCAAAGCAGTTGCTGAATCTCCGCTGCCTCGTGCAACAGCTTCAGCATAATTCAAATAAATTTCTGCTAAACGAATGATGGGAATGTCCATGTCCACATGGTCTCCTGAAGAGTCCGAGCCAGGATTTCCATTTACATCGACATTTCTAAATTTGGTTACACCGTAGCCTTCTGTGAATTTTGGGATTTTAGCCATTTCATAGTTTTGACCATCTGTGTGAAACATTGCGCGAGAATCTCCCCAAGAAGTCGGTTCGTTATCGGCATTAGAAGCCGTAACCGCATAGCCAAACTTATCAACCAGCGCCTTAGTGGTGCGTAAGCCTGCCCAGCCGCCATTCACACCGAATTGCGACGCATCCATTGTGCCGCCAATTGGAGCGTGTACCAAAAAGGTTGATCCTCCCCATGATTGGCTGTTTAGACCATCAAACTGAAGTAAAAAGATAAACTCGTTCTGTGCTCCGTTGATGTCATTATCTGCGAGAAACAATTCGTCATATGCACTTCCATTGCTATTTCCGTCATTTGTATTCAAAGAATAGGAGGAGTTCATCACCTTTTCTGACTCAGCAATCGTTTCATTGAATTTATCCTGACCTATATATACCCGGGCATTCAAATAAAGACGCGACAAGAGTGACCAAGCCGCCGCTTTATCAACACGACCATACTCATTTGATTTAGGCTCTTTCAACGAACTATCTAAGTCCAAAAGTTCAGATTCTACAAAGGCAAATAATTCCGCTCTGCTGCTCTGTTTAGGAAGCTCAGTGGTAACTTTGGTCACCAAAGGGACATTCGCGTACATATCCATTAATTGCAAATAAGCATATGCTCGAATCAATCGTGCTTCAGCAATGTAGTATCCTACTTCTGAATTTGATTTTGCTAAATCTGCTGCGTTTTCAATGAATGAGTTCGCAAATGAGACGACCTGAGCCAAACGAAAATACATTCCTTTAGTCCATGGATTATTAACGTCCCAAGACATCTCATGGATGTTCGGTAAACCTGGATCTCCCCAACCTACTACAGAATGGTCTGTCGTGATTTCATTCAAGGTGAACAAAATTCGCGTGTATTGGGAGAATCCTTCGTCAATTAAGCTTGGATCAATGTCAGGGTCCCCTGCAGGGCCTTGCTGTCCAGTAATGGCTAAACCTGCATATACTTTAGCGAGTGCACCTCGGGCGTCATCAGCCGTTTTGTATACGTCAACTTCTGTAAATAAATCTGGATCAATTGGGTTTTGATCCAAATCATTATGACAAGAAAAGGTCAAGGCTATAATTCCAAATAAATAAATTATTTTTTTCATAGTTGTGAATTAAAATTTGATGTCTAGACCCAATGCCAATGCCCGTGATCTAGGGTAAAAGTTATTATCAATTCCTCCTGTAATCTCAGGGTCAATCCCATTGTATTCTGTTTCTACAAAAAGGTTATCCCCCGTTACATATAAACGTAATGGGTTCTCTCTCACTACATTTTCAATAGTGTATCCTAGAGTAATATTATCGATTCTAAAGAATGATGCATTTTGAATATAGTGATCGCTAACGGCGTTCTTATCCGAAAAGAATAAAAAACCAGTGTCAAGGTAGTCACTGTGAACATTAGATAATCTATTCAAATTTGTAATTTGAGACTGATTGGAAGAGGCCGACATACTATTGTAGCTATAGTTACCAAAGCTCGCTCGAGAAACAATCGTTAAATCGAATTGCTTGTAACGCATAGATGTGGTGAGTCCCATCAAAATATCTGCATAAGGGTCTTTATAAAAGTAGCGGTCATCGTTATTTATCTGACCATCGCCATTAAGATCTGCGTAAGCACCCTCTATAGGACGTCCATCTTCTCCATAAATTTGCTTATACACATAATACGCATAGGGGGCTTTCCCTTCTTGATGGCGTTGAAGCGAATTACCAAATCCAAGATCTCCTACATTTTGTTCGTTTTCTAAGCGCGTAATCGTGTTATCATTAATCGCAACGTTATAGTTCACATCAAATGAAAAATCTGCGGTATCAACAATGGTATAGTTCAATTCAAGTTCTACCCCTTTGTTTTCCATATCCCCAATATTGGCATTAATGGTCGTTCCAAAATTTGTGAATGGGTCAACAATAGAGGTTGCAATCAAATCATTCGTGTTTTTGATATATGCATTTACCGAACCGCTTAGACCCAACTGAGCAAAACTGAAATCCAAGCCTGCATTGTACGTTTGACCAACTTCCCATCGTAAATCCTTATTGATCGGAGCAGGACGGAAGGTGGTGTAAAAATTCGTTCCAAAACCATATTGAGATTGAATATCACTTCGAGTATAACGCGTTAAGAAATTATAATCTCCCAGTCCATTAACGTTCCCCACTTCTCCAAAACCTACTCGAAGCTTTAGTTCATTAAAAACCGTTTCAATTACAGGGCTTTCTTTATGAATATTCCAAGCTAAAGCGGTAGAGAAAAAAGTTCCCCAGCGATCATTGGAAGGAAGTTTTGAAGAAGCATCTGTCCGTAAGGTTGCTGTTATCAAATACTTTTCAGAAACTGAATAATTAATCCTCCCAAAATAGGATAATAAGACATTTTTCGATTTGTCAACAAAGTTTTGAGTAATCGAAGTATCGGAGTTTACCGATCCATCACCATTTAAATATTCAATTGCTTGACTGGAAGAATTGTCATATTCAAAACTTTGATAGGAATGTCCAGCAGTAATTGAAAAATTAGAAGCGTCTAATGTTTTACTATAATTTACATACGCATCAACAAGTAAGTTGGTTGAGGTATTGTTGTATTCATTATTCGAACCATTAAAACCATCCGCATCCGTAGGGAGGTTGGCGTCTTGTGTATTAATCCCTTTTCTCGTAGAATTATCAATCCCTGCATTGATCGTTGCTGTTAAGCCTTCCACCGGAAGGTCATAATCTATTTTAACATTAGAGATAATACGATTCACTTCCGATGTGTCTTCTGTTAAATTCAATAAAGCAAGTGGGTTGGTGGGTGATAAAGCCAGCTTCGTTCCATCAGCATCTAGCCACGTATAGTAGTTCGCAAAAGGAGAATTAGCATCAAAAACAGGTTTGGTTGGATCAAAATATGCTGCAGATCCAATCGCTCCCCGATTGGCAAAATCATTTTCTGTATATACATATCGTGTGTTGAAATTCACACGAAGATCCCCATCAAGAAATTGAGGAGAAATATTTAATGAAGCCGTTGTTCTATTAAATTTGTCCCCCATCAGAATTCCCTCTTGGTCTGTATGGCCTAGAGACGCGCGAAAAGGAATTCCTTTAAGGGCTCCCGAAGCGGAAAACGTACTATTAATTCCAATGGCTTGATCGTAAATCTCTTTCTGCCAATCCGTATCAGATGTTCCCAGTCGTGCAATGATATCTGCGTCTTGCGTTGCCTGCACCGCTTGGGTAAATTCGGATGCGTTCAGGACATCAATTCTGCTAATAGAACTAAAAGAGGTTGCGCGAGAACTAAACTCGTAAGAAACATCGCCCATTTTTCCTTTTTTTGTCGTAATTAAAATCACTCCGTTAGCAGCTCGAGACCCATAAATTGCCGTGGCTGATGCGTCTTTAAGTACGCTCATGTTGGCAATGTCATTGGGGTTGATTACATTCAGTGTATTTCGTGATCCACCAACTCCGCCAGAATCCAACGGAATCCCATCCACGACAAAGAGAGGATTAGAATTTAGATTTAAGGATCCGATCCCACGAATTAAGACATTGGCTCCGTCCCCTGGAGCACCACTATTGGAAACAATAGATACTCCTGCAACTTTCCCTTGAATCAGTTGTTGTGCAGAAACAACGGATCCTTTGGTAAAGTCTTCAGAACCGACCACATCAAGTGTACCGGTTAAATCCTTTTTCCGAATCGCACCATAACCAATGATGACCACTTCGTCCAGTTCATTATCAGATGAAAGACTTAGGTTGATCTGGTTTTGTTCTCCAACCACTGAGGTGGCTGTTTTATAACCAATAAAGCTGGCTTCGAGTGTTTGCCCACGATCAATACTAATGGAATAATTCCCATCAAAATCAGTGGTCACTCCTTGGTCAGTTCCTTGAATGATCACCGTAGCACCAGACAATGGAGTGCCTTCTTCGTCAGTGATAGATCCAGAAACCATTTGTTGCGCATAAATCCCTGTGGAAATAAAAAGCGCAGCAAAGAATAACTTTACTTTAAATATAGTTAGCATAATTTGGTTTTTATTGATAAAAAATCCACTTCTCAATCATCTAAACTAGAAGAAATTATATGGTACAACAAGCCCTTTTTTTAAAGATTTTAACTATAACGTGATAGTAGTCCAACTATAACGTTGTAGTGTTAATAACTTTTTTTTTGAAGAATTATCAGTTTATAATGCCTTATTTTTAACTATTCTAAAAATAACTCCCTTTTTTTCTTAAAATGAAAAAACGAATTACGCTTAAAGGAATCGCTAACGAATTGAATGTTTCCATTTCAACCGTTTCAAAATCGCTGAAAAACAGTCCTGAAATCGGAGAAGAAACCCGTCAAAAAATTATCGCCTTTGCCAAGGCTCACAATTACCGTCCCAACAATATTGCCCTAAGTCTAAAAAACAGAAAAACCAAAACCATAGGATTGATCATTCCAGAAATTGTTCATTATTTCTTTTCTAATGTGATTAATGGAATTGAAAAGTTTGCCAACAAGAATGGTTATAATGTGATTATTGCTGTGTCTAATGAATCCTTTGAAAAAGAAGTATTGAATATGGAAACATTAGCCAATGGCCATATTGATGGATTTATCATTTCAATTGCTAAGGAGACCTTCAAAAAGCAAGACTTTCATCATATCCAGGAAACCATTGATTTAGGGGTCCCTGTAGTCCTTTTTGACCGAGTATTCAACAATTTAAAGTGTGATAAAGTCATTGTTGATGACAAAGGCGGAGCGGAAGCTGCCACAAGCTTTTTGATTGAAAAGGGGAAAAAAAATATTCTGTTGCTTACAACTCAAGACTATATCAGTGTTGGGAATTTGAGAACCCAAGGGTATATAGAAGCCCTCAAAAAGCATCAAATCATACCTGACAACAGATTAATTATTAAATCGATTGATGAGGCGAGTTCAGAGAAAGAGATGTCTTATTTAGAAAAGCAAATCAATAATTTATTAAATCAAAAAGTCGCCATCGATGGAATCTTCGCTGTCAATGAAATATATGCCGCATCGGCACTAAAAGTCCTTCGCAAACGAAACATAAATGTCCCGGAAGAGGTCGCTATCATTTGTTTTACCGATGGGGTTATTTCTCGTTATTCTTCTCCTTCTCTTACAACGGTTAGTCAACATGCAGAAGAAATTGGAGAGGTCTCTGCCAAGTTATTGATCGATAAGTTAACCGAGGCTTCGCCACTGGAAGAGCACATTACAAAAGTTATTAATTGTTCGATTGTAGAGCGAGAATCTTCTTAAAAAAAAGCATTTATCAAAAAAACGTCTATATTTGAATTCAAATTATAAATCCACTTCTCAAGCCTTAATTTATAATTTGAAAGGTATATCCTTTCTGCATTTTACTGAAAATGAAAAAAACACATCTGGGCTTCTGGCAGATCTGGAACATGAGTTTTGGATTTCTGGGAATACAGTTCGGGTTTGCTCTTCAGGGTGGATTTATGTCTCGGATTTTCCAAACACTTGGAGCAGACAAATCCGAAATTCCTTTGCTCTGGATCGCAGCCCCCCTTACTGGCTTGATCGTTCAACCCATTATTGGATATTTGAGTGACAATACTTGGCATCCTGTCCTGGGCCGTCGAAGACCCTATTTTTTGATTGGTGCAATTCTCAGTTCATTGTCCTTGTTCTTTGTCCCCTTCTCTTCCACGCTATGGATTGCTGTAGGCTTATTGTGGATTTTGGATGCTTCCATTAACATAAGCATGGAACCCTTTAGAGCTCTAGTGGCCGATAAATTGGTTGAGGAACAACGCACCTATGGTTTTGTGATGCAAACCCTGATCATTGGCATAGGTACCTGGATTGCTAGTACCCTTCCATGGTTTATGACTCGTCTTGGAGTCAGTAATGAAGCCCTTCCCGGGGAAATACCGATGTCTATTAAAGTGGCTTTTGCCATTGGCGCTTTGGTTTTTTTCTTAACAATCCTTTATACCGTTTTAACCACTAGCGAATACCCTCCTGAAGACCTTCATGATTTTAATGCCAAAAAAAATAAAGGTTTTAAAGAAGGTTTGAAGGATTTTTGGGCTCAGTTTATATCCATGCCCATAACAATGAAAAAACTAGGCCTTATTCAGTTTTTTAGCTGGTTTGCTTTTTTTACCATGTGGAGTATGGCAAACCCTGCCATTACCGAGCATATATTTAATGCTCCTTTTCCGCTCGAGTCAGATTATAATTTAACAATCCCTGCGGAAGCGGAATCATTTGCCCTTGCCAATGCAAAATTCCAAACAGCATCCAACAGCACAGGATCTTATATGGGAATTTATGGTGTCTCGTCCATGCTGTTTGCTTTGTTTTTGACCCTTTATACCGCCAAACGGAAAATTAACCGAAAATATATCCATATGGCCTCTTTGATTCTTGGAGGAGTTGGATTTCTTTTAATGTATGGCATTAAGGATCCCCTCTATTTAACCGCTTCCTTCTCTTTAATTGGATTTGCTTGGGGGAGTATCTTATCGATGCCCTATGCCATGCTGTCTGGTGTTGTGGACGAAAAGAATATGGGAGTGGCAATGGGGTTATTCAATATGTTTATTGTTTTTCCCCAAATCGCCGCAGCAATCGGTGGTATTAATTTCTTGTCCTCCCTTCTAGGAGATGCCTCGATTAATGCCATGATCATTGCGGGGCTGTCACTTATTCTTGCCGGAGGATTAAATCTTTTTATTAATGAACAAAACCTCAACGGATGAAATCACCTAAACGTCCCACCTTTGTCTTTGATCTAGATGGCGTGATTACCAAAACAGAAGCACACCATTTTGAGGCTTGGAAACAAACCGCTTCTTTCCTAGAATACGCCATAACTCCAGAAAATAATGAGGCCTTAAAAGGGGTAAATCGTGTCGATTCCTTGAAAAAAATCATTGCATGGGCTGGGAAAAAAGTTCCTTCCGAAACCTTTGACCGTTTGCTACAAGAAAAAAACGAACGCTACATCGCTTCGCTTTCTTCACTTTCTGGAAAAGATATTATGGAAGGAGTTCATTCCTTTATTCTTGATGCCAAAGAAAATGGGCATACAATAGCTTTGTACTCCTCAAGTAAAAACGCAAAATTCATTCTAACAAAACTCAACATAATCAACTTCTTTGATGTGTTGGTAGATGGAAACGATGTCACCCAATCCAAGCCGCACCCTGAAGGCTTTGAGTTGGCCGCTAGTTTATCGGCAACTCCCCCTAAAGATTGTGTGGTTTTTGAAGACTCCCATTCGGGAATTCAAGCAGCCAATCAGATTGGAATGATCACCGTAGGCATTGGGGATGTAAAGAATTTATCTATGGCGACAAGAGTTTGTGAAAATTTTAAAGAAATCTCTTTAAATGATTTTAAATTATGATTGACTACATAAAAGAAAACGAGTGGTCTATAATTGAGGAGGGATTTGACCCTAAACGTATCATGGCCTCAGAAAGTATTTTCAGTACTGGAAATGGTAAATTCGGGCAACGCGCCAACTTTGAAGAAGATTATTCAGGAGAACATCTCTATGGAAATTATATTTCAGGTATTTATTACCCCGATAGAACCAAAGTGGGTTGGTGGAAAAAAGGCTATCCTAACTATTTTGCTAAAACGGTAAATTGTCCCGTTTGGAATGCATTGCAGATAGAAGTCAATGGTGAAAACCTTAATTTAAGTCAGTGCAAAGAAGTTCTGCAGTTTTCGCGTGAGCTTAACATGAAAGAAGGCTGGTATCAAAGAATCGCCATCCTTGAATTACAAAATGGTATTCAACTCCAAATTGATTCCAAGCGTTTTATATCGATGGAGATGGAGCAATTGGGAGCCGTTCGTTACTCGATTACCTTATTAAATCACGCTGCTAACCTAAAGGTTGCCCCTCATTTGAAACTTAATACTTCGAATAGAGACTCCAATTGGAACGAACCTTTTACTCAAGCTATTTCGTCTTCTATTGAAGGCCGACAAATTTTTCATGAATCAGAAGTCTTAAAAACAGGTTTTCATATCTGTGCTTTTAATAGTTCTCAACTTACCTTAAACGGAAAAACGATTGAATTTGAAGGAAAAGAATCAATCAATCAATCGTGGGCAGGAATAAGCCATGAAGTAGCTATGAAGACAAATGATTGTTTGTCTATAACCACTTTTGGAGGCTACATTAATTCCATGGATACTCCCGATGAAAACTTAAAATCCAAAGCACAAGACGCTATTCGCAAAGCGGAAGAAAAAGGCTTTGATACGCTCTTGAAAAAGCAGAAAATAGAATGGGAATTGATTTGGCGTCATTCAGATGTTAAGATTGAAGGAGATATAAGCGCACAGCAAGCCATTCGTTTTAATATTTTTCATCTAAATCAAACCTACACCGGCAAAGATGCTCGACTTAACGTTGGACCCAAAGGGTTTACTGGAGAAAAATATGGGGGCGTTACCTATTGGGATACCGAAGCCTACTGCCTACCCTTTTATATGGGCACAAAGGATAAAAGTGTTCCCAAAAACTTGTTGCGATATCGCTATCAACAATTAGATAAAGCCATCGAAAATGCTGAAAAGCTTGGCTTTAGCGCAGGAGCCGCTCTGTATCCTATGGTTACTGCAAATGGCGAAGAATGTCATAACGAATGGGAAATTACATTTGAAGAAATTCATCGAAATTCTGCCATCGCTTTAGCCATCAAAAAATACATTGATTTTACAGACGATCAATCTCATATGGCTGAAATGGGCTTAGAGGTACTGATTGGAATCAGTCGTTTTTGGGCCCAACGAGTAAGCTTTTCTTCAGCACTCAATAAGTATGTTATTTTGGGAGTTACAGGGCCCAACGAGTACGAAAACAATGTAGATAACAACTGGTATACCAACTACAGTGCTCGCTGGTGCTTGAAATACACCAAGCAAGCTATAGAGTCCCTAGCATTGAATGATCCTGAAAACCATCAGCGTATTTGCCAAATAACCAACTTTAAACCTCAGGAAATACAGCAATGGAATAAAATCATTGAGGACATGTACCTGCCGTACTCGAAAGAGTTGGACATTTATATTCAACACGATGGCTTTTTAAACAAAGAATTAATCCCTGCGGTACATATCCCTAAAGACCAACGGCCCATTAACCAACACTGGTCCTGGGATCGTATTTTGCGCTCCCCCTATATCAAACAAGCAGATGTTTTACAAGGCTTCTATTTTTTTGAAGACGATTTTTCTCTTGATGATCTTAAAAAGCATTATGCTTTTTATGAGACCTACACGGTGCACGAGTCTTCACTCTCTCCCTGTATTCATTGCATTGAATCCGTGCGTCTAGGCTGTCTTGACCAAGCTCACTCTTACTTTTTACAGACCGCTCGTTTGGATTTAAATGATTACAATAAAGAAGTTCACGAAGGCTTGCATGTCACCTCTATGGCCGGTACTTGGATGAGCTTAATCGAAGGCTTTGCAGGGGTAAAAATAAAGAATGGACTATTAAACCTCGCTCCTAAAATCTCTGATCAATGGACTTCTTATTCATTTCACCTCAATTATAGAGATTGTTTAATCTTCGTTGAAGTGACTCATGAAAAAACGAACATCCAACTGATCGAAGGTGAAAAAGTCAAAATCATCTTAAACGATGAACCTCATCAACTTTCAAATCAAAAAATAAATATTATTGAATACTAACTGCTATGAGAAATATATTATTTGTTTTCATTTTCGTTTTAATAAATGCTTGCAAGGAAACTCCCCAAGCCTCAAAAATTAAAAATCCCTTTTCTGTAGAACAAATTAGCGATGGTGTTGTCTATGAAGTCAACATTCGCCAATATTCAAAAGAAGGAACATTTGACGGATTCCGCAAAGACATTCCAAAACTAAAAGCGCTTGGCGTTAAAGTCCTTTGGTTGATGCCCATTCATCCCATTTCCAAAGAAAAACGAAAAGGCGAATTAGGAAGTTATTATTCCGTTTCGGACTACAAAGGAATCAATCCAGAATTTGGTGACGCCGAAAGTTTTGATCGCTTGGTCCAAACTGCTCATGACAATGATCTGCTCTTAATCATTGACTGGGTGGCAAACCACACCGGTTGGGATCACCCATGGATTACGGCGAACCCAGATTTTTATACCAAAAACGACATGGGTGAAATAACCGATCCTATCAATCCTGAGACAGGTGAGCCGTGGGGATGGACAGATGTAGCCGACCTTAATTTTGACAATTTGGAAATGCAAGACCAGATGATCTCTGCCATGGAATATTGGGTTCGTAAGCATAATATCGATGGGTTTCGATTTGATGCGGCACATGGTTGCCCCGTTAATTTTTGGAAAAAAACCATGGAACGGCTAACAAAAATCAAGCCTTTATTCACCATTGCCGAATCCGACGGATACCATCCCGGAGGCTTTGAGCTTGTTGAACTTTTTGATATGAGTTATAGCTGGAGAGGACATCATATTATGAACGAAATTGCTCAAAAACACAAGACAGCCAAGGCTATTTTGGACAACATTCGAACCAATACCGAAGACTACGCCTCCAACCATATTCTGATGAATTTCACCTCAAACCATGATGAAAATTCGTGGGGAGGAACCGTATTTGAACGCCTTGGAGAAAGTGTAAAAACCTTTGCTGCTTTGACCTATTTCCTCCCAGGAATGCCTTTGATTTATAATGGTCAAGAGTATGGGTTAAATAAACGTTTGGCTTTTTTTGAAAAAGATTTTATTGAGAAAGATCAAACGGATTTTGTTGATTTTTACTCCCAACTAGCTGCTTTAAAAAAGAAACATCCACAACTCCATTTGGCAAAGGATGTTCGTTTTTCAATCATAAATTCTTCTAACACTAATGTGGTAGTATTGAAGCGCACTAAGAATGAAAAGTCACTGTATTTTATTGCCAACCTTTCGGAGAAAGAACAAGCAATTGAAACTCCAATAACAGGCTCTTTTATTTCTTTGATGAACGATACAAAGTTTATCCTCAAAGATTCTATCAAATTAGCTCCTTGGGAATATCATTTTTTGAACCAATGAAATGAATAAATATTCGATCGCTTTTTTTTTCGTCTTAATCGGATTGGGTTGTAGTAAAGAAGCTACTCCAATCGAAGATGAGGTCTTGACGAATATTGAAACTCAAACTCCTGAGTCGCCCATTGCAGCCCTGGTTGTGCCAGAAAGCATTCCAGACAACCCTTGGTGGAACGATGTGGTTTTTTATGAAATTTTCGTGCGTAGCTTTCGTGATTCTAACGGGGATGGCATCGGTGACATTCAGGGGATTATTGACAAGCTCGATTATCTCAATGATGGGAATCCCGCAACCTCTTCAGACCTCGGAGTCACGGGGCTTTGGTTGATGCCAATCTTCCCGTCAGAAAGCTATCACGGCTATGATGTTACAAACTATCGAAACATCAATTCTGACTATGGTACCCTTGACGATTTTAAGCGACTGTTGACGGAAGCTCATAATAGAGGTATCAAAGTAATCATTGATTTTGTTGGGAATCACACTTCCGATCAACATCCGTGGTTTACCGCTTCTGCTTCTAGCCAGGAGAATAAGCGTGACTGGTATCAATGGCAAGACAGCCCGCCCAATTATAATGGTCCTTGGGGACAAAACGTATGGCACGAAAGAAACAACGCCTATTATTATGGTCTTTTTTGGGGGGGAATGCCTGACCTAAATTTCCGAAATATTGAGGTAACCAATGAAATTAAAGACATCTCTCGTTTTTGGGCCGATGAGGTGGGAGTCGATGGATTTAGGATTGATGCTGTTAAACATTGGGTAGAAGAAGGTAGTAACCAAGAAAACACGACGTCTACTCTAAATTGGTGGCGTGATTTTTACGCTTTTCAAAAAAGTATCAGTCCTTCATTAATGACCGTGGGAGAGGTTTGGACCACCACTCAAAATATCTTGCCTTACACCGATAATCGATTAGACTATTGCTTTGAATTTGATTTAGCAGAAAACATTATCAACTCCATCAATGCTCAATCTGCAGCGAGCTTAAAGCAAAAAGTAAATCAGATTACCTCTAATTATGCTTATTCTCAATACGGTACTTTTTTAACAAATCATGATCAAAATAGAGTCTTTAATCGCTTGGGAAGCTCTATTCCACGCGCCAAATTAGCAGCAAGTATCCTACTGTCGCTTCCTGGCGTACCCTACCTTTATTATGGAGAAGAAATTGCGATGAAAGGACAAAAACCAGACGAAAATATTCGTCTCCCAATGCAATGGAATACTTCTGCAAATGCGGGTTTTACCACTGGTACTCCTTGGATTTCTCGCAATGTGAATTCGCCTGAATTTAATGTTGCCACGATGCAAGAAGAGGATAATTCCCTTTGGAATCATTATCGCAACTGGATTCAAATCCGAAAACAAAATACCGCTTTTAGAGCCGGGCGCTATAAAGGGCTGGGATCCAATTTAAATTCAATTTTTGCCTTTTTACGTATCGATCTTTTGAAAGACCAAATCGTTTTAGTCCTTCATAACTTATCCGCACAAAACCAATCGGATTTAAATATTAACACGCTTTCGAGTGACCTTCCCAGTGGGGAATATAATTTAATCAACCTTTCGAGTTCCGATACTTTAGGAACTTTGAGTTTTGACTCAAATGGAGGCTTTAATGCAACCATAACTGGTCTGTCATTGGAGCCATATATGTCTTTGGTAATTCAATTGCAAAAAAAATAAAGGAGAGCCCTTTGAAATTATCTATTCAAAAGAACGTGTGTCCTTAGACTCATTCATCCAAATGGATGCAAGACTAAAGCAAAAGACCCTTGGGTTAGGTCTTATCTTTCAATACTATTTATTTGATTGTATCTTTGAAAAAAATTGTTTTGAAGAAAAAACCGGATTCCGTTGTTTGGGATGAAGCTTCCGATTCCTATGTAGCCAAGTTATTACCCTATGCTAGTTCCGTCAGCGGTCCACTGATCGAGGTGCCCAATGTGGATGCGTTCAAACGCAAAGGCGTTGAAAAAGCCTCTAAAATCCTCAGTGCTGAATTGGAAGAACTCCAGCAGCGTATCAAAGATTTTGTCACCCAAGCGGGGAACACCCAGCGCGTATATGCCGCAACCTACAAGTTTGAACCTATTGTTGGGGAAACCTACCATCTCTATGAAGGTGAATCTGGCGATTTCCTTTCCATCATTCCCCCCAATCAGTGGCGCAAAACCCATGTCGGTAGTTTCCGTCTGACTTCAGACTTTAAATGGGAAGTCCTCAAAGATTCCTGATTTTCCTTGTAGCTTTATTCTTTTAAATCCGCAATGAATCCTTGGATAGACATCTCGATTTTGGAAAGCGACACCATCGCGCTCCTACCTCTTGACGCATCCCATCAAGACGCCCTTTTGACCGCCGCCAAGGACGGCATCCTTTGGGAGCTTTGGTACACTTCCGTTCCTTCTTCTGCTACCATTAATAACTATCTTGACAAGGCTCTTGCCGAAAAAGAAAATGGCCAAGCCTATCCCTTTGTGGTCTTTCACAAAAAAACCAAACAAATCATTGGCAGTACTCGATATTACAATCTCCAACCCGAACACCGCCGATTAGAGATTGGGTACACTTGGTATGCCAAAAGCCACCAAAGAACCCGGGTCAATACCGAATGCAAATACTTGCTTTTGCAATATGCCTTTGAAATAAAGCATTGTATTGCTGTACAGTTTATGACCGATTGGCATAACATTGCCTCTAGAAATGCGATCGCTCGCCTCGGAGCCCATCAAGACGGACTGCTCCGAAACCATCGTCTCAACTCCGATGGTAGTTACCGAGATAGTGTTGTTTTTTCTATTACCGAAAACGAATGGTCTGGTGTGAAAAAAAACCTCACCCAAAAGCTACTGCTACAGGAATAGCCACAACGACACGTCCCATCCACTGAGATTCCGTACTTTTACTCCATGCAAGAACAAAGTCCTCGGCAACAAAAAATTGGCACCCTTCTTCAAAAAGAAGTGGCGCAGCTGCTACAATCTGCGGTGCGCCAAGAAGGAATTTCCAATCTCATTTTATCCGTGACCAAGGTAAGAGTCACTGTGGATTTATCTCTCGCTAAAGTCTATTTGAGTGTTTTTCCCTCCGAAAAAGCGGACTTCTATCTCAATGCTTTGCAACAAAACAGCTTTCAATTAAAGCATGACCTTTCCCAGCTTCTCAAAAATCAATTGCGTCGCATTCCAGAATTGGTTTTTTACCTCGATGATTCTCTAGACTATATCGAGGCAATAGAAAAAGACCTGACCCGTCCTGACAACCCTATTGAGCCGAACCAACCGCCCAAAGCCGACTAATCATGTGGATTGCCTTTCGGATTGCTTGGCGGTATTTTTTTACAAAAAGCAAACAAACGGTCATTAATCGTATCAACGCTATTGCTGTAGTGGTCGTCGTGGTTTCCAGTGCCGCTTTGCTTATTGTTTTGAGTGCTTTCAGTGGTCTCAAAGAATTTGGTGTGAGTTTTACCAGCGGCTTGGATCCCGATTTCAAACTAGTCCCACAACAAGGCAAAACAATCGTTCTGGATTCCTTTAGTGCCGCTGCTTTGGATCAACTCAAAGCCGTCACCGCTTGGGCACCCGTTCTGGAGGAAAAAGTGTTTTTGTCCTTCGAGTCCAAAAATCAAGTGGCCTATCTCAAGGGGGTGCCTCCCAATTATCCCGAAACAATCCCCGTAGACAGCCTGGTAGTTGTGGGCGAATGGGGCACTATGGGACGTGCCGAAACCGTCCTGGGCTACGGTCTTGCCTCTGCTTTGGGGCTCGGGGTTTTTGACTACGATTCTTTTTTGAACATCACCGTTCCCGAAGACAACCCCAACGCACTCCTACAGCGGACTCGCCTAAAAACACAAGCTGTTTTTGTTGTAGGGCTCTATCGAATCAGCGATGATCTCGATAAAAAGTATGTCTATACCCCCATTGCTTTTGCCCAAGAATTGCTGCGTTACTCTCCCGACCAGTTCAGTGCTTTAGAATTCAGAGCCCCCTCCCTTAGCAAAGAAACCTTGCGGCAAAAACTTCCGCCTGCTCTTCAAAAAAACTACCGTTTGTTAGATCAAAATGACCTCAACGCGGCCTTTTATAAAATGCTGAAAACCGAAAACCTTGCCGTCTATTTGATTTTTACCTTGGTTCTCATCATTGCGCTATTCAATGTTGTTGGTGCCTTGTTGATGATGATTGTTGATAAACGGCCCCAATTTTCCATCTACCAAGCCATGGGCTTAACACCCCATCAAATTCGACAAGTATTTTTTCTTTTGGGCTGTTTGATTAGTTTCTGGGGAGGCATTGTCGGAGTACTGCTAGCTTCAGGTATCGTTTTGTTACAGTATTTCTTTCCCTTTATTTATGTTCCTGGAACGGCTATTGCCTATCCAGTGCTATGGGAAGCAAGCAATGCAGGGCTGGTCTTGATAACTGTGTTTGTATTGGGGACTTTCGCTTCATTTTGGGCGACTCGAAAAGTTTGGCAAGTCAGCCGTCAGGCAAATTGATAATCTCCCCACTTCTCCAAAACAGCATCAAACGCAGCAAAGACATCCACCGAATCATTCGCTGTTACCATACGTGTTCGGTATTCTTTAAAATTGGGAATCCCTTTAAAATAATTGGTGTAGTGACGACGGGTTTCTAAAACCCCTAAGACTTCTCCTTTCCAATCCAACGACATTTGCAAATGACGCCGGGCAGCTGTCACTCGTTCTTCCATGGTGGGAGGGGCCGCGTGAACTCCGGTCTTCAAAAATGTTTTGACCTGATTGAAAAACCACGGATTCCCAATACTCGCCCGGCCAATCATGGCACCGTCTAAGCCATAGTCATCTCGCATTTCTTTGGCACGCTCCGGCGTATTGACGTCGCCATTGCCAAAAACAGGAATATACATTCGAGGGTTGTTTTTCACCGCAGCAATAGGTTTCCAATCCGCATCTCCCTTATACATCTGTGCTCGGGTGCGCCCGTGGATGGATATGGCTGCCACGCCCACATCTTGCAAGCGTTCGGCTACTTCTACAATTTTAATAGAATCATGATCCCACCCCAAACGGGTTTTCACTGTAATGGGCAAAGAACTGCGCTTTACCATTTCAGCGCTTAACTTGACCATCAAAGGAATGTCTTTTAAAATTCCAGCACCGGCTCCTTTACATACTACTTTTTTGACAGGACAACCAAAATTGATATCAATAATATCCGGTTTTGATTTCTCTACAATATCCACTGACTGCAGCATCGAATCCAAATTTGCTCCAAAAATTTGAATGCCAACAGGGCGTTCTTTCTCGTAAATATCCAGTTTCTGAACACTTTTGGCAGCATCACGAATCAGTCCTTCCGAAGAAATAAACTCCGTATAAACTACGTCCGCTCCGTTTTCCTTGCACAAAGCGCGAAAGGGCGGATCACTTACATCCTCCATGGGAGCCAAGAGCAGTGGGAATTCAGTTAATGTTATATTACCAATTAGAACCATTACGGGGCAAATATAACTAGAAAGTTGTCATCAATCGTTTTGTCCCAAAATTGCTTTACAACTCCGTCTTCTATCCAATAAATTCTTGGGGGCGCACTTCCTATCACGTCAAAAAAAGTGTTCACATCAATCATTTCATATGGGAAGTTAGAATTTGTTATGGTTTTAAACTGTGTTACCGTAGTGTCACCTTCCTCAAAAAACAAAGCCACTACCTGTGGAAGCTTTGCCCCCTTGCTTTACAATTAAGCCAAAGCCTGTGCAGCCTCTTGACAATGTTCACAACTAAGATTAAGCATGGCAACCAAATATTCTCCTTGTGAAAAATCAATACCGCTAGCTTGACCAAATGTTGGAAATTTTTTCACCACTTCGCTGGATTCCGTTTGTGTCGGTAACACAAAAATGGTAGTAACAAATAACAAAGGAAACAGTCCCCAAGTAAACCATGGTTTTTTTAATGTTTTGACCCTCATCATAAAGTAAAAACCCATTAACCCCAGGCAGAATCACGTTTTTACCTAACGACTCTAGAGGAGACATGCGAATCATTTCCCCAAAACATCCGCAATTACCCCTCTCTCGATTAATCATTAGATAAATCAACTGTATTGAAAATACAATAAGAAGTGCAAAGCTAAATCGAAGAACAAAACCCACATAAAACGACAACATCAAGCAAATACCTAACCACGTTTCAAGGGGAATAATAAGACGCGTTGCCCACGCTCCGAACATGCGATTTGGCACCATGCCTTGTTCCTCTAATAAAACCTCAAAAAAGCCAGGCGCAATTGCTTTCGTATAAGCAGAAAATAAAAAGGTTACGGCTAAGAATAATTGAAATACAATCCGTAGGTAGATCATTTACTTATTTTTTACAAAACTACTTTTTTTGTTCGTGAGGGGCTCCTCTACGTTCGCTTGGTGTATCTTTGTGTGCAAATGCGCTTAGTTCAACTATGAAACACATTCGAAATTTTTGCATTATCGCTCACATCGACCACGGGAAAAGTACTCTGGCCGATCGACTCCTCGATTTTACAGGAGCCATCACCGAGCGAGAAAAACAAGACCAACTCCTTGACAACATGGACTTGGAGCGTGAACGAGGGATTACCATCAAATCCCATGCGATTCAAATGAATTATACACATGATGGGGAGGAGTATGTCTTTAATCTCATCGATACTCCCGGTCACGTAGATTTTTCCTATGAGGTGTCGCGTTCCATCGCTGCCTGCGAAGGAGCCCTATTGGTGGTTGATGCCGCGCAAAGCATTCAAGCACAAACCATTTCCAACCTCTATTTGGCTTTGGAAAACGACCTAGAAATTATTCCTGTCCTCAACAAAGTGGACTTGCCCTCTGCCAATCCCGAAGAAGTAACCGATGATATCGTAGACCTTATTGGTTGCAGGGCGGAAGAAGTCATTCCCGCCTCAGCCAAAACAGGACTCGGCATTGAGGATATTTTAACAGCAATCGTCGACCGCGTACCCGCACCTAAAGGCGATCCCAAAGCACCTTTACAAGCTTTGATTTTTGATTCAGTATACAATCCCTTCCGAGGCGTTGAGACCTATTTTAGAATCTTAAACGGAGAAATCAATAAAGGCCAGAAAATTCAATTTATGGCCACGGGAAAAAATTATTTTGCCGACGAAATTGGAATTCTTCGTTTGCAACAAGAACCCAAAAAAACCATTGGAGCCGGGGATGTAGGTTACCTCATCACCGGAATCAAAGAAGCCAAAGAGGTTAAGGTTGGAGATACCATCACCGAATCAGAAAATCCAATCCCCGCTGCCATTTCTGGTTTTGAAGAGGTAAAACCCATGGTTTTTGCGGGAATTTATCCCGTAGACACTGAAGATTATGAAGAGCTCAGAGCCAGTATGGAAAAACTGCAACTCAACGATGCCTCCTTGGTCTTTCAACCTGAAAGTTCTGCGGCTCTTGGTTTTGGGTTTCGCTGTGGCTTCCTTGGAATGCTCCATTTGGAAATTATTCAAGAACGCCTGGAGCGCGAATTCAATATGAGTGTGATTACCACCGTGCCCAACGTATCCTATCACGCTTTTACCAAAAAAGAACCCGATGCCATTTTACCGGTCAACAACCCTTCGGACTTACCCGATCCCTCTTACCTTGACCATGTGGAAGAACCTTTTATTAAGGCCACTATCATCACCAAATCAGACTATGTTGGAAATGTAATGTCACTTTGTATTGAAAAACGAGGCACTATCACCAACCAAACGTATCTGACCACAGAACGTGTCGAACTTTGCTTTGATCTCCCTTTAGCGGAGATTGTTTTTGATTTTTATGACCGACTCAAAACCGTATCCAAAGGCTATGCCTCTTTTGATTATTCACCCATAGGAATGCGAAGTTCCAAACTGGTCAAAGTTGATATTTTACTCAATGGAAATCAAGTAGATGCCCTCTCCGCATTGATTCACGCTGACAATGCCTACAACATTGGGAAAAAGATGTGTGAAAAATTACGCGCCTTGATTCCACGACAACAATTTGATATTCCTATTCAAGCCGCTATTGGTGCCAAAATTATTTCTCGGGAAACCATCAAAGCCCTTCGAAAAGACGTTACCGCCAAATGTTATGGAGGCGATATTACCCGTAAGCGCAAGTTGCTAGAAAAGCAAAAGAAAGGGAAAAAGAAAATGCGTCAGGTGGGTAGTGTAGAGATTCCTCAGCAGGCTTTTATGGCAGTCTTGCAATTAAACGACTAGATTCCAGAGTTTATACGTTTTGTCATATTTTCTATCTTTAGAAAAAATCAAAACATGAAAAGCCTTCTATCAGTATTCGTTAGCTGCTTATTTGTGTCCTTTAGTTGGTCCCAAACTGCAGTTCAATTAGATCAATGGGCCGCCGAAGCCACTTTGGAATCCTTCCCAATGTTACGTGAAATATTAAGCATTCCCAACGATGGTCTTCGCCCAGCTGAAATTGAATTGAATGTTCAATGGTGTGAACGCAGCTTTTCAGAAAGAGGCTTTACCACCCAACGAATCGCAACACCAATGGCCCCTTTGGTTTTAGCTGAGAAAAAATTTCCAGGAGCCAAACAAACTGTCCTTGTGTATTTGCAAATTGACGGTCAACCCGTAGATCCTTCCAAATGGCAGCAAGAAAGTCCCTATATCCCTGTTCTTAAAAAACAAAATGCTCAAGGCCAATGGGAAATCATCGCTTGGGAAAATATTCAGAACTACAAAGATGATTGGCGGGTTTTTGCACGTTCTACCAGTGACGCCAAAGGGCCTGTTGTCATGTTTTTAAAAGCAATGGATGTTCTTCATCGTGAAAAACAAAATCCCAATTTCAACCTAAAGGTAATCATGGACTTTGAGGAAGAACTCGGTTCTCCCCACTTGCCCGAAGCAGTCAAGGCGAACCGTGCCCTTTTGGCTGCCGATCAATTGATTATTTTTGACGGTCCCATGCACCGCTCTGGTAAGCCAACCCTGTCTTTTGGAGCCCGAGGTATCTCAACCGTTCAATTAACCACCTATGGCCCTGTGGCTCCACAACACAGCGGTCATTTTGGAAATTATGTTCCCAATCCTGCCTTGCGACTGGCCAAATTACTCGCTTCCATGAAAGACGATCATGGACGAGTGACTATCCCTGGTTATTATGACGGAATTCAAATTGACAACAAAACAAAAAAGATCCTCCAAGCTTTTCCTCATGACAAAGAGGCCTTTATGAAAACCCTCCAGATTGGAGAGGTAGATAAAGTAGGACCTAATTATCAAGAATCTATTCAATATCCCTCTTTAAACATTCGAGGAATGCAGTCTGGTTGGATCAACGACAAGGCCAGAACAATCATTCCTGCCTGGGCTCGTGCAGAGATTGATGTCCGACTTGTTTTGGAATCCGACCCCAAAAGCCTGATTCGATTGATCAAAGATCATGTTGAAAAACAAGGCTATTGGGTTCTTGATCGAGAGCCGACTGCTGAAGAACGTACTCGCCATCCAAAAATAGCAACCCTAACTTCTGAAATTTCATACCAATCCTTTCGGACAAACTTGGACACTAAAGTTGGAAAATGGCTCCAAAAAGCCTTGATCAAAGGGTTTGGAGAAGAACCCATTCGCGTTCGGATGAGTGGGGGTTCTATTCCTATTTCTCCTTTTGTCAATACGCTTGATATCCCTGCGGTATCGGTTCCTACAGTCAACCGAGACAACAACCAACATAGCCCAAACGAAAATATTCGTTTGCAAAATTATCGAAACGGGATAAAAACCATCTTAGCAATACTTACTGAAAAACTATAAAGGTTATGGCAGCTGTTTTTAATCAGGAATCCTCACTAGTTCAATCAAAGGGAAGTTTCTGGCTTACTTTCTTCTTACTATATGTTTTGCTATGTGGCTGCCATAGCTCTTCTCAGAAACTCGAGCTACACCCATTATTCTCCGATCATATGGTTTTACAACAGGAAACTCAAGTAAACCTATGGGGAAAAGGAACTCCAGGAGATTCTATTCTCGTCGAGGCCGGATGGGGGCAAGTCACCTCAAGTAAGATTGATTCCACTGGAGGTTGGATGCTTAGACTCCCTACTCCCAAATATGGAGGTCCTTATACCCTCTCATTCTTTTCAACAAACCAACAGATCATTCTTAAAGATATCCTTATTGGAGAAGTGTGGTTTACCTCTGGTCAATCCAATATGGAGTGGCCCATGATTGCTCGAATTAATAACAGAAAACAGGAAATTCAAAATGCTTCCTCTCCTGATATTAGAATGTTTAATATGCCTCGAAACCTTGACAGAGTTTCTGTTTATGGTGCTTCTTGGAAACGCACCACTCCTGAAAATGCACAGTATTTCAGCGCCGTTGCTTATTTTTTTGCTCGTAAATTGAATAAGGTGCTCAATATTCCTGTCGGTATAGTTAATTCCTCATGGGGTGGAACTAGAGTAGAGGCATGGACTAGCTTAGATAAATTACTTCAGAATCCTCTGAGTCAGGAAGAAGCTACTCAAATCCATCAAAAAGGTGGGCTTAAAGTACTAGAAAAAGAAATCTCTGAACAGAACAAAAAAATTGAAGCCGCCAACAAAGAGTACCTCAATTCGAACAACTACCCCTACCCGGTGAGCATTGAAGAATGGCTTACTTTTTCTTTGGAAGATCAGATTTTCACCAAACCGCTTTTTGATGATAGCCAATGGACGCAATATCCACTTGACGAAAATGATAATTCAAGATTTACATTTGAAAAAGTCTTTAAACCCGACACATTTTCTGAAAATGGGGCTCTATGGATTCGGAAGACTTTTGATGTCAATGATCCTAATCTAAACTTTAGGTTTACTGCCCAAGGTGGGATTGATGATATAGATTACACTTATATCAATGGTCAGTTAGTTGGAAAATCAATCGCTTGCTGCATTGACCGTTCTTATGATTTTCCAAAAGGGATCTTAAAAAAAAAGGGGAATGTCCTAGCTATGCGTATCGTTGACATCGTGGGTGAGGGTGGCTTTTTAGGAAATGCCTTTATCAGTAGTGACAAAGAACAAATTCGAGTGGATAACGGTCCTTTGAAATTCAATCATATTGCTTTTTCCCTCGATTCACATTTTCAAAAACACACGCTACCCTACACCGAATTGGTCAACAAAGATGACACTCTACAAAGTATTTTGAAAAAAGGAGGAATAATTCAAGATCCAAATACCTACAGTGCTTTATTTGAAAGCATGATCAACCCTTTAATTCCCTTTACAATCAAAGGCTTTCTTTGGTATCAGGGTGAGAGTAATGTCCAAAATAATTCAGAATACAAATCCTTATTTAGCAGTATGATTGAAGATTGGAGAACTCGTTGGGGGGCCGAATTACCTTTTTATTTTGTTCAAATTGCCCCATGTGGAACCTATAAAGACCATGAGGAGTCATACGCACTTCGCGATGCACAAAGAAAGGCCTTAGAAGTAAACAATACTGCCATGGTAGTGACCCTTGACATTGGAGAAAAGCATGATATTCATCCCGCAAACAAACAGGATGTAGGACTGCGATTGGCCAATATCGCTTTGAACAAAAACTATGGAAAAAAAGAAATTATCCCAATGGGGCCTATTTACAAAAGGTTTTCCATTCAGGAGCAGCACTTAATTTTGCATTTTGATACTGGCGGATCTGAACTTTATGCTCCAGACCAGCTTACGGGATTTGAATTGGCCGGAGAAGATGGAAAGTTCTATTCTGCCAAAGCCAAGATTTTGGGCAATACCGTTCGTGTCTTTTCAAAAAGAGTAAGTGCCCCCGTCCAGGCAAGGTATGCGTGGTCCAATTATTTTGATGCAACACTGTTTAACAAAGAAGGGTTGCCTGCTTCCTCCTTCATTACAGAAAAAAAATAACGTAACCCACCTTATTGGTACTAATACACTGACGGCTTGTTGTATACAACTCCCCCTGAATGGTAAGTATAGCTAAAGCCTCTGTGAATGCTATACTCCCCCATTTATCGGTTGATATTCAATACTATTAATTCCACTTGAAATACTCGTTTTTGTTGGTGCTTAGAGACAATCCTGTAAATGGATTGTTCACAATACTTTGATTTATTAGAGCCTAAAAAGAGAGCATCAGTAAGGTTGCTTTTGAAAAACGATTTCTTTTATTCACTATTCAAAATTTTGGATTTCTGAATCAATGATTATCAATTCGTTGATGCTATTATTGTTGTTGTCAAATCGCTTCAATAATAACTTCAACGATTCCTGACCCATTTTATAGCCTTTTTGATCAACATAAATATAATTGGGTTCAACTTCATTGATCACGTCTTTGCGATAAACTTTCCGACTGTAATAGCCCACAATTTTAAGGTTTTCAAAACGTGTTGATTTACTCCTAGCAATAAAATTCTTGACTTTAATCAATGAATTTTCTTCCATACAGAATAAACCGTCGTAGCCGCTATTCATGAATATTTGAAGCTGGTGCGTGTAAAATAAGTCCTGTGAGTAAAAAAACATGTCTGACTTCTTCAATTCAAGGCCTGCTTCTTGGATTGCTGTTTTAAATCCAGAAATACGCTCTTTGGCAATATTTAGTTTATACATATCGCTCATAAGTCCAATTTTTCTACACCCTATTTCAATCAATTTTTGCGTAACCCTATAGGAGCAATTTCTATTGTCATTAGTGATTTTTCCACATTTAATTCCTTCAAAAATTTTATCAAATAAAACTACTGGAATTCGCTTGTTAAAATCAACCAGGTGATTATGGGATTCTAACTTAATAGTTTCAGAAGAAGGAGAAATAATCAACCCGTCAGCAATTCCTGTTAATAAATAATCCAATAACTCTTTTTCGCGTTTTATGGAATCATTGCTTTCTAATACAATAGTATTATAGCCATAAGCCCTTGAAGCGTCGTTAATTCCCTTAATAACTTCGTTGAAAAAAAAGTTGTAGAAATTAGGAATGATAACCGCTATGTTTTTAATTGATTTTTTGGTTCGAAGGGCAAGTGCGGAATAGTTTTTTTTATACCCTATTTCTTCCGCATAGCTTTTAATCTTTTTCTTCAGTTCTATGCTAATTTCATGACTGTCATTGAGTGCTTTGGAAACAGTGGCTATAGATACCCCAAAAAATGCAGCTATTTTCTTCTGACTCATGCCTAATTTTCTACTTAAACGTTTTAGTAAAAGTACGGACTTTATAATTAAATGTAAATCAGCGTATTATATTCAAAATGTTTTCGTGCTCTTATTTGTATTTGGCTTAGAAAAGGGAGTATGGTGGTTGTTTTACCTCAAACACTTAATACATTGTGTAGTCAAAACAAAACCAATTATGAAGACTTTAAAAATATTTCTTTCGTTTGCATTAATGCTTTTAGGAATGAATGTTTATTCTCAAATGACAATTAATGGAAATGTTACAGATGAAAATGGAACCCCTTTGCCAGGAGCTACAATCCTTATTGTTGGAACTAATCAAGGTTCCACTTCTGATTTCAATGGAGAATTCTCCATTGAAGCATCAGAAGGTTCAACCCTCTCAGTTCAGTTTGTAGGGTATTTATTACAGGAAATTCAAGTTGGTGATGATAGCAGTTATTCAATATCACTACAGCCAGATTCTTTGAGTGAAGTTGTGGTCACTGCCCTGGGAATCTCTAGAGAGAAAAAATCACTTGGATATGCTGTTAGCGAAATATCAGGAGGTAATGTAAACACCATTAAAGACAACAACCTAGCTAATTCACTTGCAGGTAAAGTTGCTGGGCTTCAAATCTCCCAATCGGGTTCACTAGGATCCGCCTCACGAATTACCATAAGAGGTAATAACTCCCTCGGTGGAAATACCCAGGCACTTATTGTTGTAGATGGTATGCCCATTAATGCCTCAATTCAAGGCGATGGTGAAGGGAATCAAAGCACTGCTGGTGCAAACGACAGCGGAGGTCAACCAAGTTATGAGCCTTCGATTTCAGGTGGTGGTATATCTGATATCAACCCTGATGATGTAGAGTCTGTAACTGTTTTAAAAGGTCCTAGTGCGGCTGCACTTTATGGATCTAGAGCTGGTAACGGTGTGATTCTTATAACTACAAAAAAAGGATCAAAGTCCGATAGATTAGGTGTTTCTGTAAAAACAAACTTATATGTTGACAACCCTATGTTACTGCCTGATTTTCAAAACGAATATGGTCAGGGATTGTTGGGTGCGGCGTTTCCAGAACGTGGTACTGGAACTGCATGGACCCGAGATTCGTGGGGTGCTCCTTTAAATGGTTCTTCTCAGCCCTATTATGATGGTTCAACAAAATCATACGCAGCACGTCCTAATAATGTAAGTAACTTCTTTAGATCTGCATTTCGTAACATAACGTCCGTTTCTTTGGACAAAGGTTCAGAAAGCGGATCTGTTAGATTCTCCTACACAAATAATTCTTCAGAGTCAATGATTGAGGGTTCTGATCTCAATAGCCATAACTTTAACTTAAGAGGGGTAGCAGATCTTTCTGACAAGTTAAGCATTGATGCAAAAGCAACTTATTTCACACAAGAAGTAACCAACAGAGCGTCTACCAATGGAGCACAAGGACTATTGGGTTATGTATATGGAATGCCAAGGAACGTTATTACTAATGATTTAAGAAACTATCAGCTGGATAATCCTGCAACGCCAGATGAGTTTGCTGTGATCAAATATGATGACGGTCTCACTGGTAATCCATATTGGATGACACTTCATGACCAGAATGTGGTGCGTAGAAACAGATTTCTTGGTTTCTTTAAAATAAATTACAATTTTACAGATTGGTTAAATGCATTTATTAGAGTTGGTGCTGATGTGACAAATGTCAGAGATAATAGGATTCTGAAGCCAGGACGCCATTTTGAAAATACAGGTGCTTTGAGAATCGGAGAAAACTCTTTCGGAGAACTAAATTCTGAATTTTTAGTAACTGCTAACCGTGACCTAACAGAGAACCTAAATCTGGTTGCCAATGTCGGTGGTAATATGTCAAAAAGAACTTATGAGGGCATGGTTGTTTCGGGGAGAAACTTCAAAATTCCATCAAGATTCTTTGTTTCAAATTTAAATGAAGTTGCTCCTCCACTTGAGTTTCCCCAGTCAATTAAAAAAGTTAACTCATTATATGGATCAGTTAATTTAGCGTACGATAACTTTTTATATCTAGATGTATCTGCTAGGAATGATTGGTCCTCCACATTAAGTGAAGACAACAGGTCTTACATGTATAATTCGGCTAGTCTGTCTGCCTTACTTAACCAGTTCATTGATCCTGCTCAAGAGTTTTTAGATCTGTTTAAATTAAGAGCAAGTATAGCAGAAGTTGGTAATGATACAGAGCCTTATCAACTTAACCAGACCTTTACAGTGCCTGGTGCCGGTTACCTTGGATTAACTGAATTACAATCACCTAGAGTAAAGTTTAATTCAAATCTAAAACCTGAAACAGTTACTTCTTCAGAATTTGGTCTTGAACTTAGTATGCTCAAAAACAGATTGACATTAGATGTTGCGGTTTATAATATAACAACTAAAGACCTTATTTTTGACGTTCCGGTGCCTGCCGCCACTGGGTTTCAGTTTGACAGATCCAATATTGGTAAAGTAACTAACAACGGAGTTGAAATCGCTCTTGGTGGGACATTACTAAAAACTACAGATTTTTCTTGGAACACATCATTATTTTATTCAAAAAATGAAAATAAGATAGAAGAATTAATAGATGGCCTTGATAGTTTTGTTTACAACACTTCAACGGACGGAAACCTTAGCATAAGAGCTACAACTGGAGGAAGTATTGGGGACATATATGGAAGAGAATGGACTGGAGAGGTTGATGCTAATGGGGCGCCAATTGCCTCAGACGTTGATGTTTTTTTAGGAAATGGTCAGCCGGATTGGTTGGGAGGTTGGTCAAACAACATCTCCTACAAAGATTTTACATTTAGCTTTCTGATCGATGCAAGAATTGGGGGTAAAGTTTATTCTCAAACTTCTGCTGACCTAGACAGATTTGGAGCTTCGGAAAGAAGTCTAGAGTATCGTGAGTCAGGTATAGTTGTTCAAGGAAATAATACTGAAACCGGGACGAGTAATACGGTAAATGTTTCAGGGCAAGATTACTGGAAAGCGATGTCAGCAATTTCAGAAAATTATTTATATGATCAGGATAACGTTAGGCTTAGAGAACTATCCATTGGATATAGAATTCCAGGGGTAGACGCTATTGGACTACAAAGCGCAAATCTTCAATTAGTTGGAAGGAATTTGTTTTTCATTTCTAAATCAGCTGAAGATATTGACCCAGAAGTAATGCTGGGAACATCCCTTGGGATACAAGGATTAAACCACAATCAAATGCCAACTATGAGAAGTGTTGGCATGAACTTAACTTTAAATTTTTAAATTTTAAAAAATAGAATTAATGATAAATAGATTAAAGATGAAGAATAGGATTTTATTATTAGGGTTATTTCTTGGAGTTATGGTATCCTGTACCGATGATTTCAATGAAATAAATGTGCAACCAGATGCTTTAGCTGTATCTGATGTCAGTGCAAAATTTTTTGTGACTAGTCTACAAAAAGGGCTGTTTAAACCAGTTGCTGGTCCTTTATGGTTTGGCCAGATATTTCACCAAGATCAATATGCCGGTCAACATGCAGGAGGCCATTCACAATATTCCTGGGATGGAAATTTTGGATGGGAATATACCGGTTGGTTACAAGAAGGTACTAACGGTTGGTTGGCTGGATACAACAGCTCATTAACTGCTTACATGAATCTTGTCGGTGAGGGTGGTGTATTAGAAAATGATCAATATTATGCAATTGGACTAATCATGAAAGGGCTCTATTATCAACTATATACGGATCAAGTTGGAATGATCCCTTATTCAGAGGCCTCTGACCCAGAAATAACTCTCCCAAAATATGATGAACAAATTGATATTTATAGAGGTGTTATTTCAGAATTAAGTCAAGCAATTTCTATCATTGGCAACAAAACTGAAACGGGACAAGGAGTTGATAGACTAGCAGAAAACGATGTGCTATTTAATGGGAACATGCAAAATTGGAAACAGCTAGCAAATAGTTTAAAATTGAGAATGGGCTTGAGGGCTCATGGTGCAGCTGGCGAAGATTTTGCAGCTACTGCAATTTCGGAAGCAATTAGCTCTGGTGTTTTAGCTGATTCTGATGCGCTTTTTACTTCCTTTAATCAAGTTGCAAATATTTGGGTCGAGCACTGTAATTATGGTGATATATTTTATGGATTTGGCGAGGGTGGTCAGTGGAAAGTTGCTGAGCCAATGGTAAATGCATTGTCATCATCAAATGACCCAAGGCTTAGCTTAATGTCAAAGCCAAGTCCAGGGGGTGAAGTAACAATCGACATCTCACAGGCTTCCAACAAACAAATTGCTTTTCTAAAAAATACTTTAGATAAAGCAGGTCTAGTCCTTGATGCTGATTACACATGGTCTCAAACTGCTGAGGATTTAACAATTACAATGGCTGAAAACACTCACCATGTTGGTCTTCCTGTAAGGCTAAGTCCAAACATTAAAGGACTATTTAATGGAAATTTATTTTCAAGTCCTGTAGACGTTGTTGTAAATAAATCAAATGAGGGTGGAGACATTTCCCCTTCTGTGGTTATGACTGCTGCTGAAAGTCACTTTATGATTGCTGAAGCTATTGTGAAAGGACTGGCGTCAGGTGATGCTGCATCACATTATCAAATTGGATTAGAGTATGCAATGAACCTTTGGGGAACTGCTATTAATGATGATTTTGCAGAATCAAAAATGGGCACACTTACTGGTAGTAATGAAGAAAAGTTAGAAAAAATTGCTACCCAAAGATGGTTGGCGAACTATACTAATGGATACGAAGCATGGGCTATTGTTCGTGACACTGGGTATCCAACTTCAGCTATTACTACATCATCTGACAATGATATTCGAAGCTTGTCTGGTGCAATGAATGGAGCATACGCAAACAGATTGCGCTACATTTCTAGTGCATATACTTCAAATGCTGCCAACATTCAAGAAGCAGTCTCGAAACAGGGTTCTGATGTAAAAGCAACAAAGCTGTGGTGGTCAAAATAAAACCAAAATAATTCTTTAAACTTTACTTGGCAAAACACATATTATTGGTTTATTTTTTTGTCATTCAAATAGGGGATATCAATTGTCCCCTATTTATTTATAGATTAAATTATGAGAATATTACTTTTTTCTAAAAGAATAAATAAAAAATTATCTTCTCTTATTTTCCTTTTGATTATAACCTGCTCTTGTCTAGTATTTGGACAGGAATATCAAAAACACAGGTATAAGGGAACCGAAAAAACACTACCCTACAGGCTTTTATTGCCTGAAAACTATGATTCCTCAAAACAATACCCCTTAATTCTTTTTCTTCATGGTATCGGTGAGCGCGGTAGTGATAACGAATTACAACTAACCCACGGAAGTGACTTTTTTCTGAAAGATGATGTAAGAAAAAAGTTTCCTGCAATTGTTGTTTTCCCTCAATGCTCAGAAAATACACATTGGGCCAAGGTCAAGTCTCGACAACCCTATGCTTTCTTTAAGCGCAAAAGAAAAAATGAACAATTGGAAATGGTTGAAGAGTTTATGGCTTATGTTGAAGATACCTATCCCATAAAGTCAAATCAAATTTATCTTGGGGGTTTGTCCATGGGCGGCATGGGAACTCTAGAGCTCCTGTATAGAAACCCCAAAAAGTTTGCTGCTGCTTTTGCTATTTGTGGTGGTGCGCATACACGTTGGGTTCGAAAACTACAACATACCCCACTATGGCTCTTCCACGGTCAAAAAGATCAGGTTATTTCCCATGGATTTTCACAGCGATTATATGAAGGCCTGCTAGAGAAAGATGCTCCAGTAAAATTTACCTCCTATCCCGATCATAACCACTTTGTCTGGAATAGTGCTTTGGAAGAAAAGGGTTTATTAGAATGGGTTTTTTCTCATTCTTTAAAATCTCAATAGGATATTTATAGAGGGGCTTTTCACTAAAAACGATTAATTCCCGCAGTAGCTGTGATGTTATTTAATTTGTAACTCTATTATGTATATACTTAAAAGACAAAAAAAATATGATGTTGTTATTGTCGGTTCTGGAGCTGGGGGGGGAATGGCTACAAAAGTACTAAGCGAAGCCGGCTTAAAGGTGGCTGTGTTAGAGGCCGGCCCACACTATGACCCTGCTAACCCCGATCAGCTAACCCAAATGAAATGGCCCTATCATTCCCCACGGAGAGGAGCGGGCACCTCCCGTACCTTTGGTGATTTTGATATGGCTTATGGCGGATGGGATATTGAGGGAGAACCCTATACTAGAGCAGAAGACACAAATTTTGACTGGTTCCGATCGCGAATGCTTGGGGGGAGAACCAACCACTGGGGGCGTATCTCGTTACGCTTTGGGCCTCTAGATTTTAAATCCAAAAGTAGAGATGGTGTAGGGGAAGATTGGCCTATTGGTTATGACGACATTAAACCTTATTACGATAAAGTCGACAAACTGATAGGAGTTTTTGGAAGCAAGGAAAATATTTATAACGAGCCCGATGGGTTTTTTCTTCCCGTTCCAAAACCACGGCTTCACGAACTGTACTATAAAAAAGGGGCTGAAAAAGCTGGGGTAAAAGTGATGCCCTCAAGAATGTCTATTCTCACCCAAAGAATCAACCAAGAACGAGGGGTTTGTTTCTACTGCAATCAATGCAACCGATCTTGTCAAGTATATGCTGATTTTTCATCAGGCTCGTGCTTGATTTTTCCCGCACAAAAATCAGGGGGGAAAATAGACCTTTACACCGATGCCATGGTTCGAGAAGTGACCGTAGATGGAAATGGAAAAGCGACTGGCGTAAATTACATTGACAAAAAAACAAATCTTGATTATTCCATCAGTGCCAAAGTTGTAGTATTGGCCGCTTCTGCTTGTAGTTCTGCTCGGATTCTTCTGAATTCCAAAAGTGCGGCTCATCCCAATGGTCTTGGAAATAGTAGCGATTTGATTGGGAAATACCTTCATGATTCTACCGGAGGAGATCGGATGGGCTTTGTGCCCAATCTGATGAGCCGGAAAATCTACAATGAAGACGGTGTTGGTGGTATGCACCTCTATTCTCCATGGTGGCTTGACAACAAAAAATTAGATTTCGCACGGGGATACCATATTGAAGTTTGGGGAGGTCTAGGCGCCCCTAGTTATGGTTTTGGTTTTGACCCTAACTATTTAAATTCTTTCTTCGGAAAACCCGTAGGAGGCTACGGCGATTCCCTGCGTCAAGATGTGAAAAAATACTATGGTTCTTTGGTCGGAATGTCCGGTAGAGGAGAGTCCATTGCTCGAAAAGAAAACTATTGTGAAATCGATCCCAACAAAAAAGATCAATGGGGTATTCCTGTTTTACGTTTCAAATATCAATGGAGCGATCAGGAATTGAAACAAGCAAAACATATGCACGACACCTTTGAGGAAATAATAGTCAATATGGGAGGAATTCCGCTGGGAGAAAAGCCCGGTCGCGATAAGAATTTTGGGCTGCATACTCCGGGAAGAATTATTCATGAGGTAGGAACCACAAGGATGGGAGATGACCCCAAAAAATCAGTCGTAGACCGATTCGAAAAACTTCATGATCTCGACAATGTTTTTGTAGTGGATGCTGGGCCTTTTGTGTCACAGGCAGATAAAAACCCAACCTGGACAATCCTTGCGCTCTCGTGGCGAACATCGGACTATATCGTTGATCAATTCAAGCAACAAAATTTTTAATCGTATGAATCGAAGAGATAGCATTAAATACATCGCAACGGGTACACTCGCTTCTGGGGTTTTATTAACTGGATGCGATTGGGCTGAAAAAGAAGAGGCTGTTGTTAAAAGTCTTTGGAAGTACAAATACGGCCGCACTCCCAAGGAAATTGAATACGACAACCATCTTCTTTCACAACAGTTTTTTTCACAAGAGGAAATGGCTATGATTACCCAATTGGGTCATTTTATTCTGCCCGCCAATGAGGTTGGAAATATCGAAAAAGCAGAGGTCCCTGATTTTATTGAGTTTATGGCCAAAGACTTTCCCGATTTTCAAGAACCTTTGAAGGAAGGGCTCACCGCACTAAACCAAAGAGCGCTAACAGAGTTTAACCTCTCTTTTGTCAAGGCGGAGAAAAAGCAAAAACAGCAACTCATCGACCCAATCGCCTATCCAGATACCGTAACCGAGGAATTTCTGCAACAATCTGAGTTTTTTACCTTAATGCGTAATTTGGTAGTCACGGGTTATTTCACCTCAGAAGTTGGTCTCAAAGATTTGGGCTACCAAGGCAATCAACCCAATGTTTGGGATGGTGTTCCAAATGATATCCTAGATGAGCACCAAATGGAATACGATCCCAAATGGACAGCTCACTTTTTAGACATCGAAAAAAGGAATGACGTTGCACAATGGGATGATCAAGGTAATCTAATTAGCTAGTGCTGAAAACCCTTGCCTGTTTTCAGAATAAGGAAACACAGCCGAGTTATATATTTCAGCATCTAGCTGATTCAAATCAACATTTTTTCAAATTAGAAACAACACACAGGATTAATTAGCTACAGTTGTCTTAGATACATTCGTAAATTATTATATTGTTATTCGCAAAAGCGACCTGACTATGGCATTTACGAAACTATTGATTGGATTTGCTTTTTCACCCAACCTGAGGGCAAATATCTTCGAGGCTACTCGTTTAGCCCTTCAGTTTGATGCCGAGATTTTATTCCTTCATGTAGGAGAAAAAACGACTCAAAAAGAACAAGAATTTCAGCAGTTATTGGCCTTCATTCCCCAAGCGCCCAAAAAACAATCAGTTATTTGGAAAGCTGGAAGCCCTATCGATGTAATTACAGCCACCTGTAAAAAAGAAAAAGTTGATTTGCTTTTGCTTGGTGCCTTAAAACGCGAAAATATGTTGCGTTATTATCTGGGTTCCATTGCCCGAAAAGTGACCCGAAAAGCCCCTTGTTCTGTTCTTTTGATGCTGCACCCATCAATAGAGCGCATCCCTTGTCAGCATATCGTTGTCAATGGATTTGACAGTCCTCATACCTTACACACCGTAGAAAAAGCCTATGAAGTAGCTCAAGCCCTAAAAACCCAAAAAATTACTCTTGTCGAAGAGATCAGTCCGTCAGAGATAAAAATAGCCGTAAGCGACGACAAAAGTTTACGCAAAGCAACCTTACGAAAACAAAAACTAAACCGACAGGAAGAGCGACGCGTACAAGACATTCTAAAAGAAATTCCCGAAGCCAAAAAGCAAGGCGTCAAAACCCAGTCACAGAGCATTTTTGGCAGAAGAGGTTATTCCATAGGGCACTATGCCCGACTGATGCGCGCCGATCTTCTAGTAATGAACGCTCAAGAGGAAAGTCGTTTTTGGCATCGTTTGTTTCCTAAAGATTTGGAACATATTCTCAACGAAATCCCCACCAATGTTTTAATCATATCGCCCGAATCCCATGAATAAAAACAATTCCATAGGGCTGTTTGTCAAAACACTTCCCCAAAACATCTTTTCGGGTTTTGTGGTATCCTTAATTGCATTGCCATTGTGCCTTGGATTGGCATTGGCCTCAGAAGCCCCTCCTATCGCTGGGGTTATCTCTGCCATTTGTGGCGGTATGGTTGTGGCCGTTTTTGGAGGCTCGTCCCTCACCATCACTGGGCCCGGAAATGGTCTGGTCATTGTTTTACTTGGTGCGATTACGGTCTTAGGGGAAGGCGATCCACTTCAAGGCTATTATTTTACCCTTGCTGCTATTATTTTCTCGGGTGTATTGTTGTTCTTATTCGGGCTGTTCCGCTTGGGGGCTTTAAGCGAGTTTTTTCCCGCTTCTGCCTTGCAGGGGATGCTCGCCGCTATTGGGATTGGTATCCTTGCCAAACAATTCCATGTCATGCTAGGAATCACTAGTGTTAGCGGTAGTACCTTGGCTCAACTTGCTGCTTTCCCAGAATCCGTTAAGCAACTCACCTCTCTAAGCACGGAACAACTCTTAGCCCCTGTGATTGGTGTCTCTAGTTTTGTCTTTCTTTTTCTGTACGCACGAATTCGGAACCCTTTATTCCACCTGATCCCAGCACCAATGTGGGTGGTCGTCGCAACCATCGCTTTAAGTTATTACTACGAACTGGTTCTTCAACAGACACAGCCTTTAGATCCTTCTTTACTCATCCAATTGCCTAGTGATCTGGTTCAAAGTCTGCCCTCACCAAATTTTAGCAAGGTTACACAATTTGACTTTTGGGGTGTCGTGCTGAGTATTACACTTATTGCAAGTATTGAGTCCTTGTTAAGTATTAAAGCCGTTGATAAATTAGACCCACTAAAAAGACGATCTAACAACAACAAAGACTTGCGTGCGTTGGGCTTGGCTTCTATTGTTAGTGGCTTTCTCGGTGGCCTCAATGTGGTTACCGTTATTGCCCGTTCCTCTGTCAATGTCAACAATGGAGGGACCAATCGTTCGGCCAACTTTTTCCACGCTTTTTTCTTGGTGCTTTTCGTGCTCCTTTTTGGACCACAAATTCAGCGCATCCCCTTACCCGCCTTGGCAGCAATTCTCGTTTATACTGGCTATAAATTAGCCACTCCTGAGAACCTTCTGCGAATCTATCGCATTGGTGAAGAACAAGCCTTAATTTTTGCCGTGACCCTTGGAGTGACTCTTTATACCAATCTGATTAGTGGAATCGGTGCTGGGATTCTAGCTACTTTTTTGGTACACCTTTTCTTGACCAAAGGCCTCGGGCTGTTCAGCCGAAACCTACTCAAGCCAAATGTGCTGATGTATCAAGAGCAACAAAGCCAAACCTATTTTGTGAGTGTTAAACACTTTTGCACCTTTTTGAATTTCTACCGCCTAAAAGCCAAATTGGATGAAATTCCACAAAACGAACATGCGATTGTAGACTTCTCCCTCTCTGATTTTGTCGATCATACTGTTATGGAAGGGCTCAATGACTACCGAGATAGTTTTAGTCGTAAAGATGGAAATTTTGAAATTATTGGATTGGACGTCCACGAATCCGTTGCAGCGCACCCTTTTTCGGTTCGGCGTTTTAATCCTGTTCCCAATTTATTACGCCTGGGTGATAACTTTACCAAAAGACAAGATTCACTTCGCGAATTAGCCTTGGACTTGGGATGGCAGTACAATCCACAAGTAGATCAAAAAAGCAATGGAATTGACCGTTTTTTATTTTTTAAAACTCGCCAATTTAACTTTACCTCCAATCGCCTTACGAGCCCTAAAAAGACTTTTTCCTTCTTTGACCTTTCCTTTAGCGAAGGGATTTTTATTGCCAAAGAAGATCTCAACTCTTCCTTTTTACTGATAGAATCTCCGCTGCCTTTACCTGTTTTTGTATTAGACCGCGAGAGTTTTCTTACACCCTTATACCAGCTCACAGGCATTGAAGATTTAAATTTTGAGGCCTTTCCAGACTTTTCCAAACGCTTTTTCTTAAGCGGGGAAGATAAAAAAGCCATCCAAGCTTTTTTCACCAAAGAGGTGGTGTTCTTCTTTGAAAGCCACCCTGTTTATCATGTTGAGTCCAATGGTAAAAAAATCTTGATCAAAGGGAGAGATCGCTCTGCCAGCGTTTCCGAAATCAAAGCCTTGCTGAGCTTTGCGCGTGAGTTCTACCAGATTTTAGAGAAGCAGGGAAGCTGATTCGCGACTTAATTTGTACTTTCATCGGGATAATCATTGAATTCTAATGACCCTATATCCCATAGAAACCGGGAATTTTAAATTGGACGGGGGAGCCATGTTTGGTGTTGTCCCAAAAGTGCTTTGGCAGCGAACCAACCCCGCAGACGATTACAATCGCATTGATATGGCGGCGCGTTCCCTTTTAATCGAGGATGGCAAACGTCTTATCCTTATCGATACCGGGTTGGGCAACAAACAGTCAGAAAAATTTTTTAGCCATTATGCCTTGTGGGGCGATCATTCACTAGAACGTTCTTTGAATGCGTTTGGGTTTTCTAAGAATGATATCACAGATGTTGTTTTTACGCACCTTCACTTTGATCACTGTGGAGGAGCTATTATGCAGCGACCCGATGGAATGCTGGTTCCTGCTTTTCCCAATGCGCACTTCTGGTGCCATCAAGACCATTGGAATTGGGCCACGAACCCCAATCCTAGAGAAAAAGCCTCCTTTCTTCCTGAAAACATTCGTCCCATTCAAGAAAGTGGACAGCTTCAATTTCTGAAGGGCTCTGATGAAGAATTACTCAACACGCCCTTGGGCGTCGATTTTTTGGTTGTGGACGGTCATACCGAAAAGCAATTGCTTCCCAAACTAGAATACCAAGATAAAACCCTGCTTTTTGCTGCCGACCTATTGCCCACTGCAGGGCATGTTCCGATTCCTTATGTCATGGGCTATGATACACGCCCCCTATTGACTTTGGAAGAAAAAAGTCTCATCTTGCAGCGCGCCGCCAACGAAAATTGGTGCTTGTTCCTTGAACACGATCCACGCAATGAAGTTATTACGGTTCAGCAAACGGAAAAAGGGGTTAAACTGAATCAAACCCATATGTTTAAAAATTTGTTTTCATAAAACTATCGTCAAATCGTGATCTAAGGACTGATCCCTTATCGTTAAAAAATTCACCCTCATGAAAAGACTATTATTATTTGTCCTAGGATTATCGCTCACCGCCTGTGGTGGTGTTCGCTTTAAAGGGGAGCCTATCGTCGTATCCACCCAAAAACCATTAGAAACCACCCCCTCAACATCCCAAAAAAACGAATGGGCTCAACTCGATTTGGTTCAAGATCAAATTCCTGGGATGTCTGTTGAAAGAGCCTACTCCGAACTCATCCTAGAGAAAGAAGGTGTAGAAGTTATTGTCGCTATCATTGACTCTGGCGTGGACATCGAGCACCCTGAATTAGCCTCTAACATTTGGATAAATCAAGATGAAATCCCAGATAATCAAATTGACGACGATCAAAATGGTTATGTAGATGATGTCTATGGCTGGAACTTTCTCGGAGATTCACAAAATGAAAACTTGGAATACATTCGTTTACAAAAAAAAGAAGATCCCGGTTCCGATGCTTTTGAAGTCTATGAAAAAAAGCGGCAAAAGGAACGCAATAAATACAAAAGCCGATTGGCTAATTTTCTCTTTTTGGAGGATCAGATTCCACAAGCCCGTCAAACATTAAGAAAAGCCTTGGGAACCGAAACCATCGACTTGGATGCCGCAAGAAACATTCGTCCGATGCGTCCAGAACTTTCTGAAGCCATTGCCATGATGAGTTATGTCGAAAGTGTTGAGATTACAGATGCCATTCTAAAAAAAGCCATTAAGCAATATCGAGATGCTCTAGAATACCATCACAACCCTGACTTCGAAGGGCGTTCTATTGTTGGGGACGACCCTGATAATCTCAACGATCGCGACTATGGGGATGGGCGTATTCAAGGTCCGGTAGGAACCGATACGGATCACGGAACCCATGTGAGTGGTATTGTCGCTGGCAAAACGGTTGGCGTTGCTAAAAATGTCAAACTGATGGCCATTCGGGCTGTTCCCAACGGAGATGAATACGACAAAGACATTGCACTTGCGATACGATATGCCGTGGACAACGGTGCCAAGGTCATCAATGCCAGCTTTGGTAAAAGCTTTTCTCCCCATGCAGACTGGGTACACGATGCTATTCGTTATGCTGCAGCAAACGATGTCCTTTTGGTACATGCCGCTGGAAACGATAATGCCAATGTAAACCCCAATAATGAATCCAACTTCCCCGATGATTATGATGGTGGGAAGGAAATTTCAAAAAATGTTATCACTGTCGGCGCTAGTGCATGGACCTTTGATAAAAACCTACTCGCTGAGTTTTCTAACTATGGAAATATCTCAGTAGATGTCTTTGCACCAGGCTATAAAATTTATTCCGCTACCGCTGGACAGGGTTACGACCGTTTTAACGGAACCTCAATGGCTGCTCCCTATGTTAGCGGTGTCGCTGCCGTATTGCGCTCTTTTTATCCAAGGTATTCGGCTGAAAAGATTAAGAAAATTATCATTGCCTCTGGAGTTCCTATGTACGGTGAGCTTATCGTCCCTTCGGGAGAGGAAACCTACAGTCCTTCTTTCTACTCCAAAAGCGGTAAATTAGTCAACTTATACAATGCCTTGCTTTACGCTTCAAAATAAAATACTTATGAAACGTCTACAACAAACACCAACGACAACCCAGATGAAAAATATTTGCTTTGCAATTACCGCTTGTTTCTTTTTTAGCACTGCCCTTGCTCAAACATATTGGCAACAAGAGGTTGATTATACCATGACCGTTGAAATGGACGTCAAAGACTTCACCTATGAAGGATCTCAAGAGCTCATTTACACAAATCATTCTCCGGATAGTTTAAAAAAAGTCTTTTATCACTTGTTTTTTAATGCCTTTCGACC
>Ga0209603_1000499_pt1 | contig 47441 bp, 32 predicted proteins | sample COGITO_mtgs_1206_FD_184812 | JGI IMG/M metagenome (GOLD analysis project Ga0209603, IMG submission 184812) | Pelagic marine microbial communities from North Sea - COGITO_mtgs_120607 (SPAdes) (version 2) | ecosystem: Environmental > Aquatic > Marine > Epipelagic ...
CCGTTCGACTTGCATGTGTTAAGCCTGCCGCTAGCGTTCATCCTGAGCCAGGATCAAACTCTCCATTGTAATTATAACTTTAAGTTTTGTTGAAACAAATCTCAGGGGTTGCTAGTCTTTTAATTCTATACTTCAATACTTCAAAGAACTTAAATATTTTTTAATAAGCTAAACACTCATTTTAACGATGTAAAACTACGTTTAGTATTACAATCGGCCGGCAAAGGTAAACGAATATTTAAATCACACAAGAATAATGAAAAAAAATATAAGTTTTTTTTCTACAATTCATGTTTCAAATACATAAATAACTTTTTCGGGGTGCAAATATACTATGATATTTTTTTATTCTCAAACTTTTTCCTCTTAAATATTAACAAAATTTAAAGTTCTAGTATATAATGCTGGTAATCAGAGTTCAAGGATTGCTTTTAGCAAGTCTTATTATTTGGCCATTGATAATACCAGATGAAGAATTTACAAAATCTACAATAAAAGAAGCCATATTTACTGCAGAAACATCTGCTTTATAATCTGGAAAGGCTTTATCTAACATTTCTGTCTGTACAGCACCAAGCGCAAGCGCATTAACTCTAATATTTTTGGGCTTTAGTTCTTCAGCTAGACATTCAGTTAGAACTGTCAAAGCAGCTTTTGAAGAACTGTAAAGTGAAAGGCCAGGAAATTTTGAACTAAAATTAACCCCCCCCATGCTAGAAATATTAATAATTTGGCCATTGCAACAAGAAAGTTTTTCTAAAAGTAATTTAGACATATTGAAAGCTCCCCAAAAATTTATGTCCATTACATCTTTGTAATCCTGATAATCTATAGTGGAAAATGGCTTATTTATAAGTATACCAGCGTTATTGATTAAAATATCAACATTACTTTTGTCAATCCAACGGTTAACAATTTCAATATTTAAATTGTTTATATCCTCAGCAATAAACTCAAAATTATCAGGATTTTTAAGAACAGATTTAAGGGATTTTAGTGCTTTGAGATTTCTAGATATACCATAAACTTTATGATTTGAAGTCCAAATCTTAACTAGTTCTAACCCAATACCTTTAGAACATCCTGTTATTACAATATTCAAATTTTTAATTTTTAATAAAACTCATTACAGACTTAATGCCAGATGAGTTGTGAAATTTTAACAAATAAAATCCTTTACTCAAAGTATCAATATTTAAAAAGTATTTATTAGAATTTATTACGAATTTTTTAACCAGTTTTCCATTAATATCTAATATTTCAAAGTTTGTAGGGGATATAAAACTAGACATTACAATATTTAGATTAGAACTTGATGGATTGGGATAAAGTTTAATTTCAATATTATCTTTAGTATGATTTATACCCGTATTATTTACACAAAAGTTATTATACGTTGAGTCTCCATAGTCAGCATTAGCTATATTCATATTTACAAAAGTATAAGTGTCCCATTGATTTATTATACTGTAATTACCATCTATACTACAAGAACTATATTGAGAGCCGTACATTCCATCTCCGTAGGAATCAAAAATATTAAATCGGTAACAGCCATCTGTAAGGCATATATTATTATTTACTGTTTCCCCTGAGGAATTATCGGAATAGGTATCAAAAGGAACTTCGTACAAAATATTTCCTGAAGAATCATTAGTTATACTCCAAGAAACTTCGCTTCCCCAACAGTCGAGTTCTATTGAAACACGCAACAAGCTAGTTTCGGGGAAGTTAGAAAATCGAAACGATAAATTATTATTTGTTTCGTTTAAATCTAATGAATCATTTAATTTTACAATCTCAAGATCCAGATCATGCTCACCTGGATCTTGTACTAAAATTGAAGTATCTAGGTTTACAATAATAGAGGCGCCAGGATTTAATAAGCCTGTCCATAAATGTTGCCTGGCCAAAACTGTATCAATATAAATAAATATCAATGCGGAATTAATCGCACTAGATCCTGAGTTTGATAATTTAAATTCTAATGGAATCCATTTAGAGCAATAATAATCTTTGTTGGAGTTTGTGCTAGTTAAACCACCATCAAGTTGTAAAAGCGGAGTAGAATTTGGACAGTATGTTGCAATTTCAGTTAACCCACTATTTAACGGGTCAAGCCAATCCCTTAATCTTGAATTTGGTGATGTGGAATTATTTCCACTCCAAGAAAGAGAAAACCTACCATAAATATCATAGGAACTATTACCACATGCTGCTTGGCCACCGTATAATTGCCCAACTAAATAATGATCTTGATCCCAAAGTCCAGCACCAGAAGATCCACCTTCTGTAGTTGTATTTCTTTCCCACGACTCAATCCTAAGCATATTATTAGTCCCTCCTGAGGAAGATGTTTGAAGCGGATCATCATCAAATGATATTTTTTTAACATCCCCATTTGGATGATGGATTCCAACTGCAGAGTTAGGCAATAATGAAGAATTATTCCACCCAGAATAACAAATGTCATAAGATGAATCAGGAATAGTATTTAAAAGAATTAACCCAAAGTCTGAATAACTATTTGAAGCGACTAATGAAGATCCATTGATAGTTTGTTGAGCTCCTACAGGACTTTGACTATTTGCAATTGTTTGAGAACCACAAATTGGACTATCATAATTAAACCTAAAAACTGCACTACCCATGTTGGCTGGACCACAATGATCGGCAGTTAGGAAATATGGAGTTCCATCTTGAAATGTATTATTAATTAAAGTTCCTGTGCAAAGGCCTCCCCCATTCATAATTCGAGCTACTGAGGAAATTTCTTTTTCCCACGGCAACCCATCTGGACATATCACATCCATATTGCATGCACCAGATTCATTCACTCCTAAATTAAAGAAATTATCAATGTCCTTATATCCATGTATAATTTTAGAAAGATGAAGATTAGACTTCCCAATATTATTATTTGGTTCAAAAAATTCAATAATAATTTTATCCCCCTTTATTAAATCCGTTCCTAAAATATTTTGAGAGTTATTATTTTCACTAGTGTATGCACCGAGATAAAAATTATAACTTTTATTGTGAAGATATAAGTAAGAGCCTTTCTCTAAATAAAATTGATCAAATATTATATTTATTGATATTGCATTTTTAGAATTTATTTCAATTAATCTTAACACTCCCTCGTTTAAATTAAAAACTTTAGAATTTTCAAAAAAGTTAATATCAACATCGTATTCCTTTCCAAATTTAAAAGGTTTCATTTCTCCAGAATAATAAGAACTATCTGAGGTTAACTGATCTGAAAGATTAAAATTAGGTAAGACTATTTTAGGAACAGATTGAAACGTAGTTTGTTTAGTTGTCCAACTTAATGGTTCTCCTAAATCTTTAACTTGAGATTGAAACTGAAATAAAATAAATAAAAATGATATTAAGAAAAATTTTTTATTCATCATTTAGTCTAAATTATAGTATTTGTTTTAATAATCAAAGTCTACAGTAACATCTCTACTAGCCGGGTGTGCCTGACATGCAAGGATATAACCTTCATCAACTTCTTGCTCTGAAAGTGCATAGTTTGCGTCCATTGTGACTTTTCCAGTTTTTACTTTTGCTTTACATGTACAACAAACTGCCCCTTTACAAGAAAATGGTACATCAAGATCTTGTTCCATTGCGGCATCAAGAATAGATTCTCCACTAGAGTCAAGTGAAAATTCCACTTCTTCATCATCGCAAATAACTGTAACATTGGAACTGCCACTAAAGTCATTTTCGTTAACCATTGAAGTGGATTCTTCTTTTTCAAGAACGGGAGTTGTAAATAATTCGAAATTTATTTTTTCATTGCTAACATCAAATGATTCTAATACTTTTTTTGCAGAAAAAATCATCTCTTCAGGACCACATAAATAAAAGCCATCTGCATTTAAAAATGACATTTCCGATTTAAGTAATTGTGTCGTTTTATTCTCATCAATTCTTCCATTATACAATTCTAAATCTGTTTCTTCTCTAGTGTAAATATATTTAACAGAAAAATTATCATTCAAAAGTGAATTTATTTCGCTTTTGAACATCACGTCGTTAGATGTTTTGTTTGAATAAAAAAGAAGAAACTGAGTGTTTCTTTCTTTTAAAATAATTTCTTTAATCATAGATAGTATTGGCGTTATACCGGAACCTGCGGCAAAGGCAACAAACTTTCTATTATTACTTGAATCTATATTTTCTAATCTGAAGTTACCTTCAGGTTTTGAGACATCTATAAAATCACCTGTCTTTAATTTGTTATTGATAAAATTAGACATCTTTCCATTTGGAACTTTTTTAATTGCAACTGTTAATTTTTCGATTGATGATGAGCAAATTGAATAGGACCTTCTGCAATCTTCACCATTAATATTAATTTTAATTGTAATATATTGACCTGGGATAAATTTAAAATCATTTGCGAATTTAGATTCAATTTCAAAAGAAACTGATACCGAATCATGAGTTTCTTTTTTGATTTGATTTACTTTTAAAGAATAGAATTGAGACATTAAATTTTTAGTTAATTTGTGCGAAAATCGTAATAATTTTTTAACAATATGATATTGTTCAATAAATAACTTAAAACTAAATAATGAATTACAAAAATATTTTATTTCAAATATCAGACAGTATTGCTGAAATTAAACTAAATAGATCTGAACTTTTAAATAGTTTTAATTATGAAATGGCTGATGAATTTTTAGATGCTTTAAAGAAATGCAATAAAGATATTAATGTAAGAGCGATTGTTTTAACAGGTGTTGGTAGAGCATTCTGTGCTGGTCAAGATTTAGAAGAAGCAACCAGACAAGATGGACCTTCAATTGATCAAATAATTGAACATACATACAATCCAATAGTTGAAATGATTTATAAAATTAAAAAACCAATAATATGCTACGTTAATGGGATTGCAGCTGGGGCTGGGGCAAACCTAGCTATATGTTGCGATGTTACTTTTGCAGGGGAATCTGCAAAATTTATTCAGTCTTTTGTAAATATTGGCCTTGTACCAGATAGCGCTGGAACGTATAATTTACCCAGACTAATAGGAAAACAAAAAGCGGCTGGACTTATGTTTAGTGGGGAGAAGATATCAGCTAGTGAAGCTGAAGAAATAGGAATGATTTTTAAAGCTGTTAATGACGGGAATGGTTATGAAATTGCTTTGGAATTTGCAAAAAAACTAAGTAAAATGCCTACAAAATCAATAGGATTAATAAAGGAATTATTAAACGAAAGCAATGGAAATAGTATAAAAGAGCAGTTAGATCTTGAAAAAAAATTACAAATTACAGCTGCTTCTTCTGATGATCACAAAGAGGGTGTTAAAGCATTTTTCGAAAAAAGAAAACCAAATTATACTGGAAAATAGTTAATCCTTTACTAAATTCATTTCATCGACTAAGTGACCTGCCTCAGCATAAATATCAATTACCCATAATACATATCTTATATCAACCATGATATTTCTACAAATATCCTCATCAAATAAAATATCGCTCATAGTACTTTCCCAAGTCCTGTCGAAATTAATGCCTACTAATCTTCCTTTAGAGTCTAATGCAGGGCTTCCAGAATTACCCCCAGTTGTGTGATTAGAACCCAAAAAACAAATGTTTAATGTCCCGTTAGAGCCATATTTACCAAATTTTTTTTGGTCGTATAAATCTTTTAATCTAATTGGTATTTTAAAATCTGAATTACCAGTATTAAATTTATCAATTATTCCATCAATAGTTGTAAACCACCTATAAGACATCCCGTCTCTAGGCATTGTACCTTCAACCTTTCCATAGCTAAGACGCATAGTTGAATTAGCATCTGCAAAAAACACTTTGCTTGTATCACTTTCTATCAAACTTTTTAAATACTTTTTCATCAAAAGTTGATGTTCTTGTTCAAAACCCCTGTATTTAGGTAATATAATATCCGTAAAATGCCTGTATAATTCTTTTGAAAATTTAATAGCAGGGTCTTTTTGTAAAAACTTCAAGTACTTTTTATGACTTAGTTGTAATATATTTTTGGAATCTTCTAAAGTTGTTAAATGACTTTTATTGTATAAATTTTCTACAAACTGATCTGTATTACTGAATTCACTAATTATATTATTTAAAGATTCTGATTCTAAATTATCATTTAAATGTTTTAAATAAATAGGGAGTAACGATTTAAAAATATTTTCATCAACATTAACATCATAATTTTTAAAATAGCCAGCGATATTTTTTTGTTTTTTCTTAATCTCTTTACTAAAATCATCCACAGATTTTAACTTTTCAAACCCATTTGAGAAACGAATAATTTCCGGCCCATAATACCAAAGTTCAATAAATAGACTGTAGGCTAGTTGATATTTTATTTTATTATTTTCAAGAACAAACAATTTATTTAAAAGTTCATTATTTGAAGTGTTTTTTCTTTTCCAAATTTGTTCTTCTATTTGTTTTTTCTCTACGGCCTTCTTTTTTCTTAATCCTAAATCTTGACCAATCCATTTCTTGTAAGCATTACTAACTCTAGACTGTTTCGAAGCATACTTAATGTAATTTGATTCATTTAAATCCATAGCTAAATCGATATGTTTCAAACTATTTTTTCGCATTTCAATTCTTGCTGGCAAAATCTTATGTAAATAGTTATTTACTGCATTTGAAGTAATGTATTGTTCTGTTTTACCGGGGAAACCGAATACCATACTGAAATCATTCTCCTTAATGCCACTAATTTTAATATCTAGCGCAACTTCTGGCTGATAGGGTATATTTTCATTTGAAATTTCAGAGGGTTCATTATTAGTATTAGAATATATTCTAAAAACTGAAAAGTCACAGGTATGCCTAGGCCAAATCCAATTATCAGTATCTCCACCAAACTTACCCATAGAACTAGGTGGAGCACCTACTAATCTTACATCCTTGTAGGTTTTAGAAGTGATTAAATAATATTTATTTCCATAATAAAAAGGCTTAACTATGTATTTGTAACTGGGTTGATTTCCAGCTTGTTTTTGTATTCTTGAAATATTTTTAGAAATAATTTTTTTTGAATCTTCCAAATCTACATCTGAAACATCTTTAAAGACTTCTGATGTTACATCTTTAATACTTACAATAAAAGTAGCTGTAAGGCCAGGGTTTGTAAGTTCTTGGCTTTTTGACATTGCCCAAAACCCATCCTTCAAATAATTGTTTTCCAAAGAACTATGTTGCTGGATTTGACTGTAACCACAATGATGATTGGTTAAAATTAAACCTTGTTTACTTACCACTTCAGCAGTACATCCCCCTCCAAAATGCACTATTGCATCTTTTAAACTTGAGTGGTTAATACTATAAATATCTTCAGCTGAAAGCTCTAAACCATTACTTTGCATTTCACCTTCAATAACTTTTAAAAGTGAAGGAATCCACATTCCTTGATGTCCAAATACCAATAATCCTTTTGCATATAAAAAGAATAAGAAAAAAATAATTTTAAGCTTCATAATTAAGAATTTTCAACTAATATAACTGGATTTGTAAAAAACTTAGTTAGTTAATCAAATATTAACCTTTAAACTATATTTGTAAATATGATTTTTTTAGAACATCTGTTTAATTTAAGCATAGTAATAGTTATTTTCAATTTAGTTTGGGGAATTTTAGTCAAACTTCCTGAAATTTTATTGACTGGACTTAAACCAAGCAAGCCTATAAATTATATATTATCTGGGTTAAAATATTTTCTTTTAAGCAACTTAATTTATATAAATACAATAAATAGTATTCAAGAAAGTGTAATGAGTAGCTATCAATCAAATATTACTTATTTACTTGGAGGTGTTATATTATCTCTTTACTTGGCTGGTAAATTAAATAAAAAAAAATCTATGTTAAGTTTAATTTCAAGTATAGGATTTAATTCTAAATTTAAACACAACAAATCTTACCTAGAAAAACTAAAATATGAAAACCATATAGCTGGTATTTCAATTATTATTTATACAGCTAGTGTTGGATTTCCAGTTTTTGGAGAAATAATGACACAAAACCCCTTGAACATTTGGTTTAATAATACCATTCAAGGACTGTACCAAGCCCCATTACTTAAGGGAATATTTGGAGTCTTTGGCCTATTTTTTATGATTTCAACATTTCAGAATGGAATTTCAACAATTAAGCAGATGTTTTTTAAAGTTACTGGATTTAAAAACAAAGAAAATGATGCTGATTCGTTAAAAAAAGATGTGAAAAATCCTTTTCAAGAAATGAATGATAAAACTGAAAAATCTAAAATAGAGAATGATATCTACGTAGATTTTGAAGAAATTGATGATAAAGAAAATAATTCATGAAAATTGTGGTTAGAACTTTTGCGGGATTTGAAGAAATACTTGCAGATGAGATTTTTCAGATTACTAATGTCAAAGCTGAAATTGGTAAAAGGGCTGTTTATTTAGATGGTGATTTAGAAATCATATATTCTTTGAATTTATGGTGTAGACTAGCTCTAGAAGTTTTAGTTGAATTACATAATTACAAAGCAAGTAATGAAGACGAACTTTACAATGGTGCTTACGAATTCATATGGGACAATGAATTTTCTATTCATGAAACCTTTTCAATTAGCAGTGTTGTAAATTCTCCTTTTTTCAATCACTCTAAATATGCATCATTAAAAATTAAAGATGCTATAGCCGATCAGTTCAATAAAAAATATGGGAAAAGACCAAGTGTAGATAGAGATAATCCCGATCATAAATTTTTAGTTAGAATTTCTCACGATCAAGTAAATTTACTTTGGAACACATCGGGTGATCCATTATTTAAAAGAGGTTACAGAAAAATGACTGGTGTTGCTCCACTAAATGAAGTGCTTGCTGCAGGAATTATAAAGTTTAGTAGATGGGATTTCAAAAGACCTTTAATAGACCCAATGTGCGGGTCTGGGACATTTCTATGTGAAGCTTTAATGATTGCAAGGAACATCCCACCTTCTGTAGAAAGAAAAAACTTTGGTTTTACAAAACATAAAAATTATGATCATGCTTTGTGGACAACCATAAAAAATAAAGCTAATGAAAAAAAGAATGAAAATAAACCAGTATTGATGGGTTATGATAACTTAAATGAAATGATTATAGCTACAAGAAATAACATTAATAATATTGATTCAAATAACGATTGTAAAATAACATTTAAAGATTTTTTTGATTTAGAACCACCCGTTGATAACCCATTTTTAATTCTTAATCCACCATACAACATGAGAATAGCTCAAGAAAAAAATCATATGTTTTACCAGAAGATTGGCTCAAGACTAAAACATTCATGGAGTGGTTCTGACGCTTGGATATTGAGTGGTGATTTAGAAGGCTTAAAACATATTGGACTAAGACCAATTAGAAAGATAAAACTATTTAATGGCCCTATTGAAACTAAATTAGTTCATATTCCATTATATAAAGGAAGTAAAAAAATAAAAGGCAATAAAATTGGATAAAATTCAAATTCAAAATATTATCTCCAAAAAAATTAAAAGCTTAACAATCGAAATAGATGAACTTCGCCAATTGGCAAAGCCAATAGAGCCTGAAAACTCGATAGGAAGAATAAGTAGAATGGATGCTATTAATAATAAAAGTATTAATGATAGAATGTTAAGAAATTCAGAAGAAAAACTGCAAAATCTAAAGATTAGTATATCAAGAATTAATAATTCTGATTTTGGAATTTGTATAAAATGTAAAAACCCAATTAACTTCAAAAGAATATTACTTATTCCAGAAGTTCTTAAATGCGTTAATTGTGGTTGAAAATTCGCTAAAAATAATTAAAACGAAATTTTATGATTAATTCATTAACCATTTTTTATAAAAATCAAATTGAACATTTATTTTATAATAAAAAGAAAAATTTTAAATTGGCAATAAAATAGTGAGTTTCCTCTAAAAATATATCTCTCAAATTTTAACAATGGATTTAAATAAAGATAATGTACTAAAAAGTATAAAAAGCTTTATAGGTGCTGATAATGAACTTGCTATAAAAGAAGCAGAACATCAAATAAAAATATTTGATGTCGTTTTTCAAAAGGAACTATTAGAATACTCCGAAAAAGACGAAACAAAAAAAGACGTATCATTAAGTCCAGATAAATTAGAAGAGAACATTTTAATTTTAGAAGCCATTGATAATTATAAAAAAGAAAAAACAAAAATCAAGGAAAAAAAAGCTAAAAAAGAGAAACTTAATATCCAATCTAAAGAAGATATTCTCAATAAATTTGAATTCTTAATTACAAAAAATGAAGAGCTTGGAGATTTAGCGAGGGGAATAAAAGAAATAAGAACTGAGTGGAATAAAATTGAAGCTGTATCCCCAAAATCTGAACATTTATTACAAAAAAAGTTCAGTAAACTAAACGAATCATTTAATTACAACTTTAATATATATAAAGAATTAAAAGAAAATGATTTGAAAAGGAATTTTTCATTAAAAAACCAGGTCATACACGAACTTAAAAATTTAGATTTTATTAAAGATTTTAACAAACTTCAAGTGGAATTAAAAATTCTACAAAACAAATGGGAAGAAATTGGCCCAACTTTTAAAGAACATTGGGATGATCTTAAGAAAAAATACTGGTCTGAAGTACATATAATCCAAAAAAAAATTAATGCATTTTATAGTAAACTAAAATCAAACCTCAGAGAGAATTTAGAAAACAAAAAAAGACTAATTGAAGAAGTTAAATTACTATCTGAAAAAGAATCTAAAACGGCTAAGGAATGGGACATACTATCAAATCAATTTAAAGAACTACAAGGAAAATGGAAAAAAATTGGACCTGTTCCAAAAACTGAAAATGAGAAAATCTGGAAAGAGTTTAGATCCTACTTAGATATTTTTTTTAATGAACGAAAAGAATTTATAAATGTTGAAAAAAATAACAACAAAGAAAATTATGAATCTAAAATTAAATTGATTGAAACAGCACAAAAATATGTTGAAAATATTCAAAATGATAGTAATCCAGTACTTATTAAAAAACTTCAAATAAAGTGGAAAGAAGTTGGTAATGCTGGAAGATTTGCAGAGCAAAAACTTTGGAAAAAATTTAGACATCAATGCGATTCATTTTTTGAAGTTAAAAATCAGACTAGAATTGCTAATATTTCAGCAGAAAAGGAAAACTTAATTGCCAAAAAAACTATAATTGATAAATTTAAAAAATCAAGCTTTTCTGAGATTATGGGATTGGTTGATGAATTTCAAAAAATTGGTAAAGTTCCGAGAAAAAGTTCAGATGAAATAATAAGAAATTTTGAAGAAACAATTCAGAATTTAACAATTAAGCAAAGCTTTACAAGTGAAGAAAAACATAAAATTATGAGAGCAGTAAAGTCTTCTTTACTAAGTCATTCATCCGACCCAGAGAAAACTTTTATTAATGAGAAAAATAGACTCAATAAATTAATTAACACTTCTCTTAAAGAAGCTACCCAGCTTGAAAATAATTTAGGGTTTTTTTCAAATGCTAAAGGTAAAATGCTTGATGATTTTCAATTAAAAATTGAAAATCACAAATTAAAAATTTCTAATTGGAGAGATGAATTAAAAAAATTATCTGAAGCGTATAATCAAAAATAATTCTATATTTCAACATCTAGTATTTATATATGGAGAATGTTATTTTATTTACAGACGATGCAATAGTTTTTGGTTTATTAATGCTGTCATTAGGTTTTGTTTTTTGTACAGAATCATTAACTAATGGTTTCTGGCAAAAATTTTATAAAATAGTTCCTGGTTTGTTTATGGCTTATTTAATCCCAGCTATTTTAACTACAGCTGGAGTTATTTCACCAGAGTGGACATCAATAAATAGCTCTGGAGAAACAATTTTACATAGTTCTAAACTTTATTTTGTAGCCAGCAGATATTTACTTCCTGCAGCTTTAGTTTTAATGACATTAAGCATTGATTTAAAAGCAGTTTTTGGACTTGGATGGAAAGCTCTAGCTATGTTTTTTACTGGTACAATAGGAATAATTATTGGAGGACCAATAGCTATTTTATTGATTTCTGCAATTTCTCCTGAAACTGTTGGGGGTGCTGGACCCGACGCTGTTTGGAGAGGATTATCTACTCTTGCGGGAAGTTGGATTGGTGGAGGAGCCAACCAAACAGCTATGCTAGAAATTTATGGCTATAATCAAAAACTATACGGAGGAATGGTCTTTGTAGATATTGTAGTAGCCAATATATGGATGTCAATTATATTAATTGGAATAGGTAAATCAGATAAAATAAACAAATGGCTAAAAGCAGACAATTCCTCAATTAAAAAATTGAAAGAAAAAGTATCTAAATTTTCACAAAGTATTAAAAGAACACCATCTCTTACAGATATCATGATCATTATGTCTATTGGGTTTGGAACGGTTAGTTTTGCGCACCTTTGTTCTGGTATATTAAGCTCTTTTTTTCAAGATTTTGTATCAAATATTCACTCCGCCAGTACTCGTAACATTTTTACATTTCTTGAATCTAAATTTTTCTGGATTATAAGTATTGCTACAATTGTTTCTATTGGTCTTTCATTTACAAAAGCTAAAAATTATGAAGGTGCTGGTGCAAGTAAATTTGGAAGTGTATTTATTTATATTCTTGTTGCAACAATTGGAATGAAAATGGACTTAAAAATGATTTTCGATAACATGGGTTTAATTACGATAGGAATTGTTTGGATGAGTATTCATGCATTACTGTTGATTATTGTTGCTAAACTAATAAAAGCACCTTACTTTTTTCTCGCTGTTGGAAGCCAGGCAAATGTAGGGGGAGCTGCATCTGCACCTATAGTAGCTTCTGCATTTCATCCATCATTAGCAACAGTTGGTGTTTTGTTGGCTGTAGTAGGATACGCAGTTGGAACAGTGGGTGCAATAATTTGTACAATTTTAATGGAAACTGTTAGTTACTAAAATTATGTACAAATTTCTATTTAAAATTATTGGTTGGAAAATTGATGAAAATATTCCAAAAGAATATAAGAGATGTGTTTTAATTGGTGCACCACATACTTCAAATTGGGATTTATTTTATGTATTATTTCTTTTTAAAATACTAAAGGTTCCTTATAAATTTACTATTAAAAAAGAGTGGTTTCGATTTCCTTTTAATTTAATAATAAAACCACTTGGAGGATTACCAATTGACACAAAAAATAAAGGAAAGAGTGGAAATATTAAAAAAATGTCTGACTTATTTAAAAATAATGATGATTTTGCTATGGGAATCACCCCTGAAGCTACAAGATCTTTAAGAGAAAAATGGAAAAGTGGATTTTATCATTTAGCAAAATACAATGATTTACCAATTTGTCTTGGCTACTTAGATTATAAGACAAAAACTGCTGGAATTGGAGGCCCAATTTATCCAAGTGAAAATAAAGAAAAAGATATGAGAAAAATCATGGATTTTTACAAAACAAAAACTCCTAAAAATCCAAAACAATTTTCATTAGACAAACGATATATTTAGTATTAAATCTAAGTTTTGTATTTATAAAATAAATGCATACAAATAACGTGGGGAAAACTTATTGCAGATAGAAAAATAAAAAAATAAGCAAGGCACTGTTTCATTTCTAAGTCTAATAAATAAATAAAAACTAAGTATAAGAATATCGCACCAATATTAAAAGGAAGGGCATTCATAAACATATTAAAATGAGTTTTTTGCAGGTTTTTTTTAAGATGCATCCACCCTATTTTACTATGCTGAAATATAAAATATAGTCCAAAAGTTAAAAGTAAACTTTCGTAATTTGACAAGTATAAAAACACAACTATTAAAAACCATTCTAAATTTCTTTTAGAAACTGCAGCAATTAATGGAAGAATCAGTAAAGTATTACCTAACATAATATAATTGAAATCTGTTTTTGGAATCTTAATATCTATCATTGATAAAATATTCGAAAACTCTACGTAATGGATCAAAAATATTGAACTAAAAAGTATACACCCCCATAAAAAACCAATTAAGTTAGATTCTATCCCCCAATTATTAATTTCAGTTTGTCCAAAATGCCATGCAGAATAAATTAAAAAAAATATTAATCCTAAAACTGGAATCCAAAACCATATTAATAAAATAGGAATCATCATTAATAAATAGTAAAAAACAAACTTTACATTGATTTTGGTGTTTTTATCTAAACTACCCGTCAAATGATCTAATGCGCCATGGGGAATGCCAATAAATAACAATCCTAAAGTAAGTACATACAAATTATTACTTGATAAATTTAGAAGTTCTGTAGTGGGAGAGGAATGGTCAACAATTACATAAATTATAATTAATAATGGAAATATAATTTTTTTAAACTTCCAATAAATCCAATAAAATATAGATTTTATGAATACTCCTATTTGAAGTTTATAAAACATCGATAAATCTTCAAAAAAGGAGGTTTTTTCATCTAAAAATCTTAATATAAAATAGGATGATTTAACTTCAAATAACCTTTCGAATATAGGTTTACCTTTTAAAGGCCAAATAGTTAAAATAATTAATAACAACTGATCATAGAAAAGAAATCTTTTGTTAGGTTTAACTTTTTTTGATTTTATATTCCCTCCTTCACAAATTAATTGTGCATGGCGGTACATGTTTTTAAAAGCATATCCCGTACTTGGTTTTACGTTACCAGCTCTGGTCCCTATATTTACCCAATTTTTTACAGAAGCCTGTTCTGGTAAGTTTGAACTCATAGGAATAATTCCTTTTTCTTCATCTAAAATTTCATATGAACCAAAGTATTTAGAAATAAATCTATCTAGTTCTTTTTTTGCGTCTGAATTATTAATTATTTCTTTTCCAAATCTGGTTAATTCAATTAAAGCAGATGTAGAGCTGTAAGGTAAAATATACACAAATTGAGTTGCTTTTTCTTGAGGAATCCTAAAGTCCATCATATGATAAACGTTAGAATCTAGAGTAGTCTCTTTCAGTTTTACTTTTAAACCAAAAAATGATTGGGATATATTAAAATTATCATTAGATATTTTTGTAAAATCAGGTGGTCTACTATCAAAAATCCAAGAGCTTGAATAGTTGTTTTCTTTGGTGTTTACTAGTAAGGCTCCGGATTCATTAATACTTAAAACTTTTTCTTTACTATGCTCAATTTTAAATTTAGAGGATATTTCTCTGGTCCAATCATATAAATCTATGCTGTCTACATGAAAGTATTCAATAGGATGAATTTTAGAACTTTGGTTATCATTAATTCGAATACTAGTCCAGCTTTTAGAAATAATAGATTTAAAACTTTGAAATATTTCATCATTTCGATTGGCCCAAAAACAAAAGGTTTTATCATTTTCTAGTTTTTCACTAGGTTCAATAATTAGAATTTTTTTTCCATTTAGTAAGGATTTTTTTTTCATTTCAATGATTAGGATACAAGTACTTGCTCCCCAACCAACAAAAATTATATCATAATGAAGACTTTTTTTCGACAAAATTTAATTTGAATTACACAATATATAACATTTAGCAATTAAATATTTTAATTTTAAAGAATTAAAAAACATAAAATGCGAAACCTTTTAACTCTTTTATTCATTATTCAATTTTGTTTTATTTATAATGCTCAAAGTAATAATGATAACTCTTTAACCTTAAGTGATGCTGTTTTAGGATACTACAAAAACCTTTATCCAAAAAATTTAAATGGTATTAATTGGAATGAAAACAACGAGCTTTATATTAGAAAAAAAAATGACCTTATAGTTTTTAGCTATGTCAACAAATGGAAAAAGAATCAGCAAGGGATAAGTTCTCAAATAATTAGGGACACAGCAGTAAAAAACTTTAAAGATTTTAAATACTTTGATGAGAATTCTTGTAGCTACAGGATAAACAACAAATATTTTTATAAAAATAATGGAAAAAGTTTATTAATTACATCACCTCATCGAGCTGCTAACAAAGATATAAGTCCAGATAAAAATAAAATAGCTTACACTATTGGTAATAATTTATACCTATCAACTGTAAAAGACAGTTTATTAGAAATCACAGATAATAAAGATTTAAATATTGTTTCTGGACAAGCCATTCACAGGTATGAATTTGGAATAAAAAAAGGAATTTTTTGGAATAATCAAAGTTCAAAAATTGCTTTTTATCAAAAAGATGAATCTGATGTTCACAATTATCCATTATTGGATATAAATAGCACTCCTGGTAAAGTTAAAAGTATCAAGTATCCTATGGCAGGACAAAAAAGTGAATATGCCAAAATTGGAGTATATGATTTAGAAAATAAAAAAACAATCTTTTTAAAATTGCAACAGCCTAAAGATCATTATGTAAGCAACTTATCCTGGGGGCCAAATGGTCAATATATTTACATTGCTGAGTTAAACAGAGATCAGAATCATTTAAAATGGGCACAATACAATCCTAACTCTGGTTTAAGGATTAAAACTATTTATGAAGAAACTAATAATAAGTGGGTGGAACCTGAATATCCAATATACTTCCTTCCAAATAAAGAAAATGAGTTTATTACTTTAAGTGAAAGAGATGGATATATGAGTCTTTACCATTACAATACAGCTGGTAAGCTCATAAAAAAAATATTAGAAAATAAATGGGTAATTACAAAAATTCTAGATGTATTAGAAAATAAAATATTCTTTGAAGGCACTGGTGAAGATCCTCGATCAGTTCATGCATTTTCAATAAATATAGATGGTACGGAATTAAAAAAAATAACAACTGAAAAGGGTATTCATTCTACTCAAATTAGTCCTAATCATAAGTTTATTCTCGATCAATATTCTAATTCCAAAACTCCGGGTATAACTCAGTTAATTAATCTTGAGAATTTCAAAACTAATTTAATACACGAATCAGAAAATCCTTTGGATAATTATTCAATAGGAAAAACTGAAATGCTTAAAATAACAAATAGCAACAATGACGAATTGTATGGCAGATTAATTAAACCCTTAAATTTTGATGTAAATAAAAAATATCCTGTTTTAATTTATGTCTATGGCGGACCTCACGCCCAGTTAGTAAAAAACAATTGGTTAAACGGAGCAAGTCTATGGATGTATTGGATGGCCCAACAAGGATATCTAATTTTTACAATAGATGGTAGAGGATCTGAAAACAGAGGATTTGAATTTGAAAGTTCCATTTTCAGAAATCTTGGAGTAAATGAAATGAAAGATCAAATTGCTGGCTTAGATTATTTAAAATCACTAAATTATGTGGATTCAAATAGAGTTGCTTTATACGGCTGGAGTTACGGTGGTTTTATGACAACATCTCTAATGACTCAGTATTCAAATTTATTTACTTGTGGAGTTGCTGGAGGTCCCGTTATAGACTGGAAATGGTATGAAATAATGTATGGAGAAAGATATATGGACAAACCAAAAGATAATATTGAGGGATATCGTTCAAGTTCTTTAATAAATCATGCGAAAAATTTAGATGGTAATTTATTACTAATACATGGGACTAATGACGATGTTGTGGTAATGCAGCATAATTTAGCATTTATTGAAAAATGCATTAAAGAGGGCAAACAGGTTGACTTTTTTCCATATCCAATGCATAAACATAATGTTAGAAGAAAAGATAGAGTTCATTTAATGGAAAAGGTCTTGAATTATGTATTAGTGAATAACCAATAAACTTTATTCTCTGGTATAACAATGTATTTTTTAATAGAAAATAATTTTATCTTCGAGCAAAATATGAGAAACTATTTAAAAAGCATACTTTCTTTGTCTCTAATTTTATTTGGACTGGCTAGTACTATAGCTCAATCAGGTGTTCAATTAAATTACGGAAAAACATCAAAAAACACTTCTCAATACTCTACTCTCAGAGGAACTATTTACGAAAAAGAAACCGGGGAACCATCATTTGGCACAAATGTCAAAATTAAAGGAACAGGAATTGGTGCCTCAACAGATTTAAATGGGTACTACCAAATTAATAAACTTTTGGAAGGTGAAATAATTTTAGAAGTTACCAATATTGAGTTTAAAACAATTGAGCTCGCAATTGTTCTAAAAAAAGGCAAAATAACTACAAAAAACTTTTTTTTAGAAATTAATGATGAAATTTTAAATGAATTTGAGTATAGTGCTGAAGCAGAAGACCGAAAAACTGAAGTGAAAATATCTGTTATTACAGCTACTCCAAAAGATATGGCTCGTGTTGTTGCTATTGGTGGAGAACCTGACTTTGCACAATATTTACAAACTACACCAGGAGTTGTAACTACTGGTGACCAAGGTGGCCAAATGTATATAAGAGGAGGTTCACCAATTCAAAACAAAGTATTATTAGACGGAATGACAATTTACAATCCTTTTCATTCAATTGGATTCTTTTCAGTTTTTGATATAGATATAATAAAAAGTGCAGATATTTATACAGGTGGTTTTTCTGCTAAGTATGGAGGAAGAATTTCTTCAATTATGGACATAACCACTATTGATGGAAATAAAAAAAGACATTCAGGAAAAATATCAGTTAATCCCTTTGGTTCGAAATTAAAAATTGAAGGACCAATAAAAAAATTAAATGAAGAAAATAGTAATTCCTCCGCATCATATATTTTTTCGGGAAAAACATCTTATTTGGAACAAACTTCTAAAAAATTATATAGTTATATTGATTCAAACGGCCTTCCTTTTAATTTTACAGACCTTTATGGTAAAATATCTGTCAACGGAGTTACGGGAAGTAAAGTTAATTTTTTCGGATTCAGTTACAATGATAAAGTTAAATACAAAGCAGTTTCAGACTTAAATTGGAATTCTTGGGGAGTTGGTTCAAACTTTGTGTTGGTCCCTTCAAATTCACCAGTTTTAATAATGGGAAAATTTAATATAACTGATTATAAAATTTCACTAGCAGAACTAGATCCTATTAATTCAGGAGAAATATTAGACCCTAGAGAAAGTAGAATCAATGGTTTTAATTTAGGATTTGATTTCAAATATTTTCTTGGTGAAAATGAAATAAAATATGGTATTGAAGTAAATGGATTTACTACAAATTTTAATTTTTTCAATAGTGTCGGAAGAAAAATCGAGCAAAAAAATAATACAACTGAACTAGCTGGGTATATAGATACAAAAATAATTAAAGGACTATTGGTTATAAATCCAAGTTTTAGAGCTCAATACTATGCGTCACTAAGAAATTTTTCACCTGAGCCTAGAATAGGCTTGAAATATAATATTACAGAAAAATTTAGAATTAAAACTGCAGGTGGAATTTATTCTCAAAACCTAATTTCCGCAAATTCAGATAGAGATGTTGTTAATTTATTTTACGGATTTCTTTCCGGGCCTGACAATTTACAAGATGAAATCACACTAGATAACGGAAAAACAGTTGATAGAAAACATTCACTACAGAAAGCTACTCATGCAATCTTTGGATTTGAGTGGGACTTAGCAAAAAATCTTACTTTAAATATTGAGGGCTATTATAAATGGTTCAATCAATTAAGCAATATTAATAGAAATAAGTTGTATGATGATGATGAAAGTAATGTTGACGATGTTCTTAAAAAAGATTTTATAATAGAAACTGGAGATGCATATGGAACTGATTTTGTTTTAAAATATAGTAACGAAAAAACTTATTTATGGGCAGTTTATTCCATTGGTAAAGTTTTAAGATGGGATGGATTTACAACTTATTCACCACTTTTTGATAGAAGGCATAATATAAATCTTGTGGGAACCCAAGAATTTGGAAAAGGATGGGAAATTAATGCAAGATGGAACTTTGGAAGTGGCCTTCCTTTTACCCAAACCCAAGGATATTATCATTCGGTTGATTTCTCAGATGGGATAAACACCGATATTTCAACAACTAATGATGACCAATTATCTATTATATATGCTGGTTTAAATCAAGGTAGACTTTCCGCTTATCACAGACTTGATTTAGCCATAAAAAAACATATTGATTTAAGTGCGAAATCAACATTAGATTTGACTTTAAGTGTTACAAACGTTTACTCAAGACAAAATATTTTTTACGTAGATAGAATTACTACAGAAAAAGTTTATCAGCTTCCTTTTCTTCCAAGTTTAGGTGCAAGTTGGAAATTTTAATTTCTATTTAACTCAACACTTCAAAATTTAATATTAACTTTAATTCCCGTATCAATATCTAAAATACGGAATGAAATTATCATCAACTAAATATATTTTTGTAACTGGAGGAGTAACCTCTTCTTTAGGTAAAGGAATTGTATCTGCTTCGCTTGCTAAACTTTTACAGTCTAGAGGTTTAAGTGTTACTATCCAAAAATTAGATCCTTATATAAATGTTGATCCAGGTACATTAAATCCCTATGAACATGGAGAATGTTATGTAACAGACGATGGTGCTGAAACAGATTTAGACTTAGGTCATTATGAGAGATTTCTTAATATTCAGACCTCACAAAATAATAATGTAACTACAGGTAAAATTTACCAATCTGTTATAAATAAAGAAAGAAATGGAGATTATTTAGGTAAAACTGTTCAGGTTATACCTCACATAACAAACGAAATCAAAGAGCATATACTAAAACTTGGAAAAGGAAAAAATTATGATGTAGTTATAACGGAAATTGGAGGTACTGTTGGGGATATAGAATCTCTGCCTTTTATTGAGTCCATTAGACAATTAAAATGGGATCTTAATCAAGACGTCTTGTTTATTCATCTAACTCTTATACCATACCTATCCACATCTGGAGAACTAAAGACAAAGCCAACTCAACATTCTGTTAAAACACTTTTGGAGTATGGAATTCAGCCAGATATTCTAGTTTGCAGAACAGAGTATCATTTAGATAATAATCTTAGAAAAAAAATTGCACTGTTCTGTAATGTTGAACAAGAATGTGTCATAGAGTCTATTGATGCTAAATCAATTTACGAAGTTCCTTTATTAATGTTCAAAGAAAAACTTGATGCAGTAGTTTGTAGCAAGTTAAAAATTGATATAAATAGTAAACCTGATCTAAATAAATGGAAAAAATTTCTTTCTCATTTACAAGATCCAAAACAAACTATTGAGATAGCTTTAATAGGAAAATATGTAGAACTTAAAGACTCTTACATATCAATTGCAGAATCATTAATTCATGCAGGTGCGAAAAATAAGACTAAAGTAAATTTACACTGGATTCATTCGTCAAAGTTAGAGGAAGAAAAATACTCTTCATTGCTTAAGAATGTCAATGGTATAATCGTAGCTCCAGGATTTGGCTCAAGAGGAATTGAAGGCAAGGTTAACGCCGTAAATTATGCAAGAATAAATAAAATCCCATTTTTGGGTATTTGTCTAGGAATGCAATGTGCTGTAGTTGAATTTGCAAGAAATGTTTTGAAAATGAAAAATGCCAACTCAATTGAAATAAATCCTGAAACTAAGTTTCCTGTGATAAGTATGATGGAAGAGCAAAAGAAGCTTAAGAAAATGGGTGGCACCATGAGGCTTGGTTCCTACAGCTGTGATGTAAAGAAAGGAAGTTTATTACATAAAATATATTTAAAAGACACTATTTCTGAAAGACACAGACATAGATTTGAATTTAATAATCAATATTTAAATGATTTTGAATCTAATGGAATAATTTTCTCAGGAATAAATAGAAAAAATCAACTTATGGAAACAATTGAAATTTCAGATCATCCTTGGTTTGTTGGTGTTCAATTTCATCCCGAGTATAAAAGCACTGTTGAAAACCCTCATCCTATTTTTTTAGGTTTAATTGAAGCTGGTTTGGAACATTCATCTTAAATTAAATTATTATTTAATGTTGCCTGAAAAAATAGTTCAAAAAATGATTTCTAATGATTCATTTAGTAACTGGCTAGATTTAGAAATAGAAGGGGTTAAAAAGGGATATTGTAAATTAAAAGCTACAATTAATAAACACATGACAAATGGATTTGATCTAGCTCATGGGGGAATTTGTTATAGTATTGCAGATAGTTGTTTTGCATTTGCAGCCAATTCAACAGGAAAAATTTCTTTAACAAAAAGTGCAAGTATTAACTACTTAAAAAAAGTGGAAATCAATGATATTATAACAGCAGAATGCCACCAATTAAATGAAAATAGTAATTTATTTACAGTTTATCTCTTTAACCAAAGAAATGAAGAAATTGCACTTTTTAAAGGTACTGCACATTTCACAAATAAAGATTGGTCCTAAATTTGAATTAACTTTATAAAAAACTTATATGAAATCAACATATATTTTAGATGCAATAAGAACTCCAATAGGGTCGTTTGGAGGTTCACTTAGTAATGTTAGAGCTGATGACTTAGCTAGTATTCCTTTAATATCATTAATGGAAAGAAATCCAAAAGCAGACTGGGAACAAGTTGAAGATGTTATTTTAGGATGTGCAAACCAAGCTGGGGAAGACAATAGAAATATTGCTAGAATGGCGCTCTTATTAGCAGGTCTTCCCTTCAAAATTGGGGGAGAAACTGTTAATCGTTTATGCTCCTCTGGGATGGCGGCTACAATTAATGCTTACAGAGCAATTACTATTGGAGAGGGTAATTTATATATTACCGGAGGGATAGAACATATGACTAGAGGGCCTTGGGTAATGTCAAAAGCATCTAAAGCATTTGGAAGAGATGTTCAATTTCATGACTCTAGTTTTGGATGGAGATTTATTAACCCAAAAATGGTTGAGCTTTATGGAACCGAAGGAATGGGCCAAACTGCTGAAAATTTAGTTTCCCTTTACAAAATCTCGAGAGAAGACCAAGACTTATTTGCATTCAATTCACAAATGAAAGCTTCCAAGGCAATTAAAAGTGGTAGGCTTAATAAAGAAATTTGTAGTGTTAATATTCCTCAAAGAAAAAAGAGTGATTTAATTTTTGAGACCGATCAATTTATTAAGCCTCATACCACTCTTGAAAAATTAAAAACATTAAGACCTGCTTTTAAAAAAGAAAATGGTTCAGTTACTGCTGGAAATTCATCTGGACTAAATGATGGTGCTGCTGCTTTAATAATAGGCAATGAGAAATCAGCTATAAAAAATCATTTTGAACCAATAGCTAGAATTGTTGGTGCTGCAGTTGCAGGAGTTGAACCAAGAGTAATGGGGATTGGACCAGTTGAAGCTACTAAAAAAGTACTTAAGAGAACTGGCCTATCACTTAATCAAATGGATGTAATTGAAATTAATGAGGCATTTTCAGCTCAAAGTTTAGCTTGTATAAGAGAATTAAAACTTGATGATAATGATCCGAGAATTAATCCAAACGGTGGTGCAATTGCAATTGGACATCCGCTAGGAATGACTGGTGCAAGATTATTACAAACTGCTGCAATTGAACTTCAAAATAAAAATAAAAAATATGCATTAGTAACAATGTGTATTGGAGTTGGCCAAGGATACGCTACTGTTATTGAAAAACCGTAAATAATGATTTTTGAGTTTAAAGGAATTAAGCCTGTAATTGATCCAACTTCATTTGTGCACCCTCAAGCAAGTGTTACTGGAGATGTCATAATAGGCAAAAATGTTTACATTGGACCTGGAGCAGCTATAAGAGCTGATTGGGGTAAGATTATTATTCAAGATGGAGCCAATGTTCAAGAAAATTGCACAATTCATATGTTTCCAGGTGTAACTGTAAATATTCATAAAGGAGCACATCTAGGACACGGTTGTATAGTCCATGGAGCAACTATTGGTTTTAACTCCATGATTGGCATGAATGCAGTTATTTTGGACGATGCAAAAATTGGAGACGAATGTATAATAGGAGCTTTAACATTGGTAAGAAGCGAAATGATTATTCCAAATAGAAAAGTAGTTGTTGGAAATCCTGCAAAAATTATTAAAGATGTTAGTGAAGAAATGATTAGTTGGAAAACTGAAGGAACAAAAATATATCAACAACTTCCAAAAGATTGCCATAATACATTTAAGGAAACTAAGCCCTTAAATGAATTTTCAGAAATTGAGGATAAAAAAATAAGTAATTATAAAACCTGGAAAAAAACTAATAATTAATCATTTTAGTATTCTACTACAAAAAATTATTGTCTTTCATCCATTGATCATTATACATTTTACCAACATATCTACTTCCAGAATCATGAAGAAGGACTACTACTATATCATCTTTTGAGAAATGTTTTTTTAACTGAATAACTCCTTTAACAGCTGCGCCACATGAATTCCCAGCAAAAATACCCTCTTCACGTGCAATTTTCCTAGTGAATACAGCCGCATCTTTATCGGTTACTTTTGTAAAACCATCAATAACAGAAAAATCAACATTTTCAGGTAAAATATCCTCTCCTATTCCTTCAGTTATATATGGATAAATCTCATTCTCATCAAAAATACCCGTTTCATGATATTTCTTAAAAACCGAACCATAAGTATCAATACCCCAAATTTTAATTTTTGGATTTTTTTCTTTTAAGTATTTTCCAACTCCAGAAATAGTTCCTCCAGTCCCTACTCCAACAATAAAATGTGTTATTTTTCCATCAGTTTGTTTCCAAATTTCAGGACCAGTCTGCTCATAATGAGCAATTGTGTTTGATGGATTATCATATTGATTAACATACCATGAATTAGGTGTTTCTTCAGCAATTCTCTTTGATGTTGAATAGTAAGATTGGGAGTCCTCAGGTGCCACATTTGTAGGGCATACTATTACCTCAGCACCAACAGCACGAAGAATGTCAAATTTTTCTTTAGATTGTTTGTCAGTAGAAACACAAATAAGCTTATATCCTTTTACAATTGCTGCAAGCGCAAGTCCCATTCCCGTATTTCCAGATGTACCTTCCACAATAGTACCGCCAGGTTTTAATCTTCCATCTAACTCAGCGTCTTCTACCATCTTAACCGCCATTCGGTCTTTAATAGAACTTCCTGGATTAAAAAACTCAACTTTAGCTAGAACTGTAGCGTCAACTTCATTTGTGATTTTATTAAGTTTTACAAGTGGAGTATTTCCAATTGTTTCCAAAATATTTTTAGCGTATTGCATTGTGTCCAAAATTAGATTGTAAAGGAACAAAATATTTAAAGAAAATTACCTATTAGATTCCAATTTTCAAAGAACTTAAAAACTTCAATCTAAATAAAAATTATTTATAAAATAATAATGTCAGAAAAATAAAAAAATGATATAAAATATAATTAATAAGAATTATAACCCTAATAAGTCACGAGCTTGTTTAGAGGTTATAATATTACTTTGGAATTCTCCGACTATAAAGCAATCTATAAGACCATTTTCAACTAGTATTTTTCTATATTTTAAAGCATTTTCATAATCCATGAAATCACCCATATAATATTTAGTATATCCTTGTTGAAGGTTCGAAACAGCTTTTACATTACCTAACTTTCTATAACTTTCTAAAATAGACTCAGAAATTTTTTCTTTAAAAGCACCAACTTGTATTTTGAATTTAACTTTTTCAGGATTAATTTGATTACCAGAAAGTGTTGAGGAAACTTCTAAATTTTCAGTAAAGTTCTTCTTTACGTCAAAACCTGCTTCTTTTAAAGATATTCTTTTACCCTTTTGGAATGCAACTATAAAAGCATCATTATATCCAGAAAGTGTAAGATCTACCTTGTGTTGAGCAGCTTTGAACTTATCAGTGAAAGATCCAGAATAAAACCTGTACAGTCCATCATCACCTTTAATTCCTACAACATTAGGCATTCCATTGAAAACTGATTTTTTCATTCTTCTATTAAATGCACCTATTTGAACTCTTAAGACTGGAGAGTCATTATTAGGTGGTGTAATTAATGGAACTACATCTTTAGAAATGTTTTTGTTAATTTTATTTGGTTTTGTTTTATATTCCTCTTTTGAGTCTGAATTAACAATCTCATTAACATCATTTGAGGTTGAATTAATAATCTTACTAACTTCTTTTGAGTTTGAATTAATGATCTCATTAACTTCTTCTTCTTGAATTGTTACAATTTCTTGATTTTCTGAAATTTCAACTACTCCTTGGATTTCAACACTATCTTGCTCTAACTCTTTTATTTTATTTGACAACTCTTCTTCATTATACCCGCCCAAAACATATACCGTTGAGTCACCTGATTCTTTAACTTGAAAATCTTTATCTGAAAGTTTTTCCCAAAGTTCTTCAGAGGAAACTCCTTCTTCATCTGATCCAACAACTACGAAAAGATCTTTTTTAGGTTTGTTTTCAGATTCAACTTTTTCTTTTTTAGAAATGACTTCATCAAATTTCATAGGACCATTAAAAGATTTATTATAAATAGTGTCCCATTCTGAATATTCTCCGCTAGAATCTCTATAAATTTTATAAGCTAGTAAGAAGTCCTCATCATTCATAGTAGAACCTTGATCATTAACTATGGCACCCTCCATACTTAACAGCTCTATATCGAAAGAATTAGTAACACCATCAAAATCATCATCTAACGGACAGCCATATTGGTCAACCATTGTATTTGGAGGAGTTTTTGCACAGAAATCTACATGGTCAACAATTCCATCCTCATCAGAATCTATAGTATCTTGTAAAAGTATATTCATAGCAACATCATCCATCATTGGGTCATATGGTTTCTTCTTTTCTGAATTAAAGTCATAGACAATTGCAATATGAGTAAAAAGTAAATTATCATTTCTTTTTGAACCAACATAATTAGTTCCATTTTCATTAATTCCATCAATCAGATTTGAAGACGTAAAATGCATCGCAGTTCCTACTCTAAATTTTATTCTATTACCAACATGTACGTGAGCTCCAATCTCTAAGGGAATTCCAAAGGCAACTTTATTTTTTGTGTCATCTGGTGATAAAAAATCTATATCTGCAGTGAAATTTGGTTTACCACTAGTTGTAACGGTATCAATAGTAGATAAGTATTCTATTGATTCTAAACCAAGATGGATGTACGGTTCAACAATATGATCTTTTTTCAAAAGTTGACCGAAATTATAATTAACAGTAACTCCACCAGATCTAATCTCAGTATTAAAAATTAAGGGATTAGATATTAGAGGTCGAGGATCATTTTCTTTAATAGATGTTCTTCCAAACATTACGTAAAAAGATAAATCTAAAAATTCATTAATGGGGTTTACCAATCTTAAGGTATATGTAGGAACTAAAGATTGAAACGGATATCTCTTTAATTTCCCATCTACAGAATCCCCTATATCACCTAAGAAAGACAAGCTTCCAATTCCAATAGAAACCATAGGCTTAAATAATTTTTCTTGGTTAGATCCTTCCTCAATTTCATTTGAAGTATCAATTACATCTTCCCAATATTTTTTTTGTCTTATTTCTAGATTTTTTGGATTAATTAAACTTCTTGAATTTTTGTTTCCAATAATGGTATCTTTTGTATCTAAAATTATTGGAGATGTGTCAGATGAATTAGAATCTTCTATTGAGTTTTTTTTATCTCTAGTATCATTAGAATCAATAATTATCTGGGAGGAATCGTTTGGATTAGTATCGTAATTCGTGTTTTTATTAACTACAATAGTATCGTTAGAGCCTAAAATAATTATGGAAGAATCTGCAACCTGGGCATTAAAACAGAAGGTTAAAAGAGTTAAATTTAAGAAGATTATTAAATATTTTCTTACCATAAAGCAAACCTCTATACGCAAACAAGATTAAATAAGTTACTCAAATATACATCAATTTAAATAGTTTTTAATTTTCAAGCTTCAAATAGGCTCTAAAAGAAGTAATGCTTAGTTTTGTAAGGAAAATATATTTTTTATGACAAAAAAGAATGGTTATGTCAATTTAAAAACTGACAAAGCGGGAATTGGTACAATTGAATTTTATCATCCTCAAAGTAATTCTTTACCTGGTGAATTATTGAGTAAACTAGCAACAACAATTAAGCTAGCAAGCGAAAAAAATGAAGTTAGAGTAATTGTACTTAAGTCAGCTGGTGATAGAACATTTTGTGCTGGAGCAAGTTTTCAAGAATTAATTGAAATCAAAAATTTAAAGCAAGGAATTGATTTTTTCTCAGGATTTGCAAATGTTATAAATGCTTGCAGAAAATGTAAAAAAATAATTATTGGAAGAGTTCAAGGAAAAGCAGTTGGAGGGGGAGTTGGTATTGCAAGCTCTGTAGACTACTGTTTTGCAACTAAACACTCCTCAATAAAACTTAGTGAATTAGCTTTAGGAATTGGTCCTTTTGTTGTTGGACCAGCAGTTGAAAGAAAAATAGGATTATCAGCAATGAGTGGACTTGCGATTAATGCAGAAAAATGGTTTAGTTCTGAATGGGCTCTCCAAAAGGGACTTTACTCAGAAGTTTTTGAAGATAACGATCAAATGGACAATGCAATTGAAGAATTAGCTGCTATAATTTCAAAATCTCATGTAGATGCTACTGTAAAATTAAAAGAAATTTTTTGGAGTGGTACAGAACACTGGGATAAGTTACTCTTTACGAGAGCTAAAATTTCTGGCAAATTGATTCTCTCAGATTTCTCTAAAAATGCAATTCAAAAAATTCAAAAAAAATAATATTGTGGAAACCAATTTTGGATTAATTAATGACTTTAAAACAAATATTAATAGTTATTTAGGTGACAATAGCATGTATTTAATTGTAGATCAAAATACAGTTGAGTATATAGATTATATAAATAAAAGTATTTCTAAAAATATCATTCATTTAATACTTCCTCACGGTGAAAAAAATAAAACTTTAGAAAACGTTTCCAAAGTTTGGGATTTTTTAAAAAAAAATAAATTAAAAAGAAATGATATATTATTTATTTTAGGTGGAGGAATGGTCAGTGATTTAGCTGGTTTTGCAGCCTCTACTTATAATAGAGGAATAGAGTTTGTTTTTTTTCCAACAACTCTATTAGCTATGGCTGACGCCTCTATTGGAGGTAAAAATGGATTTAATTATGATTTTTTTAAAAATAATATAGGAACATTCACTAATCCAAAAGCTATTTTTTTTGACACAATATTTTTAAAATCGCTTCCTGAAAAAGAGATGTATTCTGGATTAGCTGAAATTTACAAGCACAGTATAATTACAGATCTAAATCTTTGGAATTATCTGAATGAAAATTCAAACCAATTAAATTACGATTACTTAGTAAAAACTTCTTCCAATTTAAAATTAGAGATTGTAAACATAGATCCTTATGAAAAAAATATTAGAAAAAAATTAAACTTTGGACATACTGTTGGGCATTCGATTGAAAGTTATTTGTTAAATATTAACCAACCTACCTTACATGGTTTTGCAATTGCAAAAGGGATGATTATTGAGTCCTTCATTGCAAAAAAAGAAAATATCCTAAATGAAGTTTCATTCAATAAAATAAAGGCTGTTTTGAATGAAAAATTCAAAGCCTATTTAAATTTTAAAATTGAACCAAAAGCAATTTTGAAACTAATGCTGTCAGATAAAAAAAATACTAAAAACTCTATTAATTTTTCACTGCCTACAAGAATTGGAGAAGTTACTATTAATCATGAAATAGAGTTTAAAAAATTGGAATCTTACTTATTAGAATTTTTCATAAATGATTAAAATCTCCGCTAAGAGTAAAACCATTTCCGGTTCTATTAATTTAGAAGCTTCTAAGAGTATAAGTAATAGGCTTTTAATTATAAGAGAATTATGCGATAATAAATTTGATATTGAAAACTTAAGCAATGCCAAAGACACAAGAATACTAACTAAAATATTAAACGATTTTAAATCACAAAATGATATTGATTGTGAAGATGCTGGTACAGCACTAAGATTTGCACTAGCTTTTCTTGCAACTAAAGATGGGAATTGGGCAGTCTCAGGGTCTAAAAGAATGCATGAAAGACCTATTAAACCACTTATAGATTGTCTTTTAGAGCTGGGCGCTGAGATTAAATATTTAAATAAAAATGGCTTCCCTCCTATTGAAATAAAAGGGGGGAAATTAAAAAGTGAAAAACTGATTATAAAAGGTAATATAAGTAGTCAATTTATATCTGCTTTATTAATGATTGCTCCAAAACTTGAGAATGGCATTCACTTAGAAATTGTTTCCAAAGTTTTATCCAAACCATATGTTAAGATGACTCTTGAGCTGATGAGTGAATTTGGAATTAACTATTATTGGAAAAAAAATTTAATAAAAATAGAAAAGCAAAGTTATAATGGGAAAAAAATGGTAGTGGAAAATGATTGGTCAGCTGCGTCATTTTGGTACAGTTTTGTAGCGCTTAGTAAAACTGCTAAAATTGAGATTCCCAAATTGAATAAATCATCAATACAAGGGGATTCTATACTAAGTGAAATATTTAGTACTCTAGGTGTTAAAACATCATTTAAAAAGAACTCTATAATTCTTTCAAGAAATAGTAAATCAGTGAAAGAACTTAATTTAGATTTATCCAATTATCCTGATTTGGGATTGCCTTTAATAGTAACTTGTTCTGGTCTTGGAATAAAAGCACATTTAAAAGGTTTAAAAAACTTGCAAATTAAAGAGTCTAAAAGACTAGAAGTTATTCAAAAAGAATTAAAAAAATTTAATATAAATACTCAAATAGATAATTCTTCTATTAGTATTAAGGAAAATCAAAAAATAGAGCAACCCACCTCAAATATTGATTGTCACAACGATCATAGAATTTCTATGAGTATTGCTCCACTGTCTATGAAAATCAATTCTATTTCATTTAAGGATAAAAATGTTGTCAATAAATCTTATCCTGATTTTTGGAAAGACTTAGAAGTAGCAGGAATTAGTTGTGTAGATAGTTAATTGCTTAATAATTGATGTATTGCTATGCCACTAGCAACGGAAACATTTAAAGAAGCAATTGTTCCTGTCATTGGAATTTTAAAACTTACATCCGAAATTTTTAACAATTGTGAATCTACTCCATCCTCTTCACTTCCAATAATTAATGCTTTAGGTCCAGCACCATCAATTTTATTTATTAAAATATCAGATTTTTCTGTACATGCAAATATTTTAAGTCCGTATCCCTTCAAAAAGTCAATGGATGATGACAAACTATTTACTTTGCAAACTGGAATTTTAAATAATGCCCCAGCGGATGTTTTAATAGCATCGTTGGTAATTAAAGCAGAATCTTTATTTGGAAGAACAATTGCATGAACTCCAAGACACTCTGCAGTTCTAGATATTGCACCAAAATTCCTTACATCTTTTACCCTGTCTAAAATCAATATAAAAGGATCTTCCCCTTTTTCATATATAGCTTGAACCAACCACTCCAACTGGTGATAAGGCACTGGAGAAATCATCGCAATTACTCCCTGATGATTTTTCTTAACCAAGTGATTCAGCTTTTGAACAGGGACTTTTTGAACAAGAATCTTTTCTTTATGAATTAGAATTACTAATTCTTTAATTAAGTCTCCTGTTAGACCCTTTTGTAAATAAATTTTATTTATAGTTTTACCTTCGTTTATAGCTTCAATAACAGATCGAATACCAAAAACTAAATCTTCTGTATTTGTTTTGTTCATTTTAATAAATATACTTTACCATTTCTCCAGCTTTCCACAGCTCTATACCATGGGTTTTTATAGGAATAATTTCTACTTAACACGAAATTATTAGACGAAAATGGATTAGGTTTTTGATCAAAAACAAATTTTAAAGAATGTATATTATTTTCATCGCCATAAATCCAAACTTCTGAATTTCTCACCAATGAAGTATATGATGGAGTTCCGAAAATAATACTTATCATACCTCTGTCTGTTTTCCAACCTTCTAGATGACAAGAAAAAAGTTTGTTGGCAAATTCTACTCTTGAATAATATACTCTAATAAGTGTTCTAGCTCTTTCTTTTGAAGTTGCGTTTGAAAGCCAGTATTTGTCTACTGCAACCTTTGGATTAATAGAAGAAACTAACAAATCAAATTCATCTTTAGTAGTTAAATATCTTAAGGGGGGTATTAATTGCTCAGCACTTTTTAAAAGTGGATAATCGTTGTGAAAATTAAATAATGTAAATCCCAAATCATTTAATGTATCCAATTGAAAAAAAACAAAACCTTCATTTGGTAAATCATAGAAAATAATGTTTTGGGAGTTAAAGTTTAATTCTTCAGTGAACGATATATTGTCAGGAAAAGACGGTTGAGCAGATTTAGTAAAAGGTGGTGGGGAAAGTGGAAAAACCGTTTTGTTTTTTGTTGCATAAAGTTTGTCATTATTAAAATTACTTTTAATTAAAATAGATTGACCCTCGAAAAAAAAGTCGTCAAATAATATTTGATTATTAGTATCTGTAATCATATAAAACTGTCTGCTTGACTCACTAAATTTATCAATAGAAAGTGTTTTTCTAAATTCTCTAGACCTGTTTATGTCACTTATTCTTAGATCAAGAAAACCTTCTTCAGTCTTAGAAAAATTAAAAATAAAATTTGTATCAATTCTTGTTTTTTTATTTTTCAAATATTGATCTGTAATTAATATAGATCCCGAATCAATTATTTCTTTATAATCTTTTTGAAAAACTATATATTCAAGTAAAATTTTTGCGCTAAATGGTTGGTTAATCGTTGCCCTTGAATAAAGAACATCTTCCGTAGCTACTTGAAAAAACAATTGAGATGTAGACTCATTATTATGATAAATTAAAAACTGAGGATGTAAAGAGTTCTTACTATCTTCAATAGAATAATTTACAGGTTTAGAGATAGAACAAGAAGCGAGATTTAATGTAATGAAAATCGATAAATAAATATTTAATTTCATAAAATTTAAATCAAGGAACTATAGTGGGAGAAAATATTATATTACTATGATTTAAAGACCTATCAATTAATAAAATTGAAAATCTTATGCTATCTGCATGATTGGAATTAAAATTAAAGTAGTAAGGTTCTAAAACTATTTCAATATCACCTTGAATAGCAAGATTTTGACCATTTGGTGTAATGTTTTCAATTCTGAAAGGATATGTTATCGAGTCTCCGAAAAAATTCTCCCCCTTGGGATCTGCTCTTCCTCGAACCCATTGACCATCCATTAACTCATAATAATTAATATACAAGTTGTAATAATAAAAGCTGCCAGTATTAAAAGGAGGTGATGAAAAATTTTGATCTAATCCTATATCTCCATCCCCATCTGTAAAACTAAAAGTAAGCTTTCCAGAATCTGATAAACTTTCAAAACTCAAATATTCAATAAATGGTTCATTTGGAAATGTTACTGTTTTAATACAAGAGATTAAACACATTGATAAGAAAACAATAACTATTTTTACTTTCGATTTTATCACGTTATAAATTTACGCTATTTAGTTTTATTTTGAGTCTGTCTAAAAAAATATTTAATATCAGTAATGAAGATGAATTTAATTCTGTAGCATTAGAAGTATTCAATTTTCAGTACAAAAATATCCCTATTTATAAATCTTATGTCGATTTATTGAAATTAGAAAAAGATAAGATATCCCATTATAAAGAAATTCCATTTCTACCAGTTCAATTTTTTAAAAATCATAATGTGATTTCAAATAACCTAACTGTAGAAAAAATATTTTTAAGCAGTGGAACCACTCAAAAAAATAGAAGCAAGCATCTAGTTCACAGTATCGAACTATATAAAAAATCCTTTAATCTTGGCTTTGAATATTTTTATGGTAATCCTAATGAATGGACAGTTCTAGCTCTTTTACCATCTTATCTCGAACAAGGAGATAGCTCTTTAATCTATATGGTAAATGATTTTATTCAAAACAGCAAAAGTTCTGATAGTAATTACATAAAATTAAATCTAAACTCTTTCAAAAACATTATTAAGAATCTAAAGAACAAGAAGGTTCTTTTAATTGGAGTTAGTTTTGCGCTTTTAGAATTGTCAGAATTAGATTCATTTGATTTAAGTAATTGGATAATAATGGAAACTGGAGGAATGAAAGGTAGAAGAAAGGAAATTATAAGAGAAGAATTACATGAAAAACTAAAAACTGCATTTAATGTAGATTATATACACAGTGAATATGGCATGACAGAATTACTTTCTCAAGCATATTCGAAAAAAAATGGATTGTTTCAAACTCCACCATGGATGAAATTAATAGTTAGAGATTTTGAAGATCCGTATTCGATTGCAAAAATCAATAATTCTGGAGGAATAAATATTATCGATTTAGCTAACATTTACAGCTGCTCCTTTATTGAAACACAAGATATAGGAAGAGAAGTAACAAAAGAAAAAATAGAAATATTAGGGAGGTTTGATCAATCTGAGATAAGAGGATGTAATTTACTATCTTTTTAAGCAACTAGAATTACAAAATAATTTTTCTTTCCCCTTTGTAAGAGAAGATAATTTCCATCAATTAAATCTTTAGTATTTATTATAGTATCTAATTTAACTTTAGATTTATTCAAAGAAATTGAATTTTCATTTATTGCTCTTCTTGCTTCACCATTAGATTTTAAAAAACCTGATTTTTCTACAAGGGCATCAATTATTGGAATACCGTTAAAAATTTCTTCTTTACTAATTTCAGTTTTAGGAACACCTTCAAAAATATCTAAAAAAAGATCTGTAGATAAAGATTTCAAAGCAGAAACGGCTTCATCACCTTTCATAAATAGTATTGAAGAAGCTTCTTTTGCCATTAAATATTGTTCTTCACCGTGGATCATGGAAGTAATATATTTTCCAAGTTCATTTTGAAGTAGTCTAAGGCCAGGGTTTTCTTTATGTTGAGCTATTAAGTCTTCAATTTTATTTTTGTCGTGAAGTGTAAATATTTTAATATAGTTTTCTGCGTCAATATCACTGGAGTTAATCCAATATTGGTAAAACTTATAGGGAGATGTTTTTACAGGATCTAACCATATATTACCTGATTCTGTTTTGCCAAATTTTGTGCCGTCGGCTTTTTGTACTAAAGGAGTAGTTATTGCATAGGCAGATCCTCCATCCATTCTTCTTATAAGTTCTGTTCCAGTAACTATATTTCCCCACTGATCTGAACCACCTAATTGCACTAAGCAGTTATGGTTCTTATAAAGCCAATAAAAGTCATATCCTTGAACAAGTTGATAAGTAAACTCGGTAAAAGAAATTCCGGTTTCTAAACGTTTTTTGACCGAATCTTTAGACATCATATAATTTACTGTAATATGCTTACCTACATCTCTTATAAAATCTAAGAAATTAAAATTTTCGAACCAATCCTTATTATTTACAATAACAGCTTCATTTTCTGAAGAATCAAATTTTAAAAATCTAGATAATTGTTTTTTTATGGAATTAATATTTTTATCTAACTCTTTAGTGTCGAGTAAATTTCTCTCTTTTGATTTGCCAGAAGGATCTCCGACCATTCCTGTGGCACCACCTAATAGTACATAAGGTTTATGGCCATGTCTTTGAAAATGAACAAGGGTCATTATTTGAACTAAGCTACCAATATGTAAAGAATCTGAGGTTGGATCAAAACCAATGTAGCCAGATACTTTATTGTTATTTAAATAGTCTTCCGTTTTTGGCATAATGTCGTGGATCATGCCCCTAAATTTCAACTCTTCTACAAAATTCACTTTCAGCTCTTATTATTGATAATTAACAAATATATTTGTTTCACATAAATTAAAATCTAAATATTGAATTTAATATTGAAACATTTTAAAAATTACATAATAATATGAAAAACCTAGTTACTGGGGCTACTGGATTGGTTGGAATGCATGTAATGTTAGATCTTTTAACAAAAAAAGAATCTGTTAAAGCAACTTTCACTAAAAATTCTAGACGAGAAAATGTGAAAAAATTATTTGATTTTTATGGAAAATCGTCATTTTTTAAAAAGATTGAGTGGGTAGAAATGAATGTTGATGATGTAATTCAAGTTTATGATGTTGTTAAAGATATCGATCATGTTTATCACTGTGCTGCAATAGTTAGTTTTATTAAAAAAGAACAATTAAAAATATCGAGCATTAATATAAATGGAACTGCAAATATTGTAAATGCATGTTTAGAAAATAATATTAAAAAGTTAGGATATGTAAGTTCTGTGGCAGCAATTGGAAGAAAAGGAGATGGGATTTATTCTGAATCAAACAAATGGAAAGATGGCAAAGACAATAGTTTTTATGCAATCTCTAAAAATAAAGCTGAGAATGAGGTTTGGAGAGGGATTCATGAAGGACTGCAAGCTGTCATTATAAATCCTGGAATAATATTGGGGCCATCAACATGGAATAGATCAAGTACTACCATATTTAAAAAAATATATTCTGGACTTTCCCATTATCCTACTGGAAGTAACGGGTTTGTAGATGTTCGAGATGTTTCTAAATCTGTTGTTGAATTAATGGATTCTAAAATTTCTGCAGAAAGATATATTGTCGTTGGTGAAAATGTATCATACAAAAATGTATTTCAAACTGTTGCAAAAAGTTTAAATGTAACACCACCATTAAAAATTGCTTCTAAAAAATTAATGGATTTGGCTTGGAGATTGGAATTTATTAAGTGTCTTATAACTAGAAAAAAACCTCAACTTACAAAAGAAACTGCCAGAACCTCCTCTCAAAACAATCATTACAATAATGAAAAAATAAAAAAACAAATTGGGTTTAAATTCAACTCTATCGTTGATGCTATAGAAAACACATCGAAATACTTATTAAAATTTAAGTGAGGAAATTACTTTTTCAACATCTTCTTTAGAAACATCTAAGTGAGTAACCATTCTTACTCTTCCCTTACCAAAGGGAATTGCCAAAATTCCATCATTTTTTAATTTATCTAAAAATTCTTCAATTTGATAATTCTCCTTCAAGTGACCTACTACAATATTAGTTTCTACATTCATTACTTTTTCTATCCAAGAACAGTTGGATAAAGCATTTGCTAATAACTCTGAATGGTAATGATCAATAGAAAGCCTCTCAATATTATTTTCAAGTGCATAAATTCCCGCTGCTGCCAACATACCCACTTGTCTCATTCCACCACCTATAACTTTTCGTACTCTACGGGCTTTTTGAATAAAATCTTTTGAACCAATTAAAACAGATCCCACTGGCGTTCCTAATCCTTTAGAAAAACATAGTGAAATTGAATCAAATAATGGTCCAATATGATTTGCTTTAACTCCAGTTTTAACCAATGCATTAAAAAGTCTTGCTCCGTCTAGATGTAAAGGGATATTTTTTATTTTACAATAATTTGAAATTCTTTCAATTTCTTTAATCGGATAACACACCCCACCTCCTCTATTAATGGTGTTTTCTAAGGAAACTAAACTAGTTACTGGATAGTGAATATCATTAGGGTTAATATTGTCAATTATCTCTTCTAAATAAATAATTCCACTACTTCGATTTATTAATCTTACGGAAGCACCTGAATTTCTTGCAATACCACCGCCTTCGTAATTGTAAATATGTGCTTCTCTGCTACAAATAACTTCGTCTCCAGGTTTAAGATAAACCATTAATGCAATTTGGTTAGTCATAGTACCCGAGGAACAAAAAAGACCTGCTTCTTTTCCAAACATTTGGGCAGTTTTTTCTTCGAATTTTTTTACTGTAGGGTCGTCTTCAAATACATCATCACCTAGCTCAGCATCCATCATATAGGCCTTCATTTGAATTGAAGGTTTAGTAACTGTATCACTTCGTAAATCAATATTATTTTTTAATCTCATTTCTTTAGTGCATTATTTTAAAAATCATTTCTTTTAGTATTTCCTCTTGTGAGGTAGTTTGTGAAAAAACACCTTTACTCATTAAATCATAATGTCTTAAAAAGGACAAATTTTGAGCCAGTTTAGATTTTGAATAAAATTTAGACGCTTGTTTGTATTGTTTTAAAAAAAATGGATGAACACCTATTTTTCCTGCAAGTTGATTATCTCCTAATTTATCTACATAAAAGTGAAACTTCATAAGTTTTGTGAAAAAGCCATATAAATGTCCAATAGTTAATACTAGAGGATGATTTTTACTATTTTTTCCAAAATGATAAGCAATAAAGCCTGCTTTTTGAACATTCATAGCTGCAATTGCATCAGTTAATTCAAAAAGGTTGAAGTCTTTGGAAAAACCAATATGCTTTTGAACCATTTCTATATCTACAGTTTGCCCTTCAACTACAAGTAACTTTAATTTTTGAATGTTTTTTTCTATTTCTGATAAGTCATTCCCCAAAAATTCAGAAAGCAATACTACTGCTTTAGATTCTAAAATCAGGTTATTAGTTTTGGCGCAACTTAAAATCCAATCTGGTAATTGGTAATCTTTTACTAAGTCAAAATCAAATAAATAATTAGATTTAGATAATAATTTTCCAATAGCTTTTCTTTTATCTAATTTCTTTCCTTTAAAGCAAAAAACTAAAATAGTTGTAGGAACTGGTTTTTTAAAATATTTTTCAAACTGATTTAGGTTTCTGGAAAGATGCTGTGCCTCCTTAACAACTATTAATTGTACAGAAGCCATCACAGGATATCTTTTTGAAGCATCTAAGATACTATCAATGCTAGTATCTTTACCATAGAAAATAGTTTGATTAAAATCTTTTTCCGATTCTTCTAAAACAGAATCCAATATTTTTTCTGAAATCTTGTCAATAAAATAGGTGTTTTCGCCATTTAGAAAGTAAATTGGTAGAAAATTTCTATTTTCTATAGATTTTATTATTTCTTTAAAATTCAATTTTTATTTTTATAAAACATGAACACTTCATTTTCTATTAAAACTAAGTTAGTTAAATCAAAAGAATATCTATTTGATGAGCTTAGAAAAAAATGGATAATGTCAACTCCTGAAGAATTAGTAAGGCAAAAGTTTTGGAAATATTTAAACATAGAAAAGAAATATCCAATAAGTTTAATTGCAATTGAAAAAAAAATTGAAATTAATGGATTAAATAAAAGATTTGACATACTAATATTTGATAGTCAAGGAAATCCTAATATTATCGTTGAATGTAAATCTCCAAAAGTTAAAATAGACCAAATGACATTGGATCAGGCACTTACATATCAAAATAAAATAGAAGCCAATTTTGTTATCCTAACTAACGGAGAAAAAACATATTGCATTAAAGTTGATTTAATTTTAAAAAAAGCAAGCTACATTAAAGAGATTCCAGTTTTTCAAGAAAACCATTGAGAACAAGTTTCTTTTTAACTATTTTATGTTAAAAGTAATTACTAACTTGTTACATTATATCATTTGCTAAACTGTAATTTTTTATTCTTATTTTTAGAAAAAATTTACTTTTAATATGAAAAATTACAAAACCACTTTTTTTATAAATCTTTTTTTGACTTTTATTATGTCATTTAATTCATTTGCTCAAAGCATATTGTTGAAAGAATGTGGTTTTGATCATAAAAGAGATATTCAGTTACAAGATTCTAATTATTTGAAATTAGAAATGCAATCAGAATTTAAAATTGCGCAGCAACTTGGTCTTGCTCAACCTAGAACTTTGAGTTCTGTTTATAATATTCCTGTAGTAGTTCATGTACTTCATTTAGGAGAAGCAGTTGGAACTGGAACCAATATATCGGACGCGCAAATTCAAAGTGCAATTAGTAATTTAAATGATGTATATCGTGGAAATACCGCAAACAGTCCAATAGATTTTGAGATACAATTTTCTTTGGCACAACAAGATAGTAATTGTAATCCACATTCTGGAATTAATAGAATTGACGCAAGCTCTGTTCCCAATTACTCAACTGGTGGTGTTGATTATTATGAAGATGGAGGTGAAGCAGATGAAAACACACTTAAAAATTTAAGTAGGTGGCCAGAAACTGAATATTTTAATATATGGATTGTAAGTGAAATTGAAGATAATGATGGAGGTTCTGGAATTCAAGGTTATGCTAATTTCTTTTATGGTTCTGCTTATGAAGGTTCTGTAATGATGGCAACAGTTTTTGGATTTGATCCTAATAACAACCAACCTTCATTTAATTTAAACTCACCTAGAGATAACTCAACAGTAGTTCATGAATTTGGTCATTACCTGCACTTACATCATACTTTTAAGGGCGATGGAGATGCAGATCAAGATGGAATAGGTGATTCTTGTGCGGCTGATATTACTATTGGAGTTGACAGTGACGGTTGTTCAGATACAGAAGTTCATAAAAGATATACTAGCCAATGTAAGTCTGGTCAATTAAATGATTGTACTGGAGCTACATTTGGAGACAACACTGCCAAAAATTATATGTCCTATGCATTTTGTGTTGATAGACTTACCAGTGATCAAAAAACAAGATCTAGAGCAATGTTAGAAACTACAGGAGTTAGTTTAATTTATTCAAAAGGAGATGAAGCTCCAACAAATTATTCTACAACCATAGCAAATGCAAATTGTGCCCCTCAAACTTCTTCTTCTGGGCTAGCAGGGCATTACACAGGAATTAAAAACTTTAAAATTGATGGTATATTTACAAATACATCCTCTTGGACTGATACTGATGGTGGATATGTTGACAATACTTTGAATTGCCAAAAAGTAATTAACGTATTTGAGGATAGTACTTATACTTTTGAAGTAACAACTTTAGCTTATGCTAATAATGTCAAGGGATATATAGATTTTAATAATGACGGTGATTTTTTAGATGCCAATGAGCAAATTCTAAATTTAAATACTTTTGATAATAATGTCAGTCCATATTATTCAACAGTATCTCAATCATACACCATTCCTAGTGTTAATGGTAGTAGTATAATAAGTGGAAATAAGTTAAGATTAAGATTAAATTCAGATTTTGGGACTGTTGCAAACGCGTGTGAAGCTCCACAATATGGACAAGTAGAAGATTATACCATAATTATTAATGAGTTAATTGCAAATTTAACTTCCGATTTCTCTGCAAGTGATTCTGCTATTTGCCAAGGAACAACAGTTTCATTTACTAATTTATCAACTGGAGCAAATGCGTATTTGTGGGACTTTGGTGATGGAAATACCTCTAATCTTCAAACCCCAAGTCATACTTATTCCACACCTGGAACTTATGATGTTTCTTTAACTGCAAACTCTGGCACAAATACTATTACTGAAACTAAAACTAGTTTTATAAACGTAAACTCAAATCCAAATATTAACCCTGGAATAAACCAGAATATTTGTGATGGAACTAGTACAACTCTAAATGCAACTAGCGGCCAAAACTATGTAACTAATGTTACTGCAGCAGGAGCATCAGACTATATATTATCTGGTGCATTTGCTGGGAACGACCCTGCCATAAATATATCTATTGGAGATACCCTTACTTTTAATGTTAGTTCTCCAGGTCATCCATTTTTAATAAAAACTACTGCTACAACTGGTACTGCCAATTCAGTTGCTGTTTCCAATAATGGTACTTCAGCTGGAACAATAATTTGGGCACCAAGTTCTGCTGGAACCTATTATTACATATGTGAATTTCATGGAGGAATGGTTGGAACCATTACTGTAGGAAGTAATAATATAAACTATACTTGGGATAACAGTGTTATTAACGGAGTCGCTTTTAACCCATCATCTACAAATATTTATACTGTTACTGGAACAGACGGAAATGGTTGTTTTTCAACTGAAAATGTAACAGTAAATTTAATTCCAAATTCGACTGGAACAGACATTATTTCTTCTTGCGATAGCATTACCTGGATCGATGGGAACACTTACTCAGCTAGTGATAATACTGCTACTTTTACTCTTACAAATGCTTCAGGATGCGATAGTTTAGTAACTCTAAATTTAACCATTAATCAAACTTTAAGTGGAACAGATGTTATTTCTTCTTGCAATAGTTACACATGGATAGACGGAAATACATATACTTCAAATAACAATACAGCAACTTACACAATACAAACAGCCAATGGTTGCGATAGTTTAGTAACGCTTAATTTAACCATTAATCAAAGTCAAACTGAAACTGATCTAATTACTGCTTGCGATAGTTACACATGGATAGATGGAAATACTTACACTCAAAGTGGAATATACTACGATTCATTACAAAGCTCAAATGGTTGTGATAGTGTATACAAACTAGATTTAACAATTAGTCCATTAACAACAGATTTTAACTATGGGGGAGCTACTACTTTTTGTTTAGGAGGAACCAATCCTATAGCTACAATTACTGGTGATTCTTTAGGTATATTTACAGCTACAGGTGGTTTAGTAATAGATTCTTTAACAGGAGAAATAGATTTATCTAATGCACTATCCGGAAATTATCAGGTGACTTATAATTCTTCTAGTAGCTGGCAACAAATTGGTCAGAACCTTGAAGGAGAAGCATCATTTGATTATTTTGGAGGTTCGGTATCATTATCTGCAAATGGGAACATTTTTGCTATTGGTGGGTATCAAAATGATGGTGGTCCGGGATCTAATTCAGGTCATGTAAGAATCTTTAAAAACTTAAATGGAACATGGATACAACTTGGCAATGATATTGACGGTGCCGGAAATGGTGATGCAAGTGGTTTAAGTATTTCATTAAGTGCTGCTGGAGATAGAGTTGCTATTGGAGCACATAATAATGATGGAAATGGAGCTAATTCAGGTCACGTAAAAATATACGAATGGAATGGAACTGTTTGGACACAATTAGGAGCTGATATTGTTGGAGAAGCAGCCGGTGACGGGTTTGGAATTTCAGTATCATTTAATAGTGATGGAACCCGTTTAGCAATTGGTGCTTTTGAAAATGATGGTGCTGGCCTAGATGCTGGACATGTTCGAGTTTATGATTGGAATGGCACGACTTGGATTCAAATAGGAAATGATATAGATGGTGCTCAAGCATTTAATGATTTTGGCTATTCTGTTTCATTAAGTAGTAATGGATTAAGATTAGCAGTAGGTGCTCCAAATAACTCAGGACCTGGGGGCGTCTATGGACATGTTCGAGTTTATAACTGGAGTGGCTCAGATTGGATTAAAATAGGACAAGATATTAACGGTGAAGCACCAGGTGATGAATGTGGTCGTTCAGTTTCTTTAAATGGAGATGGAAATACAGTTGCAATAGGATCAAGGTTTAATGATGGTGTAAATGGATCTAATTCAGGACATGTTAGAATATTTGAGTTTTCATCTGGTTTGTGGAGTCAGCTAGGACAAGATATAGATGGTGAAGCTGCTGATGATTCTTTTGGAACAAGTGTTAAATTAAATTTCTTAGGAAACAAATTTATTGCTGGAGGAAATGGAAATGATGGAAATGGAAATAATTCTGGACACGTAAGAATCTTTGAAAATTTAAATGGTATTTGGTCTCAAATCGGCAATGATATTGATGGTATTTTATCAGGAGATGAAAATGGATATTCTGTAACTTGTGATTCAACGGGTTTAATCATTGCATCTGGTGCAAGAAAATTTAATGGTACAGCAGGATTAATTAATCAAACAGCTGCTGGTTTAGGACGAGTTTTTATTAGCCCGTTATTAAAATGCCCAAAACCATTAGACATCACTATTTCTGAAACCACCTATGGAACAGATTTAATCACAGCCTGTGATAGCTTAACTTGGATAGACGGAAATACTTATAATTCAAATAACAATACAGCAACCCATCTGCTAACAAATTCTGCTGGATGCGATAGTGTGGTTACTCTTAATTTAACCATCAATCAAGCTTCTTTTGGTGTAGATGTTATTACTGCTTGTGATTCCTTAGTTTGGATAGATGGAAATACATATTATTCCAATAACAATTACGCTACAGATACACTTATAAACGCTAATGGATGCGATAGTATTATTACCCTAAATCTTACTATTTCAAGCTGGAATCTTGTTTGGTCAGATGAGTTTAGTGGTAATGGTGCTATTGACAATTCAAAGTGGTATCACCAAACTTTCATACCAAATGGAACAGGTTGGTACAATGGAGAGGTGCAACATTACACGGATCGTAGTGATAATTCATATGTGCAAAACGGAAACTTACATATAGTTGCTAAAAGCGAAATATTTACCGATCCTGTTCAGGGAATTACTAAAAATTACACTTCTGCTAGACTTAATTCTAAATATGCATTTACTTATGGAAGAGTTGAAGCAAGAGCAAAATTACCTTTTGGTATTGGTACTTGGCCAGCTATATGGACTCTTGGTAAAAATATAAATGAAACTGGAGCTTACTGGCAAACACAAGGTTTTGGAACTACCAATTGGCCTGCCTGCGGAGAAATTGATATAATGGAACACTGGGGAAACAACCAAAATTATATTAAAAGTGCTTTACACACACCTTCCTCTTTTGGAAGCACAGTAAATGTTGGAGGAATAATGTCCAATGATGTGTCCAATACCTATCATTTATATGCTATGGAATGGAGTCCAAACAAAATTTCATTTAGTTTAGATGGAGTAGAATATTATTCTTATGCTCCCAACCCAAAAGACCCAAATAATTGGCCGTTTACTGAAGACCAATATCTATTGTTAAATATAGCCCTTGAAAGTTCTATTGACCCTTCATTTACTCAAAGTGAAATGGTACTTGATTTTATAAGAGTTTATCAAGAAGACTCAACTTCGAATTCTTCAATAGACACTCAAAGTTCATGCGATAGTCTTACTTGGATTGATGGAATCACCTACACTTCAAATAATAATAGCGCCACCTACACATTGCAAAGTTCTGCAGGTTGTGATAGTGTAGTTACCCTTAACTTAACAGTTAATCAAAGCTCAGTTGGAACTGAAGTTATTTCTGCTTGCGATAGTCTTACTTGGATTGATGGATTTACTTATACAGCTAGTAATAATTCAGCTACTTATAACTTGACAAATTCAGCTGGTTGCGATAGTTTAGTAACGCTTAATTTAACAGTTAATCAAAGCTCTACTGGAACAGATCTTCTTTCTTCTTGCGATAGTCTTACTTGGATAGATGGAATTACTTATACTTCTAGCAACAACACAGCTACTTACAGTTTACAAAATTCTTTAAACTGCGATAGTTTAGTTAATCTAGATTTAACTATAAATTCTTCTTCATCTAACTTTTTTACAACAATATCTTGTAGTAGTTATATTTGGAATGGACAAACTCTTACTGCTTCTGGAATATATGTAGATACTAATGTGAATTCAGTAGGATGTCCACTCACCGATTCTTTGAATTTAACTATTAATAATACTCCTAATTTAACTACAGAAGTTAGTTGCGATTCTTTAATTTGGAATGGCACAACTTATACAACAAGTGGAACTTATTACACAACAGGTAGTAGTTGTGTAGATAGCTTATTTTTAACAATAAATAATTCTAATTCTTCAATTTCAAACGTTACATCATGTGATTCTTTACTTTGGAATGGCATTAACTACTTAAACTCCGGAAGTTATAACTTCTTAACTACGAACTCAAATGGTTGTGATAGTACAGCTACTCTAATTCTTGTTATTAACCAAACAAAAGGCGAAACAGATGTGATTTCTACTTGTGATAGTGTCAACTGGATTGATGGAATTACTTACACTTCCAGCAATAACTCTGCTACTTACACATTACAAACTGCTGCTGGTTGTGATAGTATTATTACTTTAAACTTAACTATTAATTCTACAATAAGAAGTTTAGAAAATATAACTGCCTGCAACTCTTATTCTTGGAATGGAGTTACTTATAACCAAAGTGGTACTTACTACGACAGTTCTTTAGCTGCTTCTGGCTGCGATAGCATTTCTACCCTTAACTTAACTATTGATTCGGTTATTATTACATCTCAGAATATTTCCGCTTGTAACTCTTATTCTTGGAATGGCAATACTTACAGCCAAAGTGGAACTTATTTAGACAGTTCTTTAACTGCTAATGGTTGTGATAGTATTTCTACCCTTAACTTAACTATTGATTCGGTTATTATTACATCTCAGAATATTTCCGCTTGTAACTCTTATTCTTGGAATGGAGTTACTTATAACCAAAGTGGAACTTACTACGACAGTTCTTTAACTGCAAGTGGCTGTGATAGTATTTCTACCCTTAACTTAACTATTGATTCGGTTATTATTACATCTCAGAATATTTCCGCTTGTAACTCTTATTCTTGGAATGGAGTTACTTACAACCAAAGTGGAACTTACTACGACAGTTCTTTAACTGCTTCTGGTTGCGATAGCATTTCTACCCTTAACTTAACTATTGATTCGGTTATTATTACATCTCAGAATATTTCCGCTTGTAACTCTTATTCTTGGAATGGCAATACTTACAGCCAAAGTGGAACTTATTTAGATAGTTCTTTAACTGCTGGTGGTTGCGATAGTGTTTCTAGACTTATCCTAACTATAAATTCATCAAGTACAAATAATGTAAGCATAAGTGCTTGCGGCTCTTATTCTTGGAATGGTGTTACTTACAACCAAAGCGGAACTTATTATGATAGTTTACTTAATATTTTTGGTTGCGATAGCGTTACAATACTTAGCTTAACTATTAATCCATCAACAAATAATAATATACCAATTATTGCTTGTAATTCCTACTCTTGGAATGGAGTTACATATACTCAAAGTGGAACATATGTAGATTCTTCTACTAGCAGCTTGGGATGTGACAGTATTGTTACCTTAAATCTTACTATAAATAGCACTTACTCTAATATTGATACGGTAAATTCTTGTAACAGCTATTCTTGGAATGGAAATACCTACACTCAAAGTGGAATATACTACGACAGTTTATCTAGTTTAAATGGCTGCGATAGTGTAAATATATTATCGCTAATAATTTCTGGAAATATTTTTACTGTCGATACTGTTGCTGCCTGCCAAAGCTATATTTGGAATGGGAATCAGTACGACTCTTCTGGAGTTTATATAGATACTGTGTTATCTAGTGTAGCATGTGACAGTATTCAAACATTATATTTAACCATCAACGACGATGTAACTTCACCAATTACTTTAGAGCTACTACTCGATGATTATTGTTTAGAAACTTTTTGGAGTGTAAAAGACAGTCAAGATTCTGTGTGGTACAGCGGTCAAAATTACAATTGTAATCCAAGTGGCGGGGGAGCTCAAGCAAATACCACTATTACCGAAATTATGTTCTTAGATCCTAACGATTGTTACACTTTTGAATTAAACGATTACTACGGAGATGGATTAGGAGCTTCTGTTTGGAATGGCACTGATGGCAATTGGATTATTAAAGACTTGAATAATATTGTAATTGGACAAGGTCAAGGAGATTTTGGATTTATTGTTGAGTACAGCTTTTTAGTTGGCCAATCTGTTGTTACAAATGTTATAGAAAATCAATTTTCAAATGCTGGTATTGCTGTTTATCCAAATCCTTTTAATGAAAGTACAACCGT
>Ga0209603_1000500_pt1 | contig 47436 bp, 53 predicted proteins | sample COGITO_mtgs_1206_FD_184812 | JGI IMG/M metagenome (GOLD analysis project Ga0209603, IMG submission 184812) | Pelagic marine microbial communities from North Sea - COGITO_mtgs_120607 (SPAdes) (version 2) | ecosystem: Environmental > Aquatic > Marine > Epipelagic ...
TGCTATAAACAAGTTTGTGTTAGTAGTTATATTCCTCTTTATGGGTATATCTACCCAAGCACAAAACGATTTTTACGAAACGAAAGAAATAGCAATCGGTGAAGTTACCAACGAAATTCGTATGGGTAAGTTTGCTGGTAATAGGAATCTTACGGTTGGTATCAAAAATATTTTAGAAGAAATCATTCTAGAATTAGACTACGATTTATACGATGGTGCATCACAAAGGATTAATGTTAGATTAGTATTTTTTGATATTAAGAATATGGGTACATCTATCGCTGTTTTTAGAAAAGGTGTTGCACTAACCCAAATTGCTGCTATCGGAGAGTTAATTGAAGATGGTAAAGTTATTAAGGTTTCCAAACAAGCAGGAACTTCAAAACAAATCTCTCAATCAACATTGATTATTGCAGCCGATGGTAGGTTCAATCAACAAACCGCATCAATCGCACTTAAACGAGTGTGTGAAAAAATAATAAAAGACTTATTAGAATGAAAAAAATTTTACTATTATTAGTTAGTGTAATGTTTACACTAAGTTCGTATGGACAATCATCAATTGATTATAGTCCAGTTAATACTGTTACACAAGTTGGAGATACTTTGATTATGAAGTTCCAATACTTTAAAGGAGATGGAAACGACTTGACTTTAGGTCAATTAGATTTCGAATACAACAATAAATTGTTATCGTATGTATCACATGAATCACAAGCACCAACTGGTGCATCATTTGCTAGAAACAATTGGACAGGATATAAGTTTGTACCTAAAGCAGATTCCGATGAAGATGATATGGATGTACAATACACTTGGTGGAAAGATGAAGCAGGTGCTAATTCGTATGAGACTGGTGCTGATTGGAGCGTAGAAAGAGTTACTATACAATCTGCTAGTGCATTGGAAAATGGACAAGAATTTATTAAGTATTCGTTTAAGGTAAAGGATAAGTTTGGTAGTGGGTATTCCAACTATAATGATATCATTAAAGTGAATTGGGCAAACTACCAAGAATCAGATGGTACACAAATACAAACTACTCGTTCTAAAGATGGACAAGATTTAAGTGGTATCGAAGGTGGTAATGCTGGTAACTTTGTAATCAATCTTAAAACTGCTAATACTGATAACTATACTGATTACTCTTATACTGTTAAGAATGGTGCAGGTGAATCAGTTGCAACTGGTACGTTTGATGAAAGTGGACAAGCATCTATAAGTGGTTTAGAAAACAACGTAACTTATACGGCAGAAGCAAACTTAACCGAAGCTGCATCTTACTTAGATGAAGTTGTAACTGTATCTGATTTGGCATTAGTATTTGCTGAGGCAATTGGAGCTGGTTCTGGTCCAAGTGGTGGTTCAACTACATTCGATTATTTCGTACAAGATATAATGGCTGATGTTGTTGGAGATGGTGGTGTTGTTGATTTCCAAGATTCATATGAGATACTTGCTTACCTTCAAGGTGTAGATAGTTCTAATACAAACTTAATCACACAAGATGGACAAACGGAAGATTATAGTGGTATAGCATCTACATATGGTGCAGTTGCTAATGATGTAGTAACATTCGCTAAATCATTCACACCAATTGATTCAGATGCTAGTTCTAAAACAATTGATTTGGCACATGGTTTAGTTGGGGATGTAAACTTCTCCCATTCATATACTCCAGTAGTAGAGAGTGGTGGTAAATCAACTTCTGCTAGACAATCATCTGCTAGATATTCTAAAAGAGATTCGGAAGATGCTAATATTGATTTAATATCTGAAATAAACGATGAGGGGCAAGTGGTATTCTCAATTAACTCTGATGTTGAAGGTATGGTTGGTTCTCAGTTTAATATCGTATATGACCCTAATGTACTTTCATTGGAGAATGTAATATTTGATACTGGTAATACGATGACTAACTTTTCTAACATAGTTCAAAATGGAATAGTAAGGGTTGGTTCATTTGACCAAAACTTTGAATCTACTGTTAAAGAAGGAACACCATATAAACTAATATTCACACCATTAGAAACAATAGAAAATACATCTGGTTTAATTTCTTTTAGAGTAAAAGAAGGTGTGAAAGCAGATGGAACAAAAATTAACTTTATAATACAATAAAAAGATGAAAAAATTATTACTAATATTACTTACGTTTACTATATTAATTGGATGTGCTAAAGATGATGAATTTTTAGAACCAATTACTAATGAAGAAATACCACAATCTTTACAAATAAAAGAATTGATTGGTATAAAATTAGAAAACACTATTGTAACTGATAGAGTTGCTATGAATGTTAAATTACCATTAGATGGTAAATATAGAATTAAGATAAGACATGGAATTAATAATGAACTAATATCACAAGAGATGATAGAAGCTGAAGAGGGTGATAATCTTCTTAGAGTATATGTTGCTTCTTTAGATAAGAGTGGTTATATGATTCAATTAACTGATGAATTTCACAACGTATTGGGTAATCAATCATTTGTGGTAAATTAAATAAATAAATTATGAGTGATAAAAAAGAAGGATTCTTTGCACAAATAAAGAATCAAATAATAGCTGGGGTTGGTATAATACTAACTACGTTGGGTGGTGTTTTTATAGATGAAGTAAAATCATTTGTAGGAATAGAATCCGAAGAACAAACCGAACAAGTTCAAATAGAACAAAAGCAAGAGGTTAATGTTCAAGGACCTACTATCGTAGTAAACATACCAGAACAACAACCAGTAAAGGAGAAGGTGATTATCAAGGAGGTTAAAGTCCCTGTTAAGAAGAAAAAAGAAGTAGAAGAAGAAGCGGATTGGTAGTAAGTTATAGGAAGTTAATTATTAAAATAAAATTATGGTGTTTTTAGATGTTATTAGACAAATATGGACAGATTGTACTTTTTGGTATGATTACATACTAGCAGTAATAATATATTGTTTGATGGTTATGGCTTTTTCAGGTATTGGTAAAATGATATTTGAATTGGTTACAAATCCATCACAATTTGATAATGTACAATTTGGTATATTTGATTATTGTTGTTAGTATGAGAAAGATTATAGAAATATTAAGGAAATTGGATAATTGGTTAATCCAATCAGGATATAATATGTATCCCAATTTAACCAAACATATGAAAAATAAAAAATAAGAATATGAAAAAAATACTTTTTTTATTAGTATGTGTATTGTTTACACAAACTATATTTGGACAAGTAGGTTCGGTAGAGGCAGAAAAGTATCAAGCAGATTTTGAAAAAAGAAAATCAATTGATGATGTATCAGATTACGATGGGGAGTATATTCCTATTGCACTAATTAACATATCTGCATCTGATATGGTGTATGAGATGTGGCCTGAGTTAAAGGATGCTAGGATTGGATTAGGGGTAACCAATATGGTAATTGAATACTTAGATTGGACTAATCGTTTTGAGTTCGTAGAAGAGAAATCTGAGATTAAGAATAGAATGAAATCACAATGGGTTGCATCTCGTAAGGGTGTATCTGAAAATAAAGTATATGGTATGGGTAAGATTACTCTTGCTGAATACTTTGTTACTATTGAAATATATGATTTCTCAGTATCAGAAGATGAAGTTGTTGCGCTTAAAGATGGGGTTACTCAAAAACAAATAACTCGTTTAGGATTACAAGTTAGGTTTACCGATGCTGAAACTGGAAGATACTTTGTTGGTTCTGGTTTAGGTGAAGCTACAACCATAAAGAAGCAAGAAGGTTTATTGGGGTTAAGTGTAGATGAAGTAAACTTTAGACAATCTGCAATTGGTGTTACTACTCGTAAGGCATTAGAAACTGCTTCGGCAAGAATAGTATCTAGAATGATAAGAAAAGGAATATTCGAAAACTAATGAATGAGAAAACTACTATCGATACTTTTTTTTATATTCGTAACGAATCTTAGTTACGGACAAACTTTCACACAAACATTTGTTGATAGGTGTACTGGTGAGGTACAAATAGTTACTGCTGATTTCACATCTGGTTCAGCAGTTGTATCCTTTTATAATAAGGTTAAACTATTTACTTACAATCAATATATTAATGGTGAACTACAATCTTGGTTAGTTCAACAATACGCTTGGTGGGCTGCATTATCTCCATGTTCATCAGCAACAACCCAAACTCAAAACGCAACTAACAACGCTAACAACGCAACTAACAACAATAACTCAGGCTCATCTGGTAGTTCTGGTTCATCTGGTGGAGGAGATAGTGGTGGTAGTGGAGATAGTGGTGGTGGAAGTGGAGACTCTGGTGGAGGAGACGGAGGAGGTGGCTCCGATGGCTCTGATGGTGGTGGAGGTTCTGATGGTTCTGATGGAGGCGGTGGTGATTCCGATGGCGGTGGAGGAGATTCCGATGGTGGGGATTCTGATGGTGGTTCTGGCGATAGTGATGGAGATGGAGATAGTGGAGGAGATGGTGATGGTGATGGTGGAGGAGATTCCGATGGAGATAGTGATGGAGATGGAGATGGTGATGGTGATGGTGGAGATGGGGATTCCGATGGAGATGGAGATGGAGATGGTGATGGGGATAGTGATGATGATTCTGATTCTGATGATGATAGCGATAGCGAAGAGGATTCTGATAGCGAAGAAGATAAAGAAGAAACTGAAGAAGATAAAGAAGATAAAGAAGAAGAGGAAAAGGAAGAGGAAGATAAGGAAGAGGAGGAGGAAGAATCTGATGAGGAGGAGGAAGAAGAGGAAAAGGAAGAAGATGATGAAGATGATGAAGAAGATGAAGAAGAAAAGAAAGATGAGGAGGAAGAAGAAGAAGAAGAAAAGAAAAAGAAATTTATGCCTATACAATTAAAGGCAGATATGTTGGCTCAACAAGCATTAACATTGGATTACAATACAGTTCTTAATGTTGGTGCATCAATGAGTTCTATATATGGTGATGTAACATATACATCTACATTACAAATTTATGATAACTTAAAACAGGTAGGATTATCATTAGGTAAATCAAAGGTAACTCTAAATGATAAGTACCAAGTTAGTTGGGTAGATGGTGTTAATGTTTCTTATATGAGAAACTACGCTATGAATGCAACATCAGTTTCTTTAAGTAGAATGAAACCTATGGGTAAGTGGGGAACTGTTGGTGTTGGTGTTAACTATTCTTATATGTTTGGTAAAGATGCATTAGGTCAGAAGATGCCTAATATGGCTAGTGGTGGCTGGAATGGGTTATATACAAATATGTTTATGATTAATAAAAGAATTGTTTATACTCCTGCTTTTATAGTTGCAGCAAGTCCAATATCATATACACAAAAATTACCAGGGGTTGTTGATTCTCCGTTTTCAAGTATTAGTAAAGATACCATAATGATATTAGCTAATTCATTCAACGCACAAATAACAAACAAATTTTCGGTTAACTTTTCTTGGACTATCATTCGTTCATCAAATGAATTTGTACCGATAATGAACTCATTTATGGTGGGTTCTAAAATACCATTTTAATTATGAAAAAAATAGATTACAAATTAGGGATTATAATAGGGTTAATAGGATTATCATTATTTCAATATTTTAATCCAACTATCAAAGAGGTAGAGTTAATAAAAGAAGTAGAAGTAGAAGTTGTAAAAACAATAATAGATAGTGTTTATGTTGATAATATTATTGAAAAGAAAATATACTATCCAAAGTACATTACTAAAGTTGATACTGTTGAAGTTGTCAAAGAGATAATAGTTGAAAAACCTGTAACTAAAATAAAGAAAATTTATAGAGAAAGAAAGGTTGAAAAGATAGTAGAGGTTCCTGTAAATCATAAGAAATTATTTATAGGGTTTGGTTATCAGTATGATGTTGGTAATTACTTTAGTGGTGCTAGTATCAAATTACTACACAAAACACCTAAAGATAAAATGTTTAGTTTAGATTTAGGTTTTAGAAATGATTTATTGGATGTACAAAGTAATGTAGGTGAATTAAGACCTTATGTTGGTGCATCAATATATTTTAGAATAGATAATCCAGATAAAAAATAGATGAAAAAGTTTATTTTTATTTTAATAAGTACACTATTAGTTTGTAAAGTAGGATATTCCCAAACTGGTGAGGGATATATAAATTATAAATCCTACAAAACTCACTATGGTACTGGTGCAAGTTCTACTTTAAGTGGTGTAACATATAGTGGAGGAGCTAATTCAACTGCTGAGTTTGATGCAATGGTTGATACAAACCAACCAGGTACAACACTAACTCATAGTGGAGAAGTATCACCTTATGGTTCAACTGGTTTGGCAGGTGGGTTACCATCTCGTTGGGCAAATGATTATTTTGCGATAGTTTATTCTGGTTGGTTCAAACCAAATAAAAGTGGAACTTATAATTTCAGAACTTATGCTGATGATTCATCCGAAACTCGATATAGAGAAGTAGGAACTACTACTTGGCAAACAATGACATATCAATGGGGTTGTTGTTCTTATGTATATGGAACTGCCACTTTAGATAAAACTAAGTGGTATGAATTTGAATTTAGATATCAAGAATATAGTGGTGGTGCATATTATTATTTTGCATATTCACTACCTGCAAATTCTTCATCTCCTATTTACAATCAAATTAGTTCTAATCATCAATTTGGAACTTGGACAAATATAGACCCAAGTGGTGGAACAACAGAAGAAACACACGAACTATCTTTAACTTATGAATTACATACTGATTTAGATGCAACCAAATTTAGTACTCTAATTTATTATGAGTGTACTGATAACGCAGGTGGAATTTGTCCTACCACTAGTACATTAGGGAATAATGGTACTGTATCCTTTGATGAAACTGCTATAAATACAGACCAAGTTAGTACTGGGACTTACTCTGCAGAGACTGTTGATGGTGGAATACAATATATCTATGTGTATAATTGGGATAGTACTAATGAAAGACATAGAGTTGGTTTAGATAAAAGAATGTTTAATACGTTTGGGTATAGTGGATTTGCAAGTGGAGCACCAACTTCTCTTTTCCAAAGTGTAACACACCTTAAATTTTATGATGTCATAGATGAAGATGTAGAGTATAAAAGTAATGGAACGTATTGGGCTGAGTATTGGCTTAACACTCGAATTACATCAGATATGGTGCAAGCATCTTCAAGTACTAATAGGTTTCAAAATGGTTCATGGCCAGGTTATGGTGGGGTAGCTGTACAATCAATTGACTTTGTATTGGGAAATTCTTTTGCTGAACATACATTAAATTTATCAGTAGATGGAACTTACTATAATGATGAATATGATAATGTAATAACAGTACAAGATTTAGTAATAGCATTTAATCAACTTACATCTGGTGGAAGTGGTCCTGGTAATAGTGGTGGTAGTGTATTCTCAACAGGTATTGAATATGTACTTGGTGATGTTAATGAAGATGGTTCTTTTAATTTCGTAGATACTCAATTAATGTTACAACATATCTATGGTGATACAGACCCATTCGCTGATAAAACATTTTCTGATGTAGTTAAGATATTCAATAGTGGATATGATGATTGGAGTACAACAAATTGGAGTAGTGGGATACCAAATACTACTTCAGATTCTTATACACCAAACTCTACTACATTAGAACAATCTAAAACATACCAAGTTGCCTTTATGGGTGATGTAAACTTTTCACATTCACACGAACCAAGTAATCTTACAACAGCTACAAATTCAATGAGTAGTAAGATTTCATCTACTAAAAATAGTTCAACTGAACAAAGTGTTGTTTTGGATATTGTTAAAGAAGGTGATGAATTAAAGTTGACAATAGATATACCGAATAATACCCACAATATAACAGGCTCTCAGTTTAAGGTTTATTTCGATAATGAAAAATTAGTTTACTTAGATTCAGAAGTATCCGATTCATCAATCGATAGTTTTACAACGAGTAGAAGTAGATATATAACAATTGGCTCTTTTAGTTCTGATGGTTCCAATACATTAAATGGTGGAATAACATACACACTTAACTTTAATATAACTTCGGATACTGGTTCTACATTAGGATTGTTAGGATTAAAGTTTTTTGAATTAGTTGATACTGATGGTAATAAAATAAATCTTATAATAAAATGAGGAAGTATATAATCATATTCTTAATATTAGTAGCATGTCAACCAGAAGAGTTGATGGAAGTGCAACCCCTACCACAATACGAAATGATATTTGAGGAAACCATATCTCAAGTTATAAATGGACAAGAGTACTCATTTGAGGTGTTAACTACTGAAGAACATATATTAGTAATAACCGAACTGAATGGTTCTGTGATTAGTAAAGAATCTATAATTCCTACAATTGGTATCAATACAAAAAACATTTACACCAAATCACTTCCTAACGAAGAATTATATTTTACTCTTAATAGTAATGGTGTTGAGTTAGAAAAAACAACTATTATTATAGAATAACATATTTATAGATATGTTAGTATATGATTTCAAAAACGTAGCTAAGATTAAGAATCTTAAAAACAGTGAATCCGTTGAGCCAAAACATGCTGAACGTATTGCTGAGATTCCTGATTCTATTGTTAAAGATTTTGATTACGAAAAATACAAATCAAATCCACCACATAAGAATGAATCAATGAGGACTATATATGAGCTAATTAATATATCTCAGATTCCAAGTGATGATGAGTTTACATTAAGAATGGATGAGGTTACTAAATCATTCAAAGATTTGTGTGAACAATTAGATGTTGACTTTCCAAAAGATAAGGTGATAGAACTTGGTAATGTAGCTGGTTCTATTGTATTAGATTTAAAATATCACTACAATAGACCAAGACCATATATGTTAGCTAAAGAGTTTGAAATTCCTTTAGATACAAATAAAATTAAAAATACAACAAAAGATTCTCCATCATACCCATCGGGTCATGCTGCTCAAGGTATGTTAGTAGGAAACTATTTAGCTAAATTAAACCCATCCCATAAAATGGAGTTTTTAAAATTAGGTAAGGATATAGGAAAGAGTAGGGTAGTAGCAAAAGTTCATTATCCATCTGATGTTAGATTCGGAGAAATTATTGGAAATGATATATTCATATATTTAAATAAGAACAAACTTATATAAAAACAATGCCTGCGAAATTAAAACCAAGTAGTAAACAATACATAAAAGATAGAAATGGAAAAATGACCAACAAATGGTTCATGCAACATTATACTGTAAGTGGAGCTACTACGGAGGAATTAAAAAAGTTATATGAATCTCCTTCTTATAAAAGAAAAAAGGGAGTGATTAAAAATGAACTTCAAAAAAGAGGAGTTGAATTATGAAAGAATACGCAGTACAAAAACAATTAGTTCCTGTTGATAATGGAACTGACCCTAATTGGGCAAAAAGACAGATTTGGGTTTATAAATTAAATTCAGAAGATACCATGGATGAGTTTGACTCTCAATCAGACGCAGAATCCAAAAGAGATGAGCTAGATTCGAATGACCCTACAAGTAGAGTATATAGAGTAGTAAGGAGAATAGACCAATTCACCTATGAAGTTGTTTAGTTATTACTTTTAAATTTTTATTTTAATTTTTTATTATTTAACTGTTATAACTGTTACACCTGTTACACTGTTACTGTTGTTTTGAAATTTTTAAAAAAGAAAATTGACCTGAACCAACAATCGTTTATTATTGAAGTTTAGATGCATTTAAACTCATAGCATCACCTCGGAGTATTGTCTTGTAGTGTATATACATATATACCAAATTCTCAAAACGTAAAAAAACTTGAACTTTTTTCTTCTTTTTTAAATTTAGTTGAAAATGTTTGGATATTAAAAATATATTTCGTATCTTTGTTTATAAACATAAAATATAAAATATGTCAAAACAAGAAACAGCACAAGAATTTTGTGAAAGAACATATCCAGAAACTTGTGAAGAGTTCAAAAATATATTAGATGAGATGTACGTTACTTTTTGTAAAAAACAAAGAAACTACGGCCCAGGTAATATTTCAGTAGGTACATCACTTCAGACTGAGGAAGATGTTAAGTTAGCCCTTACAGGATTATTCTTCAGAAAGAATGACAAAATTCAACGAATCAAACAATTAGTAGTATTAGGACAACCTGATGAAGTTGGAGAGGCAATTCAAGATACTTATGAAGATTTATCAGTATATGGTATAATCTCACAATTGGTTCAAAGGGGTAAATGGGCTAAGTAATGAAGTGGGTAGAATACTTTAGAAACTTAGCGCATCAAGTTAAACTAAAATCCAAAGATGATAGAACTCAAATAGGTGCTATCATAGTTGGTAAAGATAAAGAAATAGTATCTACTGGCTATAATTCCTTTCCAAGGGGAATAGATGATTTCAGAAAAGACAGACAAGAAAGACCAGAGAAATACTTTTGGTTTGAACATGGTGAACGTAACGCTATCTATAATGCAGCAAGAATAGGTGTATCTACCAAAGGGTGTACTATGTATTTAAGTTGTGGAGTTCCTTGTTCCGATTGTGCTAGAGGAATTATCAATGCTGGTATCGTTAGAATATTCTGTGAAAGAGGTGGTGGTGCCAACGGACCTAAGTGGGCAGAATCAGCTGAAAGAAGTTGGACAATGTTTGATGAGGCGGGTGTAGAGGTTAAATTTTATGATGATGATTTCTTGAGTGTGTAACCTTTCTTAAAACTTAATATTTATATAGAAAGGGAATAACAATGGCAGAAAGACGAAGTCCGAATTCAAATCAAATTCAAACAGGTCCAAGTAATAGTGGTAATAGTGGTAATACCAATAGTAACACCAGTAATACTAGCACGAATAATCCCCCATCACCAATCCCAACCCCACCACCAACATCTGCAGCAGCATCTCCACAAACCTCGCAGAAATCAAGTAAAAGTAGTATTATACAGAAACTCATAGGTTCTAAACGAAAAAATAGAAAGAGAAGATTTCGAAGTATTAGAGAAAATTTTAATCCAATTTCTGAGGAAATTGACTATCAAGTTATTGGTGATTTTGATGTTAATAGTAGTATACCATTATATGTAGATTCGAAAGAACCAGAAACACCCATTTCAATTGGACTAACAAACGACCCAACTAAAGCTAAGTATCCACAAGTAAAAGTAAACGTTGTTAAATATGATTTATCTAAAATAAAAACAACAGATAATCCAGATATAAATTTTGATTTCGTGGTTTCCCTAAAAGATGGTCTTGATGGAATACCTCAGTTATGGGCAACTAAAAAATTCCTCAAAGTATTAGAGGCCGAATATACAAAAGGTAGACCATTTGGAGTAAATGATATTATTGAAAAAAAGAATATTGTAGTTGTTGACATAAAACCATTAAAAGAAAAAGTTGAGGCATTACGTAAAAAAGAATTAAGTATCAACTTAAATAGAAACGAAATAAAAGGCCAAGTTGAAGTTAGAAAAAATTTATTTGTTAATTCAAATTATAAAGTTGGTGCCGATGGTTCATTAGAAGCAATACCTACTTATGAGATTGAAGAGCTACTTAAATATTTAAGCTGGGTTGTATCCAAACCATCTTCAAACTATGATGATAGATTAATACCAACTAATGAGTTGGGTGATTTTGATGGATATTCAAAAGAAGAAGATATTCCAGAAGATTCTCCATCCGAACAAACTAATACGAGTACCAACGAAAACAATGAACCCGTATCATCACCGATATCTCTTTATCCACCAATTGGAAGAAAGGGTACTACGGCAAATGAAACCGTATTCAAAGATGGTAAATACTGGGAGTGGGATGGTGAATTTGAAAGTTGGATAGAAGACAAGGGTGCAATTGGAAACTCTGGTAAGAGACCAAAACCCAAGCTATAATACTAAATATTCTAACTTTTACCAAAAAACTTTTCAAATTTTATATTTATAATTGTAACAATCTAACATTTACAGGTTATGAAGAATAAACCATTAGCAAATGTTGACTGGAGAAAATATTTCTCTCTCAATAATACCACATTGAATGAGTATTTGTATAACTACGGAGATGAGTTTCTTACCCAATCCTTATTCCTTTTAATTGACGCACATAGTAGAAGCTTACCTTCTATTATACTTGTTGAATTTTCTAACATTGATATTGTATCAGTTGTAGAGAAGACGGATTATATGTTGGCTTTACATAGATTACTAAATTTGTGTGAACGAATGGAAAAATACGAAATTTGTGCTGAGATTGTAAAGTATGAAAAAACAATCAAACCCAAACGAAAAAATCCAACTAAAAAATCGCATAAGATAACAATTATTAATTAGAAAATGGCAGAGAACATCACAAAAGTTCCACCTAAAGGTAAGATTAAATTTAACTTATCTTTATCGGATGAACAAAAGTTAGCAAAAACCGCAATAATGTATCACCCTTACAATTTTATTCAAGGAAAAGCAGGTTCTGGTAAAACTTTATTAGCAGTACAAATTGCATTAGATATGTTTTTTACAAGACAGTGCAATAAGATAGTTATAACAAGACCAACCATATCAAATGAAGATAATGGATTTTTACCTGGTTCATTAGATGAAAAGATGGAGCCTTGGTTAGTGCCAATTCGTTCCAATATGAGAAAAGTTTATAACAAACCTGCCATTTTAGAAAAGATGGAGAAGGATGAGCATATTGAATTAGTGTCATTGACTCACTTTAGAGGAAGGACATTTGAAAACTCAATAGTAATAGTTGATGAGTATCAAAACTTAACCAAGCAACAACTTGGTATGGTATTGGGTAGATTGGGTAAAGGGTCAACGATGATTTTAACTGGAGACCCTCAACAAATAGATTTAAAGTTTCCAAATGATTCAGCAATACATGAAGTTCCTAAAGTAAAGCCTTCTAATCACGTATATTCAGTTAACCTATTGGATAACCATAGACATGCAGCATTGGATGATGTACTTAGATTATTGAGTGCGTATCAATAAAATTTATTAAAATTTATTAAAAAAAGTTGGGAAAACATTTGGTAGTCTCAACTTTTTTTTGTATATTAGTCTTGTAATTGAGTGGGGGTGATTCTCCCAAAACGTTAAACCTTAAAACACTAAAACATGAAAACTAAATTTGAATTTTGGCTTGAAAAAGTAAACAACGAAAGAGAAACATATTGGAATAATAATTTCTCATACAAACCATACGAATCATTAGAAATCAGTAAAGGTAGTAAATACCTTAAAATTATGGATGGTGATACTGTTTGGGCATTCGTATCTATGATAGATGGTGAATTAAAACAATCACCAATTAAAAAAGGAGACCTACTGAAACCTGCTAGTTGGAGAACACCTGCTAAACATAGTAGAGGTAACATCTTTGATGGTACTGATAATTGGTCTTATTATGGACCAGAATACTTAAAATAATTGATGAAAAATTTGGTAATGTCAAATAAATTTTGTATATTTACATAGTAAATGAGTGATAATAATAACATAAAAAACAAAAAAGTATTGAAGAAAAAAATAGTTTACATTGATATGGATGGGGTTTTGGTTGATTTCGGTAAGGCAATAGAAGATTGGTTTACTAATCATCCACATTTAAAAGAAAGATATAAAACATTTCCTGACCATATTCAAGGATTATTCAGAATTGCACCACCAATGAAAGGTGCTATTGAGGCTGTAAAGAAATTACACGAAAGTGGTAAGTATGAATTAATGATTGCTACTTCTGCTCCATGGGGTAACCCTCAGAGTAATGCAGATAAAAGATTTTGGATTGAAGATTACTTTGGAGATTTATTTCACAAGAAAATGTTTATCACTCACAGAAAAGATTTATTAATGGGTGATTACCTTATTGATGATAGAATTAAGAATGGTGCTGGTGAGTTTAAGGGTGAGTTATTAAGATTCGGATTGGATTGGGAAAATAACAACAAACCAAATGAGTATCCAACATGGGATAGTATATTAACTAAATTATTATAATGAACGATAAAGAGTATAGGAAACAACAAACTGAAAAAATAACAACTAAATTGTTAAAGTTTATTTTGCTATTCATATCAGTATTGATATTACTTACACTACTAACAAGTTGTGAGGATACTATCATGGATGAATTACCAGATAACTATACACTCGAACTAGATAGTAGATTAGATACAACCGATGATGGGTTATATAAATTAGAACTAAACTCTACACAAAACTCTATTCAGACTATTCACAGAATAAGTGGTAAACTTTTAAATAACGGCGAAGAACCATATCCACAATTAGTTGAATGGGAATCATCACATCAATGGACTTTAAATGATACTGCGTATGTCTTCATTAGAAGAACTATAAATGTATTGGGTGATTGGGTTGATGTAGATACAACTTATGTAACTGGATTTGCTGGAAGTATTGTACCAACCATTAATGAGTTTTCATATAGTGGTGATGGTGGAGAAATAAATACAGTTATAGCACCAATAGATGAAATGGTAGGTGATACACTTATTGTAAAAGCAAGATTTGAAGACATACAAGAAACCATCAGAATTGTATTACAATGAGAAAAGTAAAATTACAAGTTACGCCATTAACTGATGAAACTTTTAAAAGACAAGGTTGGTCAAAACATATCTCGAATGATTACAAAGGTACTGGTGATTTTATGGAAAATAGAGAAGATGTTGAAGAGGGTGATGAGTTAGACAAAGCATACTTTTGGACAATTGCAATTCCAAAGGAACGAACTGATAGATATGCTCCTAGGTTTGTAACAAATTCATCTGATGATGAATTGGAATTAAAAAACATGGGATTAAGCCCAAATCAATATTTTGTTGAAATATTAGATTTTGATGGATTGGGATTTTGTACAAGTGAAGAGGAGTTAGAAGTTCTATATAGGGCATTAACATCAAAATACATAGAAGACTAATTGTCAGTAAAACTGACATTATGTCATTTATTATAAATTGGTACAAATTTGGTAATATATAAATCAAATGTTTAACTTAAAAATAAAAATATGATTTATACAATCGAAAATTTATTTAATGATTTATCTCCACTAGGTAAATCAAATTGGGATAACCCAATTGAATACAATCAAGGAAACTATTCTATCACTATGCTAGAAGATGGTAGACAAGAACTTATTGTAAATGTAGTAGGACACAATCCAAAGGATGTGGATGTTGATGTTACCGAAGGTAATATTACAATTAAAGCAAAAGCCAAAAAGGTAAATGCAGTAGTTCGTAATATAAATTTAAGATTCAAAGTTGGAAAAGATTTTGATGGAACAACATCAGAGGCATCAATTGAAAATGGTGTTCTAACAATTGTTATGGACAAAAAAGAAGAACGAAAATCTAAAAAAATAAAGGTTAGATTCTAGTTTTAGTGGTATCAATCAAATGGAGGGAGGTTGTGAAAATCTCCCTTTTTTGATTATTTAATATTTATATATACTAATAAAGACTGTTATTATGAAACCAGAATACAAAGAAAAGATAGAAGGATACCTAGAAGGAATCTTAAATTCCAATAAAGTAATTGCTGAAATGTTAGAAGGAAAGAGACCATCTAACCAATCAGACGCCATAAAGTTAACGAAAAAAATTGAAAGGTTATTAGAACTAACTGGAAATTTAATTCGTTAAAATCCACAAATGAAATTCAGAACGTTATTATTAGGGTTAACTGCATTGTTTGTTGCATTCAATGCTGCATTCTTTTCGGTAAGTGGTTTATCTAAACTATTTGCTGGAGCAGCTGTATCCGTAATAATAATGGCAAGTTCATTAGAACTAGCTAAACTTATAACGGCTGGGTACCTATACAATTATTGGGATAAAATAAACAAATCATTTAGGATATACCTAAGTGGAGCAGTTCTTATTTTAATTCTAATAACATCATTAGGTATCTATGGATTCCTAACATCGGCATTCCAAGATACATTCAATCAATTTAGTGTAAAGGAAAAGCAATTAGCATTCTTACAACAAAAAGAAAAGTTTTGGGCAGATGATGTTGCACGATATGATATTGAGTTAAATAGAATATCCGAAAACATATCAACTCTATCTAATGCTAAATCAACTGGCATCCAAGTCAGAGATACGGCATCTACAACTGGATTTAGAAATACTATTTCCACAACCGAATTAAGATTATCACAAAAAAGAATATCAGTCGAAGAAGAGAATCGTAAAGGTGTTCAATCAAAACGAGAAGTAGTAGCAGATTCATTGCAAACAATTCAATTAAGAATATTAGATGTAGAATCCGATGAAGGGGTATCATCGGAATTGGGCCCTCTACAATACCTTAGTGGGTTATTAGATAAACCTATGGATGTTATTATCAATTGGTTTATACTAATCATTATCTTTGTATTTGACCCGTTAGCAGTAGCGCTTGTAATCTCTTTTAACAATGCTTTAAAAGTAGATAGGGGAATTGATGATAAAGAAAAGATAGTTACTAAGAGAGAGTTATATGGTGAGGAGCCCGAAGATGATGATAGTGATGAGTTATATAATGAAGAAGACGAGTGGGGTATTGAACCCGATGAGGATTCTAAAATAGAAAGTTTAGAAGAAACTTTAGCTAATGAGTCAGATGATACAGAACTTACATCTAAGGAAATTTCTAAAATATTAGAAGAAAGAGAAAATTCATCAGAACCAAATGAAGCATTAAAGGAAATAGTTTCTGAGTTTGATTTATTAAAAAAAGATGTATCTCGTAGAGGTATAGATATAGATGGTGATGGTACGGTTGATGGATATGATAATACCGGTGACGGGTTAATTGATGAGGTAGTTCCTGCATCATCTCGTAGAGCCCAATATGTACTGAATGAAGTTCCATTTTATGCAAGACCTAATTTTAATTGGGGCGATAGAAGTAAGTGGATTAATAATCAAAATGCAGTTAACTATTGGTTAACTTATATCAAAAACGAAAAAGATACAAACTATCCTGACAACTTCGATTCAAAAACTTATTGAAATAAATTTGGTTTTTAAATAATTTTTTCGTATATTTGTTTATAACAAATGATAAATCTAACGAAATGAATTTAGGATACGCTTGTATTAATATGACTCTATCGAGTCAAAAGCCAAAAGTAACTACCAATCGTTCAATGATTAAACGAACATTTATAGAAAGGGGAGTTGAATATGCAACTGAACTAGCATTACAAAATGCTAGAGACTTGTATAGAATTTTAGAATGGAATAACGAGAATAATATTAAACTATTCAGATTATCTTCTGAGATGTTTCCTTGGGGTTCAGAGTATGAAATAGAAAAATCACCACACTATCTTAGAATTAAAACTATACTAATGGCTTGTGGCAATTATGCCAAAAAGAATGGTATTAGAATCACATCTCATCCTGGCCCTTTCAATGTATTAGTTTCACCAAGACCTCATGTTGTAGAAAATACAATTAAAGATTTGGAGTTACATGCTAAGATATTTGATTTAATGGGATTAGAACAATCACATTATAATAAAATCAATATTCATTGTAATGGAGTTTATGGAGATAAAGATTCGGCTATGAAACGATTTTGTGAAAACTTCAAAAGATTATCAAAATCAGTACGAAGTAGATTAACAGTTGAGAACGATGATAAAGAATCTATGTATTCCGTAAAAGATTTAATGTACTTACATGAACAAATTGGTATTCCTATTGTATTTGATTATCATCACCACCAATTTTGTACAGGTGGATTAACTGAAGAAGATGCATTGAAGTTGGCAGCAACTACTTGGCCCATTGGTATAAAACCAATTGTTCATTATTCTGAATCAAAACGATTGCATGAAGAAAATACAAAAATAAAAGAACAAGCACATTCAGATTACATTAACAAACTTCCTAAACTATATGGAATGGATGTTGATGTAATGGTAGAGGCTAAAGCAAAAGAACTTGCAATTATACCACACATGGGAAAATATAATGCATGTGAATATAGTGGATTATTAAACACACAAAGTTACGCAATATGATTATAGAAACTAATATAACAACTCCTAAGCGAGTTGAAAAGAAATGGGGATATGAATTGTGGATTCATAATGATAATGAGTACTGTGGTAAGTTATTGGTATTCACAAAGGATAGAAATAGATTCTCAATGCATTACCACCTTCAGAAAAAAGAAAGTTGGTATGTACAAGAAGGTAGATTCCAATTCAATTGGCTAAATGTAGAAGATGGTAAATTAGAAGGTAGTACTTTAGAGAAAGGACAATCGGTTACAATTGAAAGAGGTCAACCTCATCAACTAATTGCATTAGAAGATAACTCAATTGTATTTGAGGTTTCCACTGAACACTTTGATGAAGATAGTTATAGAGTTTATAGAGAAACACCTGAAGATTTATTATGAGTTATATAAAGGTTATATTGCCTGAAAAATATGAATTAGACAAACGAATTAAATCTGATAAAGATAAATGGATTCCTTTTTATGCAAAGTATGGAGCAGTAATGGGTAGTTCAGAAGCAGTAGAATACTTAACTGAAGAAATAGAAAAATATTATGATAGTAAAAAGAATTGAAAAAACTCCAGTCTCAAACGAAGAGTTAGCAAAATATAAAGAAAAAATATCTAAAGGTATAGAGTATGCAGTTAATGCATCTGATGTTGGAATAGATAAACGTATTGTTACTATTAAATTTGGTGGTGATTATGATGAGTTAACATTGGTAAATCCAAAAGTTATCGAAACCTCTAAAGAGATGGTTGTTTATTTTGAAAAAGAAATGGATGGTAAACCATATGGTAAACAAAAGATTAGAAAAACTGCTAGACATCAATGGTTTAAAGTGGATACCGATAACTTAGGTGTAGTAGAATTCTCATCAGATAAGAAAGAATGGAAAGACCAAGAGGAATATATGAATGACTTAGGTTTATTTGAATGCATTACTGCACAGCGTTTAATTGATTCTATTGATGGTATTAGTATTAATTCATCTATTAGAAGATATAGTGGACAAATTAAAGCAGAAAAGAAACCTGGTAGAAATGAAAGAGTAATGTTACAATCACCTGAAGGAGAAATGGAATTTGTTAAATACAAAAAAGCTCAACCTCTTTTAGATAAAGGATATCAATTAGTATAATGGGAGTATTATCATATAAATCCGAAGAGCCTAAAAATAGAGAGGCAATAAACATAACGTTTGATGTACCAGACGATATGAATATACATGAATTTAAAATTATGTGTGTTCGAATGGCATCATCAATGGGGTATCATAATAATTCAATCACTAAAGCATTTGGAGAGTTGGATTACGAAACTCCATCGGATATAGATTTTAAAGAATTCTTACATTCACTAAATGTTACAACTGGTTCTTTAACTATATAGCCCATATGAAAAGACTTTACATATTGGAACAAAAAATTAAAACTTTAGAAATTATATTAGAAACTTTGGTTGAAGAATTAATGGATGAAGGCTTAATTGATGAGAATGGATTCGATAATAAGATTATTGAAAGAATAAAAAAATTAGAAAAACATCAAAGGAAAGAAATAGAAGAACAAGAAGAGCCAGAATCACTACTATTTCCTTTCTTTGGAAAAAAAGGCGAGGCTTAATTTGGAAAGTTGAATTTTTTTTCGTATATTAGTAAATATAATATCAAAATGGAAGAAATTTATTTATACATAGTAATTGGAGTTTTAGTAATATCCAATATATTTTTTGTTGTAAGGGGTACGCAATTAGTTAGACAAATAGAAACAATAGCTAATGATATGGATAATCTAAATGAATTATCTATCAGTACTTTAGAAAAAATGTATAGTGATATGAAAGAAATAGACATCAGAGGTTCATTTGAATCGGATGATGAAGTTGGGGTAGTTTTCAAAGAGTTGAAAGATACTATTGAAAAGTACAAAACAAATTTATAAAATATGCCTAGACCTAGAAAAAAGAAATCAAAAATATATTTCGGTACACCTGCTCAAGATGCTATCATTGAATATAATGCTAGTACTGACCCAAAGGAGAGAAATCAAATATATAAAGATAGAATCCAATTTCCGTTTGAAAAACTAGCAGAAAATATTCTAAATACATTTAAGTTCTCATACTTTGATGTATCTAAAGAAGATGTTAAAAAGGAAGTAGTATCTATATTGATTCAAAAGATACATATGTTTAAACCTGATAAGGGTAGAGCATTTTCTTATTTTTCTATTGTTGCAAAAAACCATTTAATTCTTAGTAATAATGGGAATTATAAACGTTATAAAAAAACGGCACTACTTTCTCAGATGCCCGAAACTTGGAATCCTGAGAATGATTTTTATCACGAACAAAAAGGAAACGAGTTTGCAGAATTTAAAGAATTGATGCTAGAGTATTGGGATAAAAATCTTACAAAGGTATTTACTAAAAAAAGAGATGTGCAGATAGCAGATGCTATATTAGAATTATTCAGAAGAAGTCAATTTATAGAAAATTTTAATAAAAAACATTTATATCTTCTTATAAGAGAAATGACAGATTGTAAAACACATTACATTACAAAAGTAGTTAATGTTATGAAAACTCATCAAACGAAGATGTTAAATGAATATCTAGACCATGGTGAAATATCTGATAACAATGATGATGAGTTCTTTTCTTATTAACATTACCATCTAACCACTTAGAGACTCACTCTAAGTACACATAAAACCCACTTTTTTCTTTATTGATATTTATATATAGAATAATAATCTATAAAAAATATGTCAACAGATTTCGAATTATTCCCAGGTAAAAACCTTAGTGGGTTATTTGAGGATATATACAACAATCAAACAAATAAGAAAAAACATATCTCAGAACTAATTGCAGAAATTAAAAAAACAATTAGACATGCTGGTGATATGGCAGTACTAGCACCTGTTATAAAAGACCTAGTAGATACATCAGTTCGTAACGATGACCAATTGGTTAAGTTGGCAACTATTGCACAAAGAATTGTAGCATCAAGTCAAAAAAATGAAGGTGATACTGGTTTCCTTACTGATAAGGAAAGAGAACAACTTCTTTCGGAGGTTGAACAAATCCAAGACGAAGTTGCAAAAATCGATGATATTCAAAACGATATAGAAGAAGTTAAACAAAAAATACAAAGTTAATATGAGTTTTTTTGGTGGAAATTTATTATGGAATGTAGCCAGTCAAGCAGCCTCGTCATTTATAGAGAATTTTGATGAAAATGAGGTAGCAATTGTATATTCTGTAATATTAGATGAATCTCATCCTGAAATAAAAAGTGGTAGAAGTACTTTAGCTGACATAGGTTCTATACAATGTAGGTTAATGAGTAGTATTCAAAACAATGAACTTATAATAGCCAAACCACTTGATTCTACTGTAACAATATTACCAATTAGAAACCAAACCGTATTCGTACAAAAGTTTGGAAGTAATTATGTTTACACACAAATTGCTAAAGGGTCATCCCCAAACACATCATCACCCACAAATGCAATTTCAACTTTATTTCCAGGTAAACAGAAAGTAAAATCTAGCAACACAGGAAAGAAATATTCTAATGTGAGTAACACTGGTATCACTCGTAAGGACTCCAATTCAATAAATGACCTTGATGGTTATGGTGATTACTTTACCGCAGAAGAAGGTATACACAAATTAAAATTATATGAGGGTGATGTATTGTTCCAAAGCAGATTTGGCCAATCTATACGACTTAGTGGATATAACAATAGTGAAAATGTATTTTCTCCCACATTAATTCTAAGGAGTGGTGAATCTCCGGAAAATAGAAAGTTACCTGAAGAATCATTGGTAGAAGAAAACGTAAACGAAGATGGTAATATTATATTTTTAGGTAGTGGTGAAAAAATACTAGAATACACACTTCCAATTGAAAATAAAAAGGAATCATTTTCAAAATACCCAAGCGAACTTAAAGGAAATCAAATCTTATTAAATTCTGATAGGATAATTCTTTCAGCAAAATCTCAAGAAATGATATTTGCAAGTAAATTAGATATGGGATTCATAACTGATAATCAGTTTTCAATTGATGCAAGTAGAGGTATAGATATAACGGTTGATGATGAAATTGATATCAATACAAAGGATTTTAATTTTAATCTTAATATAGGTAATGCTATTATTAAGTTAGGAACTGATGGTACTTTAGAAAAAGCACCTAAAGGTGAAACTTTAGTAAAACTGCTAGGGGAACTAATAGATTTAATATCCAAACAAATATATGTAACTCCGGCAGGCCCAACATCATTGGGCCCAACTAATGTAGCTTTGTTTTCAACGTTAAAAAATAAATTAAAGTCTATGTTAAGTTCTAATGTGCAATTAAAATAAAATGTCTTGGTCATTATTTAAACTAAATGTATTAAGGAAAACCAGTCCAACTGGAAATTCATCACTAAGCATTAACCAAGTTGCAACTATTTGGTCAGATGAATATGATGCTGCAATAAAAAGAGGAAAGGATTTTATAAACTTAGAATCAATTCAAACGGGAAACAAAGAGTTAATGAAAAGTCTTTTTCTAATTGCTTTGTTAAAAGGATTGGCAACTCCACCTGGTAAAAATTTTTCGTTAGTAAATGAATTTGGTAATGGTGTAAAAGCTTATTGGATTGGTGCACAAATGTCTCCATTTCCAATACCACTAATACCTGCACCTGGTTCAATTCAAAATATAGTAGTAAATTCAAATATAGCAATTAATCCTGGAACATGGCCAATATACCCACCATTAAAACCGGCTAAAAAACAAGAAATAATGATAAATATGTTTATTCTAGCTGCCGTTATACATTTATTCAGCGTGGGTGGGATTATACAAACAACATCATTATACCCAGGGCCTTTGACACCCGTACCTGCACCTGGTGTTATACCTTGGACTGGTTATTTAGTCCCACCTGTCATTCCTAGGCCAAATCCTAACTTCCCATCAGAAGATGAGAGTGAGGCTACCAGTATAGAAGAATCTGATTCCGATATAGTTAATGAATTAAATGAGAACACATCAACTAATAGTGATGGTACGTTATTACAAGATGTCATAGATGAAACAATACCAGATGATGTAATTGACGAAGAATTAGAAAATATTTTACCTGATTTCATAAAACAATTGGAAATGGGTGGAACTAAATGCAAATAAAAATCAAAAAACAATAAAACAAATATTTATATAGAAAGGAAACCATTACAACAATGAATACTGAAAAATTAGTTAAAGCAATACAAATCATAGTAGCAGAAGAAATCAAAGTGGTTCTTCCTAAACTAGTCAAAGAAGGTGTAAAGAAAGAAATGGCAAAGTTGTTAAGAGAAAACAAACAACTTAAAAAAGCCATAACACCAAAGCAACCAACATTTATGGATAATAATGTTGAGGAAAGACCAATCCAAACAGAACGAGTTTTAAGTAAAAACCCAATGTTAAACAAGGTATTACAACAAACACAACCACTTAGTATAAGTGAAAATACATCTAGAAGTGTATTAGATAGACAACCACCTGCTTATGCTGGTGCACCAACTGAAGTTTCTGAAAGAACAATGGAGTTTGATTCAAACTCCACTCATACATTGGGAGCACAAAGTATAGCTGATAAAATGGGTTATGGTGATATGAAACCAACTGGAGTTAAATCTGGATTGGGAGTATCAACTGGACTAGCTGGGTTGGATAGAGTTTTAAATAGAGATAATTCTCAGTTAATAAAAGCTTGGGATAAATCAAAAGGTCCTTGGAGACCTGGAATGTAATATAGATTATGGCAGTTGAGTTAGGAAGAAGAATAGTTAAAGATACCGTTGCATTTAAGAGTTATGCAATTGGTGTTACGTTACCATTACAATTTGGTGATAGTACTTTTGAGCAATCTTTTCAAACTAAAGACCAAGCTAAATCAAATATTAAAAATCTTCTACTTACTAAAAGAGGTGAACGTATTTTACAGCCCGAATTTGGTAGTGGCTTACAATCATTATTGTTTGAACCAAACGTAGATGACTTGGAAGGTAGAATTGAAGATACTATAAACGAAAGTCTAGAACAATGGTTACCTTATATTACGGCAGAAGAAATTGATATTGAATCAACTGATGAATTGAGAGATAACAACAAAATAAATGTTTCAATTAAATTTAAAATAGGAGAAGATATTAATTTAGAAACTCTAACATTCACGGTGCAGGGATAATACGATATGGCAATAACAAAAACATCAAAGAACTTTAAGAACAAAGGTAAAGACATAAAATATCTTAACAAAGATTTTAGTGCCTTTCGGGGTAATCTAATAGAGTTTGCTAAAACTTACTTCCCTCAAACATATTCTGATTTCAATGAGTCATCGCCTGGTATGATGTTCATAGAAATGGCATCGTATGTAGGAGATTCATTATCGTATTATGTAGATGATACTTTAAAAGAATCATTAATGACTCATGCTGATGATATTGAGAATGTAATAGCTCTTTCACAATACTTAGGATACAAACCAAGAGTATCTGCACCAGCAGTAACAACCCTTTCCGTTTACCAACTACTACCGTCAATAGGAGCTGGTTCAGATAATACGTTTGATACAACTTACTTTTTAAGAATTAAAGAAGGTATGCGAAGTGAGTCTACTAATGGAATAGAATTTATTACTCAAGATGTTGTAGATTTTTCTGATGATAGAGATAGAGAAATTACAATATATCAAAGAGATGAGGTGAGTGGTGAACCTACATTCTATTTAGTTAAAAAACAAGTTCAAGCAATATCTGCAACAATAAAAACAGAAGAAGTGACATTTGGGTCATATAAAGAATTCCAAAGTATTGATTTATCAGATACCGATATTATAGATATCTATGATGTACGAGATGGAGATGGAAACAAATATTATGAAGTTCCTTATTTAGCACAAGAATTGGTATTTAATGATTATCCGAATACCGAAAACAACGACCCAGATTTATTTCAATTTAAAGAAACTGCTCCTTATATTTTAAACACACTTAAAACATCTCGTAGATTTGTAAAACAAGTAAACCCGGACAGTACAACGACAATTCAGTTTGGAAGTGGAGACCCCACGGTTAGTGAGGAGACAATTATTCCTTCTTTTAAAAATGTAGGATTGGGATTACCTAATTCTATTTCTAAATTAGAAGAATCGTTTGACCCAACTAACTTTCTTAAAACAAAAACATATGGAACATCTCCATCCAATACAACCATGACTATAAAGTATTTAGTTGGCGGTGGTGTGGAGTCAAATGTTTCCAAAGGTTCAATTACACAGATTAATGGAGTTGAATACGAAGAAGACATACAATTATTTACATCGACCCAATTAGGAGTATATAATGCAGCTAAACAATCAATTGCAATTGATAACGAAGTTCCTGCAACTGGTGGTAAGGGTGGTGATACGATTGAGGAAATTAGACAAAATGCATTAGCAAACTATGGTTCACAAAATAGAGCTGTTACTGCTAAAGATTATCAAATAAGAGCTCTATCGATGCCAACTAAGTTTGGTGCTATTGCAAAAGCATATGCTACGGCAGATGGTACATTGGATAATAACTCACCATCTTCTATTTTAGCTTCACCAGATGCTCTTAAAGAGTTTACTGATTTGGTTGAGGGGTTTGTACAGAAGCCAGAGGAGGAAGAACCTAACAGAAAATCTATCCAAGATGAGATTAAAAAATTCTTAGTTGGTAAGACTTCAAATAATAATGAAAAAAATAATCCATTTGCAATCAATCTTTATTTATTGGGATATGATGTAGACAAAAAATTATCAGTTCTTAATAGAGCAGTAAAAGAAAATTTAAAAACATATTTATACGAATATAAAATTCTAACTGATGGTATAAACATTAGTGATGGATTTATAATTAATATAGGTATTGAGTTTGAAATAGTAACATTAAAGAATTATAATAAAAGTGAAGTTCTATCTGATTGTATATCTGAATTAAAAGAATATTTCAACATAGATAGTTTCACATTTAATAATACGATTAACATTTCTGAATTGGAATTGATTGTAGCAAACATTGATGGGGTTAGTTCAGTTCCAAAATTAAAAATCGTAAATAAGTGTGGTGGTCAATATGCACCAAACAATTATAACATAGAAGCGGCAATCAAAGATAAGGTTTTATATCCATCTTTAGACCCATCGGTTTTCGAAATTAAATTTCCAGATTCGGATATAAAAGGAAGAGCAAAATAATGGCATACTATTTTCTAACAGCATCAAAAGATGCATCGGTTTACCTACAACAACCTGACCAAAACGCTGGTTTAGATGAGGTATTAGAGGTAAGTAAGGTTTACTATGGTGGTGTTAAAGATGTATCAAGAGCACTTCTTAAATTCGATACTAATGGATTCTCATCATCACTATCAGCTGGTAGTGTTGGGTTCGAAGAGGCTAAACTTATATTAAAAGAAACTGAATCCGAGGAAGTTCCTTTGGAATTCAATATTAACATTTATCCAGTATCTCAAAGTTGGGAAATGGGTAAAGGTACTAGATTTGATAATATAGAAACCGCTGGAGTAACTTGGAATTATAGAGAAGGTGATTCATCTCTTAGATGGGTTAACAATATAGTAGGAGGTCTTCCAGTCTTTGCTGCAAACTCAACTGGCTCTTTTGCGGGAAAAGGTGGTGTTTGGTATTCTAACTTAAATAGTTCACAAACATTTGCATATAAAACAGAAGATATAAATGCCGATGTAACTACTATTTTCCAAAGTTGGTTAAGTGGTTCTATTGATAATGAGGGATTAATAATAAAACATGAAAATTCATCTGAAGAAGATACCAATGATTATGGAATCTTAAAGTTCTTTAGTAAAGAAACAAATACAATACATCAACCAAAGGTCAGAATAGGCTGGAATGATGTATCATTCGCAACAGGTTCATTAACCGAACTTATATCAGAAGAAATAAAAGTTGGAATAAGAAATTTCAAAAAACAATATAAAGTAAATACAACACCTAAATTGAGAGTAGTTGGTAGAGATTTATATCCATTGAAATCATTCACATCTACGGCACAATATGGTATAAGTAAATTCTTACCAACAACATCATATTATCAAGTATGTGATTATCATTCAGGTGAAGTAATGGCTCCATTTAGTAATTACACAAAATTAAGTTGTGATGCTGAGGGTAACTTCTTTAAACTGAACTTATCTAACTGGGAAGTTGATAGAGTATATAACATAGAATTTAAAATTACAATTGGTGGAGTTGATTATTTCTTTGATAACGATTACACATTTAGTTTAATTTCATAATAACGAATGAAGAATAGCGGTTTAAAAAATGAGGCACAAGTTGCTAAGATATTTGTAAGTGGTTCAGATGCTTTACCACAAACAAATGATTCTGGTATTCGCTTGTTTAGAGAATCCGATTTAACAGATGGTATTATAAGTGGCAAATTAATAAGACCTAAGTACAATACTAGTGAGTTAAAAAAATCAATTAACACTTCCATATCTGAATTATTACCAAACTCAGCTCAAGAACGAGAAGCAATGGTGCCTAAATCATTATATGATAGTGCATTAGAACAAATTGATAAACTGTCTCAGGAAATAGAAGACTTAAAACTATTGCTAGGTGAACGTGATTCAAGAATAAAGGAATTAGAAAGTGAACTTGAACAAAGCCTAATTAACTTGGAGGGTGAAATACTAAAGGCTAATATAGCATCAGAACAAAGTACAATTGCAAATGAACAAATTGGTGAGACAACTATTGATTTGTCAAATGCAATTCAAAATTCTATTAATGAAGCAATAGCAAGAGTATCTTTAACTGCTAGAGTTGAAGCATTACTACAAGAAAATGAATCACTAAGAGAACAACTATTTGGGTTATCTGCTCAAACTGCAGAAGGTGCTATTAGTGGAGGTGATAATGGATTTACTGTTAAAGTAAATAATGGAGATGGTGATGACAGCCAATTATCAGCTAATTTGTGGGCTAAAACAAGTCACAATGCTGGTGGTGGTAGAACGATGACAAATACAATAGAAGTAAGTAATGTTACTACTGATAATAAAATAACTAATATAGCATTTGTATTTGATGGTGACCCAAAATGGTTCAAAGTTAAATCAGGAGCAAGTTCAATTGAACCTGAAACTTCTGAAACATATGAGTGTGAATATGACCAATCGGTTATTGGAGGAAGTGGAACACCTGCAGGAAAGCGAGGCGGGATATCACCAAGACGAAGAAGCATTGGATGGAAAGGTAAAGGACAGAATTATACTGGATTATCATTAAAAGTTAATGTTACATTCGCAGATGGTTCAACTGATACTGTAAGTCTTAGTACTAATTTAAGAAAAAACAAAAAAGGTTAAAATGGCAATTAAGACATTTAAAGAAATAATAGATAATAAGGGTTATCGAATCTCTACTAAAGATAGAGAAATATTCGAAGAAGGAACCCTGCAATCATTTTTTGGATTCTCCGATTCCGATATGATTGAATTTATTGTTTATGATGCCAACGAAAATCAATTACCACAGGGTACAGATGGTAAGTTGGTTAGATACATACCACTTAGTTCAGAAAATATTAAAGATTACTTTTTAATTGCAGATGGTACTAAGCTTCAAGCTTTTCAATTTCCAAATGAATATTTTATTGATGCAGAACGATTAGTTAAAGAAGCTGGATATAATAATGGTATATTCAAAACTGAAATTACTCTTCTTAATAAAAGAGTTGGATTCGATAACATGAACGAGAAGTTATGGATTAAAGAAATCTCACCATCAAGAACTGAAATACGATTATTACCTCTTATGAATGACGTATCTAAGCAAACTGATTTGTTAGCTAGATATAATGTAATGGTAGATGGTTCAAATTTTAGAGATGATATACTTCCATATGTTGGTAATTTCGTAGATATGATTAATCCAATGGAAGTTGGTGGATTTATAAGAAAAACATATGGTGAAAAATGGTATAATAATTTTACATCAGAATTTGGTATAAATGGTCTTGAAACCACAGTTACCAAAATATATGATACATTTAGAAAAGCAGTTTATAATGAATTTTCAAATAGAGTATCATCTATTGGTGATTTAAACTATGGTAAGAAAAAACCAACTAAACCATCTTTAAGATTTTCTAAGGAAGATGTTTATAAAGTATCACAAAGAATACTTATTGAGTGTGTTGATAAGTTTTTACCAACAAGGGCAATACAAGCATCTACTGAAGTTGATAATGTCTTTGATGCAAGTATAGATAAAATAGATACAGTCATTAAATCAAGGGAAAGTGATATTATTATACAAGCTAAAATTCCCGAAATGGAAGTATTGAAAGAAAAAGATACTGATGATATTGATGATGATACTTTAGATGAGGAAATAAAATTGGATAAGTTAATAAAAAAAGAAGTACCAAAAGAACTTCCTATTCCTGATTTTAAAAAACCAAATCCAAAAAAGAGTAAAAAGAAAGATGAGTTTAAACTAGCAATAGAGAATGCTAATAGATTAGAGGGTATTAATACAGCTTTATCTAATTTTGGTGGTTCATCCACTAATCAATTAATGTCATCTGATATTAATGACCCAAATTCATCTTATAATAGGAACAATAAACCTGATAGAAACTAATGGCTATTAACGATAAACGAAATAGAGCTCAGGATAACCAACTAATGCAATACGATGAATATGGCAACGGTGGTTCTGGTGGTGGACTAGATAAAATTGATGATGGTTATTCTGGTGGAGGCAATACCGGTGGTAGTGGAGACGGCCCTAAAGATGCTGCTGTAAATGTTACCACTTATGTATTTAGTATTAAATGTAATGAAAAGAAATTTTTAACACTTGTAGATGGTGTTCAACAACCAACCCCAAGTGTTGTAAGAATTACAAAAGAAAGTTTAATAAACAAAACAAAAAAAATTGAAGTAAAGCGAAAGGGTTTTACAAATGGGGATGAGTGTTATAAAATAAGCATGTTCGATGATGATACTCCAATCATCGGAGGAATTGGAAATACTCCATTGGGATTAGCACAAAAACAAATTCAAATACAAAAGTTTGTTGGAGATAAGGAATTTGGTACACCTCAATTTATTGTATCGTCAACAAAAGATTTAATTTTTACATTAAACAAAACCCCAAAGGATGTTGACCCTGCAAAAAAGATTTATTCAATAGGTCTTAGCATTAGTGGTAAAGGTAAACCCATAAGTGTTCTTAAAAATTCAAAAAAGAATGCAGAGTTTTTCCCAAGTGCTGGTGTATCTGAATATAAAGACTTAGAGGGAACTAAATACAAAATAACTGCATCTGATGTAGACAAGGCTATAATAACAGAAATTGTAGTAACACCTGCTGGTGGTTCTCCTGAAGAATTTAAAGCAGAAAATGATGAAAGTTTAGAAGTAAATCTAATTCTAAAAGATAATGTCGAGGTGTCTATTACTACACAGGAAGTTAAAAATAATCCACCTGCATTAAATCCTAGAATTTCTTTAGTGAATGATGACCCACGTAAATATAATATAAATGAAAAGACTGGAGTTCCATTACTTATAAAAAAGAACAAGGATGTACAAGCGATAACACTTATCGTTGGTGATGATATTTTGGAGTTTGATGAGTTAGATGATGCTAGTATAATTGGTTTAACAATACCATCTAAAGTATTTGGTAAGATAGGGCAATATAAAATAAAATTATTTCCATTCTCATTTGAAGATTATGAAAACTCAATTAGAGAACAAAATAAAAAAGAAGAAGCAGAAGTAGTAGTTGAGGAAGAAGAGGTTACTGTAATACCAGCAGAAAAGAAAAAGAAAAAAGTACTCACAGAAGAGAAAGTAGTAATTCCAGAAGAGAGACCTGAAGATTTATTTAATGCATATAGTACGGTTGGTACACCGGTTAGCGAACCGATTGCTAATTTTGGTGGTTCATCTACTACTCAAATAATGCAATCTGATATTAATGACCCAAATTCATCTTATAATAAGAACGTTAACCCTGATAGAAAGTAATGGCTAAAAGAAGAAACATATCAAAGGCATTTAAACAATTGGGTCAAAAACAAAATCAGAGACCTCCTTCGCCAAGCGCAAAATTAAATAAGCCAATTACTAAGCCTGTTAATAAAAAAAACTACCCAACTCAACCAAAAAACGAATTAGGATTAAAAGTTAACAAACCGACTAGAGATTATGGTAGACCCGAAGAGAGGTTTATTAGTAGACTTGAAGATAGATTAGACATTGTAAGTAAATTAGATAATAATGTTTCCGATGATGAAACTTCTAATATTTTCGATAGGGTAATAGATTTAACAATTAATGTTGTTGATGAGTATTCAGTAAAAGTACCTGACATTAGAAGTATCAGATACCCTAAATTAGTTAAGGGTGCTGACTTTGTAGGATATGATGTAGATTTCCAAATAAGCTTTAGTTCATTACATGCTACATATGTAAAATTATTTATTGGAAATTCAACTGATTTTATCAAAGTATCTCCCAATGATAGTAGAGAATCACCTAGAGATGCATTCGATAGGTCTTCTCCAAATCGGGTAAAAAGACCTCGTGGTAAATCGGTAGTAAAATTAAATGTAAAAGATTTAATTCAACGATATAATGTTGAATTGTTTGATGAGGGTGATAAGGTAAAAATACCAATAAGATTAATTCCTGTAAATGAAAGTGGTAGGGAAGTAGTTGAGGGTGAAGTAGAAACGATTCCAATTATATTTGATAAAGGTGATATTAATATACCAAGACAATTGGCAATTAATAGATTGTCTGAAGGGTTTATATCACAATTTTCGAATTGTGAATTTGATGAATCAAATTACTTAACAAACCTATTACATTTAGGGGATGGTAATAATCAAGTAATTACAACTTGGTTGGGTAGCGAAAATAGTTTAATTTTAAAATTATACGAACCATTATCGGCTAATATTACAACAAACCAAAAAGTTTGGATTACAAAAATTCAATCTAAACCCATAATTGATACTATAAATTTAGTTGGTGATGGTGATGGATATTGTCCACCATTAAAAGGCCCTAACTTTTCATTAGAAGTTGATAATGGAATTGGATATCAGATATATGATGACTTATTAGCTAGTGGCTCGGCAACAAATACATCGTTAATTCAAAAGTATATTACTAATACTGGTATTGATACTGAAAAGTTGAACATACAATATGCAACTGGTTCTAATTTTGATTTTGATAACTTTGTACACTTCGGTTCTGCTGAAGAACGAATTAAAAACTTTTGGTATAAAATAGAATTATTAGAATCATACCAATCTAAATTTATTGAACTAACAGATACTAAGGTAGAATTAGGATTTGTTGCAGCAGAAGGAACAGGCCAAGACAATTACGTTATCATAACAGAGGCTTCTGATAATTTACAATTAGATGGTATACTTACAAGTGCACAAACAGCAGTTGAATCTACTAAACAATTAAATAATATAAATAACTTAATTGGTTCGTTTGATGGATTTGAAAATTACCTATACACATCAACTTCCGATATAGGATATCCTAAAAACGGAGCAAGTATTAGAGCATCAACAGATTCATTATCACTAGCTTGGTATAATTCTGCAGTGACTGATGCTTCATTATTCGATAGAAACAATGTAGATTATCTAAACAACAATCTTCCAGAATTTATTAGAGAAGATTATCAGAATCAAGACTTTATGTTGTTTATGGATATGTTAGGGCATCACTTTGATGTTATTTGGGTGTACATAAACGGATTAAATAATATAAGAAAACCAGAACATAAATCTGATTTAGGATTTTCAAATGATTTGGTTTATAGTTTATTAGAATCATTAGGTTGGGAAGGTAAGAAAGCTTACGATTCTCAAAACCTATGGGAATATGCATTGGGTCAATATAAAGATGGTACACAAAAATATAGTAGAAGTCTAAAAGATGCAAATGAGGAAATTTGGAGAAGAATTCTAAATAACTTACCTTACTTATTAAAACATAAAGGAACGGCTCGTTCTTTAAAAGCAGTAATGGCTTGTTATGGTGTTCCACAATCACTCCTTACAATTATGGAGTTTGGAGGACCAACTGACCCAACTGATGGTGGTACACAGCCATTTACTTTTGAAGATAGAACATCTGCTTTAAAATTTGAAGGTTCACAAGATATTACACTCCCTTGGAAGGAAACCCAATTATCGGGTTCATTGTCAACGATTGAGATGAATCTTAAATTCAATGAGTCTCAGAATCATAACCTAGTAAAACAAACAGATGGTTTAGATACTTATTTTGAACTAGAAGCAATTCAAACTACTGGTTCATTTGGTAAAATAAAATTTTCGGTTTCATCTAGTGCTGCTGTATATTCATTAGAGACACCTGAAAAGAAAATATTCAATGGTAAATATAAAACAATAGCTATTACTCGTGAACTTACTGGTAGTACATCAAATCTAAATCTTTATTTAAAAGAATCATTAGATGATAGGTTAATAATAAACGAAAAAATATCTTCTAATGTAAATCAAACATTACAATGGGGTGGTAGTGGTGGTTCTAACCTAGTAATAGGAAGTGCATCTATGTTATCATTGGATGAATTTAGACTTTGGACAGATGCACTAGATGATAATATAATTACTAATCATACAAAACAACCAGATTCAATTGCTGGCAATAACTACACTGCTTCATCGGAAGATATGTTAGTTAGGTTTGATTTTGAATATCCTCAAAATAGATTTGAATCATCATCTATATTAAATGTTGCTATTAGTAACGAATATGGTTTAACAACTGGTTCATTAAACAACTTCTCAAATCAATCTACATATCCTTACAATCATGAGGTATATGAAAGGAGTGTAACTGCACAAGTTCCATCTTTAGGATTTAACCAAGCAGACAAGATTAGATTCGAATCTCAAACTTTAGTTACTGATTTATCATACAAAGTAAGAGCAACTAAAAAATCATTAGATAGAGCACCTGTTGATTCATCTAGATTAGGATTATTCTTCTCACCAATAAAGGAGTTGAATATGGATATCATAAAATCATTTGGTAACTTTAATATAGATAACTACATTGGTGCACCTGATGATGAATACAAATATGAATATACTGAGTTAAAGGATGTAAGAGATTATTATTTCCAAAGATTAAATAGAGATATCTATGAGTATATTAGATTAATTAGATATATTGATAAATCATTATTCGATGTATTGGAAGATTTAGTTCCTGCTAGAGCAAAAGTATCTAAGGGTTTATTAATTGAACCACATTACTTAGAGAGAAGTAAAACTAAATGGGTTAAACCAACATCAGAAAAACGAGATTACGATACAACTTTAGATATCGAAAAAGATGTAACATTAAAAGGTGAAAACAATCAATTCCAAGCAAATATAGATGGTGAATCTGAGACTAACCTTTCATATCAGTATGATAACTATGATGCTAATGTAGATGGTGATACCGATGTAAACTTAGTATCAACAAATCCTCAGTATGATTCAATCATAGATGTAGAGGATGATACAAAGTTAGTTGGTAACTATCCAACTTATCTAAGTGAGATAGTTGTACCTGATGGTGCTAGTTTAGATGCTATGGTTGATACAACTACATTTGAACAAATTGGAATGGATGAATCTTCCTTGGCAAATGCAGGGTTTGGATTATATGCACCTCTAAGTGGAACTGGTTCATATTCAAATATTGATATAAAAGGAAATTTATATTCTTCAAGAAAGTTAATATTTAAAACTACGGAGGAATACTTAGAAAGAATTAAGATTCAAACAAAGGGGTATCCTGCAACTTCAAACAATGAACAAGTTGAATATGAATTACAAGATGTAACAAAGACACGAAGTCGAGTTACTATACTTCCTATTGGAGCAACACCACCATCAGTTGGGAATGATGTAACTGAAGTTATTCCATTAAATGGATACTTCCCAACTCATTATAGATACAAAAATAACTTATCTCAAGGAATGCAAAATTCATTCTTCGAGGGTTCTAAGCAAACAGCTAATACAACACCGGATGGATTAAGTCCAGTTGAAACGATTACTACTAATCCTAACATTTTAAGGGTTGCTGATACAGGCAGAGGAAGTGGCGAACCCATATTGGAAGTTGATTGATTTTAATAGTTTGAGTTAATTAATTAAATTTTAAAATAGTTATATTTATTAGTACATAATAAACAAAAGGGCACATTAAATAAATTATGGGATATTTAGACAACACATCAATAACAGTCGATGCAATTCTTACCAAAAAGGGTAGACAGAAATTGGCATCGGGTCAATCATTATCAATTTCCAAATTTGCATTAGGAGATGATGAGATTGATTACACATTGTACGAACCAGCACATCCAAAGGGAAGTGCATATTATGATTCTGCAATAAAGGCAATTCCAATTATGGAAGCAAGTCCTGACGAAACACAAGTATTAAGATACAAGTTAGTTACATTACCAAAAGGCACAACTCAAATTCCAGTGGTATCACTCGGTATTTCTGCAGTAGGAGTTTTTCAAGATGAAGGGCAAGTTGCTCTTTCACCTACAACTTCACCTCAAGGAAATACGAATGCCGGATATACAGTTGTATTAGCAGACCAAAGGGCAGGTACATTAGCAGTAACACAAGGGGCATCGGCAGCTGGTTCAGTTCCGGTATTCTTAGGAGAAGAAATCACAACTACGGCACAAGTTGTTAGTGGTTTAGGATTTACGTTCACTCCTAACCCTGCGTTAACAACTAATGTTTCTTCTACGGTAACTGTTTATGGTAACGAAACTGGAGGTTCACAAACCATTCCTGTAACTATAACATATAGAGCATAAAAAGAAATAAAACATGGCATTAATAAACGACCCAAATATAACCTCACAACTGCAAGACTTAGCAAGTGGGGGAACAATCGACAGTAATGATGTAGTTGCCCTACTGAATTCTGCACTACCATCAGGACAGCAATTACAATCTGGTGCTGGTGTAACTACTGGAATCTATAAAAGATTCGGAGAGTTCGATAAAGTAAACGCAAAAGTAGAAGTAATCACAACTGGTTTATGGACTGGTGATACTGGTTCTTTAACAGCAGCATATACTTCATCAACTCAAGTAGCATCTACAAGTGGAGATTACTACTATAATGTATATAACGCTGACCCTGGCACCGATACTACTGCTGAAGTACAATTTGGTGTAGCTTATGGCCACGTTAACGGAAGTGGCTCGGTATCATTGGCAAATTCAGATGATGCACTACTTGCTTCTAAAGCAAATTATTCACAATATAAATCAGTCATCCTAGACCCAACTGATGCTAAATTCTCTTTTGAGAACGCAGCAGGAACTAAGGTTGATTCAAATGATATTTACGCTATTAATGTAAATAGGGCTAGATATAGAGAAAAGATGGACCCAGGTAACTGGTCATTAACTCTTACTGGTACTGGAGGTACACATACTTTCATTGATGATAGTGGTAAGAAATTTGGAGATACATTAGGTAAAGCTGGTAGAGTATTCAAAGTAGTAAGTGGTTCACTTAACTTAGGTACTGAAAACGAAGCAACTGTACACTCAACGGTTTCATCTGGAGATGTAGGGTTTGGATTATTTTATCCTGATAGAGGTATTATTATTCTTTCTCCTGCAGCATTAGAAGATGCAGTTGGAAGTGTAAATGTAAATGGAGCATCAGTTTCAATTGCAGGTTCTGCATCTACTTCTGCAGAACAAGAAAATCACAAAATCTTAGTTAACGCAATTAACGTAGGTGGTGATTTCCAAGCTAGAAGAACCGAAAATGTATCTACACAACATTTCTTTGTAAGAGCAACGAATAGAGAATTTAACTACTCAAACAATCCGACATATGTTAATGCAGCTGGAAACTTTGCTGAATCATCATTTGAAACTAATCCTAAAACTTATATTACAACAATAGGATTATTGAATGATTCAAACGAAATGATTGCAGTGGCTAAAACATCACAACCAATTGAGAAATCATTTGATAAAGAAGTTTTGATTAAAGTTAAACTTTCATTCTAACTCTAACTATAAACTAATATGGCAACAATAAAACTAAGAGATTATCTTGAATCTCTAAGTTCTAAAGAGGGTTCGGCACTAAACGATAAAATAACAATATTAGATTCTGCCGATGGGAGTAAAATTAAAACAGTATTAAAATCTGATTTAGTTAACTTAACATTCCTTGCTGCAGAACTAAGAGATGACTTTCTTGAACAATATGGAGAGGGAACTATTTCTGGTTCTATACAAGTAGACCATGATGGTACTACTAACTTTGTTGCTAACGAACATATAGACCATACGAGTATAACAATTACTGCTGGTAATGGTTTGGCTGGTGGGGGTGATATTTCAGATAATAGAACAATCGATGTAGTATCTGCTAATAATGGTATTATTACTAACACTGATAACATTGAATTAGATACTACTTCAACAACATTTACAACGGGAGTAAAATCTAAATTAAATACTGAAACAGTAGTTAGTTCATCTGCTCAAATAACAATTACAAATACAACTGGGTTTACAACACTCAGTTCTTCATTACAATCTACTGATAATGCTATCGCTGCAAGAGTAACTGCAGTAGAATCATTTTCATCTTCATTAGATAGTACATATGCTAGTGATTCTGAATTAACAGCAGTATCATCTGCTCTTGATTCTACTGATAATGCTATTGCTGCAAGAGTAACGGCCGTAGAATCATTTTCATCTTCATTGGATAGTACATACGCTAGTGATTCTGAATTAACTGCAGTATCTTCTGCATTTGATTCTACAATCAATAGTTTAAACACAGCTGATGTTTCAGAAGATTCTTCAAACAAGTATTATACTGATGTAAGAGTTAAAACCAAATTAACTGCAGAAGATGTAGTTAGTGGTTCTAGCTCTGATGTTAAAACATTCTTAGCAATTTCTGCATCAGATATTTCTGATGTTGATGCATTCTCACAAAGTGGAACTTATGCTAGTTTAAGAGCACAAGCAACAACTGCAGCAGATGTAGATTTGGGTAATGTGACAAATGAGAGTAAAGCAACAATGTTTACTTCTCCTGTGTTTACAACTAATCCAACTGCACCAACACAAACTGGTACTGATGATTCTACTAAATTAGCAACAACTCAATTTGTACAAGCTAGAATTACTGATATAATTGGTAATGCTGGTTCAACATTAGATACATTAGGAGAACTATCTGCATCTTTATCAGAAGATTCAGGTGCACTATCAACCTTAACAACAACAGTTGGAACAAAATTAGCTAAAGCAAGTAACTTATCAGATTTACAAGACGCGGCAACTGCTAGAGGAAACTTAGGTGTTGATGCAGCAGGAGCTGATAATTCAACTGATGTAACATTAGCAGGTTCATATGATTATTTAACCATAGATGGCCAAGAAATTACATTAGGACAAGTAGATGCATCCGCAGATATTTCAAACTTAACAACATCTAACGTAACAGAAGGTACTAATCTTTATTATACAGATGCAAAAGTAAAAACAAAATTAAATACTGAGACAGTAGTAAGTTCATCCGCTCAAATAACGAATGGTAGTAGCTTAGTAAGTTCATCAATTCAAGTATTCTCTGGTGGTGATATAAGTGGTAGTGTTGATAATTTAACTGTTCAGAAAGTACAAGGTGTCGCACTGACATCTGATGAGGCAACTCAGATATCAAATATAGGCTCAGAAACGATAAGTTCAACCCAATGGGGATATTTAGGAGCAAGTGACCAAGGAATAACAACAACATCTGATGTAACTTTTAATATAATATCTGGTAGTAGAATTAACATAGTTGATACAACAAATCCTGGTTCTGAAATTGGCAGTGTTGTCATTGAAGGAAGACGCGATGGTTCTCCAAATGTATTAACATTAAGAGCCAGAGATAATGGAACTCCTGCAGGAGCACTACCACAAGACCAAGGTGCTGTATTAAGATGGCAGGGATTTGATGGAACCAATTTTGAAAATATGGGATATATCCTAACTGCAGCTGACAGACAAGCAATGGCAGATGGTGATTCTCCTTCATATATGTCTTTTGGTGTAAATGCAGATGCATCCGAAACACCGGCAGAGGTAATGCGACTGGATTCATATGGGGTATTTACATTACCCAATTCTAGTAATGATGCATTTCTTAATAATAATGGTACTGCATATGAGATTGATATAAACAGACATCCAGAAAGTGGTGTATTTTCTGATACTGCAAAATCACATGCTAGAATATCAATGAATGGAGCAGTTGGTGGTTCAGAAATATCGTTTAAAACGGCTAATGCAATTAATACTGTTGCATCAACCAAAATGACCATTTCAGGCTCAGGTGAAGTTCAAATTGGAGCTGCTTCTGTAAACTCCAATGGATTAACTATTGAAAAAACTGGTAATCATATATTTTTAAGAGCATCTTCTGCAACTGCAGGTGAGTATTGGAATTTTGATGTTACCTCAAATAACGAACTTGGTATTTTACAAGATAATGGTGATGGAATAAGTATTAAAGATACTGGTGTATTACAAACACCTAATGGAATAGTACTTAATAGTCAAACTACGGGAGGAACACCAAACGCTACTAACGTAACATTAAACGATTACGAAGAAGGTACTTTCGTACCAGAATTTTGGGATGAATCATCAAATGAAGCAACGGTAAGTAGTCCCATAGGATTTTATACTAAAATTGGTAGATTGGTTACTTTACAATTAACACTAGGTAATACCAATACAACTGGTTTAACTGCAGCAAATACACTTCTTATTAAAGGATTACCATTTACAATAGGAGGTTCAACTCAATTATCTACTGCAGCTGTGAATTTCTATAACGTTGCATTTGGAGAACAAGCCATTGCTTGGATAAACGCAGCTGCCGGAACTGATTATATTAGAATATTAAAACAAGTAACTGGCGGTGCTGGAGTAACAATGAAAGTACAGGATGTAACAAGCGGCACTAATGAAATTTCATTTACAATTACATACCACACTGCTTAAACTAAAATCATCTGATTGAGATACACTCAGTTAGTAGGTTTTTTCTTTTCTAATATTTATACAAAAGTATATTACAACGAATGATTAAAGAAATTCCAAAATCGGATGTAGTGGTAAGACCATTTAAAGTTTACAAAGAGTGGACTTTAGATGAGGATGATGTTACAGCTGTTATAGGTGAAAAATTCACAACCTCATCATTCGATGCAGATACTGACCCAAAAAGTAATGGACTTTACAAAAGACTAGTATTTAGGTCAATAGATGCACAATTTTATAGAACCCCATCAAATCAATCACCTTTAACTGAGGTTGGTAATAGAAGAGATTACACATCAGTGGATGAAAGGGTATTACTAGATGACTTAATTCTGCTAGACGATTCCTTAAATGAAATTGTAACTGATGATGGAACTAGAATTGTAGTACCAAATCCACTTAGCACTGTATGGGTATTGCCAATACCACAAAAATATTTCGGAGAAGGGATAAAGATTGGCTCATTTGTATTGGTTGATAATACAAATGGTAGAACATATACAGATGATGGCAACTCTAATTTAGTTAGTTCATACGATTCTACTATAAGTGGAAATGTATTTTATGATAGAGGTTTAATTGTAATACACCAAGTAGATGAATCCATATCGGAGTTAACTCAATTTACAGTTACATATCGTTCTACAATGACTATATATGAGAATGAGGTATTTTTATCAGTTAACGAAAACGAATTTAATGTATCTCAAAACCCAACTGCAGTTTATGAGGTTGGTGGTACAAAAACAGATATTAGTATTACAAAACCATATTCCGAATTAATAGACCAAGAATATGTTACCCAATCAATTTATAAACCTGGTGTAAAATATCTCAGAGATTCAAAAAATCCTATAATATCATCATTTGATGGTGTGACTCAGGGTAGTTTTGATGATTATGAAGTGAGTGGTTCAGTAGACCAAACTGGTTCTTATTTAGCACCATTTATTACAACGATTGGTTTATACGATGATGATAATAATATGGTTGTAGTTGCAAAATTACCTAAACCAATTAAATCATTACCAGACTATCCAGTGAACTTTATAGTTCGGTTTGATACTTAATGTTATATTTATAATATATAAAGGAACACAATTATGACTTTAGAAGAAAGATTAAAAAAGAACGCACCTACTCAATCAAAGGTAAATATTAAAGGTGGAGATAAAACACCATTAGAGGCTGATGGTGGGTTAGATTTATCAAAAGACCAGAAAGCTATTGAAAAAGCAGGTGGAAGAAAGTTAGGTAATGGCGGTGGTGGTCACACTCCCTCAAAACCTTATTCAGATACATTTAAATAAGACTTAATGTCAAAATGGTTATGGAATGGTAACGATGTTACCGAAGATGTTATACCTGAGAACGCCGTAGGATTTGTCTATAAAATAGAACACATTCCAACTGGTAAATACTACATTGGTAAGAAATCCCTAGAAAGCGTTCGTAATGTAAAAATCGGAGTTAGGGAATTAAAGCGTATCAAAGAGGAACGAAAGTTAGCTGGTACGAGGGGTTCGTTACCTAAAAAGAAAAAAGTTAGAAAATCTTCTGACTGGCAAAAATACTACTCATCAAACGATTGGATTAAAGAACAAATCGCCGAAGGAAAGGATGATGAGTTTAAAAGAATTGTATTAAAATTCTGCTATTCAAAGAAATCATTATCATACTACGAAGTACATTATCAATTCGAATACGATGTACTTTCAGATGATACTTCCCTTAACGGAAATATATTAGGAAAATTTTATCGAAAAGATTTGGATAAGTAAAATATTATTCGTATATTAGTACTTAATTGTATATACAAAAAAAATAATATTATGACTTTAGACCAAATAGCAAACAAGTATGGGGTAAATAGAAACTCCCTTAACGCAAAAGATGACGCCGTTAAAATAGCAATAAAATCAATCCAAGATTTAGTAAAAGCAATGGAAGAACAAAAAGCTGATGTAAAATTTATCGATGGCATAAAGAAGCTAGGTAACTTTTTACATGATGTTAAGAATTCAACTATGGGATAATTTGGTAAATCCAAATATTTTTCGTATATTTGTTTAAAATTATAATTTATGCTCTCCGCAAGAAATAAGTTAGTTGTTATAAACGTATTGGATTCTGCATTAGGTGTTGGCTCATCAATGAAGGGAAATGAACAAGCACATCATTGTCCTTTTTGTCATCATCATAAGAAAAAACTACAAATAAACTTAGATTCACAATACTGGCACTGCTGGGTATGTGATTCTAAGGGTAGGAGTATCCAAGCACTACTTTACAAACTAAATCTAGATAGAAATGAAATCTCAAAAATTCATTCTATATATGGTGAGTATAAACCTAAACGAAACGAAAGAGAAGTAGAAAAGGTAGTACTCAGACTTCCAAAGGAATTTAAAACACTCTATACCAAACCAAACTCAATCAATCCAAGCTATAATCAAGCTATTCATTATCTCAAGCAAAGAAGTATTTCTATGGATGAGGTTTTAAAATATAATATTGGTTATTGTGAGGATGGTTTGTATGGTGGTAGAGTAATTATTCCATCTTATAATGAAGATAATGAATTAAACTATTTTGTAGCTCGTTCTTTTTATGAGGATGAGAAGATGAAGTATAAGAATCCACCTGTCAGTAGAGATGTAATTGTATTTGATAATCAAATCGATTGGAATGAACCAATCACATTAGTAGAAGGTGTATTTGATTCATTCTCAGTAAAACGAAACGTAATACCAATCTTAGGAAAGTTTATACCAAGAACTTTAAAAGACAAGATTAATCAAAAGAGAGTTAAAGAAATTAACATATTGTTAGATTCTGATGCAGTAGATGATTCTACTACACATGCAAATTACTTTATTAAAAATGGTATAAAGGTAAAAAATATTATACCTGAAGAAATGGATGCCGGTGATATGGGATTCGATAAAGTAAATGAATTATTAAAAGAAACCAAAGAAACTGGTTGGGATGATTTAATCCTATCTAAATTGAATAATATATGAAGGTAGACAAAATTTACCATTTAGCGGATTTACATATCCGTAATTTAAAAAGACATAAGGAGTATAGAGAAGTATTCCAAAAATTTTTACAAAACGTAGATAAAGATAATATTGAAAATTCTATTATCTATTTAGCAGGTGATATTGCTCATGCTAAAACCGAAATGAGCCCCGAATTGGTTAGAGAAATCAGTTGGTTCTTAACAGAATGTGCAAATAGAAAGCACACATTCTTAATTACTGGTAATCACGATTGTAACTTAAACAATAATTATAGATTGGATGTACTTACTCCAATCGTAGAAAATTTAGAAAATGATAGAATACACTATCTTAGAGATACTGGTGTGTATCCCTTCCACAATATTACTTTTGTGGTATATTCTATACTTGATAAGCAAGAGAATTGGCCAAAGGGAGAACTGGTAGAGGGTGAGAATACTATTTGTTTATTCCATGGGCCAGTAAATGATTCCACAACCGATATAGGATATACTGTATCATCTAATTCATTTACAACTGAAATGTTTGATGGATTTGATATGGTGATGTTGGGTGATATTCACAAAAGACAAACATTAGGAAGACCAACAATAGCTTATGCAGGTTCAATGATTCAACAAAATCATGGAGAATCATTAGAAAAACATGGTTATTTATTATGGGATGTTGATAGTAGAACTTTTGAAGAGTTTGAAATTCCAAATGATTATGGGTTTTATACATTAGATGTAGACAATGGTATAGTTCCAACTGTTACTAATATGCCAAGTAAACCTAGATTACGAGTTAGAGTTTCCAACACAGACCCATCTAGGATTAAAAAGGTATTAACCGATATTAAGAAAAAATATAAAGTACAAGAGTTTACTGTTACTAGGATGGATACTCTTTCTAAACAAAAAACTGGTAACTTTGATGATAGACTGGCTATTGGAAATGTTAGAGATGTTGAATTTCAAAATAAATTAATTAAAGATTATTTAGAAAGACAGTATCTTGCTAATGATGATACTATTGATAAGATAAAGCAAATCAATAGAGAAATGAACACAAAGTTAGTTGATGACGATGTCACTCCAAATGTTCAGTGGGTGCCAAAAGAGTTTCAATTTTCTAATGTGTTTTCATATGGAGAGGATAACAAAATAAGATTTGATAATGCAAAAGGGATAGTTGGAATTTTTGCACCTAATGCATCTGGTAAGTCATCTTTATTTGATGCAATGTCTTTTTGTATTTTTGACAAAACAAGTAGAACTAATACAGCAAAAAATATTCTTAACAATAGAAAATCTAATTTTTATTGTAAATTACATTTTCAAGTTGATGGTGTAGATTATTATATTGAAAGAACTGCAAAATTAATTAACAAAGGGACACATCTAAAAGTAGATGTATCATTTTGGAGAGAAGATGATGGTGGTATTACTTCACTGAACGGAGAGCAGAGGAGGGATACCAACACCATCATTCAACAATACCTTGGTACATATGAGGATTTTGTATTAACCACATTATCTTTACAAGGAAACAATACACTATTCATTGATAAATCACAAAGTGAGAGAAAGGAAATACTTGCACAATTTATGGGTGTAGATGTATTTGATAAATTATACTCACATGCACAAAATGAAAATAGAGACAATGCATCACTGATTAGAAAGTTTAAACAAGATGACTTTACACAGAAACTAGCTGATATACAAGTTGATTTAAAGAGAGCAAATGCCGAATACAAATTAGAGGAAATCAATTTAAATGCAGTAAAAGATATAGTTGAAAAACACAATCAGAAATTAATCTCCCTCAACGAAAAGATTGTAAAAGTTAAATCCGACAACTATTCTTTAGAAGAATTAGAAAATAAAAAATCGACATCGGAAACTTCGTTAACCGAATTAATATCTCAAAGAGATAAAACACAATCTAAGATTGGAAAGTTAGAAGAAACTCAAATTGAATTAGAGGAAAAAATTGATTCATATGATGAGGATAGAATTGATGAGGGCTTAACCGAATATACTGAGATAGGATATGAACTTACATTGGTTGAAAATAATATCGAAAAACATCTTATAAAGAGCGAATCCCTTAGTGAGAGAAAACAACATTTAGATTCCCACAAATACAATGAAGAATGTGATATTTGTATGGAGAACTCACAAACCATCTTAGAGCAAAAAGAAAAGGTAGAGGGTGAATTGGAAACCATCAAATCAGAACTAAGTGATTTCGAAAACAAACAATCAGAGTTGGTATCTAAGAGAAAAGAGTTAGCACCATTTGAGTTAGAATATAAAAAGTTGAATAAGCTCAAAGAAGATGAAAACAAAGTAAGTAGAGATATTAACATACTTATCAACAAGTTATCAACATTCGAAACTCAAGAAATCAAACTAAATAACGAACTTCTTCAAGTTACACAACTTATTGAGGATTATTTGGAGAATGAAAAGCAAATCCAAAAGAATAAAGAACTTAGAGATGAGATTGTTGATGTAAGAAATGATTTAGGTAAATCAAAACAAATCTTATTAAATAGTGAAGCAGATATACTAGTATTAAATGGTTCAGTATCTTCTTTGAATAATCAAAGGAAAACTATCGAAGATAGAATCAATGAGGTATCTGAGTTGGAAGAGCAATTTGGACTCTATGAATACTACCTAAATGCATTGGGTAAAGATGGTGTATCATATGAATTGATTTCCAAGGCACTACCAATGATTGAGGGTGAAGTTAACAACATCTTAGGTCAGATAGTAGAATTCGGATTGCAATTAGAAATGGATGGTAAGAACGTTAACGCTAACATAGTCTACGATGACCAGAAATGGAGTCTAGAGATGTGTAGTGGTATGGAGAAGTTCATTAGTGGTCTCGCCATTAGAATCGCTCTAATCAACGTATGTAACTTACCAAGACCAAACTTTTTAGTAATCGATGAAGGATTTGGAACATTGGATAATGAAAATCTCACATCATTATATATGTTGTTTGCATATCTTAAAACTCAATTTGATTTTGTGATGATTATATCACATATAGATTCAATGAGAGATGTAGTTGATTCTTTGATGGAAATTAAAAAAGTAAATGGATTTAGTAATATAAAATTTTAATAAATGAAAATAGGAATAATAGGACAAGGGTTTGTAGGTAATGCAATTTATCAAAAGTTTAAACAATACTTTAATATAAACACATATGACTTAGATAAATCTAAAAGTAACTCTAGTGAGGAAGTAACAATGAGCCAAGATGTGGTTTTTGTATGCTTACCAACCCCAATGGATGAAGTTGGTAGATGTGATACATCTCTAGTTGAATCAACTATAAAGAAAATTAGTTTAATCGGAAAGTGTAAAACGGTTGTTATCAAATCAACGGTATCACCTGGTACATCATCTAGGTTAAATGGAATATTTAATAATATTGATATTGTTTTTAATCCAGAATTTCTTACCGAAAGAAATGCTGTTACCGATTATGAAAACCAAAATCGTATTATATTAGGTGGCCCAAGACCATCTACAACAAAACTAAAAAGAATATTCTCAAAAGTCTTTCCAAGTGCCCATATAATTAAAACCGACTCAACTCATGCTGAAATGGTAAAATATTTAACTAATACATTCCTTTCAGTTAAGGTATCATTTGCAAATGAAATATATCAATTGTGTGAAAAGTTAAATATAGATTATGATAAGGTTGTAGAGTATGCAACTCACGATGCAAGACTAGGTGATTCACATTGGAATGTACCAGGTCATGATGGTGATTTTGGATTCGGTGGACATTGTTTTCCAAAAGACCTTTCTGCAGTAATACATTTAACAAGAGAATTAAATACCATTAACAATGTCCTTTTTGCAACTCAAAAAACCAATGATAAGGTAAGACAAGATAGAGATTGGGAAGGTATGAAAGGAAGGGCAGTTACTTAGACCTTAATACATTAGTGGGGAGAGTTTGTTTAGGAATTACTTTTTCTTTGATTAAACTTTCCACTAAACCATTCATCTTATATCCTTTATCCTTACAAAAAGATTTTAACAATTGATGAATCTCAGCATCAATTTGTAACATTGCATATTTTTTCATATTTTTATCCATTTTCTTTC
>Ga0209603_1000502_pt1 | contig 47405 bp, 36 predicted proteins | sample COGITO_mtgs_1206_FD_184812 | JGI IMG/M metagenome (GOLD analysis project Ga0209603, IMG submission 184812) | Pelagic marine microbial communities from North Sea - COGITO_mtgs_120607 (SPAdes) (version 2) | ecosystem: Environmental > Aquatic > Marine > Epipelagic ...
AAAACAATAAAGCTTACTTAAAGCAAAGGTTGTTTGCAATATGCTAACTCGATCCAGGCTCTGAACAAATACATAACCCACTACCAACATCTAAAGCAGCCCTAACATAACAGGCATATTTGTTTAGGCTATCGCGTTGATGTTCATTTCTTTATGCAAGCTTTTCTTGTTCCATTCATAATAATGATTGCATTTACATATATGAATAAAATCTTTAGGTGTAGAATTATTTACAAATTTGTTTACTAACTTCTTATTATCCTGCGAATTCATGAGTATCTATAAAACCTGGGGTGATAAAATTCCCCTTTACATCAATAATCTTGCTCGAAGGATTTATGAATTTTAAAATGTCTTGCTTTGCTCCTATGGCTATTATGGAATCTCCTCTAACTGCCATAGCCTGCGCATTAGGTTGTTTTTTATTACCAGTCCAGATATTAGCATTGACAATAATTAGGTCTGCATGTTGAAATTCATTTTCACAGGATAAGATTGCTCCAATGGCAAAAACTAGAATGATTTTAAATATAATATTAAAGTATTTCATTTATAAAACTTTATTGAGTAGAACTTAGGGCTAAAACTACTAGTATTTATATGTTTTTTTTATTAACTAACTTAATAATATTTAAAATAAGAGTATTTAATTTGAATAAGAGTTCATAAATGTATTAATCTTATTTATAGATAATTTAGGGTTAGCACCTTTACTACTAGCAATTAAAGCACCTACTGCACAACCATAATTGAGTGCCTCCTGTGGGTCATCTTCATTCATTAATTTATACACTACAGAAGCCAAAAATGAATCTCCCGCTCCAACTGTATCTAAAACTTTAATGTGATACCCGCTATGATAATAAAATATTCCTTTGGTAAATAAAACTGCTCCGAATGCTCCTTTTGTAACACATATAGAATCTGTTTGCGTTACTTTTACTAGATGAGTTATAACTTGTTCCATCGAATAATTTTTATAGCCTAAATACTCGGCAATTTCAAAAAGCTCGTCATCATTAAACTTAATTAAATTTGATTCTTTCATTAGATCTATAAGAATTTCGTAAGTATAATGGGGACCTCTCAAATTAACATCAAAAACTCTGTAATTCACATGCTTCATTATAGATTTTAAAGTCAATCTATTAATTTCTTCACGACATGATAGGCTGCCAAATATTATAACATCTACATCTTTGACTATTTCTTGATGCGTTCCATTTAATACGATTTTATCCCAAGCAGCAGGATAAGGAATATCATATGAGGCTCCGCCCATATTGTCTAATAATACATTAACTTGTCCTGTTGGAAACTCATGAGTTACAGATATTCCGTTAGTATTTACACCCTCTTCATTAAGGTATCTGATAATCTCCCTACCATTGGAATCCTCACCTACACTACTTATCATTGAAACATCAACACCAAGTGATTTTAATCTTACGCTGACATTAAGTAAAGCGCCTCCGATTCTAGAATATGTTGGGAAATTATCAAAAAGTACTTCGCCAAAGCAAACTACTTTAATTTTTTGATCAGATATCTTCATTTTTTTTGTAAAATTTCATAAAAAAAAGCATGGGGAAACTACCCCCATGCTTAAATAAACTAAAACTAACTAAATCAATTAACTAAATGCTATTGATTCATAACCCTATTTAATATCCAGGATTTTGAACATAAAGACCTCCAGTAAAATCAATTTCTCTTTGTGGTATAGGATAGTATTCATCCCTACCAGCTGTAAATTGCGCATTGGCAAGAAAATCTCTTTTTGTTTTTTCTTCAGCTAAATATGCATTCAAAGTTTCTTCAGCTATTCCCCATCTTACAAGGTCATACCATCTATGCCCTTCCATTGCAAATTCTAATCTTCTTTCAAACATTAATGCTTTCAATGCATAATCTTTTGATGGGAATGAAGAATATGGTGAGATAGCGTATATATCAGCTGCACCCGCGTCTATTGGTCTTTGTGTACTAGCTGCAGCACGGTTCCTTACTTGATTAATTAAAGGTAAAGCTTCATCCCATCTATTTAATTGAATTAATGCTTCAGCTTTCCAAAGAAGAACATCTGCATATCTAATGAAATCAACATTTTTAGAAGTACCTACAAATGGGCCTTCTTTTACATAGCATGAACAGTCCGGCGCTTGTTGTTCTTTCATATTACCGAAATACCCATAAACTCCAGGATCTCTAGCCCAGCTAAAATTATACACCATATCTCCGGAATCATTTACTGTATTCCTGTATTTAAATGGTCTTCCCGGTATACCAACAGTATGATCAATTCTAGGGTCAACACTCAAACCACTATCAGGTGGGGTTGTTCCATTTGCATCTATATTGGTGAATATATCTGAATTATTAAATGTGTCAAAAAGTGGTAGCCCATTAGCATCAGTTTTAAAGGAATTTACCATATTTTGACTGGCTAAATGAAATCCACAACAGCCATAAAGTCCTGTGCCGTGTGGTGAATTTAGACCAGTAACAAAACTAACCCTTCCAACCGTTGTACCATCATTTATAGAAAACTGAGCCGCCCATATTGATTCCGGTCCATTATCAAAACCATCTAAGAAATTTTCTCCAAAATCTGGTTGTAAGTTACCAATAACTTTGTCCGCATAATCTATCACCTCTTGTAAGCGCCCAGTATTAATGCTGGTTACTTGGTGCTGATCATTTTGCTCATAAGCCTGGAATAGACGCAACTTAGCCAAATAAGCTGCAGCTGCGTTACGGTCTGCTCTTCCCACTTGCTCTTGAGCTTGGGGTAAGTTTTCATAGGCGAAAAGAAAATCCTCAGCAATTGTATTCCATAAAGCATCATTATCCACATCATTTGACATTTGACCAATTTCTTCTTGGGTTAAATTCTCAGTGATATATGGAATTTTTTTAAAAATTAATTTAAGCATAAAGTGAGAATGAGCTCTTAAAAAGCGTAATTCTGCCTGCCTTGTAGTTTTTTGAGCATATTCACCATCTGGTATATCATTAATTACAGATAGTGCAAAGTTAGCCCTAGAAATTGCTTTATAAAAATCAGTCCAAGTCCTGGGTGCCATCCAATCACCCATATCGGCAATAGTTAGATTGTATTGTTCATATTTATCAATAACATCAACATCTCCTCGACCTCCGCCGCCTTTGTAAGCATCGTCTGATCGGACACTACCAAAAACCCATTGATGTGTTAAAGGTCCAATCATTTCATCATTGGCTATACCAGCATACGCTGCAATCACTAATGATTCTGCGTTCTCAGCAGTTGCTACGTTTTCACTAGATAAAACACCTTCTGGTTCGTATTCTAAATAATTATCTGAACATGCAGTGAGCAATAAGGTTGCACATATCACTGATGCTATTATTTTATGATTATATTTCATGATTATCGCTATTTTTAAAAGTTAATATTCAATCCTACTGAATATACCGTAGGCACAGGAATTCTATTTACATCTATTCTTTCTGGATCAGAACCAATATATCCTTTTGGTGTAAACCAAAATAAATTTTCTCCTTGAAGATATATTCGAAGTCCTGTCATTCCTGCCATTTTGCTAATAACATCTGCAGGTAAGGAATATCCTACTTGCATATTTCTAATTTTAAAGTAAGAATTGTTTCTAAAGATATAATCAGAAGTATCAGTAAAGTTATTTACTAGTGATAATGAAGGTATGTTAGAACTAGTATTTTGAGGTGTCCATGCGTTTAGGACTCCTAGACCAGCATTATCCCTTCCTTGAACAAAATTATTCCAAAACATATAAGAATCAACTCCTATACGTCCAGCTACACCCGAACCGAAAATAGATAAATCAAAATTTTTGTAACCTACATCAAGCCTAATCCCATACTCTAAATCAGGAAGGGTATTTCCAATAAAATCACGGTCATTACTATCAATAATTCCATTATTGTCTGTATCCACAATTTTAATTCCTCCTGGTCTGGCATTACCTGTTTGAACACCACCTGTAGGATGGGCGTCTACCTCTGCCTGGCTTTGAAAAAGTCCGTTTGTTCTGTAGCCAAAAATCGCAGTTTGAGATTGTCCAAGAATTGAATTTTGAGCAGTTCCTGGAAATGCAGCCCTAACTTCCTCAGGAAGAAAGGTAATTTCATCTTTGAAAGCTCCAAAATTTGTGGAAACACCTAAAGAGAATCCATTATCCCAAGTATTGGAATAACCAACGTTCAATTCCCAACCTTTAGCTGATGTAGCTGCTCCGTTCAACACCCTTTGTTGTCCTTCTCCAATAACGGAAGCAATAGGAGGTGTGGTTAAAATATCTGTTGTTTCTCTTGTGAAATAATCGAAAGAACCACTTATTCTATTCTCTAAAAATCCGAAATCAATACCATAATTCCATTCTTTTGTGGTTTCCCATTTTAAGTTCTGATTTGATGCTTGTGTCGAAACGAAACCAGAGGGGAGTGTACCTGTATTATTGCCATTTATATCATAAGCAGTACCTACATTATAATAGATTTCAAAGAAGCCTCCAGTCAACTGCGCTTGGTTTTGACCATATCTAGATTCATATAAACCATATCTTGCAGTATTACCAATTTCCTGGTTTCCTACTTCTCCATAACCAGCCCTTATTTTTAAATTGGAAATTAAATTACTATCCTTTAAAAACTCTTCTTGACTGATTCTCCAACCAACTGTAGCGGCCGGAAAAATACCATATCTATTATTCGCACCAAATCTTGAAGAACCATCTCTACGAATTGTAAAAGATGCTAAATACTTGTCGTCAAAAGCATAGTTTAACTTTCCAAACTGAGAAGCCAGACTATATTGAGTAGAAATACCATTATTAGTTCGTGCTCCCGTAGCAGCTGAAAGCACAAAATAAGATTCTTGTTCTACTGCAAATTCATCCGCTTGTGCAAAAATCGTATCAAAATCCTCTCTTATGGACTCAATACCTAATAGTGCACCAAATCTGTGCTTTCCAAGTTCCAATTTATAATTCAACGTATTTGAGAATGATATTGTACTAAACTTGTTTGTGTCATAAATCAGCCTATTATTACTTCTTGTAACAAAACCGTTAAACACTTTGGGCTCAATATTTTTCTTTTTAAAATCACTAAAATCCAAACCAAGGCTAGATCGAAAAGTTAGGTTATCGAGAATGTTTATTTCAGCGAAAACATTTCCAAAGAAGTTATTTTTTGTAGCATTATCCCATCTGTTAAGATATTGCATTAATAATGGGTTATTCCTATCAGAATAACCAGCTCCTAGTGGTCCAGCAAATTCATCATTTGCATCATATACTGGAATGGTTGGTGCTAGAGTGATTGATAAACCAGTAGTGGCTGCACCACCAACATCACCTGAAACCAATGTTTCATTTGATGTAGAAATTTGTGTATTAACTCCAAATTTCACCTTATCATTAAAAAGCTTAGTCGTTCCATTAATTTTAGCAGTATACCTGTCATAACCAGTATACTTTAACATACCTGTATTTTTAAGATAACCAAGATTAATTAATAAAGAAGACTTTTCTGTACCTGTAGATACTGTAAGTTCGTTATTATATACATATCCTGTTTTATATAGTTCATCTTGCCAGTTTGTATCTCCTACTGGAACATTTGAATCACCACCAACAAAAGGCTGTACTGATACACCATTTAAAACTGGATTGAAAAAATCATTGTTCCAATTAAAATTGTAAATTTCACCATAACCTGCATTAGGATCAGCTCCGTCATTTACAGAAGCCCGCCATAAAGCCTCGCCTCGTTGTTGAGAGTTCAACATATCATAGCGTTGTTTTCGCTCAGATTGTTGCGATAAGTTTGAATTAAAGCTAACCGAAAGACGCTCACCTTTCTCACCACCTTTCGTAGTAACTACTATAACACCATTTGCTGCTCTAGATCCATATATTGAAGAAGCTGAGGCATCTTTCAAAACTTGAATAGACTCGATTGTAGCCGGGTTTAGACTAGCAAAAACTTCTTGCCTTTTTGTAGGAACACCGTCAATGACGTAAAGGGGATCATTATTTCCTAATGTTGTAAGGCCTCTGATAAGTATTCTACTGCTAAGTCCTGTTGGGTCTCCAGATTTTTCAATAAATAGACCGCCAACTCTTCCTTGCAAAGCTTGCATTGCATTACCAGAGCTTAAGCTTTGACCTTCTATTGGAGCAATATCCACGACTGTTACCGCACCAGTCAAATCAATCTTACGTTCTGCAGAATAACCTGTTAATACTACTTCATCGAGTTGTTGTGCGTCTTCTTGTAATACTGCGTCAATCCGAGACTGACCGTTCACTGGAACTTCAATTGTAATAAATCCAATAAAACTAATAACGAGTGTTGCATCACTAGTTACACTGTTTAATTTATAGTTACCATCAAAATCAGTTGTTGTACCAGTTGTGGTACCTTTGATTATTACTGAAGCTCCAGGTAGTGGAGCGCCATCACCTGATGAGGTGACCGTACCTGTAATTGGTCCTTGGGCCATTAGACCTATAGGAACAAATACCATTAATAATAGTAAAAGTTTTAATTTCATAATTGTTTAATTTAAGTTTAATTTAAGTTGATTGATTTCTATGTATTCGAGTTTAGATTCTTTTGTAGGTGCTTGAAAATAAAGACTTTCAAATGGTGCTTTGGGAAAAAATATTTCTGTCATTACGGTTTGGCCGTTATCAAAAAATAACTCTATTGAAGTTTTGTCCAGTACTATTGTTCCAGTCCAATCCTTTTGAGTATTCGTTCTAGGAGCGATAGCAATTCTATCACTAAATTTGTTTGAAAAATCAGTGTTTCCTGTATTATTCCTATCTACAAAGTAATTATTCATTGAACTATCATATCCAAAACGCAAACTATCACCTTCACTGTTTGTTAGTTCAAAATTGTAAACACCATCAATTAAATTTTCGATTTTAAAATTAATTTGTACACTCGTAAAATCGACTGCTTTAGAAGTGGTTAGCAATGTCTTCCCATTTATTGAAACATTTGAATTTTTAAGTTTTTCAATCTTAAATTCATCTAGTTCTGGCACAGGATTTGAAGTTATACGATAAGTATTATCTGATTTTATCAATTCTAAAGTTCTTGCAATTGTCATCGCACTTCTCCAATTTTCTGTAGGTACTTCATTGGCATATAACCAATTAGACATCCATCCCATAAACAACTTTCCCCCATCTTTGTTTTCAACATTAGAAAAAGTAACTCCTGCATAATTGTCACGACCATAATCAACCCAAAAGCCCAGTTCTTCTTCAGTTTCTGTATTGAATGATTCATCTAAAACAAAGTTTTTACCATCAAAATCTCCAACAAAATATTGAGTTGCAGAACCATTATTTGGACCACCAGGATTTATACTTACTAACAAAACCCATTTTTTTTCTGAACTGCCAACTACAGGTAATTGAAAGAAATCTGGACATTCCCATACTCCACCATGATTTCCAATACCTTCTCCAAAACTTGTTAACTTATTCCATGATTTTAGATCTTTGGAAATATAAAATTGAATTTCTTGGCCAGCAGCTAAAACCATTGTCCATCTTTTTCTTTGTTTATCCCAACTAACTTTTGGATCCCTAAAATCTCTTGTTCCTGGATTTTTCAAAACTGGATTGTCTTTATATTTTGTCCATGTAAGCCCTTCATCTAATGAGTATGCAATACTTTGATTTTCAACGTCTATTTCACCAGTTTTCTCCTTTTTAGGGTCATGACTTGTGAAAATTGCAATAATTGGAATTTTCCCATCTTTTCCAAAGCCTGATGTATTTTCATAATCTACAACAGCACTTCCCGAAAAAATATACCCTAAATTGTCTGGAAATAAAGCTATAGGTTGTTCTTTCCAATTAAATAAGTCAGTACTTATTGCATGGCCCCAATGCATAGGTCCCCAAGTTGTTCCATCAGGGTAATGTTGAAAATATAAATGATAATATCCGTTATAAAAAAACATTCCATTCGGATCGTTCATCCAGCCTTTTTTTGGCGTAAAGTGAAAGTTTGGTCGGTAGAGGTCTTCATTAGATATTGTAACAATTTCCTGAACATTTTGAACCTGATTATCTTTTTTATCAGTTGTATTTTTACAAGAAAATAGCATTGTAAAAATTCCTATTGTTAAAACGAACTTGTTTGTCTTATTTTTCATTTTTTATTATTTTTTTTAGTACCAAAGTTTGCTTTCTGATCATCATTACCAATAAATGTATCAGTAGTAATCTTTCTTCTTTTTGTTAGGTTTTTGCTTAGCAGCTCTAACGAAATACCTTTGGTCTCAGGCATCATAAAAGCCACGAACAATAGTTGTAAAAACATCATAAAAGCAAAAAATGCAAATACAGGCCCGGCACGAATAGAAGTAAATAGTACAGGAACTAATGAAGGGATAATAGCCGCTAAAATCCAATGCACCGAACTACCGAACGATTGCCCTGATCCTCTTAAATGATTTGGAAAAATCTCTGAAATAAATACCCAAATAACGGTACCCTGTCCTATGGCGTGTGCTGCAATAAAAAAGAAAAGGAAAATAGGCACAGCCATACCTTCCCAATTAAAGAAGAATGCGCAGGCCACTAATGATAAAGAGATTATATAACCAACCGAACCGATATACATCAGTTGCTTTCTTCCAAGCCTATCGATAAGAAATACACCTAAAAAGGTAAAAAGCAAGTTGGTAATTCCAATTCCAATACTACTTAAAAGTGCAGTACTTTCACCTAGGCCCGCTTCCTCGAAAATTCTTGGAGCATAATAAAGAAATGCATTTATGCCTGAAAATTGATTAAACATTGCAATCAAAAAAGCTAACATGAGAGGGAACCTATATTTTTTAATAAAAATATTTTCACCTGAAACTGTATTGTCACTTTCTGCCTTTAGCTCTAACATCAAAACTTCAGGATCTTGTTCAGGATTGATTAGTTGCAATACTTTTATTGCCTCATCGTTGCGCATTTTGGTCAACAACCATCTTGGGCTTTTTGGAACCGATAAAACAAAGAGGGTATATATAAATGCAGGTAAAGCCTCCACACCAATCATCCATCTCCATGCATTTTCTCCAACCCCACTTAACAGATAATTGGATAAGAACGCAACTAAAATTCCGAATACAATATTAAACTGGTAAAGTCCTACCAATTTTCCACGGTCTTTTGCCGGAGCTATTTCTGAGATATATGCAGGTGCTGCTATGGTTGATGCGCCAACTCCTAAACCACCAATAAATCTGAATATTGCGAAAGTTATTGGATCATTGGCAAAAGCTGAGCCTAGGGCAGATAATGTATAAAGTATACCTATCCATAATAATGTCTTCTGTCTCCCTATCTTGTTTGTGGGAATCCCACCTAAAATTGCACCCACAACGGTTCCCCACAAGGCCATTGCCATTACCACTGTACCATGAAACATATCGGAAGATTGCCATAGGGCTTGCAGTTTTTTATCGGCTCCGGATATGACTACAGTGTCAAAGCCAAAAAGAAAACCAGCCAGTGCAGCGGTAATCGACCAAATCCATATTTTTCTCATAATCGTAATAATCTAGTGTGGTTACTAAAGTATTCGTTAAAAATGAGTTCATATTTTGATGATGTATCAATGTGTTATGATATTGTTAAGAGAGTTGATTGATAAGTATAACTATTTGATTATTAGATATTTAAGCTATATTATTAGCATTGTAAATATTTAAAAAATCATTTTTATGTTACATAACATTAGAAATTGATACTGAATAAAGGAAGGTATAGGAGTAAATTTTTGAATAGAAACTAAAATGATTTACGAAATGCTGCTGGGGACATGCCATATTTATTTTTAAATGCTGTAGAAAAATAATTTGGAGAAGAAAATCCATTTGAATATGCAATTTCAGCTATCGTTAATGAATCGGTTTCAAGCATCAATTTAGCTTTTTCCAATCGGATGTTAGAAATGTAATCACTGATACTAATACCCATTATAGCCTTTATTTTCCGATAAAGCTGAACTCTAGAAATTAATAGGTCTTTCGCGAGATTTTCCACTGAATATTCAGAATTCCCCACATTATTATTGACAAGTGAATTTAGTTTGTGTATAAATTTTTGTTCTATATTACCAAATGAATTTATTTCTTCAATTTTATGAATATTGCTAGTATAATAATATCGAAGATTCGCTCGATTATATAGTAAAGACTTAATTGACTGAACTAAAATAGAATAACTAAAGGGTTTAGTTAGATACAAATCTGCCCCTGATTCTAGTCCCTTTAAATAAGATTCTTTATCTCCAAAAGCAGTAAGTATTATTGTTGGGATGTGAGAAGTTCTTAAATCCTGTTTTAAAATTTCACAAATTTCAAAACCATCTTTATCTGGTAAATTTATATCACAAAGTATAATATCAGGAACAATTTCATAAGCCATTTCAATAGCATCAGTTCCATCGGATAGATGAATATCATACTCCAATTGCAATTTATTCTTGAGAAATTGAGAAAGATCTTTATTATCTTCAATTATCAATAATGAATGTTTTTCGTTGTTTTTACCTGGTGCCTGAATAAAATAATTTTCATCGGTTAAGTTTTCCGAAGTAAAATCTAAAATGTTTGTGTCTATTAAATCCTGTTCTGCTATTATCTCTGTTTCATCAAAATGTGCTTTACCTTTAAATAATGTTATAATAAATTCTGTTCCCTGGTGAGACTTTGCTTGAATTGTTCCCTTGTGCATTTCAACAAACTCTTTGCTTAAATGCAATCCTATTCCAGAACTTTTTTTTCTGTTGTTAGACCCTTTAAAGAATGCTTGAAATACTTCATTCATTTCCTCACTGGGTATACCGATGCCTGAATCCTTAAAACGGATTTCAATATTATTGCTAAGTGAATCATCTTCTAATGTAATTTCTATCTTGCCATTGTCAGGGGTAAACTTAAAGGCATTTGAAAGTAAATTGAAGTATACTTTATCCATCAAATTTCTATCTATGAAAATATCTAATAATTCATTATTGGATATTAAACTAAAATCAATATTTCTTTTTTTAGCTTCCCTTTCAAAATCTTTATAAATGATTTTTGAAAAACTAAGTAAATTAGTTTGAGATGCTTTAATATTAAACTTACGGTCTTCTATTTTTCTGAAATCAAGTAATTGATTGATTAATCTCAATAGGCGATTGGAATTATTGTAAATGAGTTCCACTTCGTTCATAATTTTAGAACTTTTTTCCTTATTGAAATCGGTAATAGATTCTATTGAACTCAGTATTAATGTAATGGGTGTTTTAAATTCATGAGATAGACCAGTAAAAAAATTCATTTTTGCCTCATTACTTATTTTAACTTCTTCAGCAATTTTTTCAATTTGATTCCGCTGAACAGTAATTTTATTATTGTTTATCACAAGCTGTCTATTCCTTTTTCGAATAGCAATAATGGAGTATATACTGTAGATAGCAAGACTTAATACAATTAACAAAAGTGTTATTGTTATTTTTAAAAGGTTATTTTGGGAATAATATAGCTCTTCTTGTTTTTTTACAGCATCTATTTGTTCTTCTAATTTGACTTGTTGATCATTAATTTTTTCAAATTGAGCTGTCATAATATCAGCATTCAATTTATTTATAACTGTAGTTGAAAGTATATTGTTATTGGCAAAAGATTCTTTATTTAAAATTTTCAGTGCTAATTTTATGGCCTCATCACCTCCGGTAGGGTAAAAAATAGTAGCTTTTAAAACACCATTTTTTACTGCTTGAATTCCACCATTAGTCCCATTAAGTCCATCAACTCCAATAAAATTAATTTCGTTTTCAATTCCTAAATCTCGAGCTACCTCCCAAGCTCCTATTGCCATTCTATCGTTGTGGGCGAATACATAATCTACTTTGATATCACTTTTTAATAATTGTATAAACTTACTCTGAATAGACTCTTTTTCCCAGTTTCCTTCAATACTTGCAACAATTTTAGCTGTGTTATGTTGATCAACGATTTGTTTAAGACCTATTGACCTCTCTTTTGCAGGGGAAGAACCAGCTAAACCTTTAATCTCAATGATCCGTATAGAATCATTAATGTTTGATGAAATTATTTCTTTTGCAGCATTTCTTCCTATTTCAATATTATCTGCTCCAATATAGGCGGTATATTGTTGGCCTTCGACTTTTCTATCTACTAACAAAACGGGTATTCCTGCTTTAAATGCCTTGTATACGGCAGCAGTTATAGGTTTAGATTTAATAGGGGATAAAATTAGCACATCTACGCTATCAGCAATGAGTTCATTTATATGCTTTATTTGTGTAAGTACATCGTAATTAGCATCTCTGAATATTAAATTAATTTCAGGATTCATTGAAGCTTGTAACTTCATCGAATTATTCATGGAACGCCTCCAATCGTCATTGCTCATGGCTTGAGAAAAACCAATATTTATTTTGTTTTTGCTCTTATTTCTATCACATGATAAAAAGAAAATAACTAAAAAAATATTTAATAAGAGTAAAAAGCACCTTTTAAGTCTCATAAAGTTGTGATTATTTGTAAATCTAATGAAATTAGAATTTACTCGACTATACTTTGAGAAATTAAGCCATTTGGGCGCTATATAGTCACCTACTTATCATTTAAAATATCTAGGAAAAAGGCTTCCATACGCTGTGCGTAATAGATGCCATATTTTGTAAAGGTTTTCTTGGTTGCATCGTCTGGTTTCCAGTCAAAAAAAGCATGACTTGCAGATCCTATTTGAATATATTCTACTCGTTGATCTTTCGTTATTAATGCATTCTAGTAATATGGATGAGGCGTTACCTCTAGAAGAGGCGTTCACTAAATGGGTTGAGAGCGGAGATAATCTTAAAAAATCAATTAACAAACTATTTGAAGTATTATGAATTTAAATATTGATAAGTGTGATTGGATGCGGTTGTGATAGAAGATATTTTCAATAATCCAGATCCAAAGAATGCGAAGCAATTAGAAAAAATACTAATCAAACAGTTTAAGAAGCTCGGAGGAGATCCAAGATTCAAAAAATTAAGTGATCACTGGAAGCATTTAGAGATAAAGCTGAACAGGGACTAATCACTTCTATTGAGTTTGTTAAAGAACTTTGTAAGATTGCAAAAGAAACACTACAAGCTGAGAAAGAATTGATTGAAGAAATTCAAGAAAAATCTCCAAAGGCGGCATTAACTGAATTGTTCTTAGAGTTAAAGACAGACTCTACTCCTGCTGTAGTTGAAAGAATAGTTGGAGATATAGATGCCATTGTAAGGGCAATCAGTTTTCCAGGATGGCAACATTCTAATCAAGGAGAAAGAGAAGTACAACAAGCTTTAAGAAAATCTTTATTGAAATATAAGTTACACAAAGACCAGATACTATTTGATCGGGCATACTCTTACATCAAAGAGTACTACTAATAACAATAGGGTTATATATAGATATTACAACCAATCTCAAAAAAGAAAACCGTTTCTACAAAACCCACCCCTCTGATAAAATCAAGTGATGCACTGAAACTTTTTGGGATTATAAATATTTATTACTTGAAAAGGGATTACAACTGCATTTGATGCCAATAAGATCAGATTGGTTTTAAGGCTACGATATATAAAGACGAACTAGAATAGGTTATTAAAAAAAGACCAGGCTTGTTTAAGCTTTGGTCTTTTTTTTTACTATCATCTTACATAGGTTGCATAGGTTGTTTTGCAAACTACTATAAATCTTGTTCTCTATTTCTATTTATACTTACTTTTAAGAGATAAACCTATGTACCTATGTAAAAAGAGATGGCAGACCCTATAAACATTGAAAATCTAAAATCAGAAGTATAGCGCAAACCCATGTAAAACCTATGCAAAAACAATAAAGCTTACTTAAAGCAAAGGTTGTTTGCAATATGCTAACTCGATCCAGGCTCTGAACAAATACATAACCCACTACCAACATCTAAAGCAGCCCTAACATAACAGGCATATTTGTTTAGTCTATCGTGTTGAGGTTCATTTCTTTATGCAAGCATTTCTTGCTGCATTCATGTTAATCAGTTAAATATTTATTTTTATTATATCTTGAATTTCACCACAGCTTAGCATTAAGTCTCCAAAGTATGGATTTTTTATTTCCTCTTCCCTACTTAGCCATATAGCTCCTTTGTTGTTATTTGCCATTGGACATTTTTGAATATAGAGCAATTGTGTGGGAGATTTAATATTTTTCACAATGGCAACAATATATTCATTTAATTGAACAAAAAATTCTCTTTGATTTTTAAGGTTATTCTCAGTTGCTATTAAATTTAACAACACTAAAATCTTTTTTAAATATGTTTTTTCAGCTTCACCTAAATCTTGAGTAATTAAACTTTTAAAGCTATTAGTTGTGCTATTTGCAAAAGACACAACTTGGACTATGTCGCTAGCAATAAATGCATCTTTCATTTTAAAATATGGAATTATAGCTTCTGAGAAATTCTTTTGAAATGCTTCTGGAAATTTCATCTCCTCCATTTGAGTTGATTCATTTTTAATAGCTAAAGATTCTGCTTCTAGATGTCCTTCGTGACCTGTCATAGTCTTGCCTCCCGCTCTATTCATCATTGATTTTTTTCCTTGTAGTTGTGCGGCTGCATCTACAGTGAAAGTTCCATTAGTCACTATTTCATCTCCGCTTTTTAAACCAGAAATAATTGAATAAACTGCTCCATTTCGATTCGCAATCACGATTTCGCGCATTTCGAAAACGGGTTCGTTAGGATTCGTTTTTATATAGATTAAAGAGCGTTCTCCCGTCCACATAACCGCAGTTGCAGGTATGGAAATTAAGTCGTTATTCGATTCTGATAATACTTTAAGTTTTCCGTTTACAAACATTCCTGGCTTGAATAGTCCTTCTGTATTTTTTAGTGTTGCCCTTACAGTAACGGTTCTTGTAGCATTGTTTAAAACCGGGTCGATAAATGAAACCTTGGCATTGAACTCTTTGTTAGGATAGGCATTGGTTACTATCTTGATGTTTTGTCCTTCCTTAACATTTGAAATCTGATTTTCATAGGCATCAAATTCGGCCCAAATCGAATTCAAATTACTTACCCTAAGTATGGGCTGACCTTGTTTTACATAGTCGCCTTCTTTTGCAATCACTTCGGCTACAGTTCCGGAAACGGTAGCATAAATTGGAAAATTATCTCGCACACTTCCTGATGCTTCAATAGCATCGATTTGCTTGTCCGATAATTTCCAGTTCTTCAACTTATTGCGTACCGCTTTGTACAAAGCGGGTTGCGACTCTTTTAAAGAGGCCGCTGTAATTAATTCCTGTTGCGCGGCCACAAGGTTGGGTGCATAAATGGTAGCCAACAATTGGCCCTTATTTACTTTTTGTCCTTCGTAATTGACATTCAATTTTTCAATACGACCATCAAAATAACTAGCTTGAACAGCGTTGTTTTCTTCATTTTCGGCAATTTTCCCAGATAGGGATATCATTCCATCGTCATTGGATGCCTGAGCACTACCCACTATGGTCGTTTGAATATTTGCAAGTGCCATAGCGTTTTCTGTCATTTTGATTTCGTTCATCGCTAGACCTTCGGCACTTGTTTCCGCAGGAATCAAATCCATTCCGCATATGGGACAATCACCTGGCTCCGGTTGCATTATTTGTGGGTGCATCGAACACGTCCACATTTGGTTTGCATTGTCGCCAGAGTGGTCGTGGGAATCAGACATATCCGAGACGTCCTTGACGGCAGCTGCATCAGTACCTGAATTTCCAAAAATTAACCAGCCAGCGAATAGTCCAACTATGACTGCGATTGTTATAGATAAAATGTTCTTTTTCATAATTACTAATGTTTAATGTGTAGCACAATCTGCGCTAGGGATTGCAGCGGCATCCTTTTTTGAATTTTTCTACATAAAAAGATATAGCGGAAAGCCCGCCCGAGCGCCCAAATAATATTCTTATTTAGACTCTAAACGTTCAATCATTTCTTTCATTTCAGCAATTTCCTTGCGTTGTGCCTCGATGATATCCTCAGCGAGTTGTTTCACTTCTGGGTCTTGAATATCGGCACGTTCGCTTGTTAAAATGGCAATAGAGTGGTGTGGTATCATAGCCTTCATCCAAAGTACGTCGCCTACGGTTGACTTCTGGTCACGTACCAATCCCAATTCACCTACAAATAATACAATACTCCCAAGGACTATCGCTAGGTTTTTCTTTTTGTTTTGATACATATTTCGCATCGCCACAAACATTATGATGGCCATTGCTGCAATACCTAAACAGCTCATAACCTTGTTAAACTAAAATAAACGTGGTCTATGGCATACGTATTTAAGTACATTGTGATATACATTGCAATGAAGGATGCCGTTAGCATACCAACAAATTTTGTGTAATTTCCTTTTTTCATTTCTTTGTGATTTTTTTCTTCTGAATTCATTTTTATAGATTTTTAATTGTACTTATTTTATCATTTTTCTAACGAAAGGCGAACTTGTATACCATAGCAAAAAGCCGCTTAATACGGTAATCAAACCCAAGAGCGAAAAGGCTCTTAATACGATGGTATTAAAATTGTCTCTCCCTTGATAATCCATGGTATGGGTCATCCAAAGAAAATCGAACCATCGCCAATCTCGATGACGAACTGTTTGAAAAGCCCCATTCTTAATTGCAATATATGCCTTGAGGTTTTCATCTGATTTATAGGAAATCTCATAGGCAGGCAAAGGTCTTCCACGATATTCGTGATGCGCTCCTACCGTTTCAATTCTTAGAATTTGGTCAAATTCTAAATCAGCCAACATATAGCGTTCTGCTACTTGTATTGCTTCTTGTTTTGTGATTTCATCTTTTTTTACTCCTGTAAGCGCATTATAAAGTGCTGTTTCATTAATCCAATAATAGGGGACGTCTGCTATTTCAATCAGTTCTAATGTTTTAACAGGCTTTTGAAGTTCTAATTGAGAACTCCCCAATAAATCTGAAAATACAGCTTGTTCAGGAATAGCTTTTTTGAACTGGTCGCCGTGTATTTCATCTATATCCGTCCAACTGAAGTACAATCCACTAATAGTCCACATCAAGAATTGGATACCTAAAAAGATACCCAAATAACGATGCGTTTTCCTGATTTTAAGAGCTGTTTTCCTTTTGACCATTTTACTCTACTTTAAATGGAAATTCCACAATCACTTTTTCCCAACCTAAACTAATAGTCCCTTCTGCATTGTTGGTCTGAACTATCTTATATTCTAAATGCTCTTGAATAGCATCGGATACTTTAGGTGCTACCTTAAATCGTAAAACATCATCTTTCTTGTCATATTCATCTTTACCGTGTTGGTCCCAATTCGTATTAAAAATAATTGTCCATTGGTCTTGATTAGGTATTACAAAGAATCCATATTTACCTGCTTTCAATTTTTTTCCATTAATATTCAAATCTTTATTAGTTTCCATCCAAGTTGCCATATGTGCTCCTGCCTGCCAAACAACATCATAAGGAAGCAAACCTCCAAAAACGATACGATTACGAACTCCTGGCGATGAATAATCAAAATGGATGTGTGCATCTCCCACCATTACCATTGCACTTGTATGTGGACTCAATGGTTTTTTTGCAGCTGGTTGAGTAGTTGTGGTTGTTTGCTCTATTGCAACTTTATCTTCTTGTTGAACTTCTTTTGAGGTTTCTTTACAAGAGACTATTGCTGTAAGGCATAAAAAAAGAATACCGTTTTTCATTGTATAAATATTAATTAGTTAATTGATTTTGTTCTCAGCCTTAGCGCATTTGCGATTACCGAAACCGAGCTGAAACTCATTGCTAAAGCGGCAATCATTGGCGACAATAATATTCCAAAAAATGGGAATAAAACTCCTGCTGCAATGGGTACACCAAGGGTATTGTATATCAATGCAAAAAATAGATTTTGCTTGATATTCTTCATTACGGCGTGGCTTAAATTCTTTGCTTTGACAATGCCGTGTAAATCTCCTTTTACAAGGGTAATCATCGCACTTTCAATAGCCACATCGGTTCCTGTTCCCATTGCGATACCTACATCACTTTTGGCAAGTGCAGGAGCATCGTTGATACCATCGCCAGCCATTGCGACCGTTTTACCCTGTTCCTGCAATTTTGTTACTTCTTTGAGTTTGTCTTCTGGCAGCATTCCTGCTTTGAAATCTGCAAGATTGAGTTCGCTCGCTACAGCTTTTGCCGTATCGTGGTTATCGCCTGTTAGCATTATCACAGCGATGCCTTTATCTTGTAATTCCTTGATTGCTTTGGCACTTGTTTGTTTAATCTTATCTCCAATAACTACATAGCCCGATACTTCGCCATCTACGGCCAGATAGGAAACGGTTTTGCCTTGTTTTTGAAACGATTGTGCTTCGGTTTCCATTTTTGATGAAATGGTGGCTTTTGCATATTCCATCATTTTGGCATTTCCTAAGTCTAATTTTTTGCCATCAACTGTTCCTTCTACTCCTTTACCGGTTACTGCGCTGAAGTTTTCGGTTTTTGATATTTCAATATTCTGTTTCTTACCGTATTTCACGGTAGCTTCGGCAAGTGGATGTTCGCTGGAACTGTTTAGGGATGTAATTAAATGTAGCATCTGGCTTTCGCTAAATCCGTCTCCAAAAACCCCTATTTTCTCAACGGTTGGTTTCCCTTCGGTTATCGTACCTGTCTTATCCACAATCAAGGTATCTACCTTGTCCATTTTCTCCAAAGCTTCGGCATTTTTAATCAATACACCGTTTTGCGCTCCCTTACCAACACCCACCATTACGGACATAGGCGTAGCCAATCCTAGAGCACAGGGACAAGCGATAATCAATACTGCAATGGCATTTACTAGCGCATATACATACGCCGGTTCTGGACCCCAAATTGTCCAAACCGCAAAAGTGATTACCGAAATGATGACCACTACTGGTACAAAATATCCTGAAACGGTATCTGCCAACTTTTGAATGGGTGCACGACTGCGGCTAGCATCGTTTACCATATGGATGATTTGAGAAAGTAAGGTATCGCTGCCTACTTTTTCTGCTTTCATTAAAAAGGACTGATTTCCGTTTATAGTACCGCTACTTACTTTGTCATTTTCAACCTTGTCTACAGGTATCGGCTCTCCTGAAATCATCGATTCATCTACGGTTGTTTTGCCTTCCGTGATGCTGCCATCCACAGGAATTTTATCCCCTGGCTTTACCCGTAGAATATCTCCTTTTTCAATGGTATCGATAGAAACTTCCTCTTCTTTGCCATCGACCACACGTACGGCTTTGTTAGGCGCAAGCTTTAATAATTCCTTTACTGCGGAATTGGTTTTACTGTGCGCCCTAGCTTCTAGAACCTGACCCATTAGTACAAGCGTGAGTATGACCGTTGCTGCTTCAAAGTACACGTGGACTGCACCATAATCAGTTTTAAACTGCTCAGGGAAAAAATCTGGAAACAACATTCCGAACACACTAAATAACCAAGCCACACCAGCACCGATGCCAATTAGTGTAAACATATTGAGATTCCAAGTTTTGATACTACGATAGGCACGTTCAAAAAACATCCAAGTCGCATAAAACACCACAGGAATGGATAATGCAAACTGAATCCAATTCCACGATTTTTGTTCCATTACATCGTATAATGGATTATCGGGAATCATCTCGCTCATTGCGATTAAGAAAATAGGTAACGTAAAAGCTACAGCTATCCAGAATTTCTTCAGTAATTTTTTATAGGTCTTCTCTTCTGCGGAAAGGTCTGGTTGCATAGGTACTAAATCCATTCCGCAAATGGGACAAGCTCCAGCTTCGTCCTTAACAATATCGGGATGCATAGGACAAGTCCATTGTTCTAATGTTGTTACAGAAAGATTTTGCTCTTCTACTAAATCCATTCCACATACAGGACAATCGCCAGATTTATCATAGGTTTTATCACCTTCGCAATGCATCGGACAATAAAATGTACCAGTTCCTTTGCCTTTGGTCTTTTCCTTTTTGGATTCTTTCGCTTTATGATGCTCTCCTAATTTATGTAAGCTATAAGAACCATCATCATCTTGCATTGCTTTTTGAAACGTCTCGATAGAAATATGAGATTCCATTTCGATAGATGCTTCAGCTTTTTCTAAATTTACCGAAACATTAGTCACACCTTCCACTTTAGAAAGTGTTTGCTCTACGTGATTTAGACAGCCGTTGCAGGTCATTCCGTGTATGTGATAAGTATGTTTCATATAATTTATATTGTGCCTGATGCGGGAAGGTCTATTAACCAACCATCAAAGAATTTACCCTCCCAAATCAGGACTTAATTTTTTATTTTCAAATTATTCATATAATTGATAATCTCATTTTTTGCTAGAGAATCCAATTTAGCACCTCTATGGATTAGCGTATAACTATCCATAGGCATCTCTCCATTTTCAATTTGTTTAATAATTGAGCGTAGCTTACTATTTTTTCTCCTATCAGAATAGTTTTTCCATTCATTGAAATTAAGTTCAGCTTTTCCTTCTTTAATATGATTTTCTAAAAACCAAGCAATTGGCTGTACCTTATTATACCAAGGATAACTAGTGTTATTGCTATGGCAATCGTAACAAGACACCTTTAACTGATTCTGGATAGTAATTGGCACTTCACTGACCAACATAAAATCTGTTTGTGGTGTTACATCACTTTTATTGCGTTTTGTGGGCACAAATTGTATACCCACAAGAACGATTAATACAATAATTGCAATGACTTTTGTAATCTTCATTTAGTTTATTTCTCGTTGTACACTTCCACATGTTAACATTTGGCTACCGTAGTAAGGGTTTCTAACTTCTTCCTTAGTGCTTAACCAAGCTGTTCCTCCGTCGTACATGGGGCAAAATTGTTCGTACAACTTTGTTGCTGTTCCTGTAATAGCAACCATCTCTGTAATATCCTTACTTAAAATTTTAAAATGTTCCCGTTGGTGCTTGATATCACTTTCTGAAATATGCTCAGCGTGTTCCGTAGCATCTTCGATGATGTCTATTAATTCCTTTTGCTGATTTTCAGAATACTTTGACTTGTCAAGGTTACCTAATGATTTTGCAAGAACACCGCCTAATGTTTTGGCTTTTGCATTATCGTCTCCTACTAATGCGTCTTTCAGGTTGAAATAATCCTTTAAGATGGCTTCTGAAATTGCGTCTTGGTTACTACTCATATTCATATCCTTAGTATGATCCATTTTTTCATGCTGTTTGGCTTCACTTACAGGGACATTTTTTTTATTAGCATCTTTACAAGACAGGGTTAAAGCAATCATAGTAAGGAATAATACTGTTGTGACACTTCTCTTAATTGTTTTCATTTTTTTCTTTTTTATTGGGTAATTAAATAATTGACTACAGCACTCTGCATGTAGTATTCGTATGTGGATTGTATTAGATTTATTTGAAACTTTAATTGTAATTCCTGTATGTCCAGTAAATCACTAAAAACTATCGTTCCCGTTTCATAATTTTTAATGAGAATTACTTCAGCATCATGAGCTTTTTTTAAATTTTTTTCCTCTGTGTTATGTTTAATTCGAGCCTGATTGCGTTGAGATATGGCTTTCGCAAAAGCAGATTCTAAAACATTTAAACGGTTGTCTTTTTGGGCCGTAATTTCTAGCTGCTTTAATTGGTTTTGCTTGCTTTTAGAATCATATTTTTTATTAAAAATGGGAATAGAAACAGAAACCATTGGCATAAAAATATCCTTTCCATTGTCATTAAAACTCAAATCAGGTCGCTTTGAAACTGGCACATAGTCTAAACCAAAACCAATCATAGGGTTGCGTTCAGCTTGGTTCAGTAATTCAGACTGTGTTATGGATTCATAGAGTTTGTCATATTTAAGCAATTCTGGATTTAGCCCTAGGACATTTTCTACTAAAATAATATCTTCCGCTGGCAACAAAAGTGTTTCAATTATATTTACTTCTGTTTTTATATTCCTGTTGAGTAGTTTATTAAAAGCGGCTTGTTCTCCTAAATAAGCCTCAGTTAATACTTCATTTTGTTGTTGCAACTCATTCTGTCTGATCTGTAATTTTAAAACATCTACCACAGATGCCTTTCCCACCTCTATAGAAGTTAGTGCTAATTTTTCGTAAGTGATTAATAACTGAATACTCTTATCAAGTACCTTTTTAGTTGCTGTAATTGCACTAAGTCTATAAAATAATTGAGAAACAGAAAGCGCTAGTTTACGCTTTGTAATTACAATATCTACATAGTCCGCATCTGCTAAAGCGCTAGAATAGTTTTCTCTAGCTGTTATGGTACCAAACCAAGGCAGCATTTGTGTTGCTGAAAATCTTGCACGTTGAGCGCCTGTTCTAGTTTCAGGCTCACTCACGAAATAGCCAGCACTAAATTCTGTATTTGGAATCCAATCAGATTCATTCACTTTCTCTTCAGCTATATTATAGCGAAGATTATATGCCCGAATCTCGGGGCTATTCCTTTCTGCTTCTTGGATATAGGATTGTAATTCTTGCGCTTTTGCAAATATGGATACAAACAAAAGACAGCCTATAATTTTTATATTTTTCATTTGTTTGCGTTTTTAAGTTGGTACTCTTTATTCCAGCTAAATAGCACTGGTAATAAAAAATAAGAGGTAATATCGATAATCATCCCACCAAAAATTGGGATTGCCATAGGTATCATTATATCACTTCCCTTTCCTGTAGAAGTGAGTATGGGTAATAGTGCCAGAATAGTAGTTACAGTGGTCATTAAGCAGGGTCTTATTCTCTTGCCAGCAGCTTCAAGGGTTGCCAATCGAATTCCCTTTTTGTCTGTGGGTTCTTCTCTGTCAAAAGTCTGAGTAAGGTAGGTAGCCATTACAACACCGTCATCTGTAGCAATTCCGAAAAGTGCAATAAAGCCTACCCAAACCGCCACACTTAAATTGATGGTTTTCATATTGAATAGGTCTCGCATATTTTCCCCGAAAAGATTAAAATTGAAAAACCAATCTTGGCCGTATAACCATATCATAATAAAACCACCTGCGAAAGCCACTATAATTCCAGTAAAGACCATTAATGATGTGCTGACTGATTTGAACTGGAAATATAAAATCAAGAAAATAATTACAAGTGCGAGCGGTACTATAACAGCAAGTGTTTTCTCTGCTCGTAATTGATTTTCGTAAGTTCCTGTAAATTGATAACTAATTCCCTTGGGAACTAATAATTCCCCATCAGTAATTTTTTGCTTAATAAGCGCTTGAGCATTTTCTACAACATCTACCTCAGCAAAGTCGTCTAGTTTGTCGAATAACACATAACCTATCAAAAAAGTATCTTCACTTTTAATTACTTGTGGTCCTTGTTCATAACGAATATCTACTAACTCGCCCAGAGGAACCGGTTTACCTCTTTCTACGGGAACATATATCTTTTTAAGCTCCTCCGGATTGGCCCGTAATTCCCTTGGATATCGAACGCGAACACCATATCGCTCTCGACCTTCTACTGTTTGTGTAAGTGGCATACCACCTACCGCTACTTGAAGTACTTCTTGAACATCCACAATTGAAATTCCATACCGCACCAACTCCGATCTTTTTATATCAATTAACAAATAGGGTTTACCTACAATACGGTCTGCAAAAACAGCTTGCTCTTTTACCCCTTCGGTTTGTTTCAAAACACCTTCCAATTGCAGGCCAAAAGCTTCAATAGTTTTTAAATCAGGCCCTTTAACTTTAATACCCATTGGCGCTCGCATTCCAGTTTGAAGCATGACTAATCTAGTTTCAATAGGTTGAAGTTTTGGCGCAGAAGTCACACCTGGTAGCTTAGTCGCTGTCACAATTTCATTCCAAATATCATCAGGACTGTTTATTTCTGGTCTCCAATTACGATAATATTCTCCATCATCATCTGGAATTAACGCTTCATTAGTTGCATTGGTTTTAAGCTGATATGCTTCGTAGTCTGCATTTTCACTGATTTTGTTATTTGGGTTAATAATGAATTTTTCATTTTTCAATACAAACAATCCGTCATCATTTATTTTATAACGTTGGCGCTCTCCTCTTTCATTGCGCATATATTCAGATTTATACTGAATCATATTTTCATACATCGATAGCGGTGCAGGGTCGAGCGCAGACTCTGTTCTACCAGATTTCCCTACTACAGTTTCTATTTCTGGAATAGTAGCAACCGCCATATCGAGTTGTTGCAATACACGCTTATTTTCTTCTACACCTGAATGAGGTAAGGAGGTAGGCATTAAAAGAAATGAACCTTCGTTAAGCGATGGCATAAATTCTTTGCCTGTATTTCGCATTATAAACACTCCTAAAACAAACACCGTTGTTGGAATGATTAAAAATAGCAGTCTGTTTTGAAGTGCCCAGCGCAGAATGTTGTCATAATACCGTTGAAAAATTGAAAACACACCCAGTAATCCAAAGCAGATAATCGCTACAAAAATCAAGTTCATCAAAATACTACGATCAAAACCAAGCGGTCGCCAATATTCAGCAAGTAAAAACACAATAGCAATGCAGGAAATAAAGATGTGAAATAAATTAGCTCTCTGAGAAGTAATAATATCTCTTATGCTCAATAGAGCAACAACACCATAAGCTATTAATATAAGTCCCAACCAATAGCCATAAACAATGGCAGTAATACCAAGAATGATGAGTAACCCGTTGAGTATATATTTAGAATGTTCTCTAATATTTGTTTTCTTAAACAAGAATGCGGCAAATGGTGGTATTAAGAAAAGTGCAATAACTAAAGCCGCAGAAAGTGCCATTGTTTTAGTAAATGCCAACGGCCTAAATAGTTTTCCTTCCGCACCTATCAAAGTAAATACTGGTACAAAACTTATAATAGTTGTAAGAACTGCTGTTAAAATAGCTCCGGAAACTTCAGCAGTTGCATTATAGATAATTTCATTGGTTGTGTATTCAATGCCATTTTCTTTAAATCGTAATTTTTTGTCCTCCATATGCCGAATCATATTTTCAGCTAGTATGACACCCACATCGACCATAGTTCCAATGGCAATTGCAATCCCTGAAAGTGCTACAATATTTGCATCTACATTAAATAACTTCATTGCTACAAAAACCATCAGTACAGCTACAGGTAATAATCCTGAGATAAGGATTGACGCGCGCAGGTTAAACACCATCACGATAATCACCAAAATTGTAATTAAAATTTCAAGCGTAAGGGCTTCATTAAGCGTATGAAGTGTCTCTTGAATGAGTTCTGTTCGGTCATAAAATGGAACAATAGTTAGTTGTGAAGTGCGACCATCAGCTAAAACTTTAGTTGGTAATCCTGTTGAAAGTTCAGCTATTTTGTCTTTTACATTATTAATTACTTCCATTGGGTTTGCACCGTAACGAGCCACAACGACACCACCTACAACTTCAGCACCCTCTTTGTCTAAAATACCACGTCTTGTTGCTGGTCCAAGTGTGACTTTGGCCACATCTTTAATACGTAAAGCTGTGAAATTTTCAGAGGAAACAACCGCATTTTCTAAATCATCAATAGTCTTCACATACCCTAAGCCACGCACTAAATATTCAACTTGATTAATTTCTAGGGTTTGCGCGCCTATGTCTTGATTGCTTTCTTTTACCGCTTTTACTATTTGGTTTAATCCAATTTGATATTGCCGCATTTTCTCAGGGTCAACATCTACCTGATATTCTTGTACATAGCCACCAATAGATGCAACTTCTGAAACCCCACTTGCACCAGAGAGCGCATATTTCACATAGTAGTCTTGAATGCTTCGTAGTTCTTGTAGATCCCAACCCCCTGTGACATTTCCTTTTTCATCACGTCCCTCTAGTGTATACCAATATATTTGTCCTAAACCTGTAGCATCTGGACCCAATGCAGGATTTACACTTTCTGGAAGCAAATTAGCTGGAAGTGAATTTAATTTTTCTAATATTCTGCTTCGTGACCAGTAAAACTCTATGTCTTCCTCAAAAATGATATAGATACTAGAAAAACCAAACATAGAAGAACTACGAATGGTCTTTACCCCAGGAATACCTAACAATGAAGTCGTTAAAGGGTAAGTGATTTGATCTTCAATATCTTGTGGCGAACGGCCTTGCCATTTTGTAAAAACGATCTGTTGGTTTTCACCAATGTCAGGAATAGCATCTACAGCTACAGGCATAGAAGGTAGAAATCCAGTGTCCCATTTAAAGGGGGCATTTACTATACCCCAACCTACAAATAGGACTAGTATTAAAACGGCTACGAGCTTATTCTCAATAAGAAATTTTATGGCTTTATTAAGCATATGTTTTGATTATTAAACAATTAAGAAAGATGTTTGGACTACACCAAATACCATGAATTATCCAAGCAACATAAAGTCGAAGGATAAAGATTTTATTGTTTAAATATCAAATTAAATAAGTCTCGTCAATTTTGTAGATGTCCTTTATGACGAGTGGTGGCCTATATTTTGGATAAAAAGAAACAAAATTAACCAAATCTTGAAAAGCATTAATTTGTTCAAAACCAATGCTTACAAAAAAAGTTTGCTGCTGAAAGGAAATGGTATTTAGTTGTTGCTGTATTTCATTTTGACCTTCAATTATTGTCAACTTATCTTCACAACATTTTTTTTTAAAAACCAGGTTATTTTCTGAAGATGGATTTTTTATCTCCATCCCACAACCTTTTCCCTTGTGAAAAACAGTTGTTTGAACTAAATTTCCCTCACAAAAATGCATATCTAAAGTAAACGACATTGTAGAGAAAAAAACTACAAAAGTCATTAACAGCGCTATTAATTTATGTGAAAATCTATTTTTCATTTCGGTAAATTTACAAAAAAAAAGCAATAGTAAATTAAAACTGCTCTGAATTACAGCTGTATAAAAGTATTAAAGGAATCAATATGAATAAAAAATTGTAAAAGAGGTGTCAAAGATGGTAGCAAGTTTATTGTTGAGATTGATAAAATTGGAGGAGATACATATTTAACTTCAAATTTCTCCAATGAGTTTAGAATTGTCTTAAACGAAAAGTCTCTTGGGTTATTCTTGAAGAGTACGTCTGATTTAGTACAAATATCTAGAGGTGCAATTATTAGCTCTCACGAATTCCTTAACAAGCAATAATTTATTTCAAGTGTATGCATCTTTTTATTGGGTTATATATAGATGTCACGATTAGCCTCAAAAAAAAAAACGGTTTCTAGAAAACCCACCCCTCACTTTAAATCAAGTGATGCACTGAAATTTTTTTGGGTTTTTTAATGAATAATATAGCTAATTTTATTGGGTAATATGTCCTAAAAAAAGGTTTTAGTTTCTCTTTATTGGACAAAAAAAACACTATCGTAGTACTATATTGATACAATTAGAACCTAAGTAACTGTATATCAATATGTATAAACTTCTGTATTGGTAGGCTATAACAAAATAGATATATGCGTACTTTTACGAATAGCAATACGTTAGCCACAAATTAAAAATAAATGAAGAATATATCTTTAATCATTGGAAGTGGTTTTTCCGTCCCTGATGGCATGAGAACAGTAGGACAAATAAATCAGCTTCTGACTAATCTTCAGGAAAAGGATATTTATATACATTTTGATATGACCTTCATCTTGTTGAATGGTCAAGAGAAGCCATCATATGCGATACATTGGGGTGACGAAAAATTTTTCATTAGTTTTTTAGAGTGGTACATAAGCCACTTAAAGGGTGATTTTAATTACGAAGTATTTTATGATTACATGACTAGTTTCAGAAGGTTCGGTAAACATAAAGATGAAATTGAGCCCTTCTTCAAAAAGTTTAAAAGAGATATTCTTAAGTCTACCTCGCCTATTGATGGAATAAACTCTTACGTTTCTAGATTCAGCACTTACTTCAATCAACTCATTTCAAATCTTCTCCAATCCCAGAAGTATTATGAAGATGTTGGTTTAGGAAATTATCCGCCTTATGATGGTTTTTTGGTGTTTTTAAAAGAAATGGTGAACAGTGGATATATCATAAATAATCATTCTTTAAATCAAGATCTCCTTTTTGAACATATCGCCTCAAAACATAGCGATTTGTTTCAACATTTCACAGATGGATATACTGACTCAGGTTCACTATACTTCGGTAATGTCCATCTTCGTCAGAGTATTTCGAAAAATTATAAGGTGCGTCTTAAATTCTTTACTAATTCGTTCAATAAACCTATTAGACTTTTTAAACTTCATGGAAGTGTCGATACTTACATCGCAAACCTAGCTAAGCCAAATTTGGATCAAACTCGGGTTAAAAAAGATTGGGGCGTAGGAGAGATACAGAAAGAGATAAAAGATGGTGATGGGAACCTTATTTATACAGAGTTATTCCAAAATACTTATCCTGACATACTTTCGGGAGCATCATCAAAAGCATTGTGGTATCAACAACCTTATTACAAGGAATTGCAGGAACACTTTATTAAAAATTTATCAAATGCAGAATTATTGGTTGTTATAGGATATGGATTTGGAGATGACGGAATAAACAATGTTATAGAAACAAAATACCTCACACAAGGAAAAAAAATGATAGTTATTGACATAAAGAAACCTGATACCAGACTGATTGACTACTACAAAACTAAAATTTTTGAGAAGTCTTTATCAGATATGTCAATAGAAGATTGGATTGAAATAAAGAAAAACTGTGGCTAACATCACCTATACTGCATACCTTTCGAGATACGCAGCATAGCTAGATCGATACACACAAGCTAAAAAAAAATCCGAACACTTAAGAAAAATCCCGTCTGAAATGCCCAAAGCACATTTTAGTACATTTTTTTCACCGCGCAACAGCCAACGCTTAAAAAACAAAAGAGTAAAAATCTTCCCTCGCGCGCAATCCGTCATATCAACATTATTTAGTTATTATAAAAACATCGGTAAATAAGGCTGTTATTTTTCCAATCGCAATCAAGAAAAACCAACAACTCTTTTGCAAACCAGTTGCAGCCAAGAATTTGTATATTTGTCAAACTTTATGAAAAAAATTATATCCATATCAATGTCATTTCTTTTTCTTTTCCAAGGAACAGTGGCTAATATGGAAGTCTGTGAACAGGTAGAAGAAATATCACATTTTATTGCTCATTATCAAGACCATAAAGAAGATGATGGATATTATTTCTTTGAATATGTATATGAGGATTACATAATCGATGATGGAAAATCTGACGACCATCATCAGGATTCAGACCACGAAAATGCGCCTTTACATACAAGCCATCAATGTTGTCAACATTTTGTTTTCTTCACATCCGAGGAAACTTCTTTGATGAACGGATTTAATTCTGAAGAAAAAAATCATTTCAATTTCTACACACCCAATATCAATTCCAGATATCTGGAATCTCTTTTACAACCCCCAAAAGTTTAATGAATATCTGCAACCGCAGATATCTTATAAATTAAAGCTACTTACTTAATAGTTTGATAGTTACAACCGATTTATAAATTCATTAATACTTTTCTATGCTTAATAAAATAATTAAGTATTCCATAACCCATAAATTGGTTATAGGTTTACTCACTTTAGCCTTGATTATTACAGGAGTGTATTCATTGCGCCAGCTTCCTGTGGATGCAGTGCCAGATATTACCAACAATCAAGTTCAGGTCATTACGACTTCACCAACACTTGCTGCCCAAGAGGTAGAACGATTAATCACATTCCCCATTGAACTAACAATGGCTACCATCCCACAAATTGAAGAAATACGTTCCTTTTCTCGATTTGGATTATCAGTAGTAACCATTGTTTTTGAAGAAAATGTTGATGTGTATTGGGCCCGTACACAAGTTAGCGAACGCCTTGCAGATGCGCAATCTCAAATTCCCGAAGGAATAGGTAAACCAGGAATCGCACCATTGACAACTGGTCTTGGAGAAATTTACCAATATGTCATAACCACAAAACCGGGTTACGAAGACATCTACACAGCAACCGAACTACGGACGATTCAGGACTGGGTGATTAAACGGCAACTTTTAGGTACTAAGGGCGTTGCAGATGTTAGTAGTTTTGGTGGCTATTTAAAACAATACGAAATTGCCATAAGGCCCGAACGCTTGAATGCGATGCAAATTTCAATTTCTGAAATATTCAATGCGCTGGAATCCAATAACCAAAATACAGGAGGCGCGTATATCGAAAAAAATGACAAAGCATTATTTATTAGGAGTGAAGGTCTCGTTGGTTCCATAAAAGATATTGAAAACATTCTTGTTAAACAAACTGATGACGGCAACCCTATACTCATAAGTGATGTAGCTAAAGTGCTGACTGGTAATGCTATACGTTATGGCGCGACTACACGAAATGGAGAAGGTGAAGTTGTAAGTGCAATTGTCATGATGCTAAAAGGTGCAAATTCGGCTAAAGTGATTGAAGATGTTAAGGAAAGAATGGAGTCCATCAGTAAAACGTTGCCAGAAGGCGTTGTTATAGAGCCCTTTTTAGATAGAACTAAATTGGTAAACAATGCTATCGGAACGGTAACAACCAATCTTGTTGAAGGCGCTCTCATTGTTATTTTCATTTTATTGTTGTTATTGGGTAATTGGCGGGCTGGATTAATAACGGCATCAGTTATACCATTAGCGTTGTTATTTGCCTTCAGTATGATGCACCTGTTTGGTGTGTCTGCAAACTTAATGAGCTTGGGAGCCATCGATTTTGGTTTGATTGTAGATGGCGCTGTCATTATTGTGGAGGCTACCTTATTTCATTTGGGAGCATTAAAACTTTCCAGAAAATTGACCCAAGCTGAAATGGATGAAGAAGTCTATCAGTCAGCAAGTAAAATAAGAAATTCAGCCGCTTTTGGAGAAATCATCATTCTTATTGTGTATTTACCCATATTGGCATTAGTAGGTACGGAAGGTAAAATGTTTGGCCCAATGGCACAAACTGTAAGTTTCGCCATAATGGGAGCGTTTATACTATCATTGACCTACATCCCAATGATGACGGCTCTTGTATTAAGTAAAAAGACCGAGCATAAACCGAATATTTCAGATAAAATAATGGATTTCTTTTACCGGCTTTACGAACCTGTTTTGAAATGGGCAATGCGGACGAGAATTAGTGTGGTGGCAATTACAGTAGTCTTATTCATTTTTGCATTCATGGTATTTAGGAGTTTAGGAGGCGAATTTATCCCAACACTCGAAGAAGGCGATTTTGCAGTTGAAACACGGGTAATGACAGGAAGCTCATTAAGCAATACCATAAAAGCGACCACTAGAGCCGAAAAGTTGCTATTGGATAATTTTCCCGAAGTTTTACAAGTGGTTTCTAAAATTGGCTCTGGTGAAATTCCTACGGACCCGATGCCAGTGGAAGCAGCAGATTTGATGATTATTTTAAAAGATAAGTCTGACTGGGTTTCGGCATCCAACAGAGAAGAGTTGGCAAATAAAATGGCGGAGGTGTTAGAAGTGATTCCTGGCGTAACTTTTGGATTTCAACAACCTATTCAAATGCGTTTTAATGAATTAATGACTGGTGTTCGTCAAGATGTAGCTGTAAAGATTTATGGAGAAGATTTAGAACAATTATCCAAGTATGCAGCCCAAATAGGTAAAATAGCAGGAACAGTTAATGGAGCCGTTGATGTGTATGTCGAGGAAGTTACTGGTATTCCTCAAATTGTGATTGATTATGATAGGGCACAGTTGGCTAAATACGGATTGGATATAAAATCGGTGAATAATTCTATTCAAGCTGCCTTTGCAGGAGCATCAACTGGATTGGTTTACGAAGGTGAAAAACAATTTGATTTGGTCGTTCGTCTAGAAGGTGACCATAGAACAAGTCTAACAGATGTTCAGAATTTATATATCAATGGTTATAAGGGTCAGCAAATACCTCTGCATCAAGTTGCAAAGGTTTCCATAATTGATGGTCCTTACCAAATTCAAAGAGATGATACACGAAGGCGCATTATTACTGCATTCAACGTTCGTAATCGTGATGTTGCAAGTGTTGTTGCAGAGATAAAGGACAAAATTGAAAACCAAGTGAATTTAGCACCAGGGTATAGTGTCACATATGGTGGTCAGTTTGAAAATTTAGTAGAAGCGAGAGAGCGTTTAGGTATTGCAGTGCCAATGGCATTGTTGCTTATTTTTATCTTATTGTATTTCACGTTTGGTTCTGTCAAGCAAGGTGTTTTAATATTTACGGCCATTCCCTTATCAGCTATCGGAGGTATATTTGCGCTTTGGCTGCGTGATTTGCCATTTAGTATTTCGGCAGGTGTAGGATTTATTGCTCTTTTTGGTGTTGCTGTGTTAAACGGTATTGTCTTGATTGCTGAATTTAACCGTCTTAAAAAGAACGGTGTTTCGGATATTTTCCAACGTATTTATCAGGGTACAAAAACACGTTTACGTCCTGTAATTTTGACCGCTTCCGTAGCTTCTTTAGGGTTTTTACCAATGGCAATTTCCCAAACTTCAGGTGCTGAAGTACAACGTCCTTTAGCAACGGTTGTGATTGGCGGTTTGATTACTGCAACCTTTTTGACGCTCGTGGTACTGCCAATTCTCTATTATTATTCAGAAAAAAAATTAAAGATGAAACCTAATAAAACAGCACTAGTTGTGTTGATGGCATTTCTCGGAAGTGTCTATTCCATAAACGCACAGACAACTTCAGAAGTGAAAATCTATCAAAATATTGATGAAGTGATTGAAACAGCATTAAAGAACAATCCGAACATCAAAGTGTCGCGTTTGCAGACGGAACAGCAACAGGCATTGAAAGGCAGCAGTTTTGATTTGCCAAAGACCGATTTTGGTGTGGAATATGGTCAAACCAATAGCATTGCAGATAATGACACGCGTTTTAGCGTGAGCCAAAAGTTTGCGTTCCCGACACTTTATGGTAGCCAAAATAAATTGACCAACACCAAAATACAGGCAAGCGAACTGAACGAAGCTGTTTTGAAAAATGAATTGATAGCCCAAGTAAAAGCTACCTATTACGAATTGTGGTATCTCAAGAGCAAACAAACGGTACTACAAAAGCAGGACAGCATTTATGAACGATTTGCCTATGCCGCTAACTTACGTTACAAAACAGGAGAAAGCAATGCATTGGAGCAAGCGACCGCCAATGTGGAACTGGCTGATATACAAATTATGCTTTTGGAAAACGCATCTGTCCTTAAAAATCATCAACTGCAGTTGCAGAATTTGATGAATACAGATAATTTGGTTGACATCAATGTGGGAAATTTAGAAGTAAAGACCGCAATGTTGCCCGAAATGAAGGATTTGTCGGCAATCGCAAATAACCCAACGCTCGCTTTTTACCAAAAGCAAATCGAGCTTGCCGAAAATGAAAAGTCAGTTGCTGTTTCAAAACTATTGCCAGATATTACCTTGGGTTATTTCAACCAATCCTTTATAGGAAATGGCGAAGCGGCAAACGGAGCGCCAACCGTATTCGATTCTGGCGACCGATTTACGGGTGTACAACTCGGTTTGAGCATCCCTATTTGGTTTAAGCCACACACAGCGAAAATCAAGGCTGCCAAAATCCAAAAAATGGAGAACGAGGCACAATTGGAAGCTGTAAAAAATAAAACGCAAACCCAACTTGAAACGTTATTGGTAATGCTCCAAACAGAGCAATCAAATCTGGAATTGTACAAATACAACGCCTTGACACAAGCGGAATTACTTTTGAAAAATTCACAACGTGGTTTTCAGGAAGGAGAAGTTGGATACATCGAGTACGTACAAGGACTTAACAGGGCATTGACCATTCAGGTTAAATACTTGGATTTTGTAAACCAGCACAATCAAACACTCATTACAATAGAACAACTCATCGCTAATAATAAATAAAATGAAGAATATTTATATAACAATCGTATTTATCGCCACTTTACTGGCAACAGCCTGTAAAGATAAAGCACAACCAATGGTTGAAGACGCCCACAAATCAGAAGAAAATCAAGTTGAATTGAGCGATGTCCAAATGGCACAGACCAACATCGTAATCGGTAAAGTTGAAAAACGAAAGATTGGCCACGAAATCACTGTCAACGGAATGATTGATGTGCCACCACAAGGCAATATTTCAGTAACGGTGCCGTATGGCGGATTTTTGAAATATACCGAAATGCTTCCCGGTAGCCCAATCAAAAAAGGCCAAGTTTTGGCAAGGGTTGAAAATCACGAGTTTATTGATTTCCAAAGGGAATATTTGGAGGCTTTGGCAAATAACGATTATCTAAAAGCAGATTTTGAACGCCAACAAACCTTGAATGATGAAAATGTAACATCATCTAAAGTATCCCAGAAAGCGAAAAGTATGTATTTGACCAATCAGGCAAAGATTAAATCGCTTGAAAGCAAACTGCGGTTGATTGGGATCAGCCCGTACAGTGTTAAAAATGGAAGTATTTCCACAGTAGTCAATGTGTATTCGCCCATAAACGGCGTGGTTCGGGAAGTCTACATAAACACAGGGAAATATTTCAATCCAAAGGATGTATTAATGGATTTGACAGATGCTACAGACTTGCACGTGGAACTTAAAGTGTACGAAGATGATATTCCCTTGATTCGAAATGGACAACGCATTCGCTTTCGTTTGGCAAATGCGCCCGAAGAATGGATGGAGGCCGAAGTATTCCTCATTGCAAATAATGTCCGAGAGGATAGGTCAATCACAATCCACGGCCATTTAAAGGAAAAAAATGAAGAGTTGTTGCCCGGAATGTTTGTCAATGCGGCCATTGAAGTTGAAGCAACAGAACAATACGCCATTCCAGAGGAAGCCATCGTAAGGTTTGAAGGAAAACAGTATATTTTTAAATCCCTTGGAAAACGGAAAGAGGGAGAAAGCTCAATGAACGATTTTGAAATGCTCGAAATCACAAAAGGAAATGAGGAAGAAGGATTTATCGCATTTACTTTTGTAGATGAATCACAGGATATTTCAAATGTGGATGTTGTTTTACAGGATGCCTTTACGCTTTTGGCAAAAGCAAAAAATAGCGAAGACGAAGGTGGTCACGGACAATAATTATATGATGAAAGAAATTGAGAAATTTTTAGAAAATAAAAATGTACGTCCGACCGCAATGCGAATTCTTGTTTATAAATATATGGCGCAAAAGGATATTTCCGTAGCCTTAATAGATATTGAAAACGCATTTGCTAAAGCAGAAAGAACCACACTATATCGCACACTAAAAACCTTTGAAGAAAATGGAATCGTGCATCAAATAGATGACGGGACAGGAATTACAAAATACGCGTTGTGTGAAAAAGGTTGCAATTGCGAAATTGAACAGGATTTGCACCTACATTTTCATTGCAACAATTGTAACGAAACGGTTTGTCTTACTCAATATAAAATCCCACATATTAATTTGCCTGAAGGTTATTTGGCGGAAGATGTAAACCTTGTGGTTAAAGGCATCTGTGAAAAATGTTTTCAATAAATGCACTTCTGTTGCATCGAATGATTTTAGAAATTGCACTTATGAAAAAGAAAAAAATAAACCTTCGTGATATCAATACCGAAGAACATAGAGGAGAACACGCACACGATGATGGACCCAACCATAGCGACCCAGAAAGTGTAGGGAAATTTAAGACCTATCTAACAGCTATTTTCAGCTTCGTGATGCTGATTATTGGCATTGCTATGGATTATTTTAACGTAGAATTTTTTAAAGATTGGGTACGCATTGTTTGGTATATAGTGGCGTACCTTCCCGTAGGTTTTCCTGTAATAAAGGAAGGATGGGACAGCATTAAAAATGGCGATTTATTTACTGAATTTCTATTGATGTCCATTGCAACCATTGGTGCTTTCGCCATAGGCGAATATCCCGAAGGTGTGGCTGTAATGCTTTTTTATGCGGTAGGCGAATTGTTCCAAAACGTAGCGGTCAGTCGAGCTAAAAGCGATATTAGAGCCTTACTCGATGTAAGTCCAAATGAAGCTTTAGTATATCGCAACAACGATTATGTTTCCGTAAATCCCGAAACTGTTAAAATTGGCGAAAAAGTGCAAGTCCGTGTAGGCGAAAAAATCCCTTTGGATGGTGTTTTATTGTCCGAAAAAGGCACATTAAATACAGCAGCTCTAACAGGCGAAAGCAAACCCGATACCATTGCAAAAGGCGAGAAGGTTTTTACAGGAAGCATAAATCTGGATGGCGTTATTGAAATTGAGACCACCAAAGAATTTAAGGACAGTTCCATTGCCCGAATTCTCGATATGGTACAGAATGCCACGGCACGAAAATCGAAAACGGAACTGTTCATAAGAAAGTTTGCAAGAATTTATACGCCTATTGTGGTGTTCTTGGCGATTGGGTTAACATTTTTGCCCTTCTTTTTTGTTGAAGAGTATGTGTTTAGCGATTGGTTATACAGAGCATTGATATTCTTGGTCATTTCCTGTCCGTGTGCTTTAGTCATTTCAATTCCGTTGGGTTATTTCGGCGGATTGGGAGCAGCTTCAAAAAATGGCATTCTGTTCAAAGGAGCATCGTATTTGGATGAAATGACAAAGGTAAATACCGTTGTTATGGACAAAACAGGAACTGTGACAAAAGGTGTCTTCAAAATCAAGGAGATAAAGGCGATTGATTGGGAAGAACCTGAATTTATGCAATACCTAATGGCTATGGAAGAACAATCCACCCATCCCATTGCCAAGGCCATTATGGAATACAAAGCCGATGGCGAAGATTTTCAAGCTTACGAAGTAAGTGAAATAGCAGGAAAAGGATTAAAGGGAACTGTAAACGGCAAAACTGTATTGGTTGGAAATAAACCATTGATGGTTTCAAATAATATCGAGGTTCCGTCTGAAACCGATAGCATTGTAGAATCCATCGTAATGGTTTCCATTGAAGGTAAATCTGCTGGTTATGTAATTATTGCAGACGAGTTGAAGGATGATGCCCACGAAGCCATTAAACAAATTCGGGAATCTGGTATTTCAAAAATCATAATGCTTTCGGGCGATAAGGATTCCATTACTCAACAAGTTGCCAAAGAAATGGGTGTAGATTGGGCAAAAGGCGGTTTGCTTCCACAAGATAAATTGAAGGAAGTCGAAAAGCTGATGTCCGAAAATATTGGAAGAGTAGCTTTCATTGGTGATGGCATCAACGATGCACCAGTATTGGCTGCAAGTGACGTCGGTATCGCAATGGGTGGTTTGGGTAGCGATGTCGCCATTGAGACCGCAGATGTTATCATCCAAACAGACCAACCGAGTAAAATTGCAAAAGCCATTAAAATAGGTCGTTCTACAAGACATATCGTTTGGCAGAATATTGGTTTGGCTTTCGGAGTTAAAATTATGATCTTGATTTTAGGAGCAGGCGGTTTGGCAACGATGTGGGAGGCTGTTTTTGCAGATGTTGGTGTGGCTTTGTTGGCAATTTTGAATGCTGTGAGGTTGCAGAAGATGAAATGGAATTGAAACAAATTGTGGAAAAATTCGATACTAACTTGAACAATAGATAAAAGAAATGCCAACGCTAGAAGCCATTAACTTTCGCAGTCGCAACAGCCAACGCACTGCCAAAACGGCAAAAGAGTATGTCTTTGCCAACACACACATCCGAACTAATATTGAAGAAGAAAACCTGAAAAGCAGAACGCAGAAAGCCTCTGGGTAACAAAGAACTGAGGTAAAAAACAACTCTTTTCTTCATTAATTTTAGACACTATTATTTTTAGCTCAGAGATTCATTTTTGTTATTCTTTGAGCTTTTTTTTCATTCTCCTCTAATTATCTTGGCAAGACAGAAACGTAAGTTTGTCATAAGGTTTACCAAATTTTACCATAGCAAAACACAGTTTTATGAGCTTATTTGCAACATCAATTAGCGCTAGCTTTTTACGCTTGCCTTTATTGACTAATCGCTCATAAACTTCTTGTGTATAACCAAAAGAGTGTATACACCCTCACATTAAAACATCTTCTTTTAAGCTTTTAAGGAAGTAACTACCAATAATTAAAAATATCATTAAGTTAGTGTTTGTGAGTGTTTTCAGCATTAGTACCTGAGCTCTCATATAACGAGCTTGAAATTAAGTAAGGTGTAACCGCATCAAATACTTTTGATTTTGTAAAAATCCTTGATAAATTAAAAGAGCATTAGTTATACTCGGTACATTTTGGTTATATATAGATATCACGACCGATCTCAAAAAAGAAAACTGTTTCTTTTAAACCCACCCCTCTGATAAAATCAAGTGATGCACTGAAACTTTTTGGGATTTTATATGGGTATGTATAAGCGATCTCAAGCTTAAATACTGGCAATTCCCTGGAAGATAAAATATATTTAAACAAAAAACCCTTGAAAATCAAATGATTAACAAAGGCTTAAGTACTCGAGGCGGGACTTGAACCCGCACGACCGCAATGGTCATTGGATTTTAAGTCCAACGTGTCTACCAATTCCACCACTCGAGCTTTTACTTTGATAGTAGAGCGAAAGACGGGATTTGAACCCGCGACCCCCACCTTGGCAAGGTGATGCTCTACCCCTGAGCTACTTTCGCAGTAGAGGTGCAAATGTAATATAAAATTCAAGAAAAGTTCAAGCTTTTATTTAGAAAAAATGAAAATATTTATCCCTTTAAACGACGCTTAATATCGTTGAGTTTCATCAAGGCTTCAACGGGTGTAAGCGTATCAATATCCAAGTTTTTAATTTCCTCACGTAGAGCTTCTAAGAGGGGATCGTCTAAATTGATAAAACTCAGTTGGAGGTCTTGTGTACTCTTTTTTAATGCTTCTTTTCGGTCTTCTTCTTGGTGTGATTGTTCCAAGAATTTTAATTTTCGTTCTGCAGTAGCCAAAACAGTCTTGGGCATTCCCGCCATTTTAGCCACATGGATTCCAAAACTATGCGCACTTCCCCCGGGAGCGAGTTTCCGTAAAAAGAGCACGCTGTCTTTGAGTTCTTTTACCGAAACATTAAAGTTTTTGATGCGTTCAAAGCTTTGAGTCATCTCATTCAATTCGTGGTAGTGAGTTGCAAAAAGCGTTTTGGGTTGTGCCGGATGCTGATGCAGGTATTCTGCAATTGCCCATGCAATTGATATACCGTCGTAAGTACTAGTACCTCTCCCAATTTCATCCAAAAGAACCAAACTGTTTTCGGTGATGTTGTTTAAAATTGCAGCCGATTCGTTCATTTCGACCATAAAGGTCGATTCGCCTAAGGATATATTATCACTCGCTCCCACACGTGTAAATATTTTATCGACAATACCCATAGAAACTTCTTGAGCAGGCACAAAACTCCCCATTTGTGCGAGGATAACAATCAAGGCAGTTTGACGTAATAAAGCCGATTTACCGGACATGTTGGGGCCAGTAATCATAATGATTTGTTGCTCTTCTCGATTCAAGGATACATCATTGGCGATATAGGATTCGCCTACGGCCAATTGATTTTCAATAACCGGATGACGTCCAGCTTTAATGATTAAGTCGGTTCCTTCGATCAGCTGCGGACAAATGTAATTGTGCTTTTGGGCTAGAAGCGTAAAGCCTACTAAACAGTCCAAAGTTGCAATCTGAATTGCATTTTGTTTTAATACGCCCAGCGTATTCTGAATGTTTTTAAGGAGCTCGGCATAATAAGTAAGTTCCAAGGTCTGAATCCGGTCCTGTGCCCCAAGAATTTTGACTTCATAATCTTTCAATTCTTCCGTAATATAACGCTCCGCATTTACTAAAGTTTGCTTCCGAATCCATTCTTCGGGTACCTTATCTTTATGGGTGTTGCGAACCTCAATATAATACCCAAAAACATTGTTGAAAGCGATTTTCAACGAACTAATTCCGGTTCGTTCCGTTTCTTGCTCAACCATTCGATCCAGATGATCTTTTCCGGATTTACGGAGATTCCGTAATTCATCCAACTCTTCCGAAAACCCATCAGCAATAAAGTCTCCTTTGGTGGTGCTTACCGGAGCTTCTTCTCTTAATGTAGATTGAAGGGTTTCGATCAGCTCATCGCAATTGTGGAGTCCCAGACCGAGATTTTGAAGAACTTTTTTAGAAGAATCGACTAAAGCTGCTTTCAATGGAACGAGTTCCAGAAGGGAGTTTTTTAATTGGATCAACTCTCTTGGAGCAACTTTTCGGGTTGCAATCTTAGACATCAAACGTTCAATGTCTCCAATATTCTTGAGACGTAAAACAGCTTCTTCTTTTATTTCTTCTTGACTGATGAAGGCATCTATCGCCTGATGTCGATCTTGTATTTTACGGACTGATTTTAGCGGGAAGCTTACCCAATGTCTGAGCATACGCCCACCCATAGCGGTGGAAGTGAAATCGATAACATCGATTAAAGAAACACCCTCTCTTGAGTTAGGATATAAAAGTTCTAGATTTCGAGCAGTAAAACGATCAATTCCGACATAGTCTTCTGAACTGATGGCTTGTACCGCGTGAATATGTTGTAATTGTTTGTGTTGTGTTTCTGCTAAGTAGTGTAAAATTACCCCCGCAGTTATGGTACCTAATTCTAAACCCTCCACGCCAAAACCTTTCAAAGATTTAGTTTGAAAATGTTGTGTCAAAAGCTCGGTGCAGAATTCTGTTTGAAAAACCCAGTCTTCTATGTAAAAAGCAGCATGTTGTGTTCCAAAATGCTCAGCAAAAAAAACTTTTTTGGGTTTAGAAACCAATACCTCGCTGGGATTGAATTTTTGTAACAACTGATCTACATGATGAACTGATCCTTCGCTGGTCATAAAATCTCCAGTAGAAATATCGAGGAAGGAAATACCCCAATGACTTTTTCCGGGATGAACGGCGGCCAGATAATTATTTTTTTTTTGTTCTAATACATCATCGTTCAAAGCGACTCCGGGTGTAACCAGTTCGGTAACGCCTCGTTTTACAATGGTCTTGGTCATTTTGGGATTTTCCAGTTGATCACAGATCGCTACTCTACACCCAGCTTTTACCAACTTTGGTAAATACGTATTGAGGGAGTGATGCGGAAAGCCAGCCAATTCTATTTCACTGCTATTTCCAGCGCCACGTTTGGTCTGTATAATACCTAATATTTTTGCTGTTTTGATTGCATCAGAGCCAAAGGTTTCATAAAAGTCACCTACACGAAACAACAACAAGGCATCAGGATATTTCGCCTTGATTTGGTTGTATTGCTTCATTAAGGGAGTTTCTTTAGCTGATTTTGCCAAGGGATATTTTTCTTTATGATTTATGCGAATGTAACCATTATTTGAATTTTATAAAACGCTAATGAATACTTCCTTATTTTTGAGCTGTGAAACATAGAAAATTAAAAAACATAGAACTCGGTCGAAAGTCCTTAGAAGAAGCACAGGCAGCAACAAAAACCCCCTTGATTATAGTCTTAGATAATATTCGAAGTTTAAATAACATTGGATCAGTCTTTAGAACTTCAGATGCCTTTTTACTTCAAAAAATTTATCTCTGTGGGATAACGGCTCAACCGCCTCACAAGGACATTCAAAAGACAGCACTCGGAGCAACTGAATCTGTTTCATGGACCTATGTCGAAAACACGCTTGATTTGGTTATCAAGCTCAAACAAGAAGGAGTAGCGGTTTGGTCTATTGAACAAGCTGAACAAGCTGTTTTTTTGAATGACTTTCAACCAGAACCCAATCAAACCCATGCCTTTGTTTTGGGGAATGAAGTAAAAGGCGTGGCTCAGGAAGTGATCGATGCATCGCATGGTGTAATCGAAATCCCCCAAGAAGGAGCAAAGCACTCTTTGAATATAGCTGTTACTGCTGGTGTGGTAGCCTGGGACTTTTTTCAGAAAATACAGTAGGTTTAGAATTTCAACGGTTCGTTCCAAATACTCAAAACAGAATTGTCTTCGCATTTTTGTTGAAGCTCTTCTATGCTTTTCTTGAATTGTGGGTGAACCTTTTTTGCAGCGATATCGGCTAAGGGTGTCAAAACAAATTGTCGTAATTCCATTCTTGGGTGAGGCAACTGTAGGCGCTCGTGAGAAATAATTTCATTATTGAATAACAGAATATCCAAATCGATCGGTCGGGCTTGGTATCCTTCACTAGGATCGCGATTCCTTCCCAATTCATTTTCAATGGTTAAAAGAACATCGAGTACATCCAGTGCAGTTTGATCTGTTTTAATTTTAATACAGGCATTCAGGAATGCATCGCTTTCAAAACCCCAAGCAGGCGTTTCATATACTTTAGATACAGATAGGATAGTACCAATTCGAGAACCAATGCAGTCAACTGCTTTTTGTAGTAAAACAAATCGGTTTCCAATGTTACTGCCCAGAGCAATGTAGACCATGGTTCTTTTTTGAGTCAAAAAAAGACAAAAAAAAGCAAGGGTGCAACTCTTGAATCACTAATTGATTCAAGGAGTCTTTAATTTGTTGTGCTTGAGCTAAAGCCTGGGGAGCGTTTTTCCGCAAATTAGAAATTCGAGTTTGATGAGAAGGGTGTGTACTCAATATCTGTGGAGTTTTTGATCCTGGGCTTTGGGCTTGCATGCGTCCCACAAAGAAGCGGCTTCCGCAGGGTCATAACCCGCTAAGGCCATCAGTTGCATTCCAATGATATCAGCTTCATTTTCATGTCCTCTGCTGAAAGGTAAAATCCCGCTACATTAGATCCAATTCCGTATGCCTTTAGAAACAAATCCCTCTTTTTCTCAGGTTCGTTTTCTAGAAGTTTTGCTCCCAAGATACCTAGACCTTGTTGAATCGTTCCGGCACTCATAAGTTGGGCTCCATGATTTGCTAGGGCGTGTGCAACCTCGCGCCCCATTATTGCAGCAATACCAGCCTCGGTCTTAGCAACATCCATAATTCCAATATAAAATACTATTTTTCCACCTGGCATACACCAAGCATTGATTGCTTTATCTTCTACTAAATTATATTACCAAGCATAGTCATCGAGATAGCTGAGGTTTTGTTTGTATTCAAAATAAGCTTCGGCTGCACGGGTTATTTTTTCGCCAAAATGTCGTATTTGATTACTCGCTGTAGTGTTTCGGATAACTTTATTGGTGGTGATGAAATCATCATATACTTCAAAAGCTTGAGGAAGTACAGTCTTATTTCCGTAAATCTGTAAGGTTTTTTTTACCTGTAAATTGGTTGACTTTACATTGAGTTAAAAATAGAAATACGCCTAAGAAAAGGACTATTTTTTTCATGGTTTCTTGATTTAGAGACTGTAAAAATAAATTTTTTGCACTAAAAATGAAGTTGTTACTTCTGTTTTAAAAACATAAGCACTTATGTCTCCATCAATCAGTTTGTCTTATATTTGTAAAAAATAGCTCCAATGAATTTCATACGTACATTTTTTGCTTCCGTTTTAGGAACACTCACAGCCCTTTTTTTAGGAGGTATTATCTTATTTATGCTGATCGCTGGAATTGCCAGTGTTGTGAATTCAGATGATAGTTCTGCTGCAATGATTCAGGACAATAGTGTTTTATCCTTGAAATTAAACTTACCCATAATGGATAATGTTCCAGGAAGTCAAGATTTTCAGGTTAGTTTAGGCTTGGATGCAGAAAGTATTCAATTGATCGATCTTGTTACTGCGATTGAATTGGCTAAAACAAACGATAAAATCAAAGGAATCCATTTACGAAGCGATTATCTAGTGGCTGGGTGGGCGCAAACCAAAACACTTCGAGATGCACTATTTTCATTCAAAGACAGTGGAAAGTTTGTGTCGGCTTATGCTGATTTTTTCACTCAAAAAGGGTACTATTTAGCATCAGCTGCGGATTCTATTTTTGTCAATCCAAATGGAGGTGTTGAACTCAAAGGACTGGCATCAGAAGTTTTATATTTCAAAGATTTTGAAGATGAATACGGCTTTAAAATGGAAGTAATCCGTCATGGTAAATATAAGAGTGCAGTAGAGCCCTATTTATCTAACTCCATGAGCGAAGCCAATCGAGAACAAATCGGTTCTTTAATCGCCTCTCTTTGGGAAACTATTGGTTCAGAAATTGCCGAAGCCCGAAACATATCAGTTGCTGAGCTTGATGCAATTGCTTCGGACCTCAAAGCAAATCTTGTTGGAAATGCGCTCAAGGTAGGTTTGATAGACCATATCAGCTACAAGAGTGAATACATCGAATTATTGAAAAGTAAACTTGGTTTATCAGAAAAGGATAAACTCAAGTTGGTAGATCATAATGATATTTTGCAAGGAAACGCTGCACATAAAAAAGGAGTTCGCGATAAAATAGCAGTTATTTATGCTCAAGGACCAATTCTTTTTGGAGAAGGAAGTGAAACTCAAATTGGCGATCAGATTTTTGTAGAAGCAATAGAGGAAGCGGCTAAAAGTAAGCGTGTAAAAGCAATTGTATTGCGTATTAATTCTCCTGGTGGGAGTGCCATGATTTCCGATATTTTGTGGAACGCATTAGAAGACGCGAAGAAGAAAAAGCCCTTAGTAGTTTCAATGGGAAATGTTGCGGCTTCTGGTGGTTACTATATTGCTTGTAATGCCAATACAATATTTGCAGACCCAATGACCGTAACAGGTTCTATTGGAGTCTTTGCGACCATACCTAACATCAAAGGTTTCACAGACGATATTGGGATTAAAGCGGAGCATGTAATGACACATAAAAATGCAGTTGGTTACAGCCCGTTTGAGCCAATCTCGCCCGGTTTTCGTAAAAGTGCTTTGGAAGGTATTGAACATGTTTACGATACCTTTAAACAACGTGTTGCAGATGGAAGAAACTTATCTCTAGAGGAAGTGGAAGCTCTTGCCCAAGGAAGAGTTTGGACAGGTTTACAAGCAAAAGAAAATGGACTTGTTGACGAATTAGGAGGCTTAGGTGCAGCCATAGAAGCTGCTGCTGTTCTTGCAGAAATAGAGGAATATAATTTGACCTCGTACCCTAAAATTGAAACAGACTTTGACGATATTTTTGCTCTAATGAGCCCTTTTGCTGCAATTGAAACTCAAATTAAATCAGTACTTCCAAGAGAATTTAGCACTTTTATTGAAGCATCAGCTTCTGAGAAAAATCAAGCCCCGCGGATTCAAGCTCGAATTCCATTTTCACTTGATATTAGATAACGCATGAATCAAAAAGACAAGGCAATTGCGTATCAGATTTTCTTATACTTAGCTGCCCTTTTCATCACTTCTTTGGTGGTTTCTAATCTAATTTTTCAAAAATTCTTTTATTGGTATCCTATAGATACAAAGGTGCTTGGAATTCCATTGTTCGAATTATCGGTCGGTATTTTACCCTACCCAATTACTTTTTTAATCACCGATTTAATTTCAGAAATTTTTGGTCAAAAAAAAGCAAATCAAGTTGTAGTTGCCGGAATTTTTGCTTCGTTTTTTTCCATTGGTATTTTGCTGCTTGCGGATTTTATGCCTGCAATTCCCTCCTCACCTATAGGTGATGAGACCTTTTCTCAGGTATTTTCCTTATCTCCCTTAGCCGTTCTAGCCTCGATGATTGCATACTTGTGCGCCCAGTTTGTTGACATTCGCATCTATCATTTTTGGAAAAAGAAAACCCAAGGGAAACAGCTGTGGTTGCGAAATAACTTTTCAACCTTTGCATCTCAATTTTTAGATACTCTTACCGTAATTCTTTTACTTTGTGTGTTCAAAGTATTACCCTGGAACATGTTCACAGGCTTATTAATTTCGGGCTTTATTTTTAAAGTTCTTATTGCGGCTATTGATACTCCTTTTCTCTACCTCTTTGTATATTTAATAAGAAAACGTTTCAACCTAAAAGCCGGAGAAGAAATTCAATTAGAAAACTAATCATAACGACATGAGTGATCCCGTACGAATAAATAAATACCTCAGTGAAATCGGATACTGCTCTAGAAGAGCTGCCGACAAAATGATCGATCAAGGTCGAATTGCTGTTAATGGTGAGGTGATTGGTATGGGTGTAAAAGTTCTTCCAGAAGATATCATTCATGTAGACGGTGAAGTTGTTCGTCCTGGGAATGAAAAAGCGATTTATATCGCATTCAACAAGCCTGTAGGCATTGTATGCACTACCGATACAGCGGTTGAAAAAGACAACATCATTGATTATATTAATTTCCCAAGTCGAATTTTTCCTATTGGACGTCTGGACAAGCCTAGTGAAGGGCTCATATTTTTGACCAACGATGGTGATATTGTCAACAAAATTTTGCGTGCACGAAATCATCACGAAAAAGAATATGTAGTTACCGTTAATCGACCGATAACTGATGATTTCATTAAGCAGATGGGCGGCGGAATTCCAATTTTAGATACGGTTACAAGACCCTGTGAGGTTAAACAGACTCATAAAAAAGAATTCAAAATAATATTGACTCAGGGTTTGAATCGTCAAATTAGAAGGATGTGTGAGTATTTGGATTACCGTGTAACAGCATTGAAACGAACTCGAATTATGAATGTTTCTCTAGACGTTGATAAGGGAAAATGGCGTCATTTGACTGCTGCTGAAATGGATGAAATCAATCGTTTGGTAGAAACTTCGTCTAAAACCATTGATTAGTTACTCAACTTTTAATTTAATAACCAAACCTTCATTGGATCGGATATTAAAAACAGTATCGTCTTCAAAAATGAGATATTGCCCTTTGATTCCTTTCAAGACTCCAGTATAGTTTTGTTCTTTAATCAGATTCAAACTTTTAACTTTTTCGGGATAACGATTCACAGGGAATCCAATATCCAAAGGCTCTTTATTATCAAGAAGTACATAGGGTTTTAGTTCATTTGGAAGATGATCAATAGCCTTGTTTCTTTCGGCATCCCAATCAATTGGCTCCGCTTCGTTTTGTAACATTTTCCGCCAATTGGTTTTGTCCGAATAAATATCTTTCAAGGCAACTTCACCAACGCCAGCTAGATATCGATTAGGCACTTCTAGGACAGCTAAAGCTTGATGTGCGCCTTGATCGATCCATCGGGTTGGTACTTGTGTTTTTCGAGTTACACCGACCTTTAAATGGCTAGAAAGTGCGAGATATACAATGTGCGGTTGCAGCTGTACTTTTTTTTCATAAGCCAAATCGCGATCTTCGATGTCCAAGTGTGCGGTGCTCAATTCGGGGCGCATAATCCAATCGCCTGCGTTTGGGCTTTCGAAAAAACATTTCTTGCAAAAACCTTGTCTAAAAATGGGTTCCGTACGGGAACAATTGAGACAT